>PJTZ01000096.1_pt1 | contig 87952 bp, 88 predicted proteins | sample 1512131 | NCBI WGS metagenome assembly PJTZ01 (sample SAMN08177679, study PRJNA422409) | Soil metagenome, whole genome shotgun sequencing project. | reverse complement strand
CGTAGCGCGATAGCGCTGCGCCAGGCAGAAACGCAGCGCCTTTTTGACGAGAACCACCGCCTGGCAAATGTCGATAGCCTTACTGGCGTGCCAAACCGGCGTGCCTTCGAGCGCGAACTGGCCGAAACACTGGCCGAGGCGCAAAAGCAGGGAAAATCAATCGCCGTCGCACGCATCGACATTGATGGCTTCAAAGCGGTCAACGAGATTTTCGGCCAATTGGCGGGTGATGACGTTCTGGTCAAGGTTGCGAGACGCATCGAAGCGGTTAAACGCCCCGACACCATGCTCGCTCGTTTGGATGGCGATAATTTTGCCCTGATCATGCAGGAGCCGACCGACCGCGCCGCGCAGCTCCGGTGCGCAAAAGTCATCAGCGATATTTTTGCTGAAAGTTTTGAAACGCCTCTTGGTGTCGTTCGGGTCAGAGCCTCGCTCGGCATTGCCTCATCCGAACCCAATGACACGCCGCATTCGCTGTTCGATCGCGCCGACTACGTCACCTGGGTTGCCAAGCGGGAAAAGCGCGGCGGGGCGGTGATGTTTGACGAGCGCTATGCCGATGAGTTGCGCAAGGTTAGGCAGATGGAGCATCTGCTTCACACCGCACGGCTTGAAGACGAAATCTATATCCTTCTGCAGCCGCAATTTGATGTTCGCCTGGGCACAACTACCGGCTTTGAAGTTCTCGCACGCTGGCGCAGTCCTATTCTTGGCGAAGTATCGCCCGCCGAATTCATTCCCATGGCCGAGCGCACTGGACAGATCAACAAGATCACTCAGATCGTATTGCGTCAGGCGCTCCATGTCAGCGAAACCCTGCCGCGCAAATTGCGCCTCTCGGTCAATCTGTCGGCCAACGACATCGGCTCACCAGCTGCCATAGAGCAAATCGTGGCGCTGATCGGATCGCAGAAGAAGCAAAACCGCATCGACTTCGAGATCACGGAAACCGCGGTCATGCGTGATCTGCGACAGGCCAATACCTCGCTGTTGGCCCTGCTGGGCCTTGGCGCCCGCATTGCGCTCGACGATTTCGGCACCGGCCATTCGAGCCTTACCCATGTGCAGAAGCTGCCCCTGCACCGCATCAAGATCGACCGCTCCTTTGTCATGGAAGTCACCAGCGATCCGGCCAGCCGCGCCATCGTCAAAACCATGGTCGATCTGTGCCGGAACCTGGGCATTTCCTGCGTTTTCGAAGGCATCGAAACCGAGGAACAGCTCGAAGCGCTGGTTTCGCTCGGTGGACAGGTCATGCAGGGTTATCTCTTTGGTCGGCCGATGCGCCCTGAAGACCTCGACGACTATCTCAGCCGCGAAGCCTCTTTGCGCCGCCTGGAGAGCCGCGCGGTGAGCTAAAGGGCGGGACCTTGAGCCCCGCCCCTCATTGCTACTCAGCCTTGGCATCCAGATCGAGAAACCCGCCGGACTGGCGCTCCCATAGCATGGCATAGTGCCCGCCGGAGGCGAGAAGCTGGGCATGGCTACCCTCTTCCACAATCCGGCCCTTCTCCAGCACCACCAGCCTGTCCATGGCAGCAATGGTGGAGAGACGGTGAGCAATGGCGATCACCGTCTTCCCCTGCATCAATTGCGTCAGCTGCTCCTGAATGGCCGCTTCGACCTCGGAATCAAGCGCCGACGTGGCTTCGTCCAGAACAAGGATCGGAGCATTCTTGAGCAGCACCCGGGCAATGGCCACACGCTGCCGCTGCCCACCGGACAGCTTCACGCCACGCTCCCCGACATGCGCATCATAGCCCTTGCGGCCCTGCGGATCGGCAAGGCCCATGATCACGTCATGCACATTGGCCTGTTCGGCAGCGCGGATCATCTCCGCGTCGCTCGCATCGTGGCGACCATATTTGAGGTTTTCCCGCACCGAGCGATGCAGCAATGATGTGTCCTGGCTGACGAGGCCTATGGCGGCACGCAGGCTTTCCTGCGTCACCTCCCGCACATCCTTGCCATCGATGCGGATCGAGCCCTCCTGCACATCGAACATGCGCAGCGCCAGGTTCACCAGTGTCGACTTGCCCGAACCCGAGCGCCCCACCAGCCCGATCTTCTCACCGGCACCCACGGTCAGGCTGAAGCCGTCGATAACCGAGCCTTCCTTGCCGCGCCAGTAGTTGAAGCTGACATTGTCATAGGACAGCTCGCCCGCCGTGACCTCAAGCGGTTTGGCTTCGGGCGCGTCCAGCATGGTCAGGGGCTGAGCGATGGTGTCCATCGAGTCCTTGGTCGTGCCCACCTGCCGGAAAATGTTGGAGCCGATTTCCAGGATCCAGCCGCTCATATTCATGATCTGCAGCGCAAACGGGATCGCCGTCGCCACCGCAGCCGCGCTGAGCACGCCATTGTTCCAGCCTGTCAAAGCCAGCCAGGTCACCGAAACGACCAGCCCGGCATTCAGCAGGAACAGGATCGACCACATATAGGTGAAGACCCGCATGAGCTTGCGGAACTGAACCGCATGCTCCATCACGCTGTCGGACACATATTTGTCTTCGTGCCCGCCAGTCGCAAAAGTCTTGAGCGTCTGGATATTGGTGTAGCTATCCACGATCCGCCCCGTCATCACCGACTTGGCTTCCGAAAGCGTTTCGGAATAGCGGGCGATGAGCGGCATGGTGATGGTAAAGAGGATCGCATAGAGCAGCATCCACACCCCGATCGGCACCAGCAGCACCGGATCGAGCTGGGCCAGCACGACCACCGCCACGATGACGAAGACCAGCGCATACCATGCGGCGTCGATGGTCAGGTTCACCCCGATTTCGATGGCTTCCCCGGCCTGCATGATCTTGTTGGCGATACGCCCGGCAAAGTCGTTCTGGAAAAAGGTCCAGCTCTGGCGAATTACGTGCCAATGGCTTTGCCAGCGGATCAGATCGACCAGATTGGGCACGATGCCGTGGTTGCGGATCAGCGTATCCATCAGAAACGCCATGGGCCGCACCAGCACGACGACGAAGACCATCCAGAGCAGCGTCGTGCCGTGCTGGTCGAAAATCTCGCCGGGATTGGTGGTGGCCAGCATGCCGACCACGAGGCCGACAAAGACAGGCATTAGCGCATCGGCGACAGAGCCAATGGCGACAAGAACGATGCGAAGGAGGAAGGCGCCTTTGAACTGGCCGACGAAATAGCCGACGAAGGCATTGAGGCCCATGGGCGGCTGACGGTTCTTGGCCAGAGCGATGGGCGAGTAGAGATTGTCGAAGAAGTTGACGACGCGGTTGAACATTTTCAGTGCTCTTATTTTTGAGCCGCGCCTGACGCTTTAAATGTGTGCAGTCAGGTTCGGTGACGGTCTATGGGCTTGGCTTGCGCAAAAGTCGCAATGGCGGGATTGGCTGGTTCCATAAACTCGATGATGTCACCCATCTGGGTTCTCCTTGGTTGAACTCTTGCTCCCCTCCCCCTTAAGGGGGAGGGAACAGGTCGAGTGTTTGGCAATATCCGCGCCTTACTCCGCCGCCTCGTCACCCTGATCGGCGTCGATGAACCCGCCGCTCTGACGCTGCCAGAGCTGGCTGTAGATGCCGCCGGTTTCCAGCAGCTGGGCATGGCTCCCCTGCTCCACCACGCGGCCCTTATCCAGCACCACCAGCCGATCCATCATGGCGATGGTCGACAGGCGGTGGGCAATGGCGATCACGGTCTTGCCGTCCATCAGCATTTGTAACTGGCTCTGAATAGCCGCTTCGACCTCAGAATCCAGCGCCGACGTTGCTTCATCCAGCACCAGAATAGGCGCATTCTTGAGCAGCACGCGGGCAATGGCGATACGCTGTCGTTGCCCACCGGACAGCTTCACGCCCCGCTCGCCAACATGAGCATCAAAGCCCTTGCGCCCCTGCAGGTCAGACAGCGTCTTGATGAAGTCCGACGCCTCGGCCTTCTCCGCCGCAGCCAGCATCATCTCTTCGGTCGCATCGGGGCGGCCATAGATGATGTTGTCGCGCACCGAGCGGTGCAGCAGCGAAGTATCCTGCGTCACCACACCGATATTGGCGCGCAAACTATCCTGCGTCACATGAGCGATGTCGTGCCCATCGAGCAGAATGCGGCCATCGGCGCGGTCATAGAAGCGCAGCAGCAGGTTGACCAAAGTCGACTTGCCCGCACCGGACCGCCCAACCAGACCGATCTTCTCGCCCGGCTGAATGTGCAGGTTGAGATTGTCGATGACCCCGCCCTTCTTGCCATAGTGGAACGAGACATTCTCAAACTTAATGTCGCCCTTGATTGGCGGCAGCGCCTTGGCTTCCGGCGCGTCCGAAACAACACGCGACACCGAGAGCGAGGAGATACCGTCGCGCACCGTGCCAATATTTTCGAACAGCGAGGACATTTCCCACATCACCCACTGGCTCATGCCCTGGAAGCGCATGACCAGACCAAGCGACACAGCCAGTGAGCCGGGCGTCATCAGCCCCTGCATCCACAGCCAGATTCCGGTGCCACCTACCGCCGCCAGCAGCAGCGAATTGGACCACAGCACCAGAGTATTGAGTACCGTGAACAGGCGCATCTGCCGATAGGCGGTGTCGAGAAACTCGTCCATAGCCTCCTTGGCATAGGTCTCTTCACGGTTGGAATGGCTGAACAGCTTAACCGTGGCGATATTGGTGTAGCTGTCGACAATGCGTCCGGTCATCATCGAGCGGGCATCAGCCTGCTCCTGCGAAATCTTGCCCATGCGCGGGATGAAGTAGAACATCATCGCCACATAGGCGACGAGCCAGAGCAGGAACGGAATGGCCAGCCGCCAATCCGCCGATGCCGCCAGAATGACTGCGCCGGTGAAATAGACGACGACATAGACCAGCATGTCGAGCAGCTTCATCACCACTTCGCGCACGGCGAGCGACGTCTGCATCAGCTTGGCGCCGATACGCCCTGCAAACTCGTCCTGGAAAAAGCTCATCGACTGACGGATCAGGTAACGATGGCTCATCCAGCGAATACGCTGCGGGAAGTTGCCCAGCAATGTCTGGTGCATGGTCAGCGTTGAAACGAGTGCAATCGCGGGCAGGATGAACACGATCATCGCGCCCATCAGCGCCAGCTTCCAGCCATCAGTTTGCAGGAAGGTTTCCGGGTTTGCGCCCGCAAGCCAGTTCACCACATCGCCGATGAAACCAAAGATGATGATTTCGCCGATAGCCACCGCCGCAGCGGCAACAGCCATCAGCGCCAGCCAGCGCTTTGCGCCCTTGCTGTAATGCAGACAGAAGGCCAGCAGGCTTTTGGGTGGCTCGACGGGGTCATCCTTGGGATAAGGGTTCAGCCGAGATTCAAACCAGCGCAACATTATTCATAACCACTTCATTTCACAGGTGTGGCCCGGCCATAGACAACCTCAATGACAATTGAAGTCAGTGGCCCATGAGCCGACGGCAAAACCCGTGCGGAAATTTCGGAACCACCGCTCATGCGCCCCATTATGGCGCAGAGGAACGGTGTGCAGGCGGCGGTGTGGCATGTCCCCCTCAATGCCGTCTCAATTGACGGTCAAGACTCATGCCACGCAGCCGAGAGCCGCACAGGATACACAAGAACGACGATCCGTCTGTAACCGGACAGACACAGCTTGATCAGATTGACGAAATATCATTCTGTCACACAAGCATTCCATGAACGTGGAAACCACAAAGCGGCAAAACAAGAGTAGCCGCTTTCGGAGAAATGACCCGGGCATGCCCGACGTAAAAACAACAATTGGACCGCTCATGCGCACTGACACCGAACAGACCATCTACCTCAAGGACTATGCGCCCACGCCATATCGGATCGTTTCGGTCGATCTCGATTTCCGCATTCTGGAAGAAAACACCCGCGTGCGCGCACAATTGACCATCGAGCCGCGCGAAGAGACCGCGCCGGGCACGCCGCTGGTTCTGGATGGGGATGAACTCAAACTCGATTCCATCGCCATAGACGGTGCGCCGTTGGTCCTCTCCGCCTATCTGGCCGATGCCAATTCTCTTACGCTGGTCGAGCCGCCGCATCGCCGTTTCGTGCTCGATACTGAAGTCACGCTCGACCCCGCCGCCAACACCAAGCTCATGGGCCTTTATCGCTCCAGCGGCACATGGTGTACGCAGTGCGAGCCGGAAGGCTTCCGCCGTATCACCTATTATCTCGACCGCCCGGACATTCTGGCCCCGTTCAAGGTGCGGATGACCGCGCCCCTGAGCGTTGCCCCCGTCCTCTTGGCCAACGGCAATCCAATCGACCGTGGCGATGCCGGAGACGGCATGCACTACGCCGTGTGGGAAGACCCCTTCCCCAAGCCCGCCTATCTCTTCGCGCTGGTCGCTGGCGATCTCGGCTCCATCACCGACAGTTTCACTACCATGAGCGGTCGCAAGGTCGACCTCGCGATCTATTGTACCCATGGCAAGGAGGCCGAGTGCCACCACGCCATGGACAGCCTCAAGCGCTCCATGGCCTGGGACGAGCGCCGCTTTGGTCGCGAATACGATCTCGACATTTTCAACATCGTCGCCGTCAGCGATTTCAATTTCGGTGCGATGGAGAATAAGGGCCTCAATATCTTCAACGACAAGCTGGTTTTCGCCCAGCCGGAAACCGCGACCGATGCGAATTACCATTCCATCGAGCGCGTCATCGCCCACGAATATTTCCATAACTGGACCGGCAATCGCATCACCTGCCGCGACTGGTTCCAGCTCTGTCTCAAGGAGGGCCTGACCGTCTATCGCGATCAGGAATTTTCCAGCGACGAGCACAGCCGCCCGGTGCAGCGCATCCATGATGTGCAAAACCTGCGCACCAGCCAGTTCCCCGAAGATGGCGGTCCCCTCGCCCATCCGCCGCGCCCAGACCATTATCGTGAGATCAACAATTTCTATACGACCACGATCTACGAAAAGGGTGCCGAAATCGTCCGCATGCTGGCGACCCTTCTGGGCGAAGCCGGTTTCCGCAAGGGCATGGACCTCTATTTCGACCGCCATGACGGCGAGGCCACCACCATCGAAGCCTTCATCAAGGTCTTCGAGGATTCCAGCGGGCGCGATCTTTCCCAGTTCACCACTTGGTATCTACAGGCAGGCACACCACAGGTCACGGTTTCAGACAGCTACGATGCCGCAAGCCAGACCTATAGCCTGACGCTGACTCAAAAGGTCGACCCAACCCCCGGCGAACCTGAAAAGAAACCGCTGCTCATTCCGGTCCGCTTTGGCCTCATCGGCCCCAATGGCAGCCCTATGGGCTGGACCAATGTGTCGGGCGGCACGGTGAACGACGATCTGATCCTGCTCGACAAGGACAGCGTTACCCTCACCTTCTCCGGCGTCGCCAACAAGCCAGTGCCCTCGCTGTTCCGCGAATTCTCTGCCCCGGTAAAGGTCGAGTCCGGCCTCAGCCAGAACGACCTGCTCTTCCTCGCCCGCCACGACAGCGACCCGTTCAATCGGTGGGACGCGTTGCAGTCGGTCTCGACAAGCCTGATCGCCGAGGCCGCCAATGGTCGACGCTGGTCTGAGGCAGACGCCGACGCCTTGCGGCAGGCCATTGTCGATACGCTGGAAAATCCCGATCTCGACCCGGCCTTCAAGGCGCAGGCGATTTCCATTCCCAGCGCTTCGGTCGTGGCCCGCCACATCGGCCAGGATGTCGACCCAGACGCCATTGCAAAGGCCCGGCACGACCTGCTCGCCACCATCGTTGCCCCGGTCGCGGACAAGTTGGTGGCGCAGTATGACGCGCTCACCATCTCCGAGCCTTATAGCCCGGACGCCAAGCAGGCGGGTCGCCGCGCCCTCCGCAATGGCCTGTTGCAATTGCTGGTCGCAGGGGCCGGTCGCGGTGATCTGGCGGAAGTACAATATAACACCGCCTCCAACATGACTGACCGCTATTCAGCCATGGCCATCTCCGCGCAATACTGGACTGATCAGGCCCAGGCCCTGCTCGGCGATTTCCGCACCCGCTTTGGTGGCGATCCGCTGGTCTTCGATAAATGGCTCATGGCCTCAGCCCAGGCACCGGACGATGGCGCCATTGAACGCATGCGCGCCATTCTCGCTGCGCCGGATTTCCCGCGCACCAATCCGAACCGGCTCCGGTCCCTGCTCGGCGTTTTTGTGATGAGCGGCACGCCGCAATTCACCCGTGCCGACGGCGCCGGTTTCCGCTTCGTCACCGAAGCGGTCGTGGAGATCGACAAGGTCAACCCGCAGGTCGCCTCCCGCATCCTCACCGGCTTCCGCATTCTGCCCATGCTCGAAGCCGGGCGTCGTGAGGCAGGCAAGGCAGCCCTCGAAGCGCTCAAAAGCCAGAACACACTCAGCCGCAATGTCGGTGAAATCCTCGACCGTATTCTGGCGAGCTGATCGATTAACGCGGGGAGCTGACGCCAGCTCCCCGTTTTCACATCTGCACCACGCTCAACGTCAACAGTCTGCTAGCGCATTCGCTCCAAACGCGAACGGATGCAGTCCAAAATGCCAAACCAAAAACTTGGAAGAATTTTTCTTCGCCGCTAAGTGATTCAGCCGACTCCGCTTTTTCGCTTCGTCCACAGACCCGGCAAAAAGTGCCTATGGACAGGCGCACCCCACCTGATTCATACCTTGTTAAGAGCTGAATGGTTTGGGACTAACTCACTCTTGAAACTGGAGAATTTCATGCGGACGTTGGAGGCATCCAGCGCCGACGCGCTTGGATTCCGCGTTGGCAAAAATCGGTCGTTTCGGCACTTTTCGCAGGTCAGCGCGACAGTCGCGATCACCGCCTTCCTCTCCGCCTGCCTCTTCATCGCCTACGACGCCACCCGAACGCTGGAGCAGCCACAACTGCAACTGGCGACCGCAAAATCCATACAAACCAATGATTTAATGCCTATCGGCGCAGTTTCACGCGCTAGCCTCATTGGTGAAACCGGCGCTATTGCAGACGTCATTCTTGCCGAACAAAATTTCATTCCAGCCCAGGACAATGGTGCGATCACAGGCATAGCCGGGCGCGGCGCCATCGCTTTCGCGCTTGCCGGGCTGATCACATTCGTAGCGTCACGCCGCCGAACAGAAGACGACCCGGAGCAAGAGCGGCTTGCGGTTGAGTTCCAAAATATCAAGGCCGAACAACGACTTCTGGCGCGTCGCTACCATGAGGAAAAGCTCAAGGCGGAGGCAGCGAACCGCGCAAAGTCCAATTTCCTCGCCCATGTCAGCCACGACATCCGCACCCCGCTCAACCACATCATCGGCTTTGCCGAGCTGATGGAACACGAAACCTACGGCGATCTGGGCGACAGCCGCTATCGCGATTACGTTCAGTCCATCAAAACCTCCGGCCAGCACCTGCTGAACTCCTTCGCGACCATTCTCGACCTTGTCGAACTGGAGAGCGGGCAGAAAAATCTGAGGCAGGACATAGTGTTACTGGACGAAGTCATGGCCAGCGTCACCAAGCGCTTCCAGCCCCAGATCAAGCGCGCGGGCCTCGGTTTCATCACCGGCCCGGCAACCGGTGCCGTTCTCCGCGGCGACAGGCTCGGCCTGACCCGCATGATCGGCAATATGATGGACAATGCCGTCCGCTTCACCCGCGCCGGTGGCACGATCACCCTGTCCGCCTATGCCGCTGAAGATGGCGTCGTTATCGAGATTAGCGATACCGGTATCGGCATGAGCGAAGAACGCCTCGCAAGCCTCAGCCAGCCCTTCGCCATGGGCGACGCCACCTTTGCCCGCAATGGCGGCGGGCCGGGACTTGGCATTTCCATCGCCCGCGCCATCGCAGAACAAAGCGGCGGTCATCTGGCCATTGACTCCGCCCCGTCTCTGGGGACTACGGTTGCCATATCGCTGCCAACTGAACCGGCAGCGGCAAACCTGGCAGCATGACATGAACCGCACCTGGCACGACGAGCACCGCCTCAACCCCGCCGCGACACTCGATGAACGTGTCGAGTGGCACCTCGAGCACGCAAAACTCTGCGGTTGCCGGGATATGCCGGACAATATCAAGCAGATTCTGGCCGAACGCGGTATAGAACCACCCCCACGCCCAGCCTAAAGGCTGAGCGCCCGCTCGTACCAGTCAGCCGCAGCGGCGGCGACCTCCGCCCGCATTTCCAGCACATCCAGCTCCAGCCGCGCGAAATCGGGATAATGGGCAAGCTGCGCCAGCAGATCCTTGAAGGCGGGCGACCAAGCCTCCTCCTTGAAGGGACTAATCAGGGCCGAACTCATCACCTGTAGAATTGTCGCATAAAGTCCGTGAATTTCGGCCAGCCTTTGCCCTTTGGGCACAAAGCCAATTTCTGCCAACCGCACCAGAACACGCGCGGTCGAAGCCTGCGGCAGGCCAATCTGGCTGCCCGCAATCAATTGCGCCGACTGGGCAACGAACTCCAGATCAACCAGACCGCCATCGGCGAGCTTCAGATCAAAGGCATGGCGCGGTTTACGTTCGCGCGCCATAAGCGCCCGCATTGAAACGACGTCCTCGATAGTCTTGGCTACGTCGCGCTGACGCCCGACAATCGCGGCTACCTCGGCGTCGACCTTTTGCGCCATGCCGCCCGTGGCCGCCACGACGCGCGCGCGGCTCAATGCAAGGTGCTCCCAGGTCCAGGCATTGTCCTTATGATAGGCGCGGAAGCCTCCAATACTGGTCGCCAGCGGGCCGGCATTGCCCGACGGACGCAAGCGCATATCGGCTTCGTAAAGCACACCTTCCGCAGTCGGCGCCGAGATAGCGGCGACAAGGCGCTGCGTTAGACGCGCGAAATAATGCGGTGTGGCCAGCGAACGCTCGCCATCGGATTCCGTATCGGGCGCATCATAGAGCAGGATGAAGTCGAGGTCTGAGGTGAAAGTCATTTCCCCGCTCGCCATCTTGCCAAAGGCGAGCAACGCGATTTCAGCATCGGGAATGCGCCCGTGACGAATGGCAAACTCGTCCTGCACCTTGTCAAACAGGCGATGCAGCAGTGTTTCAGCGAGCGCGGTGAATTGCTCCCCTGCCCCAGTGGCGCTGACTGTGCCGGACAGCAACCCCGCCGCTACCATGAATTTCTGCTCCTGCCCGATGATGCGGGCGCGATCGATCAGCTCTTCATAGGAGCGTGCATCGGCGAGGAAGGCGTCGACCTTGGCTACCAGCACGTCTCGGTGGGTGACATCATTGGCAAAGGCCGGGTCGATCAACCCGTCCATGACATGGGCGCGATGGATGACGGCCTCGGCCATGCGCGGCGCCGACGCCATGAACTGCACCAGCAGGGTGCGCAGTTGCTCATGATTGCGCAGCAGGGCAAAGAGCTGCACACCCGCAGGCAGGCGCGACAGAAAATCGTCCATCCGCGCGAGGGCTTCGTCGGCATTACCCGCGCGGCCAAGCGTCTTAAGCAATGACGGCAACAATTCGGTCAGGTGCGCACGAGCGGCAGAGGTTCGGGTGGCTGCATAGGAGCCATAGTGCCACTTGCGCACCGTCTCGATGGCCTTATGCGCGTCCGCAAAGCCCATAGACGTGAGCGTCTCAAGCGTCTCGGGATCATCATCGCTCCCGGTAAAGACCAGATTGCCTTCGCCTGAGCCCAGAGTTTCGCCCTCGGTGAACAATTCGGCATAGTAGCGCGCCACCAGTTCGAGCGCGGCGCGATAATCGGTTTCAAACTCAGCGCGGTCCGCCTGCCCCATCAGGCGAGCAATGACCGCGACGCCCTCGGGCGTATCGGGCATGATATGGGTCTGCTCATCACGCAGCATTTGCAGCCGGTTTTCGACAGCGCGCAAATACCAATAAGTCCGTGTTAGTTCTTCGGCGGTCTTGTCGCTGATCCAGTTCGCCTCAGCCAGCGCCGCCAGCGCCTGCGAGGTTGGGCGAACCCGAAGCGCCTTGTCGCGTCCTCCGGCAATCAACTGCTGGGTCTGGGCAAAAAACTCGATCTCGCGGATGCCCCCGCGCCCCAATTTGACATTGTGCCCCTCGACACGGATGTCGCCGACTTTTTTGGACACGTTGATCTGGCGTTTCATCGCCTGAATGTCCGCAATGGTGGCGAAGTCGAGATGCTTACGCCAGACATATGGCGCCAGCTCCTTGAGGAAGGCTTCACCGACCTGCTTGTCGCCTGCGCATGGCCTCGCCTTGATCCAGGCGGCGCGTTCCCAATTCTGGCCGCGAACCTCGTAATAGGCGATTGCCGCATCCACCGACAGCGCCACCGGCGTCGAGCCGGGATCGGGTCGTAGCCGCAGATCCGTACGGAAGACATAGCCGCCCAGTTGCTGATCCTCCATCAGCCCGACAAGCTTCTGCACCATGCGCGAGTAGATTTTGGTTGCTTCAGAGGGGTCCTTCAGCACCGGCTTTTGTGGATCGAAAAAAGCGACGATATCGATATCGGAGGAGTAGTTGAGTTCCCGCCCGCCATGCTTACCAAGCGCAAAAAGCGCCAGGCCCGAATTGGCCGCGTTTACTCGTTCACCGGGCAGGTCCAGGAGCCCCTTTTCTGCCGCCTGACGCATCAGAAGATCGAGACAGGCCTCCAGTGCGGCATCGGCTAGATCGGACAGAGCCTCTGTCGCCCTTGCCGTGGTCCACGCTCCGCCTGTTTCCGCTACAGCTGCCAGCAGCGCCGTGCGCCCCTTGGCGACGCGCAAAAAGCGACCCACTCCCGTCTCATCCTCTTCCCGTCCGGCCCTGGCCACCAGATCGAGAAGCGTAGCGAACGTCCGATCAACGCCCTCGGACAGCGCTTGCGCTAGCCATTCCGCATGGTCTTTGGCAAGGCCGAGCAGGTAAGGCGCCTGCTCCAGCAAAGGTCCGAGCAAAGGCTCAGCCGCAGAGAATATATCGGCCTGCGCAGCCGGAAGTTCGGCCACGAGGCTGTTGAAGTGCGGGTGGACCAATGGAGGCAAAGGGGAGAGAGTGATGCTCATTTTAGACGATTAGCCTGCCCCATCGAAGGCGGCAAGATGAGCTAAAGGGTGGGCAGTTCAAGAACGGCACGAACGCCGGGGCCATTATCATCAATACTGAAGCTGCCGCCATGCAAGCGCGCCACGGCATTTACCAAAGCCAGACCCAGACCAGACCCAGGCTCCGAACGGCTCATCTCCAACCGCACAAATCGTTCCAGCACACGCTTGCGATCTGCTTCAGGAATGCCGGAGCCATTGTCTGCCACTGCGATCCGCACCATTCCAGCATTCTGGAGCAGTTCCACCTCAATCCTGCCGGGAGAGCCATCTTCAGGCCGAGCATATTTAATGGCATTTTCGAGCAGGTTCACCATAGCCTGTCCTATCAGCTCGCGGTTAGCTTTGAGCGTGATGTCCGGCGCGATAGCGGTGACAACCTCTATGCCCTCATCCTCAGCAACAGGCCCGTAAAGCTCTGCAACGTCTGCTACAATGTCACTGATATTGGTTTCTGAAAGCGCGCCAGATGGTGCGCCAGCTTCGACGCGGGCAATCATCAGCAGCGCATTGAAGGTCTTGATCAAACGGTCACTCTCGACGATCACCGTTTCCAGAGCCTCTTCACGAGATGCCTCGCTCGCCGTGTCGCGCAAGGCGGATTCTGCCTTGCTCCTCAAGCGCGTCAGCGGCGTCTTGAGGTCGTGAGCCACATTGTCGGTGACCTCTTTCAAACCCTGTAGCAATTGCTCGATACGATCGAGCATTGCGTTGAGATTGGTCGCGAGACCGTCAAATTCGTCATTGCGGCTGGTGATCGGTACGCGTTCCGAAAGATTGCCCGACATGATCTTGGTCGAGGTGTCCCTAATGGCATCAATGCGGCGCAGCACTCGGCGCGCGGTGATGCCACCGGCGATGACCGAAAACAGGATGATGCCGACAACACCGACGAGAAAACTCTGGAGGATGATGGCCGAATAGCCGCGACGCTCCACCACATCACGCCCCACGACAAGCCGCATACCATTGGCAAGCTCTATCGAGCGCACAACAGCTACGCCGGAACGCTTTGGCATTTCCGAGGCCGCGCCATCGCCACCCCAAGGGTCTGGCCGCTCATAATCGAAACTATAGACACCGGGCTCGATCAGAACGTCGGGCGGCACATCGCTGAGATTGCCAAGCAGCATAAGGCCAGCGGCGTCGCCCAGATAATAGAGCCCCGGCCCCGGCTGAGAGGAGACGCGATTAACGGCGAAAGCCAGCGCCCTTATACCCTGAGTGGCTTCAATGTGCTGAAACTGGAGGACTTCACGGTCTATGTCGTTTGTTTGTTGGCGCTGAATCGACACACTCGACTGCCAGCCGATGAAGGCCATGAGCAGAATGGCGAAAACAATGAAAATGGCAATGAAGGTCGCAGTAAGCCGGACCGTTGATGTCCGCCATACCTGAGCAAATCCGGCCAATTTCTACTCCCGGATCATGTATCCCGCGCCACGCACGGTGTGCAGCAGGGGCGTGGCATGGCCCTTGTCGATTTTGGACCGCAGACGCGACATATGGACATCGATTACATTGGTCTGCGGATCGAAGTGATAATCCCAGACATTTTCCAGCAGCATGGTGCGGGTAACCACCTTGCCTGCGTTTTTCATCAGATATTCAAGCAGGCGAAATTCGCGCGGCTGCAACAATATGGTTTCACCATCGCGCTCAACCTTTCGGCTGAGACGGTCTAGCGAAAGATCAGCGACCGAGTAGTTTGTGGCGGCTTCTGCAGGGCTTGATCGACGTGCAAGCACCTCAATGCGCGCAAGAAGCTCCGTAAATGCATAGGGCTTGGTGAGATAGTCGTCACCACCAGCTCGCAAGCCGGTGACCCGATCATCCACCTCGCCCAAGGCGGACAGGATCAGAACAGGCGTCTTGTCCCCTTCGGCCCGCAAACTTTCGATGATGGAGAGACCGTCGCGCCGGGGCAGCATTCGATCGACTATCAGAACGTCGTAATCCATGCCCGAAGCCATGGCGTAGCCCGTTTCCCCGTCAGCGGCATGATGCGTGACATGGCCTGCCTCGTCCAGCGCCTGGATCAAGTAACTGGCAGCTTCGCGATCGTCTTCGATCAGCAGGATTTTCACGGCGAGCCCTCCGTTTTGAGTGACCCCGGGGCAAAAGCCCCGGGGTCGTTCGTATTATTCGGTGATCGGCAAACCGATGAAGCGGGCCTCACCATCCCGCGAGACTTTAACCAGAGCCGTATTCAGCCCCTTGTCCTTGACATTGGCAATGGCCTGATCGAAGTCGCCTGCCGTCTGAACAACCTTGTTGTCGACTTCAAGCACCACATCACCCGTCGAGATGCCGCGCTGACCGGCAGCACTATCGCTTTCGACGTTCTGAACCAGCAGACCGCCCGATCCGTCGCCATTGGGCAAAAGCGTCATGCCAAGGCTAGTGGTCGCTTCCGGCAAAGCCTGCGGTGGCGTCGGGGCGTTTGGCTGGGCTTGGGCGGTTTCGTCAAGCTGAGCGAGCTGCACGGATAGCGTCGTTTCCGCACCATCGCGCCAGATTGTCAGTTCGACCGTGGAGTCAGGCGCCTTGCTCGCAATGGTGCGGCTCAAATCCAGCGCGTCATCAATCTGGTCGCCGTCGACCTTGAGAATGATGTCGCCCGATTTTACGCCTGCAGCGCCAGCAGGGCCATCTTGGGTAGGCTCACGGACAATCGCGCCGCGTGCGTTGGCAAGGCCAACGCCATCAGCAATGTCCTTGCTGACATCCTGAATGGACACGCCGAGATAGCCGCGCGTTACCGAGCCATCCTGAATGAGCTGGCCGACGATCTGTTTGACGGTGTGAGCTGGAATGGCGAAAGCGATACCAACATTGCCACCATTTGGAGAGTAAATGGCGGTGTTCACGCCAACCACCTCACCATTGGTGTTGAATGCCGGGCCGCCGGAATTGCCAGTGTTCACGGCAGCGTCAATCTGTAGGAAATCACCATAGTTGGAACCGCCGATATTGCGGCCCTGACCGGAGATAACGCCAACCGTCACCGTACCGCCAAGACCGAAGGGATTGCCAACTGCAACCACCCAATCGCCAACACGGCTCGCCTCATCCTCGAAGGTAACAAACGGCAGATTGTCGCCATCGATCTTGAGCACTGCAAGGTCGGTACGCTCGTCGGTGCCGACGATCTCGGCAACCTTCTCGCTGCCATCCTCGAACACCACCGTTACTTTGGTAGCGTCTTCGACAACATGGTTATTTGTGACGATGTAGCCATCTTCAGAAATAATGAAACCGGAGCCCGCCGCCATAAACTGACGCGGTTTGGCTTCGCCACCAGGGCCACCAGGACCTCCTGGCCCCCCTTGACCGCCGAACTGATCAAAGAAATCGCGGAATGGGTGATCATCCGGAAGATCGGGGAAGTTGAACTCGAAATTGAAGTCTCGGCCATTGCGCTGCACATTACGGCCAGGCGCTTCTGCCTCGACGCGGATGGACACCACGGCGGGCTTGACTGCGTCTACCAGGTCGGCAAAGCCTTGCTGAACCGATGTTTGCGGCACCACGATCTGCGCGGCATTCTGCACCTGTGCATTGGCAGCTTGGCCAGTCAGCACAAACGCCGTCGATACGCCGCCTACGCCGACCAGAAGCGCCAGAGCCGACGCGCCGAGCATGCGGCTTGTACGCGAAATTAGAGTCGAACGCATGGGAACCAGTCTCCTTCGTTTAAGCTCTCAACAGCTTATGGCGATAGATATGGACCTGCACGCCTTTCTGTGAAGTTGCGCCCACATTAAGGTTTGGCAATGTTGCTGGCGAGATTGCGGCGGGCTTATTGCCGTTCGGTGTCGTTCCGAAGCTGATCAAGCGCGGCCTGCTCCTCCGCTGTCAGTCCGGCAGGGACTGGCGCGCGCCTCCTACGAACGGCGAAGAAGACAGCGATCAGCCCAACAACAAGCAATGATGGCGCAGCAATCCACAGCAGCAGCGTATGCGCATTTAGACGTGGGTTGAGCAGCACATATTCGCCATAGCGGTCGACCAGATATTGCTCCACCTGTTCATTGGTGTCGCCAGCCACAAGCCGTTCACGCACGAGCACACGCAAATCCTTGGCGAGATCGGCGTCGCTATCGTCAATGGACTGGTTTTGGCACACAAGGCATCGCAGACCTGCTGACAAATCCCGCGCCCGCGATTCCAGCACAGGATCAGCCAGGACCTCGTCAGGGCTAACAGCGAATGCCGGTATAGAGAAGACCAAGAAGAGGCTGAACAGGACGGCTCGCAACATCACTGAGCCGCCTCCGCAATGGTCTTGCGGGCCCGTTGCGGTGCTCCGATGCGCAGACGACGGTCGGTGAGAGAAAGCACGCCCGCACCTGACATTACAAGGCATCCGATCCAGATCAGGAGAATGTAAGGCTTGTGCCAGACTCGCACGACATGGGTATCGTTCAGCGGTTCGCCGAGCTGGAGATAGAGCTGAGAAAGCCCATAGGTCTGAATTGCAGCCTCGGTCGTGGGCATGCCACTAGCCACATAAGTCCTGCGCTCGGCTTCAAGCCTCGCTGTCCCTCCGCCCGGGGCCGTCACCGTAAACATGCCAGTGTCGGCCAGATAATTCGGACCGGGAATTTGTTCAAAACTATCAAAGGCAATCACATAGCCAGCGAGTTCGGTGGTTTCCCCCGGATTGAGCGTCGTGACAGTTTCTGTCTCCCACGCCGTGACAGCAACAATGCCCAGAACCGTCAGGCCAAGACCCAGATGTCCAATAGCGGTTGACCATATGCTGCGCGGAAGCCCGACCAAGCGCCGTACGCTCTCTCCAAGCGGAATGCGACCCAGCTTGGAGCGCTCGATCACCTCCGCAACGGAGCCAAGGCTCACCCAGAAGCCAAGCAGCAGACCCAGCGGCGCAAGCGAGATGGACACCCCGCCCAGTGCGGAGATCAATACCGCGAGAAACACGGCCAACGCCGCCATGCCCATAAGCCGCTGACCTGCGGCCACCAGATCGCCGCGCTTCCAGGCCAGCAGCGGACCGAAAGGCAGAACCAATAGCAAGGGTGCCATCAACGCGCCGAAAGTGAAGTCAAAGAACGGGGCGCCTACCGAAATAGTCGTGCCTGTAAGCGCATCCAGCAATAGCGGATAGAGCGTACCCACAAGCACCGCGCCCACGGCTGTCGCCAGAAACAGATTATTGAGGATCAAAGCCCCTTCGCGGCTGATAGGCGCGAACAGGCCACCCTGTCGCAGCGAGGGAGCGCGAATAGCAAACAGGACGAAGGCGCCGCCAATCAAGACTGCGAGAATGGACAGGATGACCAGCCCACGCGTTGGATCGCTCGCAAAAGTATGCACCGAAGTCAGGATGCCAGAACGCACGAGGAATGTGCCGAGCAACGATAATGAGAAGGTTATGATGGAAAGGAAGATCGTCCAAATCTTGAGCGCATTGCGCTTTTCCATCACCAGCGCCGAATGCAGCAATGCAGTACCCGCAAGCCAAGGCATGAAGCTGGCGTTTTCGACTGGATCCCAAAACCACCAGCCGCCCCAGCCAAGCTCGTAATAGGCCCAGTATGAGCCCATGGCGATGCCCAACGTAAGGAATATCCAGCTCAGCATCGTCCATGGCCGGACCCAGCGCGCCCAAGCCTGATCAATGCGCCCGGAAATGAGAGCGGCAATAGCGAAAGAGAAGCAAATGGAGAACCCGACATAGCCGGCGTAGAGCAGCGGCGGATGGATGGCGAGACCAATATCCTGAAGGATGGGGTTGAGATCTGATCCCTCCAGAGGTGGCGAGATCAAACGCTCGAATGGATTTGAGGTCATGAGCGTGAAGCCAGCAAAGCAGGCAGTTAGAAGGCTTTGCGCGCCAAGGACCAGGTTGAGCAGATCGGATGGCAGATTGCGACCGAAGGCGGCCACCAGAGCGCCGAAAAGTACAAGGATCAAAATCCAGAGGAGGAGCGAGCCTTCGTGGTTCCCCCACACGCCGGAAATTTTATAAATCAATGGCTTGAGCGAATGGGAGTGGTTTGCGGCAAGCGCCACGCTGAAATCGGAAACGACAAAGGCATGAACCAGAGCGACAAAGGCAATCGCAACCAAAACAAACTGTAGAACAGACGCATGGCTCAGCATCGCAGCCAGTTTGTTACCGCGCCGCCAGAGCAAAAGCCCGCCAAGGGCGGAGACGACCGAAATCGCAAAGGCCAGGATCAGCGAAAAATGGCCAAGCTCGATACTCACTGCTCGCCACCCTCCGGTCGCCACTCGCCCTGCGCCTTGAGCGCATCTACAACTTCCTTGGGAATGTAGTTTTCGTCGTGCTTGGCAAGAACATTGGTAGCAATGAACTCGCCATCACTGTTCATGCTACCCTCGGCAACGACGCCCTGTCCTTCGCGGAACAGGTCCGGCAGAATTCCATTGTAGTGAGATACGATATCCATGCCACCATCGGTGATGGCGAAGGTGTTGACCTGTCCCTCGCGCTTCCAGCTTTCTTCTTTTACGAGCCCCCCCAGCCGGATCGGATGGCCGGGCTCGACCTCGCGCGTCACTACGTCACTAGGAGAGTAGAAAAATACAATCTGGTCACGCAGAGCAACCAAGACCAATGTCGTTGCAATGGCAAGAACCACGGCCAGCCCTGCGATAATCGCCAGACGTTTCTGCTTGCGGGTCATACCCTTGCGGCGGGCGCCAGCCGGCATGGTCATTGCGATCCTCCGTTCAATACAAGGCCCGCACCAAGGGCAATCGTGTCCAGTTCACCGCGATCAAACGCAGCTGGATAAGCCGCAACGGCGGCATCATAGGCGCCCTGAGCCTGATCGAGATCACCGAGCACGATATAGGAGCGCACCAATTGCACCCATTCCTCAACGGAACCGCCGTCACTAGCCAAACGATCTGCGAGACCGCCGACCATCATTTGGATCATTTCAGACTGCTGCTCGGCATAGGTATCGACGCCGTCGGCCTGAGCCACAGCAAGCCCCTGCTCGGCAGCGGGCAGCCAGGCCTCATCGCCGTTTGCCAGCGCAATTGCCTGCTGCCAGTAGTCCGTAGCAATTTCATATTGCTCGGCACGCATCGATTCAGCGGCAAGATAGAGACGCGAGCGGATATGCGCGGGGTCGCTGTCCGCTGCGGCCCGCAAAAGTGCCATCGCTTCGTCAGACCCATCGTCGCCCGCCGCTAGCAAAAGCGCCTCAGCGAGATTGGTCTGGAGCTCAGCATTTGGCTCCGACAAAGCAAGAATTTGTCGATATGCGCCGATCGCGTCGTCAAAGCGCCCCGCCTCCAGATAGGCTGGCGCAATCACCGTCCAGCCGCGCAAATCGTCAGGAACCTGCGCGAGGCGAGCTTCGATCTGGGCGATAGCATCGGCGAGCGTGATATTCTGCGCCACAATTTCGGGACGTTCTGCAAGAGGCTTCGATGGTAGATCAGGGCTGCCGATCAGCGCGTAAAAGCCAAACGCGATGGCGACCACCACACCCAGACCGGTAAAGATGATACCGCGCCCCAATTCGCCGTCGACCGCCTTGCGAGCATCACCCTTGGACCGAAGCATTTCGCGCGCCAATTCGCCCTTGGCGGCGAGCGCCTGTTGCTCATCCAGCTTGCCGCTGGCCTGGTCGGCATCAATACCGGCCAGAAGCACTCGGAAATGGTCATTGGGATCGCCAGCTTCCGGCGTAGCAACTTTGACCGCACGTCCAGCCGCTGCGTAAAACAACGCAGCGCAGGCAATGGCAGTTATAGCTATGGCGACCGACCAGAAAATCATCTGCCCAAAATGCTCGTTTGCTTCGCGCGAAAAGGCAGAATTCTCTATAAGCTCAATGCGGCGAAAAACCATCAAAACAGCATGTGAATACATGGACGCATTGCCACAGGGACCGCTCGCCGCAGGTCAGTTCGCCGCATGAAAGACCAAACGGCGGATTTTGTCTTGTCGGGTCAACACCGTTCGCCCTGCTTCTAGCGGGGCTGCTCTCCGCCAAATATAGACGTAGCGTCCTGCTCGTTAGCCACAGGGTACCTTCATACCGGCTACCGCATGGCATCGACCTTTCCTATGCGCCGATCACGCGCCCTCAAAGCTGTGCGATGCTTGTGCAGGGCATGCGCGAGACTTCCAAGCTGACCGATCAGATAGCAGGGCGCGCTGTGTGGAAACATGTTGATCCGGTTTTCTTTGCATCGGATCCACATGCCATAGAAGCGTTGTCGCATATATGGCACAGGCCTTCGGCGTCGCAGCGGAGCAAACAGCGCCATCATTTCGAGGGGCGTTTCGGCACTACTGCAAAGCTGGTGAGAATCATTTTTGATGAGCCGCGCCAGATTAGCAGCGGAACGCTGCTCCATGCCGGACCGGATGCTGTCGGCCCGTTCAGTGCCATTGGTGTCGTTCTGCGCGACTCTGCCGAAGGAGCTATAGCGCTCGTAGACGATGGAATGGCCACAGATGGTTTAGCGGTCAGCCTCAGTGATCAGGGGCAGCCCATCTCGGCTCTTATACGATTATTGGATCATGACTAGGCACGACGTTCCGCAGCAATACGCGCACGCTTCAACGTGTCAGCATAATCGGCATTGAAGCGCACCTCGGCCATTTTGATCGCGGCATCGAGCCTCTGGCCGGTCATTGCGTCGCTTGGCATTTGCCGGATTAATTCGAGATTGCGCTGGATATGCAGTTCCAGCGCCTGCCCCGACTGGCTCCATGCCTGATCGAATACTGCATTCAGCGCGAGAGAATCTCGACAATCGCGCACAGCTGAAAGCAGATAAATGCCATTCACGGCCGCCAAAATGCGATCGTTATCAACCCGATCGGGCGCTTCCTTCGGACGACGCATTGCAAGATTAAGATCGGTCACAACCTCTTTAATGCGTGGCTCGACGCGATCAGAAACCATTTTTGTAATGGTTGTCAGAATTTGCGTAGCCCTGCTGCCACGTTCAAACTCGATATACCCGGTCAAAGCGCGGACAAGCCGATGAAACCGGTCAAGGCTACGGCAAACGAGGTCAATGTCAGCGAAGGGTCCGGTAAGCTGCAGGTGATGAATTTGGTTCTGGGCGTGGGCCAGATATGCGTCGATCAACGGCGAGAAGCCAGCGCGGGTGATCGTGCCTTCCTTCGCACTGCCGGCCAGTTTGATCACGGCAGTAATCAACCGCGTTGGGTTTGCCAGTTGCCCCGTCGCCGCATGGAATAACAGCGCAGACATCTGGGGATCAGACAGAGGCATAGTCTGGAGCGCAACACCGATCGCGCTGTCTTCACCGATGGAATTGACTGCCTTGCCAAAGCTTTGCGCCTTGGCGAGCAGCGCTCGCGCACGCAAGGCTGCCAGCGCTACGCCAAGTTCCTCAAGGGCATTGTCGCGACCAAACTGCGCTCGAAAACGTCGAATAGCCTCATTGTCCTGACCGATCTTGTCGAGCGCCTGTTTCGCGCGCAGCAAAATCTCAGGCACGACAGGTTCAAGCTCAGCCGGTTTGAGCATGCCATTTTCAACGGCCGCAGCAGGGATCAGATCAGGGCAAAGATCACGCGCGATCCAGACCCAGGATGCCATCGCACCGTCCCGGACCACCGAGCCAGCAAAAGAGAAATGTACCGGCTCCTCGACAAGTATTGAGTCGATCACGCCACAAAACGGTCTGCGCAAGGCAACGTTTGTACGCCCGGACGGTCTTGGTGCAGATACGATATTTGCAGCGTCAGGCTGAAGTGACTGGCTCATCAGGGCTCATAGGCGGGGTCGTCGTCGCCAACGACCCTATTATGCCCCGGTAAACAATCCTTTTCGGAAAAGGTCAGGCGGCGCCCTGAACCACATTCCAGTTTCCGTTCTGCTCGCGGCAGGCGGTGCCCTTGCGGACATAGTCCGTGCCGCTGATCTTCACGGTATGGGTAAAGTCGCGGCAATCGAGATTGTTCACGCGGACATAAGGACCAACGGCCACCGAGCCGGTCGTGCCACCATCACCTGCCCACTGGCGCGGTGCCCCGGGGCGACCGAACTGCAGAGCATAGAATTGTGCACTATTGGCTTCGTTTGAATCCTTTGCGGACATCAAAGACACGGCGGCAGGATCGACAAAGCCGTTGGCGATTGACGTCGTCAGCCGCGCGGTCTGCACGGCCTGCGCCGATGTCGGCACCATGGGCTGCACGACAATCGGCTGGGCCTGAACAGGCGCCTGCACCGTCTGCGTCGTGCCGGTACTGGTACAACCGGCCAGCGCCAGAGCAAGGATCGGAAGAGCAAAGAGCGTAGAGCGATTCATCTGTTGTGGCCTTATTGTGCAATCGGTCTGTAATTGTTGGCGTAATGCGGCGAAAGTGCGTCAGGTTCCCGGCGGGCGAACGGGCCCGCCGAGCCGCGCGGTAGGCAGGCGCAACTCCACCAGAAGCCCGCCCAGTTGCGATCTTCCGAGGTCAAGACTGCCGCCATAGACATCGACCAGTTCCTTGACAATATCCAGCCCTAGCCCTGTTCCGGGGGTTTTCTCATCTAACCTGACGCCGCGGCGCAACACTTTTTGCGCGTCTTCATCGCTGAGACCTGGGCCGTTGTCCGCTATACGGATCAAAAGCTGGTTGCCTTTGTCACTCCGCTCGGCAGAAACACGTACGTCCACCTGCCCCTTAGACCATTTGCAGGCATTGTCCAGAAGATTGCCGACGATCTCTTCCAGATCGGCCTCGTCACCACGGAACCAAGGCAGCGGAGCATCAGGCTGAAAGAAGTCCACAGTCACGTCGGGGTGAATTTTTTGCATGACGCGCGTGAGGCGCAGGAGGATCATATTGGCGTCGGCCTTCTTGCCCACCACAGAGGTTCGTGCAGCAAGACGGGCACGCTCCAGATAGGTCGAAACCATATTGCTCATCTTCTCGGCTTCACCGGAAACCACCTCAGCAAGTGCGCCCTTGCTTGCCTGCGCTTCATTCCGCAGAACAGCCAGCGGCGTCTTGAGGCCGTGAGCCAAATTGCCCACCTGATTGCGCGCCCGCTCGATGATCTGGGCATTGGACCGCAGCAATTCATTGACCTCTTCGGCCAATGGCGCCAGCTCGGTCGGATACGTCCCTGAAACCTCCGCGCTATCACCTTCGCGCACCGCTTCCACCGCAGCGCTCAGCCGCGCAATCGGGCGCATCGCAATGCGGCCCACAATGGCACTCATAATAGCCAGCATTGCCCCCACCGCACCAAGCACGATGAAAGTCTGACCGCGGAAATCGTCGACGAGTTTCAGGATTTCGGTGAGATTGCCAGCGACGGTGATACGATAGCTATCATCTCCCAATGTCACCACTCGCTCCACCATGCGCAATTGCGTGCCGAAAGGATCGTCAATCACCTCGGTGCTGCGCCCAAGCGCATCGGCAGCGGCACCCACGGCCTGAAGATCAATACCCACCACCGACGTTGACAGATTGACGAGATTGCCCGCTCCGTCCCGAATGATCCAATACCACCCCGAGCGCGGTCGCTCGAAGCGCGGATCGGCCAGGGCGATGTCCGGGTCCTGCGGGTCGCGTGTTTCCAACAAGGCACCGGCCAGACTCTCGACGTGAAAATCCAGCGTCTGGGTGAGCGTCGTGTCCAGCGCGCGCGAATAAAGGTCGGTCAACAGAAAGCCGGTCGTCACCAGCGCAAGCACCAGCCAGCCAGCCGTCAACCAGAACAGGGATATTGCAATCGAGCCCTTACGCAGCACGCTCGATCAATCCCCGACGATCTGATATCCGAGCCCGCGCACCGTCTGAATGCAATCGTCCGGCAGCTTCTTGCGCAGGCGGCCCACGAAAACTTCAATCGTGTTGCTGTCGCGGTCGAAATCCTGATCGTAAAGATGCTCGGTCAGTTCGGTACGCGAAATCACCTTGCCCTTATGGTGCATGAGATAGCTCAACAGGCGCAACTCATGACTGGTGAGTTTGATCGACTGGCCATCGACTGTCACCTTGCCCGAGCGCGCATCGAGCCGCACCGGCCCCGCGACGATCTCATTACTCGCGTGCCCGGCCGCGCGACGAACAAGAGCGCGCACGCGGGCAAGCACTTCTTCCATATGAAACGGCTTGGCCACGTAATCGTCCGCACCAGCGTCGATGCCTTGCACCTTATCGCTCCAGCGGTCCCGCGCCGTCAGCAGCAGAACGGGTGTTGTCTTGCCGGCCCGCCGCCACTCCTCAAGGACTGAAAGCCCATCCATCTGTGGCAGGCCGATATCGAGGATAATGGCGTCATAGGGTTCAGTATCGCCCAGGAAATGGCCTTCTTCGCCATCGAATGCGACGTCCACCGCATAGCCGGATTCAGTCAGTGCATCCTTGAGCTGCCGGTTGAGATTGGTATCGTCTTCAACAACCAGAATTCGCATATTGGCCCCCGCCCGGACGTGTCGCTAGTTTGCGCTCAAAGTGAGATTTTGCGCCTGACCGTCCGGCGCAAGAACGCCGATAACATATACCAGCGCCCCGCCCTGATCACAGACCTGCACGTTGAGAATTTCTGAACTGGCATCGACGCCTGCCGAGGCCAGAACGGCATCGAGCGACCTGATATGGCCGGAAGCAACCGCTTCCTGAATCTGGCGCTTGTCGAGGCAGGCCTGCGCCTGCGCGGTGCCAGTACCGGCAACAGCGAGCGCCAGCGCGAGAGCCAAGACGATGGAAGCAGTGGGTTTGGGGGCTGTGGTTTTCATGGCTCCGATCAATAGCGGCTGCTAGCTGAATGGGACATGAATGAGGCAAGCCTTCAAATTGTTCACGCCCGGGCAATCACCAAGGTGATGACTGTCCGGGCGCACGGAATCAAGCCCCGTGTGTGCAGGATATGATCACGCTTTCCCGATATCGCCCTTCAGCCCGCGCCGCAGGAACAGGATTGCCAACGCTTCCAGCATCAAACTGCCGCTGGAGCTGCCCTCCATGGCAGGCATATCCAGCCCCAGCATTTGCGCGATACCGGCCAGCAGCATGAGGACCGCCACGATGTAGGTTTTATAGCCAGACAAAATGTCCATTTGCGTTTCTTCCTTTTGAGATGAGCTCATTCGTGACGTGGCAGCCAACGACGCCGCGCGTACTGATCCGACACGGGTGGTCCAACCGCGTCCGAAGGTGGAAAAAGTGGCAAGGCCTTTGAGAAAGCCTAGCCTGCGGTCGTAGAGCGCATTGACCACATTGGTCGCATTGGCCCGCGCCGCCGCCCCTATGGTCAGTGGCCCCACCAATCCATCCACGACCACGCCCAGAACGGCCTGCAGGGCTCGGATGGCGCGGTCAGGGCCGGAATTGACGGCGTAGTCGAACAGCGCAAGATGTAGGCCCGGAGGCATGTCGTCGGCCCGGCACAGGTTCCAGTATCCTGCCCTGTAGATGCGCCCCGCTTCGGTACGACTGAGTTTTTGCACCTCGGACTTGGGCAGGTCCCACCACGGCGACACATTACGCCAGCGGGCAAGGGTCTTGCGGGTGATGCCCATATTCGTGGCCCCTCCCGGATCGACAGGATGATCGACATAGCCTCCCTCATGCCGCAACACTTCAGCCAGACAGATGTCAAAGCGTGTATCAGCCATCAAAACCTCCAGATGCAGCATACCCCGCTCCGAGAACGGGGCTGATCTGCGCAACAGTGAACGTGAATGGGCCAGCGGGGCCGCCAAAGTCGGCCACCTGCTCTCCTGCGCCATAACTGGCACTGGTGCTGCCCGCCTCGATAATCCTCACCGAGGTTCCGCCATCAAAAATGCTGATGCGCCAACGTTCCGGCACATGCTCAAGCGGCGGCTCAGCAATGCCCCAGCCATCGCCATCGGCTCGGCTTCGGCGTGTCCAGGCAAGGTGAATTGCGCCGTCACTAACCCGCGATGCGCGCAAATGCACCGGAGCCAGAGGCAAAGCCGGCCCCGGATCAGGCTCGACCACAATGACCTGCCCCAGATCATCATTCGGCCCGGCATAAATGCGCAATGCCCGGCTTTCCCCGATGCGATGCCCGTCAATTGGCAGGAGATGACCGCCAGCCTCCATCACGATCAGGCGACGTCCAGCCGAGATGGGCCCCATAGTCGCATCCGTACCGTCTAGCCCGCGCAGCAGCCGGGTGAGCCGGTATCGTCGCGCTGCAGTCAGCTCTGCCTGAGCAAAGCCGATGATTTCCCAGCCGCCGCCATCCGTTTCCACGGCAATCCGATTACTGCCCGCAAGCGCCGCGAGGTCGGGGATATCGGCCAGATGCCCCGCGCCCAGTTCGATCTCCAGCCCCTGCCCCAGATCCCAGACGGCAAACGGGCCGGGACCGAGTGTAGACAAGGTCTCGCCGATAGAGGCCGGTCGCGTAACTTGCGCAAGCGCCGCGCCCGTCGCTTCGTCATGGATGCGCAGCGAACCCGGCCACGGCTTGGCATAGCCAGCAATAAGCAGTCGACTGCGCAAGGGATCGTCTGGTGTAGGCGGCAAATGCGCGGCCAGCACAATCGGCACCATTTCAGCCGCCGGTTCATTCGCGACACTTTTCGGCATATCGGCATTAACCGATATTGCCTCGCCACGCCCTATGACACTGGCCATGACGCGGCGCACACCGCCATCGCGGATTTCCGTGATCTCGAATGGTCCCCCGCTCAGGCCGGTCAAGCTGATCCGGTCGCCAGGCTCCAGCGCCACATTGCCCGGCGGCAGCGAGAACTCCACCTTTTCGCCAATGCCTGCACGCCGATTCAGTAGGTGCTCCGCCGCTCTTCGAGCCGCAGCCCCATCCAGTGCAATGGGCAGGTTTTCGGCAACGAGCGGGCCATTGTCAGGACGCAACGCCGTGGCATGTGCAGACAGATAATCTCGCTGCCGGTCGAAATACCCAAAGCCCAGCCGCGTCGGCCTTTCCGCACTGTCGCCGCGTCGCCGCGACAGGATTGGCCCACCGTTGTCGGCCAGCCTATCAATGTCGAGCACGGCATCGTCGCCCCGTCCGGCGATCTGGGTGCTTATCGTGCCATTGCGCGCAACCAGCACCTGCCCAGCAATGTCCAAAACAGGCTCAATAGCCTGGCGCGCCGTTCCCGGCCCGTTAACAACAATGCCGCCGATTAGCGCCCCGCTGGCATTAGCGTCGATCACCGTGCCGTGGTCTGCTCCCATCGCCCCGATGAGTTCATCACTGGCCAGCCCTCCAAGCCGGCCGGTCAGCCAGTGGCCATTGTGATAATTGGGGCCATCCGACCAGATATCCTGCCGTGACGGAAAGCTGGGATACGGTCGTGCGTCCCAGGTCCAGCAATAGATCCGCTCCGGGTCCACCATGCCGATTGGATTGGTAGCGGGGCTATTCCAATGGCGATGATGCGCCCGCAGAAATTGCCGCTGGATCAGCCCGTCCGGCAAGCCGCTCGAAAAATAAGGCCGTCCACCTTCGGCACTTTTGGCATCGCCAAAAATGTTTGGCTGATTGGCACCTTTGTCCACCGCGCCGCAACCAAGTTCGGTCATCCAGATCGGTTTCGACCGTGGCACCCAGGCGGTTGGGCTGGCGCTCCTTACGCCGCCCGGACGATTGTAATGTCGCTCGTTCCAGAATGCGTAGAGGTCCTTGTAACGCCAAACAAACGGCTCGCCATACGCCCCATCGCTAATCGGCGTCCGCATCTGTGCGCGTCGGTCGGCATCACTGGCATAAAACCAGTCAAAACCCTCGCCGCCGTCGATATTTCCGGCGAGGTATTCGAGGTTATATGTGCTCGGCGCGAGCGCATCGTCAGCATGGCTTTCGCCGTCTCTCCAGTCGCTCAACGGCATGTAATTGTCGATGCCGATGGCATCGATATTGGGCGAGGCCCAAAGCGGATCGAGATGAAAGAATTTCTCGCCCCCCACCTGATAGCCGGAATATTCGCTCCAATCGGCAGCGTAACTGAGCTTGGTGCCAGCGCCGACTATGGCACGCACATCGGCGGCAAGGGTCACAAGAGCCGAGACGAACGGAAAGCTGTTCGCCGCGCCGCGCACGCTTGTCAGCCCACGCATTTCCGAGCCGATCAGCAATGTCTCGACGCCCGCCGCCTTGGCCAGATTGGCATAGTGCAACACCATAGCGCGGTATCCCGGCATGAATGCCGCCACCTGTGCCGCCGCAGACCCTGTGCCATCAGGCGATCCGGGCAGCCCCGGCGCAGGGTGACAGGTAATGCGCCCCCGCCAGGGATAGGGCCCCTGCTCCGCAGCGCCATAGGGATCAGACATGCCATTGCCGGTGGGCACATCCATCATCAAAAGCGGATAAAGCGTGACCTTGAGACCACGCGCCCTGAGATCGGCAATTGCCGCACAGACCGAGGCATCGGATGGCGTGCCGCCGTAAGCTGGGCCGCCCGCATGGCTCGATACGACGGGGACGTCCTCGCGGCCATAGCCCGCGACGCCCCATGTCGTGTCCTTGATAGTGCGGGTCGCCCCTTCAACGCGCGGCATCACCGAACATGACCCGCAACGCAGATCATTGCCGAACCAGCTCACCACCAGCGCGACATGCTTGAGGTTTGGACAAAGCGCCGTCAGCTCGTCGATGGACCAGGTCCAGTTGCTGACCCCGGCTTGCAGATGAGCGTTTTCACTCACGCCCTCCCCGGCCCTCAGCACGCGAACGCGCGGCACGGGATCGTAGCCAAATTCAGTGGCGCCGGGGATGACGGTCACCGCACGGATTGCTGGTTCCAGCTCACCCACTACCCGGCATAATTCCACCGACAATTGCGGAATTCGATTCCCGAAACGGCTAAGTGGCAGGTTCTCGACCACGAGGTAGCACAGCCCGCGATAGGCCGGGGCATTGCCCGCCCCCTGCACCGCTTCGATCAGGCTATCAGGAAGCTGAGCGTCATCGCCGGAGTAAAAACGCAGAGTCAGCTTGCGCGTATCGAGCAGTTGTCCGTCGGCCCAGATGCGCCCCATCCGCGCGACCGGGCCTTCGCAGAACGCAATGGCGAAGCTCGCAAGAATTTCCTCATTCTGTTCAGTCGGACGGCCAAATCCCTTCGAGCCCGCAGTCTCCGCCACCTCGCGCAGCAATTCGCGCGCCCAGATGATATTGCCGGACAACCGCCCCCAGCCGTAAAGCCGGGGAATGGGGACGCCCTCACTCGATCCGCCCAGCCGAACGTCGAACATCGGCCCTTCAGCACCGCGTTTCTCGCCAAACAGGGCACTATCGACGGCGCTGCCGGCCAGCGCTCCCAGTGCCCGACCAATAGTCGCGCCAATCGGCCCGCCGACCAGTCCGCCCGCGAACTGCCCGACGACAGAAAGTGCCAGAGTGGCCATGGATTTGTCCTTGATATGAAAAGAAGGCGGTCAGTCGGGAAAACGGAACCTTGCGCTGACCCGTTTCGCCCAACCATCAGTCAGATTGGCCTCCACCACGCCCAGATGTTCCTGCGCATGAATGAACCGCTCGCCTGACATCATGATCCCGCAGTGCCGTGCCTCGGCCAGACCGCCCAGGCGAAACAGCACGACCTGGCCCGCCGCCACTACGCCTTCATCGGCGATCAGAAAGCGCTCGGCAGCCCTGCGCAGCGCACCGTCATTATCCGCATCGCGCCAATCAGCCCGATAGGCAGGGACAGCAATGGGCTCCTGGCCATAAAGCGTCCGCCAAACACCGCGCAGCAGACCGAGACAATCGCAGCCCGCGCCCAGCGCAGATGCCCTGTGCCTATAGGGTGTGCCCAGCCATTGCCGTGCCGCGTCGACCACATGCTCCGCTCTCATGGCACCACCGCCCGACCATCCATGGCGTCGCCCTGTCGTGGATGGCGCAGCACATAGTCGCTGCCCGGAATATGCGGAAAGCCACGAAAATTTGTGCCATTGCCGAACACAGATTTGCAGGTCGAAAACCGGCGGTCGCAACCAACCGTCACCGACAGAACATCATCAATAGCCACCCAGTCGCCGACCTTCTCGGAGAAGCCAAGTACGTCGCCTTCCGGCCCCCGTCGATGGGTCAGCACCGCATCGGAGAGGGCGTTTCGTTTGCCACTCGCCCAGCGCGCCACGCCAAAGGCGAAAGCCCCTTCGGCGAAACCAGAAAGGCCGCCAACCAGAACCTGAAAGGGGTCGATTACGGCCAGGACTGTCGCAGCGCCCTTGCGCGAGGGTAAATCAAGGTTGACGCCACATCGCGCATCGCCAACCACGGCATCGCATAGCCCTTGATAGAGCCGTCCGCGCGTCACGTTCAGCGCCTGTTGTGGCGAGCGCAGTTCCGCGCGAAACACACTATCTTCGCGGACAATCTCTCCAACGGTATCCACCCGCAGCCGCAGCTTCTGCTCCGGTGAGGCCCAGTTTACCAGCCAGGTCTCCACCGTCGCGCCATCATAGCGGCCAAGCAGAATGTCCTCTTCGGAGATGGCAGCACTATCGAGAATGCCGAGCACCTCGCCAGTTTCAACCTGCGCTCCCAACCGCGCAGGAACCTCGCCGCCGTCGAGACCGAATGTTGGCGAGCAGTCCGTTCCCTCGATAGTCAACACTCGATCATGATCGGTAAAGCCAAGCGTCACCCCATCCGTGCGAATGACGCGCCAGCATTGTGCCGTTGTCGTCTCGCCCAGCGCCAGATGCGCCGCGAGGTCGGCAGGAACATCCCTCATGGCAAGATCTCCAGCAGCGGAATGGACGGCGCTTCCGCCCCATCGAAACCATTGAGTTCAATATCGAGCCGGTCCGTATCGAACCGCACGGGCACATCGAACAAAAACCCCGCCGTCACGCTCGCGCCATTGGCCGGAGCTGTCGCAAAGCCTATGGTCCCGGTGGTCACATCCACCGTCCATCCGGCCATCTGCTCAACGCCATTGACCGCCACGCGCACGCTTCCCGCCACAGGCTTGGCTATGGTTCTGAGGTAGGGGTCGAACGCCGCGCCATAGCGCTTGGTCAACTGAAACTGGGTGCGCGCGCCGTTACCGGTTCCGATCACCTGATCCGTCGCGGTGGTCACTAAGCCCCCCGAGGAAAAATCGAGCCCATCGCGCCACAAAAAACCATGCAGCCGCCCGCGTCGTTCCTCGAAAAAGGCCAGCACGGCCTGCATGTCGGCACGGGACTTGACGCCATAGCCGGCATTATAGCGCCGCCGCGACTGCGCCCAGCGTCCATTGCGGCTCTCACGACCCGAAGCAAGCGTAACCACATCGGTCTTCCGCTCCGGCCCGCCCCGCGCGCCCAACGCGATGTCGAGCGGAAAACGAATATGATGAAAGGCCATTTTTTGTCCTCAAGCACCCCCACCCAACCTCCCCCTGAAGAAGGGGGAGGAGCAGGCCAGCGCTTTGCTCAAACAGTGCAACAAACTCGATCGGTCCCTCCCCCTTCTTCAGGGGGAGGTTAGGTGGGGGCGCCTTAACTTCCCCGCGTCCCTCGCCTGACCGCCCGCAGGAGCATCGCGCTCACCTCCGCCTCGCTCGTTGCAAAGCTGCGGGCATCATTCGCCGTCACATTGAACGTGACGTTGACATTGCCACCGGCACCGCCCACCCCGAGCCGTCCATCCGGCCCACGTTGCAGCGGCATGATCGCTTCCGGTCCAGCCTCGCCCGCCAGCCCCATGCCGCGCCCAAGCGGGAAATAGCTTGGCGTCGCGATCACCCCGCCCTTGGCAAAGGGCGTAACCCCGCCGAATGCGGGATTGGTGGCAGCAAAGATATTCTCAACCAGCCCGCCCACCAGCGTTCCTAGCGGTTTAAACGCCGCCTTGAGCGCAATGTCAGCAAAGGCGCGGGAAATGTCGCCCAGCACCGAGCGGAACGACTTTCCATCCAGCACCGCGCCGCGAAAAGCCCGGCTCACCGAACTCGCGACGCCATCGGCAAGGTCGCCGATGCGGCGCAGCTCGACCGAAACATCGCTCAGCTCACCACGAAACTCCTCGCCAAACAGATCAGCGGCCATCGGGGAAAGTCTCCATCAATGTGTCGAGCCCGGCCCGGTCCAGCGGCCCAGACCGATCACCCATCACCGCGCCCCAGGCAGAAGCCAGTTCGCGCGGCGTCATCCGCCAGAACGCCTCAGGCGGCAGGCGCAGCACGCCCAGCCCGAAACGCATCGCATCCTTCCACGGAAAAGCGCTCATTCAGCATCCCCAAACGTTGCTTTGAGCAATCTGACGGCGATCTCCGCCGCACCACGCAACCCGCCCTCCACACTCATCCGTGCCAGGTCGTCGTCGGTCACGGCATTGCCACCACCCCGCAGCCCCGCGCCCAGAATGGCCGTCAGATCCCGCGCCGAAACCCGGCCCTCGCCGAAGCGCTCGGCAAGCCCAGCCAGATCGCCTGCGCCCAGCCGAGCCTCCAGCTCGGCCAGCGCCCCAAGTGTCAGGCAAAGCGTCCTCGTCTCGCCACCGATCTCGGCGGCGATTTCACCACGATGAATATTGGTCATCTGTTACCCCAAACACCGGGCTGCCCTCGGACTTGATCCGAGGGCCATTGCGAGCCCGGCACATGCTGAGAGAGGCCCTCGGATCATGTCCGAGGGCAGCATTGAGCGTTAAATAGCTTCGCGCCTAAACGGCCGTAAACGTAACCTCACCTGCGCTTTCCAGCGCCAGGTCGAACGTCACTTCCCCGGCGTGGTCAGCTGAAAATTCCAGCGCCACGATCTGAAACGGTCCCTGCACCACACCGAAATGGGGCAGAATGAGCTGCCAGTTGCGAATGGTACCAGCAAAGAACAGGCTACGGATTGTCGCGTCCGAGCTTTGATCCTTGAACACACCTGACCCGGAGACTGAAGCCCGCTTCACCCCGCCGCCCGCCAGTAATTCGCGCCAGCGCCCGGCACTTTCCTGATCGGTGGTGTCCACACTGGCAGCGTTAAAATTGAGGCTGCGCGTGCGCAATCCCGCCACCGTCAGAAAACTGCCCGACCCATTCTGGTCGAGCTTTAAAAGCATATCCTTGCCACTCTGGGCTGCCATTTTGTCTCCTACTCTAGAGTGCGCGAGCACCCCTCCCCATCCCTCCCCGTCAAGGGGAGGGTGTTGCCTCGAGTTTGTTGCACGCTCTTGCCACCCCACCGGCCGGCACCTCCCCCTTGACGGGGGAGGATGGGAGGGGGTGTCTCACGCGCTCGATCTGAGGCTATTCGCTCAGAAACCGCAGCAGAACCGCCGCCCGCGCCTGACCCGTCGCGTTGTCGATCAGTGTCTCGGTTCGCACATGTTCGGCATGGGTTACCGCCAGTCCCACTGGCGCCAATACCAACCCCGCCGCCACCACACACTGGGCAATGTCCAACGCGGCCTTGCGGCTTGGCTGGTCGCTCCAGCAATTCAGCAGTACCCGATGTTCCTGCCCCGGCGTTTCGTCACCATCGCGTTGCCGAATATCGTGCCGATCGATCACCACATAGGGCGCGGGGCGGCTGCGGGGCGGCGCGTCAAATACGCCCACAGAACCGATCAAACCGGTCAAACCCGCATCGGCGTCCAGCGTAGCCACTAAAGCAGCCTGCAAAAGTGCAATCGGATGCATGGCCTACCCCGTAAAGTTGGTTTCACTGCATGCGCAACTGAGATAGGCCCGCCGCCCGTTGATATCGGCGGCGCTCACCACATCGAGATTGCGGCCGCGATAGATGATCCGGTCGCCCGGCAAAACATCATCCCGAAAGCGCAAAACAACAGCGTGCGAGATTGCCACTGCGCGCCCATCAGCATTGATACCCTGTCGCCCTGTCAGGCTCCGCACCCGCGCCCAAAGCGACGTCACCGGCACGAAAACCCGCTCATGCCCACCGCCGCCATCGCCCAGGCTTTCGCGCCGCTTGAGCTGCACCCGGTCCGTCAGCGTGCCGACCGGCGGAATGCGCTCGCTCACAACCGCACCCGCTTGTAACCTGCCACCAACCGATCGAAACCCGTTGGAACCACCGCCCCGGAACCTGCCACGATCACCGCATCGCGATGCTCATGCCAATGGGCCACCAATCCCAGAATGGCCTGTTTGATGTCGGCTGGCACCTGTTCGGCATCCGCACCGAAACCGGCCACATAATCGATCTCGATGCCACTGCGCTCCTGCAGGCCCGGCATGCCGGTCACGACACGCGGCACGAACAGCTTTTCCCGGTCGGATGAAAATTGCGCCAGTCCAATATCATGGCTCGCGCCATGAGCATCGATTGTGGTGATCGCCGTCACCGAAAGCAGTGGCGAAACAGGCAGTTTCACCACCCCACTTTCCGGCCAATCATCAAGCACGATACGCCAGCTCTGCGCAATCAATGCCCGGCCGGTGATGCCCTCGACATGCAATCGCGCGGCGCCGATCAGCGTGGTGATCAGACCATCTTCGGCATTATCATCCACCTTGAGAAAAGCCTTGGCTTCGGCAAGCGAAACCGGCTCCTCGGCGGGCCCCGCCAGGAGATAGGAGGTCATTGTTGTTGTCCTTTTTTTCGGATTGGCGCTCGGCCTCGCCACAGACACCAGCGAGCACCTCCCCCTTGACGGGGGAGGTTGGGAGGGGGTGCGAGAGCCACGATAACCGAGTGTGTGAAGCACCCCTCCCCAACCCTCCCCGTCAAGGGGAGGGTGTCGGCCAGTGCATGTTATGCCCCTCAGCTCACGCCGAATTTCAGCAGCTTGATCGCGTCATAATCCGCAATGCCGCCGCCGACGCGCTTGGTGGTGTAGAACAGCACATAGGGCTTGGCGCTGTATGGGTCGCGGAGCACCGAGACGCCCTGACGGTCGACGATCAAATATCCGCGCTTGAAGTCGCCAAAGGCAATCGAGAACGAATTGGCCGCGATGTTCGGCATGTCCTCAGCTTCCACGAGCGGGAAACCCATGAAGCTGGCCTGACCATCGGCGCTTGCTGCCGGTTGCCAGAGATAATTGCCGTCGACATCCTTGAGCTTGCGCAGCATGCCTTGCGTCTTGCGGTTCATCACCCAGCTGGCATTCTGGCGGTAACCGGCCTTGAGCGCATAGACGAGGTCGATCAGAACGTCAGAGCCGTTACTGGTCGGCAATGCACCAGAAGTACCGGTGGCGAGATAGCCGAGGCCACCCCAGGCCCAACTGGATTCTGCAACCTTGGTGCCGGAAAGAAAGCCACTCGGCTTGTTCACACCGTCACCGTTGACGAAGGCCGTGGTTTCCTGTGCCGCAAAGGCCGCATTGACCTCGTCGGCAATCCACTGGCCGACATCGACCGCAGCATCGTCGAGAAATGCCGTTGTGGCCGCCGGCATGGCATAAAGCTCGGTCGTCGGATAGCTCAGCTCTGCCAGCGTCTGGCTCGTTGTCGTCGGACGCGCTGCCGCCTCGCCCACCCAGCCGGTCTGCGGACCGGTTACGGTAATCGGACGTTTATAGACTGAGCCCGACACCTGCCGCACACCGGCAATGGCGCGAATGGGCGAGATATGGGTCATGAGGCGGGTGATCTCGCTCTCAACCTCAGCAGGCACCACAAAGCCGCCATCGGCAGGAACACCGACCTGCAGAGCCTTTTCTTCCCCGCGCTTCACATAGGCCGAAAACGCCTCCTTATACTCACCATCGGCGATCTGCCCCTTGCCCTCGATGGCGGGGCGGGCGCGTTCGGCCGTTGCTCGGTCGAGCGCAGCCTTCTGACCGTCCAGCACGGCGTTAAGGCGATCCAGCTTGCCTTCGAGCAGGCCGTCAGCCGTGCCACGCTTTTCGATCTCGCCCAGGCGCTGGTCATTGGTGCGCTTGAATTCCTCGAACGCGGTCGAGAATTCAGCAAACAGCGCGGCAACATCGTTCCCCGCGCCGGCCTTGATCTCAAGGCCGTCGTCAATCCGATCCATATCGGTTTCCTTCTATCGGTTGCGGATAGTCTTGGTGGCGGCGGCAATGGCCGCGCCTGCGGTGAGGGGGGCAGCGATGCGCGCATCCTCCATCATCGGAAAGGTCACGATGGAAATCTCATAGAGGTCGATTTCCGAAAGGCGTCTATGCCCGGTGCCCGCTTCGCGGCTGGCTTTCACCGTACGAAAGCCGATGGAGAGCCCGTCGAGCGCCTTCTGCTCAATCAGCCGTTTCAGCGCCTCGGCTCGCGGCACGCCGGGCACCAGCCGACCTGTTACACAAAGGCCGTAGCTGTCCTCGGCGATGCTTTCCCAGATGCCCACCGGCTCCTTGGGGTCATGCTGAAACAGCAACCGAATGCGCCCGCGCCGTTTGGCGAGGCTCCTCGTAAAAGCACCCGGCAACACAATATCGCCGCCGCTGTCGAGCCGGTTGAAAACGCTGGCATAACCGGCAAACCGGCCCTCCGCGTCGATGGAAATTGCACTCATCCGCGCTTGGCTCCGGCTGAACGCGATTTCGGCGGCGTTCGCTGCTTGTCGGCCAGGGTGCCCGCCAGGTTCCAGGCAAATTGCCGGAACGTCTGCTGCGCACTCTCCCGATTCTGCTTTTCAGCCATAGGCTTAGTCCTCCTTGCGGAACAATCGATTCAGCGCGGCAATCTCCCGCACGAAGTCGTTGAAGTGTTGATTCACCTTCGCCATTTCCCTCAGGCTCCACACGAGCAGAGCGCTGGAACCACTTGCCCAGAGAAAAAGCGCCAGATGAGCGAGGTCACCGCGTTCGATGATCGTGGTGGTCAGGGTGTCCATGAGACCCTCCAGACATAAAAAAGCCCGCCGGAGGCGGGCTTGGTCGCATCCCGCGACCTTTATTGATGACATGATTTAAAGAAAAAGCCCGCCTATTCGGCGGGCTTTAACACTCGAAGCTATGATGAACTAGGCAACGTACTCAACTTCGTCCTCGTCGCGCGCATTGAGTCCATCTTTGTCGGCGACAAGCGGATTCACATGAGAATGATCCCACGAATCCCACTCATCCTGCGGGATGGAAGCAATAAGCGAAGACGAAGGAGCACAAGCCGCGATGCGCTCCATAGCCTCAGCGAAAGCAACCTGAACCACGTCAGCCGATTGGACAGACTGTTCGGTTTTCTTAAGCGCAGCCATGTGGCAACTCCTTTGCTAGATACTCTGCACCCTTGTGCAGGGTAAACGGCCCGTAGCCGTACCTTTGGTAAACCTCCGGGTCAATGGGGTCCTTAACTAGAACCCTTTCACATCCTAGAAGGTTTCCATATTCCTCGGCACAGGCCAATATAGGCACTAAAATGCCACCGCGAAAGTATGTTGGCTCAAAGGACCTTTCGACCCAGTTAACTGTCAGATGGGTCTTAGCTCTAGAAGGCTTGCCTAAAGCCAAACCCTGCAACACTTTTTTGTCCTCGACATCTTGCCAGATAGCGACGCCAAAATGATCCGGCATCTGCGCGAACTTATAGTAGAGTCGCTCCCAGCTCTGCGAGAAACCTTGATGAGTGTCTACACTATAGTATTTTGGCCATTCGAGCCGCGCATACTCGATAGCCTCCAAATTCACGGATGCAAGAGTGATCCCGTTCCACGTCTCGCGACTTCTGTCGGTGGTGGCACGTCGATTGATTTGCTCTACAACTCGGCGGCGCGCTTCAGTACGCAGAGTATAATAGTAGGCTAGTTTGTACTCGTCTAAGATCAACTGCGCGCCCCAAGAATCTTTTAGCAACCATAACCAGTTGATAGCTCTTGTCTACAGATGAACGCTGGAAGCCCCCAGCCCCACCATCACCCGCTTCTCTTCGTCACTGAGAAACCCCGCCGAACCGACCCGCTCCCAAAGCGCCGCGCGGTCCTCGGCCAGCGCTTCGACCTTGTCGAAATCAGGCATCACTTCGGCTCCCTCGAAGGCCGGCCCGAGCCAGCCCGACAATTCCTGCGCAACGCGCACCACCAGCGGCACCAGCGTCTGTCGCCAGAGCGTGCGGTTGGCTTCGGCCATGTTGGCATAGGTATTATCGCCCGGAATGCCGAGCAGCATGGGCGGCACGCCGAAGGCCAGCGCGATGTCCCGCGCCGCAGCATTACGCGCCTCGATAAAATCCATGTCGCGGGGGCTGAGAGCCAGCGGTTTCCAGTCCAGCCCACCGTCGAGCACCATGGGCCGCCCGGCATTGGCTGCGCCGGAAAACTGCTGCTCCAATTCCTCTTTGAGCCGATTGAACTGGTCATCGGTCAGGCTTCCGTTACCGGCAGAATAGACCATCGCGCCAGAGGGCCGGGCCGCATTGTCGAGCAGCGCCTTGTTCCATTGCGCGGATGCATTATGAATATCGAGACTGGTCTGCGCCGCCTCAAGCGGCCCCATCCCATAGTGATCGTCCATGGGATGAAACAGCGCCATATGCAGCACGGTTGGGATCGGCAAAGCCTCCTGGCTCAGCCGTACAGCCCTGCCACCAGCCTTATAGTCGTAGGCCACGGGCCAGCCATCGCGTCCAGCCACGACGCTCATCCGGTCGGGTCGCAAAACAAACAGCGTTCGCACGACACCATCGACGATCCCGGCCTGCAGATAGGCATTGCCTGAAGTTTGCAGGTAAGCATAAACCGCCTCCAGCAGCTCCGGCCCCGACTGCCGCCCATTGGGTCGCGCCATCAGCGCCGACAGCGGGTGCTCATCCACCACCTTGCCGTCGACCACTACATTGAGCGGTACACGATTGGCCGTCTCGGCGATCAGCCGCACGCAGCGATACACCACTGGATTGCGCATAAACCCCTGATTGACGAGGCTCGCATAGCCCCGCCCACTCCACTGCGCCGGCCCGAGCTGGCTCAAGGTCAGCATGGTGTGCCCGACAAAGCTCTTGGTCTCGCCGGGCGTGTTTGTTCGCCCGCCGAACAGGCGGTTGAATAGGTTGGCCATATCTTGTTCCTTAAAGCCCGCGAATACGCGGCCGCACTTCGTTCAGCACCAGTTCCGTCAGCGCCCAGACCAGCGCATCCACCCGGTCCGGCGAATGCCCATCGGCCTTGCCGTCCGGCCCGAAGGCGCAGAGTTCATCCTCAAGCGCGGTCAAGCCCGGCACATGGCTGACCAGCCCGCGGGCATAGAGTGCCGCTGCCGGTTCGGCGCGCAGCCATTTGCCCCGGCTGGCACGCACCTGCCGCACCGGCACCGACGCATCCACCTGCGCCAGCACCTGCAACACCAGATCGCCGCCCTGGTTGACTTCCACAACGATGCAATCGGCCTCATGCGCCCGATAGGCTGCGATTGCCCGTCGCGCCCAGATGTCGGGCTTGATACCCTTGAGCGTCGCATCTTCCAGCACCACGGCGCCCTCGCCCTGTCGCCCAACGACGACAATACCACAGGCATCCGAGCGCGCCGTGCCGGTCACCGGCGGGTCCACCGCCAGCACGAGACGGCCATCCACGGTACCGTCCGCAGATCGGAACATGCTGCGCTGCCAAAGTGCGTCGACCCGATCCTCGATCAGCTCGCCATCGAGTTCCTGTCGCCCCAGCGCTGTGCCTTGATAACGGGCCACCACGGCATCGAAAAATGTCGGCGCCAGATAGCGGTAATTGTCCTGCGTGGTCATCCGAACCACCTGCGTGTGCCGGTCGGCCACCAGCCGTCTTATCAGCCCGGTGGCGCGCGGCGTGGTCGTTGCCAATTGCCTCGGCCTGTCACCCAGCCGCAATCCAAATTGCAGCATGTCCCACGCCTCTTCCGCATGCGGCCATTTGCCAATTTCGTCGCACCAGGCGGCGGCAAATTGCGGCCCGCGAAACCGCTCGGGGTCCGACGCCGTCAAAATCATCGCCTCGACCCCATTGGGCCAGCTCAGCCTGTTTTTGCCATGCAGCGTCGGTCGCTCTTCCTCGGGGTGCACAGCCAGGATGCCGCTTTCGCCCCGTACCATGATTTCAACCGCTTCGCTCATGGTTTCGCCAACTAGCGCGATGGGCGAGATGCCCTTGCCCGCCAGCCGCCGAACCCACTCGGCCCCGGCTCTTGTCTTGCCCGAACCGCGCCCGCCCATCAGCAGCCATGTGGTCCAGTCGCCCGGTGGTTGCCTTTGTTCGCGACGCGCCCATTTCGGCCAGCAGAAATATTCTCGCGCCACGTCGCGCCCTGCCATGGTCGCGACACGCGCCTTGTGTTCAGCGCTCCGACTGTTCAAGGCGCTTGACCAGCTTGGCGCGAAGGTCGGTCATATCCTTGCTGGAAGGCGGCTCGACATTGCGCTTGGCCGCACCCATTTCGATCAGCTTATCCAGCGTTTTGACCTGTCCGGCCAGCATGGTTGCTTTCTTGTCGATGGGCAGATCCATATTCGTCTCCAGTTCTCTCATCTGGGCGTCAAGCACACGCAACATCCGCACGATCAAATGCATCATGCTGGGCGGATGGGCCTTGAGGCTCAGCCAATCCTCTTTCTCCCGACGATAGCGCAATTGTGCGGGTGTGATGCCGTGACGCTGGCAAATCATCGGCGGAAGGAACAAACGCCCCTCATATTCCGCGCGAACGATCGCCCAGTCCGGCTGCCGCTTCCGGGCCGCTCTATCCATCCCACCGATCCTCGAAAATGCCGGGGCTCATCCCCGCCGCCGACCCAATTTGTCGACCATGCCACAAACATAGCAGACCAGCGTGACGCGGGGATAACTTCGAACCGGCGGCGCAGCCGTAAAATTCTTCCAGTGGAAGAATTTCAGGTGAGAAGGCCACGAAAGCTACGCTTGAGTGGCGCGTGCCACAGGCAAAAGCGCTCCAGTGGAACGATTTTAGTGATGAAGGCCATGAGAGCTACGCTCGAATGTCGGGGCAGCAACCACCGCGTCCAGCCTACTTCACCCAGCCACTCACCTTGCTCAGCGCAGCCAGATCGCTCTCGGCATCCATAGCCTTTTCGGCCCGCGCCACCACATCCAGCGCCATCTCTCGCGCGGCCTCGGCAAAACCCGGCTGACATGCAGCCACGGTTTCAAGGCTCTTGAGCATCCTCGACACGACCTCAATGATATGAGCGCCGTCCCGTGCAATGGGGCGATAGAAATCTTCCAGCACATCTCGCGGCACCAGAGGCGCAACCAGCACGCGATCATGCTCGCCGCTTTTGTTTTCGTCCTGCCATTCGAGCAGCAGGCGCGTCACACTATCAATCACCACAATTGCGGTGCCCGGGTCATTGATGCTCGCCGACATCGCCTTGTCGGCAATCTCGCCCAGAACGATAAAGCCAAAACGGGGATCGCTGTCATAGGCGCGCTGCTCTCCCAATACGAAGCAATCGGCCAGAGCCGTGCGCACCTCTTCGTCGGCATGCCCCTCGACGAGCAAGAGCGGACGCACCGGCGTCGCATACGTGCCAGGCCGCGCCATCACGGTTACAATTAGATCATGCTCTTCCGCCAGATCCTGCAATTCGCTGGCGTCGCAATGCTGCACATAGCCCGGCTTTTGGGCGCAAACCGGCTGCCCTTTAGGTTCGCCCTCCAGTTTCCGGCAATTGAGCAGCGGATGCTCGCTCATCACCTTCAGCGCGTCCCGCGTCGCTTCTTCCACCACGCTGATCGTGTTGCCCACACGGCCAATGGCCGAAATCTGCCCGATCCAGCGGATCAGTGAGGTCACCACCAAAACGACCACGCCGAGTGTCACCACAAAAAGAAAGAGCCGACCCGCTTCACTGTAAAGCCCCGCCGAAAGCCCGATAATCCCCACTATCGAAAACAGAAACGCGCCAATAAATACGGAGATCGACGTCTGCGCGCGCAAATCTCCCGCGATCAGTGGCACTGCGCGCGGCGTTGTCGAGCTGGATGCGCCAGAGAACGCGCCGACCACGGTGGACAGCGCAAAGACCGCCACTGTCAGCAGGCTCGACGCCAAAATCTGCAATACGGTTTTGACACCTTCGGCTGGCACCACGAACGGCAATTCGTCTGGCGCAAACCGGGCCAGAATATAGGCGATGATGACGGTCAGCACGGCCATGGCCGAAAAAGCCGCCGGCAGAAACCACATGCGCTGCATCAGTTGGCGCAGCTTGAAGCGAAGATAGCTCATGATTCCCCCAAGACGCTTGTGGGCCTAACGCCGACCCTGCGCCTTAGGATGCACGCCATCCGGCGTTCGGCTCAAGCCCCGTAAATGCGCCGCGCTTCCAGCGCCAGACCGAGCCCCACGCTCCCCAGCACGTCTGTCCTCACCACATCGGCCTCGGGAAACAGTGCCTGCAACCGCCCCGCCACGGCGGGGACCAGCGTCGAACCACCCGTCAGGATCAGGCTGTTCACCGCCGCTGACACTACTCCAGCGCGCTTCAGCGTCTCGCCGATAGTCGTTTCCAGTCGCAATACGGAATCAGCCAGCGCCGTGCCCAATTGCTCAGCGGTGATTTCTGTTCGAATGGTCCGATCCCGCACTGGAAAAGCGAAGTCTGTTTCATCAGCGTCTGACAGCGCGATCTTGGCTGCCTCTACAGCGCCGACGAGCCGGTGACCCAGCCGGTCCTCCACCAGCATAATCATGGTTTCCACGCGCTCGGCTTCGATGGCCTCGCGCATGGTGGAGCGCAGATCGCGCAGAGCCTGCGCGTCGTAGAGCCGATTGATCCGGTGCCAGGTGGACAGATCATAATAGGGCGCGACCGGCAGATGGCGCTTGCCGTCCTTAGTCCGCGAGCCGAGCCCCAATTCCGGCATCACCCGGCTCATGGCCAGCAACCGGTCAAAATCGGTGCCGCCGATATGGACGCCCGCCGTCGCCAGAATATCGCCTGATCGGTCCGCTGCCCCGGCCCGCTCCGGCGACACCCGCACCAGCGAAAAGTCTGACGTACCGCCGCCAAGGTCAACGATCAGCGCCAGCTTTTCGCCTGACACCTGCCGCTCATAGTCGAGCGCTGCTGCGATGGGCTCAAACTGAAACGCGATGTCCTTAAAACCCTGCGCCCGCACGGCGGCTTCCAACTGCCCCTGCGCAGCCTTATCGGCCTCCGCATCGTCGTCAACGAATTGCACCGGGCGGCCCATAACCACCTGCGTCAGCTCCTGGCCAAGCTCGGTCTCGGCCCGACGCTTCAGCTCACCGACATAGGTACCGATAATCTCACCAAACCCCATGCGGCGGGCTTTCACCCGTGTTGTGTCGTTGAACAGCGCTGTGCCCAACACACTCTTGAGCGAGCGCATCAACCGCCCCTCGGCGCCCGTCACATATTCGGCCACCGCCGCGCGGCCAAAATGAACCTGATTGTCCTCAAAGCCGAAAAACAGCACGCTGGGCATGGTCGCTTGCCCGTTTTCGAGCGCCAGCAGTTCCGGTTGCCCGTCAAGACCAACCCGGCCCAACGTGGAATTGGACGTGCCAAAGTCGAGGCCACAAGCAAGGGTCATGATCGCCGTCCATCAAAATGGGAATGCGCACCGGGCGCGAAGGGACGGGCGTTTTAGGGAAGATGGCTCAGGAAGGCAATGGCTTACTAAGCTGCCTTTTTGCGCTTTTCGGGCTTACCGCGCAGATCGACCACTTCCAGCCGTGCCAAACCGCGCTGCTGGGCGCGTTTGACCGCCTGATTGGCCTTATGCAGCACGGCGCGGTCGAAATTGCCGTGCGGATTGGTCACGGCGAGGCCCATGCTCAGCGTCACCTGCCCGGCATGGCTTTCCCGATTGGGCAGGTTTTCCTGCCTGATGGCCTTGGCGATACGCCCGGCCAGTTCCCGCGCCATCAGCACCGGCATGTCCGGCAGCACCAGCACAAAGCCGGTTCGCCCCTGACGAAGACAGGCAATCGACTCCCGCGGCAGCAGTGGCTGAATAGTTTCCTGCAAACGGTCGAGACTCAGCTCCACGGCATCGCGACCATAGGCAGCGAAATATTCAGTGTAGCGATCCATATCCATGGCAAGGACACAGAGCGAGACATTGCGCGCCCCGGATTCATTCCAGCCACGGCGCAATTCGTCGTCTATCCGCTGGGCAGGCCGCGACTTTTTCTCGGGATTGCCGATTGCTGAAACGCCATAAGCAGGCTCATGGCCGCTCCGTCCGAGTACCGAACGGACCCGCGCCCAGAAGCCGTCATTGCCGCTCATGGTCACTTTATTCATCAAGCCTGTCCTGGGCCCAGTTTCCAGTGCGCCGATCTGGCCATAGAATGGTTAACAGGACGTAAGTATTTGCCCGTTAGAGGTGTTCAGGCGGCTCGAATTCGGGCCAGTCGACCGCGTGTTCTTCCCATTCTTCGGGATCGACTTCGGTTTCGAGAAAAGTACGCCCTCTCACCGAAACACCCACATCCACCACGGTTTGCGGGTCACCCGACACCAGCGGATGCCACCAGGCCAACCCCTTGCCCTCGGCCAGCCGCCGATAGGCGCAGGTGGTTGGAATCCACGGAATTTCGCGCACATTCACCGCGTCCAGCTTGATGCAGTCCGGCACTTTTTTCTGCCGGTTCGGATAATCCGTGCATGCACAGCTATCGCCATCGAGCAATTGGCAGCGCACGTCCGAGGTGATCAGCGTGCCGCTATCCTCGTCTTCCAGCTTGATCAGGCAGCAGCGCCCACAGCCGTCGCAAAGCGCTTCCCATTCGGCGGGCGACATTTCCTCAAGTGTTTTTTCTTCCCAGAAGGCCATGTTTACCCTTGGCGACCTATGATGTTGCCGGTTTGCGCTTGCCGGACGGCAAAGGCAATCATATTCCAGCGATTGTGTTGCCTTGCCGGCCAATTGCCGACAAATGTGCAATTCAGATGGCACCGGGGACCGGCGTGCAGGATCCTTTCTACACCAAGGAAAAGAAAAGCAAGCGCACCGGCGGCATGCTGGCGGCTGACGCATGGCTGGATTCCTCGCTCTACGAGTTCTGGCATGCCCTTGGCCGCGCCTATACGCGCTATCAGGATTTCATGAGCCGGTTTCACGTCACCGGCTTCAAGCGCTTTCTCGTAGAAATCTTCTCCGACGCATTCACCTTCGGCGCCATTGGCTGCGTGCTGATCACGGCGCTGGCTATGCCCGCTTTCAACATCATTGATCGCGGCATGATCAATAAGGCCGAGGACTATTCGGTCGTCTTTCTTGACCGTTTCGGCACTGAAATCGGTCGTCGCGGCATTCGCTCGGACGATTCCGTGGCCCTCGATCAGATGCCCGATTATCTGATCAAAGCCACGCTCGCGACCGAGGACCGGCGCTTCTACGAGCATTTCGGCGTCGACATCGTCGGCACCCTGCGCGCGCTTATGACCAATGCGACGGGCGACACCTCTATGCATGGCGGCTCTTCGCTCACCCAGCAGCTCGCCAAGCAGATGTTCCTCTCGTCAGAGCGGACAATCGAGCGCAAGATCGTCGAGGCATTCCTGTCAGTCTGGTTGGAATGGCACTATTCCAAAGACCAGATACTCAAGCTCTATCTCGACCGCGCCTACATGGGCGGCGGCAATTTCGGCGTCGTGGCCGCCGCCGATTACTATTTCGGCAAGCGTATTCAGGACATTTCGCTGGCCGAAGCCGCGATGCTGTCCGGGCTCTACAAGGCCCCCGGTCGCTGGGCGCCCCATATTGACCTTGCCGCCGCCCGTGGCCGCGCCAATGTTGTGCTCACCAATCTTGTCGCTGCCGGTTTTCTCACTGAGGGGCAGGTCACCGCGGCCCGCCGCCATCCCGCCTCGCCTGTGGACCGCACAGCGGATGCCAACTCGCCCGGCTATTTTCTCGATTACGCCTTTGAGGAAGCCAAGAAGCTGATCGACGAGACTCAGCCACCGGGCAATAATTTCGTTGTCCGCACCACGATCGACACCACCCTTCAGGCCTATGCCGAAGAAGCGATCACCTCGGTCATCCGCGAACAGGGCGAGCAATATCGCGTCGAACAGGGCGCAATGGTCGTCACCGACACCGAAGGCGCCATCCGCGCCATGGTCGGCGGCACCGATTATGCCAAGAGCCAGTTCAATCGCGCCATCGTGTCCAATCGCCAGCCCGGCTCGTCCTACAAGCCCTTCGTTTATGCCGAAGCCTTCGAGCAGCTTGGCCTCAAACCCACCGATACCGTTTCCGACCATCCGGTCTGTATCGGCGACTGGTGCCCGCAGAATTATGGCCGCTCCTATCGCGGCCAGACCTCGCTGATCAGCGCCTTTGCGTCCTCGATCAACACAGTCCCCGTCACACTGTCGATCAAGACCGGCCGCGACGCCATCGCCCAGCTGAGCTATCGCATGGGTCTGCGTCAGGAATATCCGGTCACCCGCTCGCTGGCTCTGGGCGTGGCCTCGGTTTCAGTGCTGGATATGACCTCGTCCTACGCCGTCTTTGCCAATCACGGCCTCAAAACCCCGGCCTATGGCATCATGCGGATGACCACGGCGCGCGGTGATCTCGTTTGGGAACATAACCCCGATGAAGGCCACGAACGTGTGCTCTCCGAGCAAACCGTGGCCTATATGAACCAGATGATGCGCGCCGTCGTCACCTCCGGCACGGGCCGCCGCGCCGAAATCGAAGGCGTGCCGACATTGGGCAAAACTGGCACGACAACCTCGTACCGCGATGCATGGTTTGCTGGCTTCACCGGCAATTACGTGGCCGCGGTCTGGCTCGGCAATGACAATTACAGCACGACCAACAACCTCACGGGCGGCCTGCTGCCGACCGTGGCGTGGCAGAAATTCATGGCCTATGCGCATACCAATATCGCGGTGAAGCCGGTCTTCGGCATCGACTTCGTACCGCCACCAAACATCGTCGCGGATGCCGAGGCCGAAGGTGAGGACGAGCAACTGGCCGAACGCCCGCCAAGTCTGACACCGGCTGCCGCCCGCAAACTGCTCGACCTTGCCACCAGTTTTGAAACCTCACTGGCCAATATGAGCGTGCCCAGCGACACGGCCAGCGCCCCGGTGCCATCCGGCACCACGGGTCTTTAGCCGTGCGTTTCGTTCTTCGCTTGCTCATGTCGATGATTGTGGCCCTGTCGGTCGGCTTTGGCTTGTCCTATTACGCGCTGACCGATGGACGGCTGTTTGGCGGCGTGCAGGTTGGGCCATGGGCGGCATGGCCCGATGTCGGCGCGCCATCGCCCAATCCCTACACGCGAGCCCATATCGCCCGCGAGGCCGCGCTCCAGCTGGGGCGCAGCGAAGGCCTGCAGTTTATCGCCACAACCGACAGCAGCGGCGACCCGCTAGACATGAACTGTTCCTATCGCCTCGATGGCCGCGTCCCGGTTTCAAGCTTCTGGACCCTTTCTGCAATTGACACGAATTGGGTCAATCTGGCCGCGCCGGGTAGCGAAGCTGCGTTACGGTCGAGCGAAATCGCCCGCGAAAATAATGGCACTCTGCGCATTCATGTCGGCACCAGTCTCAGACCCGGCAACTGGCTGGAACTCAACGGCGCAGGGCCGTTCAGGCTCGTATTGACACTGTATGACACCATGGCCCTGTCCGGCTTTGGCTCCAGCGACGCCATTCTGCCTTCCATCACCCGGGAGGCCTGCCAATGATCCGCACCCTGCTCTGGCTTATTGGCGGCGTACTGCTGGGCGGCGTCATCCATATCGTGTCCATTCTCACCCTGCCCCGCTTGGCCGAAGAAACGGCATGGACCCGGATCGCCGCGCTTGGCGCAGTGAATGACGTCGTTATTCTCTCCCCTGTTCTGTCCGGTGAACGCAATCCGCTGCATCTCGACCCCGACCTGTCCTACGGGATCTGTCAGGTCGACCTGTCGGAAGGCCCCGCTTATCTGAGTGGCGTCCTGCCCGACGCGTTCTGGTCAGTCGCCGTCTATGACCGTACCGGCACCGTGACATACTCGACCACCAATCGGGACGGCATCGGGCAGAATGTCGAACTGGGCATTTTCAACGCCGACCAGACCCGCCTCCTCGCCCAGCAACAGCTCGATATTGCCGAGGGACTGTTGGTGGTCGAAGCCGAAAGCGACGCGCTGTTCATCGTCATCCGCCTCTCTCCGCCGCAGCATGTCATGCGGCAACGCTTCGAGGCCGAACTGGCCAAACTCACCTGCGGCCCACGCACTGGACAGCCGAACTCATGATGTCGCGGGAAAATTTCGACACCGCTTTGGCCGATGCCGTTGCCCACTATCTCTCCCAGGTCGCGCAGCCGGGCGAGCATCTGTCTCTTCTCCGCTGGCAGATGCAGCAGGGCCATGCACTGGATCAACGCACGACCTTTCCGGGCCATGTGACCACCAGCGCCATCGTGCTGTCGCCCGACCATAGCCAGACCCTGCTGATCGATCATGTCACCATCGGTCGGTGGCTTCAGCCCGGCGGACATTACGAGCCATCCAGCGCCTTCCACCAATCGGCCATGCGCGAAGCCGTCGAGGAAACTGGCGTACAAAATCTGCGCCTTCACCCCTGGCATGAGGGTCGCGACCTACCCTTCGTGATCGACAGCCATGATGTGCCGGGCAAGCCGTCTCGCAACGAGCCGCCCCATATCCATCACGACCTGCAATATCTATTCATTGCCGACCCGGCTCTGCCGCTCGTCGCCCAGCTAGAGGAAGTCCATGCCGCAGAATGGCGCGACGCTTCCATGCTGGCAGAATTTGCGCCCAAAGCCGTGGCCCGACTGCGCGGCGTTTCAGCGCCAGCCTGAGCCTAGAATAAGCTCACGGCCATTCCAACCAGCGCCAGAGCAAGCACGACGGTCCAGCTGGGCACTTTCCACGCGACCAGCGCGGCAAAGCCTGCAAGCGCCAATGCAAAGTCGAGCTGCGTGAGAACCGCGCTCGTGAATACCGGATTGTAGAGCGCAGCGCCCAGCAGCCCCACCACAGCGGCATTGGCGCCGCGCATCGCGGCCTGCATATGAGGCCAGCGCCGGAACTGGTTCCAGAATGGCAGTATGCCCACGACCAGCAAAAGACCCGGCAGGAAAATAGCCACCAGCGCGATACTTGCACCTGCAATACCGTTCGGTTGCGCCGTGCTGACCGCGCCGAGATAGGCTGCAAAAGTAAAGAGCGGACCCGGCACGGCCTGCGCCGCGCCATAGCCCGCAAGGAAGCCATCGGGACTAACCAGTCCGCGCCCGATGGTTTCGGCCTCAAGCAACGGCAACACCACATGTCCGCCACCAAAGACCAGCGCACCGGCGCGATAAAAGCCGTCAAACAAAGCCAGCCACTGCCCCATGCCTGAAAGCACTGGCAGTCCGATCAGCAGCAGAACGAAAATCGCCAATGCAGCCACACCAGCCCGGCGTGAGACAGGAAATGCGCCGGTATCGACAGGGACCGTGCCGCCGTCACGACAAAGCACGAGTCCAAGAACACCGCCGAGAAGGATTGCGCCAACCTGCCCAATTGCGCCGCTGACCAGAACCACCAGAAAAACTGCAAGCACGGCGATCAGAACACGTTCCCGATCCGGCGTCAGGCTCTTGGCCATTCCAAATACGGCCTGCGCCACGATGGCCACCGCCACGAGCTTGAGCCCATGCAGGGCCCCTTGCGCCAGAGGTCCGTCGAGCGAGGCAGCCGCATAGCCAAACAGCACCAGCAGGATTGCCGAAGGCAGCGTGAACCCGATCCATGCCGCTGCCGCACCAAGCGGCCCCGCGCGCATCAGGCCCAGTGCAAAGCCGACCTGGCTCGATGCTGGTCCCGGCAGGAACTGACACAGTGCAACCAGCTCGGCATAACGCGCGTCGCTGATCCAGCCCCGGCGTTTGACGAACTCGTCGTGGAAATAACCAAGGTGAGCGATTGGCCCGCCAAAGCTGGTCAGTCCAAGTTTGGTGAAGGCAAGCAAGACCTCGCCCGGTGTCCCCGCAACGGGCTGCTGCTTTTCGTCCACCGAAACCTCTTGAGCTACTTTTGCGGGATAATCTCGCGATCCGGCACCATGGTCTGAAAGCGTGACGGTATGGTGACACCAACCCCGCTCCGACCACCGGACCCGTCCAAACAGAAATCACCGCGATTGGCCCGATCAACAAACGGTTTCATACGCTGAAGGTTTTGATCGACGGCTCGGGATTGTTCATGCGGGGTTTCCACCAGCAGGTGGTCGAGCGCATAGGCGTAACTCTGGTAGCGATAATTGAGTGCCCGGACAAACCAGTCGATATGCCACTGGTTCTCGATATACCGCGCTTGCACATTGGCGGCTACGGATTGCTCGATGCCGGAAAGCTCACCCAGCGCAATCCGCCGTTGCCGGTCGACCTCCTCCACCGCACAGATGGCGCGGAATGTCGTGGGAATGGTGTCGATGTCCGCCAGAATATGCCGACCCACCGTCGCATAGCGCGTCGTCGAGGATTGATACTTCGTGGTCCGCAGCCAGGTATAATATCGCTCAGTGGTGAACTTGTAGTCATTTGCCTTGCCGATACGGGTGCGCTGCAATTCCACCGAGGCGTCGAACATCCAGTCCCGGCTGTGCGCCGCCACCAGAAAGCGCCAGGTGCGGTCATGCATTTCCCGCTCCTGATCCGTCTGGTTCAGGTTCGACACCGGCTCCTTACGCCCCGCCGCAATATGGTCGCCGACAAAGGGCATGGCCCGATCATGAAGCACGCTGGGTTGCGCCCGGCCAAAATCACCCACTGGTCGCGCAACGCAGCCGACCGCGAGCCCAGCCAGCAACACTAAGCTGACAGCACGAAACAAAATTGGACTGCCGTCAGACACGCTTGCGCTTGCGCCTCTTGTTGTCTTCGGCAGATTTTGGTGGCGGCGGCGTACCGCGTTCATAACGCACCCCGGTAAAAATCAGGATTTGGGCCTCGCCGCGGGTCGTCGTCCCATCAGTGGCGAGTTTCTTCCGCCCGGCAAATCTCAGCAGCTTTCCCAAGCTGACCTCCATTTCATGCGCCGCTCCCCCGTCCCTAATGGGGGCAACGAATAGCTTTGGCAGTCCGGCGCATCGCCCCATGCGCTTCAACCCCATTAAGAGATCGTCAAGGTTAACAGTCTGCTAACGAATTGACTGCAAGAGTGCTTAGGCATCGCTTGGGATGCAAAAGCGAGTCGACGGTTTACTCAAAAATGCTTGGTTTTCAGCCTTACGAGACATTTCAGCTGCTGATCGAAACGGGTGGTGTGGATCGCACCAATACGCTTCTGATCGCTGCCTGTGACGCCTATACGCGGCGCGGAAAGCCCACTATTCCCGAAATGGAACAGTTCGAAACTCTGGCGACCCGCCTCTTTCCCACCGCGGGCCCGCAAGCTCGCGCAAAGGGCGCTGCCATTCTTGGCCGCGCTGAACTTTTGACACCCAAGCTCGAACAACTGGTTATCGAGAATATCGGGGAAGACCTTATCCCCTTCCTCGAAAGCGCCGCCGAACTCTCCGACCAGACCATGCTGGACATTATCGGACGCTATGACGTTCCGGCCTGCGCGACACTGGCCGGGCGGAAAGACCTGTCCAATGTGGTGCTGGCCAAGCTGTTCCAGATGAATTCCCGCAAGGTCTATCGCGCCCTGGCTGCCAACACCAATGTATCGCCGCGCGGCGCCTATCTCAGCGCTCTTGCCCGCTCGGCACAGATGGATCATCTGGTCGCAGAATCGCTGGGCCAGCGTGACGATTTCGACGCAGCCCTGCTCGCACCGGCATTCTTCGACCTCTCCGACGATCATCGCATCAAGGTCATCCAGGCCTTTGCCAATCGGTCGACACCGGTCGCGCCAATTTCCCGTACCATCGAGCAGATTTCGGTCGCCAGCGCCGAGTTGACCAGGGCGTTGATGAAGCTCTTCTCCGAAAATCGTCGCCCCGAGGTCACTAAACTTCTTGCCCAGATTACCGGCCTCGACGAAGTCCGCTGCGGCCAGATCGCGCATGATGTCACCGGAGCATCGCTCTTTGTCATCCTCCGCGCTTTTGGAGCCACCGCATATGACGGGCTCAAGGTGCTGATCCACGCCACCAGTCACGACGCCGAGCGCTCGAAGGCACTAGCCGACTTCGCTAACCTGTTCAGCAGCATTTCGCCTGAATCCATGGCCTATCTGATGAGCGCATGGCGTGGCGAAGTGAACCTGCTCGAGCTCAGCAAGCCCCAATACCAACCCTTCACCCAACCGAGCCGCCGCACGCCGGGCCTTGCTCCCGCGCACAATCCGGTGGTGGAACAGGCAATCGAGGCTCTCGCACGGATCGGCGTCCGCCGCGCCAGCTAAGCCAAAGGCCCCTTTCGGGGCCTTTTTATATCACTCTCTAACGAGATCGATGCCGAGATCATCGCCGCGCAGGTCAATGCTGAGCACCCAGAGGTCGGGGTCGAAGTCCACCTCCTTGTGGATGCGTTCGATGGTCTTTTCTGGCGCCACATGGTCGAAGCGCCGCTGGAACACCAGCCCTGCCCCATCATCGCGACTGATGGTCGGCGCCGGGGTATAGAGCGAGCGCGTACCGTCGAGATGGTCAACCTCGATGAAGACCTGTCCGGCAATCGGATCGCCGCGCCGGGCGACAACACACATATTGCCCAGATCGTTGTGACGCCGGACGAAGGCCATGCACCAGATGTCGCTGCGGAGGCTCGCCACTTAAATCGTCGCGCCTGCCTTGATCAGCAGGTCTACCAGATCAGGCTGGACCTGGCCGGTCATGCGATAGCGATTAAAGCTCTCGAATTCACGGATGGCACGGGCGGTCTCAGGGCCGGGCTTACCATCGACCTGTGACTGAAAGAAGCCAAGGCTCGCGAGCCCCGTCTGTATCTGCCGCACCAGTTCGGTGTCGTTGGCCGGTGGCGTGCGCGGCACCGATGCGGTGCTGGCGGTGTTCGCTGGAGGCACAGTGGACGCAACAGCAACAGGCTGCGGCATGGCTTGGGCTGGCTGCGGCGCAACATTGGCCAAAGGAACTGGCGGATTGGTCGTCACAGGTGCCGAGCCGCGTGACGTGTCCACTGTGGATATAATCGAATCGATTGTATTGGCCGCCGATTGCGCGACCACATCGAATGCCTGCTCTGCTGGTGAGAGGTCCGGCAGTCGTGCCACCACCTCGTCCTGCTGCGGCGCAGGCTGGGCAACTGGTGCGGTCACGACGGCTTGCGGCTGTACCACTGGCTGAGGTTGCGGCGCAGCAGGCTGGACAGTGCGGCCCGCGCCGTCGGAAGACAGGATGGCGTCCATGACTGAAGAGCTCATCGCGCCGGTTGGCGTCATGCCATTGCGTGTCTCAAAGGCTCGGATGGCCTCGGCAGTCTTGGGGCCGTAATAGCCATCGATAGTGCCGGAGAACAGGTTGAGCTCGAACAGCTTTTTCTGGACGGCAAACATCTGTGCATTGCCCACTGGCGCATTGGGCACAGCGACAGGCGCGGTCACGTTTCCAGTCGTTTCCTGAACCACGGCAGGTGCTGTTGCGGTCTGTGGCGCAGCGATGGCCGGCAGAACCGATTCGGGGCGATCGTTCGATGGTGTCGGCAAGGCCGCAACCTCACTTCGCGCAGGAGCGAAGAACGGTGACGGGTGATCGCCAGTCTGGAAATAGAGCGCGTTGCTCCCGGCAAGCGCAGTCATGGTAACCATTGCCAGAAGGCCCGTGGATGCCAGCGGCGCTCGCATATAGCGGGCGAAAGCCCATTGCCCGGCCTTGGTAACGGAGCCAAGCATGGCCATTCCGGCCATCATGATTGGCTGGGAAAGGGTCGCTGTGCTCATTGCGCTTTTCTTGTTTCGTTTTGCCATGAAGAAGGAGTGGCGCTCGCCAATGTCTCGCGGTGCAGATGAACAATGTCGGCAGTTTCACCGGCTTTGGTTGCTGGACCGTTTATAGGCAGCAAAACAGTGACAGTTGTCCCCGCCCCGATCTCCGACATGGCCCGCAAAGTGCCGCCATGCAGCTCGACCAGGCCCTTCACAATTGAGAGACCAAGGCCGGTCCCTTCATATTTTCGGCTCAGGCCATCCTGAACCTGAAAGAAGGGCTCTCCGATTCGGGACAGTGCGGCTGGTGCCATGCCGATGCCGCGATCACGCACGGAGAAATTGACCGACTGCCCCTGTCGCTTGATCGCAACGGTAACCGTCCCACCGTCATGGCTGAATTTGATGGCGTTGGACAAAAGGTTGATCAGTATCTGCCGACACAGCCGCTCATCTGCGGTCAAGAGCGGCAAGTTGGCCTCGACGTCTGCCACAACCTGCACATTGCGCTCTGCGGCCATTGCTTCGACCATGGCGAGGCAGGACGGCACGATTTCGGCGGGTACCATTGGCTCGGCATTGATCTCGAACTTGCCCGCCTCAATACGAGACATGTCGAGGAGCATGCTGACCACTTCAAGCAGATGCTTGCCGCTCTGGTGAATGAGGCCGGCGTATTCCTTGTGCGTTTGCGACATTTCTCCGCCAATGCCGCTGGTCATCATTTCGGAGAAACCAACAACCGCATTAAGTGGCGTGCGCAGTTCGTGCCCAATCGTGGCAAGAAAGCGTGATTTCGCCTGAGACGCATCCTCCGCCGCGCGATGGGCTTCAGCCATGGCAGCTTCAGCGTCTTTGCGGCCCGTTATGTCGCGCAAAAGCGCAATCACTTCATGCCGTCCTTCGGCATTGACCTCGTCCAGAATCGGCGAGAGCTGCATTTCCACCCATACGAACCGCGGAACCCCAGTCGCGGCCCGCGGATCGTCCTGACGCAAACGCAATTCGATAGTGCGGCTACGACCGCCCTGATTGGCGTCGGCGAAGGCAGTCATGAAAGCGGGGCGATCCAGCACATGCAGTCGGCCACCCAGATTGTCGCCCGACAATTGATAGCGCGGGCAGCCGAACAGGGTTTCCGATGAACGCGAAGCCAGCAGGATTGCCCCATCGGCACTGAAGCGAAGAACTGCATCCTGAACGTGTTCAATCAGGTGACGATAGGCGCTGATCTGGGCCTTATCGTGGATTTCGTAGGCCGCGTTGATGCGGCTGGCGCTATGGGCAACTATGGCAAACGTAACAAGAAAGCCAAAGGTAGAAGCAGCTGAAATCTGGAATTCATCGGCGCGAACGGGACTGATGCCGGCGACACTGAAGATCACTCCGGCCACCGCCACAATTGCAAGCGCAATCCAGCTTATCCGTCGATGCGCAGGGCGCGCGATCAACGCAGCCAGAACTGGGCCCATCAGCGCGACGGCCAGGCCGGCATCAACCAGCCGTGCATCGGCAATGGTAAGGATGAGCCCCGAGGCCATCAGGGTCGCCACTTGGCCGGCGGCGGCAGCATCAGGCAGCCCGTGACGATGCATGGACAGGCTGATCATGCCGCCAACAAGCACCAGGCTCGCCAAGAGAAACGGTACATCGCCGCCGCTCATGAGCAAATACATGGCAGGCACCAAGCCGAAAGCCGCTAAAATGATCAGCAGGCGGGCATTGTTGGCTATGGTCTTGCGGCGCAGCATTTCAGGGCGATTTCCGGACGCAAGCGCAGCCGGACTGCGCCTCGTATCTGCTCCGAAAACCTTGAAGCTACCCATCAACTCAACTCACTATACTGACGCAATGTTCGGAGCTTCTGCTCCTGACGCGACTCCTTCTTGAGCCACCTGCCCAGATATGTCCGGGTCGTGAGTGCAACCTCGCGCGCCAACATCTAAGACGGGATTAAACGCTTGAGCCCAAAGGCATTAGCAGCAGGGCTTTTGCCAGTTAGCGTAAACAAGGTGTTGCGTTTACAAACTCGGTGAGCAGCATTTGCTTCAAATTTTATCGACTTGTCGCAGCGCCGTTTAATGAACGGGCGCTAACCTCTTCTCCAACGGGCAGAAATGGTTCTGCCGCATTGGAAGAATGATGTTCCTGATCCGCGCTGCATTCTGGCTCACACTTGCTTTTCTGGTCATTCGACCGGGCGTAGATGTGCGCGACACGGCCACGACGATTTCGTCGGAAGCTATGGCGCGCGGCAGCCAGTTCATTGCGCAGCAGATCGAGTCCGTCGAATGCGACAACCTTACCTGCATTGGCGGCAAGGCTATGGCCAACGCCGCCCTTAATACTAACCCTGTTTCCGTCGATCCCATGCACCAGAAGGCGGTGACTGGTTCGGTTCCGCTGCCAAGGCCTCGACCGGACCGAATGGGTTAGAATGACTCCCGTCGGGGCGCGCTATGCCATCCCCCAGGGGGTAATTTGCTTCCCCAAGCAAGACTACCCCATCCCCCTGGCTCCTGCCGCAGACACCCCCCCGTGTCTGCGGCTTTTCTTTTTTGCACTTCTGGCAATAGCTCAAGTCTTGGCCTAGATAGACGACATGACCCAGCCACAGCCGTTCCAAGAAATTGCCGAAAACCTGTCTTTCCTCGATGATTGGGAAGATCGCTATCGCTATCTGATTGAACTCGGACAGGGGCTTCCCAAACTGGCTGAAGCCGAGCGCACGGCCGAAAACAAGGTGAATGGGTGCGTATCCCAGGTTTGGTTGGTCGCAGAAAAGCATGCGACCGATGGTGCCCCGGGGCTCAGGTTTCGTGGCGAGAGCGATGCCATGATTGTGCAAGGACTGGTGGCCGTATTGCTTGCGCTCTATTCAGATCGCCCGGCGCGCGACATTGCTGAAACCGATGCCATTGCGCTTTTCGACGAGCTTGGTCTGCGCGAACACCTGACCACGCAGCGTTCAAATGGCCTGGTCGCAATGGTCAATCGCATCCGCAATGAAGCGCGGGCAGCCCTGACCTAGGCGAGTCTCTTCAGCCGCCGCATCAGCGGCTCTTCAGCCAGCCGATAGAGAACCCAGCCCGCGGCGAGGCCACCTGCAATGGCGGCCAGAATTATCGTGCCAGTGATCCATGGATTGCTCATGCCGATCAGCCGCAAGGCAAAGCCGACTATCGCTCCAACGGCAAAAATGTGGATCAGGTAAATCGAGTAGGACGCATCGCCTAGCCTTTCGAGTATGGCCAGCCGTGGCACATTCGGGCCGAATCCGGCAGCAATCGCCAGCAAGGGTACGACGAACAGCAGCATCCCGACGAATGCGCCAAATTCCTCGACAATACCGAAGGAGCCAAATCCGATGCTGAGCCCGATGACGCCCAGAGCTAAACTAGGCAGAAGCAGCTTGGACATGCTTCGTTGAAGCCAACCCTCAATGTAACCAATACCGATCCACATGCCCGCGACGAAAGCCAGCGGCATGTAGCTGGTATAAAACATTGGGATAGCCGCCTCCGGCCTCAAAAGAAAACCAAGCAGAGCGAGTGCGACATAGGCAATGGTAAGCCACATGGCGCGACCACGCGCGCTTAGTAAGGCCAGGAACGCAAAGCACACATAGAAGAACATCTCATAATTGAGAGTCCAACCCAGCTTGTAGAGCGGGTGGAGGCCGTGGCTGGCGGGATTGTAAAACGGCACAAAAACCAACGACAGCAGAAGCTGGCCAAAATCGAAGAAGGTCGTTTTGAACAGCGTTGGCAAAAGGATGGCCAATCCCGCAGCAAGCAGCGTGAACGCCCAGTAGAGCGGCACGATCCGCAATATGCGCCGCCGGAAAAACCTCAGAGGATCGAAAGCCCTCTGCCCTGTCACCACAACCATGATGAAGCCAGACACGGCGAAGAACATGATGACGCCCAACCAACCGAGCCGCCCATAGGCGACAACTGGCTCGCTCAGAGGATAGAGCAAGGCATGTGAGATCAACACAAGAATTGCAGCGATGGCACGGAGATACTGGATGGAATGGAGCTTGGAGGTCATTGGTCGGGGCAACCACGGTTGTCCGAAACCTATAGCACGGCCATGCGGGTTCAAATATTACCAAACATTACAGCGTTAATGCGTCTTGTCGGCGAACATGGCAGGGCGGTCGGGCACCCAGGATTTTATCTCTTGTTCAGGCGGGCCTTCGGCGGTTTCGGTTAATCCCGTGAGTGCGGCGAGCTGCTCCAGACCGATCCTCAGCACCAGCTTTGCGCTCCGCCTCGGCCAGCCGCGCTCCTGTTCGATCTGTTGCAGACCTTTATCAAAGCCACAGGTGTCAATTAGAACAGCCCAGCAGTCTCGCGGCACTTGGCGAACCATTTTTCCAAGCTGGCGACGTGCCTCTATCGCACTATCTGCAAGATCGCCCTGCACGGGTCGACCACCGCAAGCCCCAATGCGCGTGGGGTCATAGGACATGGTTGTCCTTTGTATGAGGCAAGCTCGAGCAATCAGCCTTGCCAACCGCCGCGCCACCTCGACATGATGAGGCGCCAGATAGCACTCGCCTTTTGCAACAGTTGCAAGGCGAAGCACGGACTCGGGTGCCTCGTCACCAGTTTTCGAACCGCTATCACGCATTTGCCTTGGCTCCCGCTTGTTCAAGCATAAACTCCAGGCGCGAAACCTCTTCGTCGAAGGTCGGATCATCACGCAAATCTTCAATAAGAGCACAAGCGTGCGAGACAGTAGTCCTATCGCGACCAAAGGCAATTCCAATTGATGTCAAGCTCTGCCCTAGGACGACATGCGCCAGATACATGGCCAACTGCCTCGCACGTGCCGCTTCGGCTCGACACCGGGACTGATTGAAAATCAGTGATCTGGACACCTTTTTCTCCTTACATACGATTGCCGCGACCAAGTCTGCTGCAGATGAAACAAAGGCATGTGGTTGCTGACCTGAGCCAGCGGAGGCAATGGCAATATCCATGATAGCTCCGACATATATAGGATAATATTCCTATATCCTGTCGGAAAGCTAGTGCCTGGGGATAAGTTGTTATCGATTTTGCTCGACAGAAACGCGAAGGCCGCCCCGATGGGGCGACCAACACAAGGAAAACCAGCAGGTTTTCAAATATTTATCCAGCCTTGCGACCCAGGCCATTGTCCTTGGCGAGCTTTGAGCGGGTCGCCGAATAGCTCGGGGCCACCATTGGGTAATCGGCAGGCAGACCCCACTTCTCGCGGTATTCTTCAGGCGAGAGGTTGTAGTGCGTGCGCAGATGGCGCTTAAGCGACTTGAACTTCTTTCCATCTTCCAGACAGATGATGTAATCGGGAGAAATCGACTTGCGAACGGGAACGGCGGGCTTCAGCTCCTCAACAGGCGCGGGAACATCATTAGTCTTGAGATTACGCAGCGCATTATGCACTTCAGCTATCAGGCGGGGCAGATCGGTCGGGCTAACAGCGTTGTGACTGACATAAGCGGAAACGATTTCTGTGCTGAGCTCGATCAGTTCAGCATCAACATTTACGAACGCGCCGGTATCGTCGTTCATTTTTTTCAACCTTCCAATTTTTTCTTATTGACGCAAGCAGGGGGATCCTTGCGCCTTACGTGTTTACTATGGCGATTTTTAGCCAGATGCAAGTCGATGTGGTTCTTGGCACAAAACTACGACATTAATTATTGTTGGAATTTAGTTCCGCGTTTTTATAAATGTCATCGACAACATCTGCATCTGTAGGTCTGTTTTGGGCAATATAGGCAGAACGCGCCAAAAGATGAGCAGCCAATGGTGTTGTCAGCATTAGAAAAATTATGCCGACTATTGCTCTAACAGTCACAGAAACATCCTGAGATAGCACTGCGACAGCGAGCAGGATCAGTCCACCGCCAACAGCGCCAGCCTTGGATGCAGCATGCATACGGCTATAAAGGTCCGGCAAGCGGATCACGCCAAGTGCGGCAACAAGTACAAAAACTGATCCGAGCAGCAGCATAACGCCGCCAGCGTAGGTCAAAAATGCCTCCACTATCACCTACCTCGCCCTCCGCCTGCCCTCAGCAGGATGTACCGCGCGAGGGCTATGGTGGCCAAAAAGCCCATCAAGGCGATAGCGATGGCGATTTCAAGGTACAGCATCAGGCCGGTGCGAACGGCGATAATGCCCACAAAGCCCATGACCACTATGGTTAGTAGATCTAGTCCAAGAACGCGATCAGCCAAGGTTGGGCCAATAACAATCCGTGTTAGCGAAAGCAGAAGCGCGAGAGCAACCATGCCCAGAGCCAACATGCTCGCCCAGTCGATAAAAACCTGGGGGCTCATTCAAAGACCTCCAGAACCTTTTTTTCGAAGCCATTCTTGATTTCCGCGATCACCGCCTCCCGATCGCCAAGGACCAGCGTGTGAACATAAAGCGTTGTGCGGTCCTGAGAGACATCGATGCTAAGCGTTCCCGGCGTCAGCGTAATGAGGCTCGCCAATAGGGTTATCTCCATATCGGACTTAACGGTGAGCGGCACCGCGACGATCGCCGGTTCAATGACTTTCGACATGTCGGGTCGCAGTACAATCACCGCCACCCGCACTGCACTGGCCATCAATTCGTAGAGGAATAGGCCAAGCAGCGACAGAATTCGCCCCATACGGTGAAATGAGCCGGAATTGGGTAGGAAACGGCGCAAGAGCAATGCTGCGATGCCACCGATCATGCCACCAAACAGCAGGTTTGGCCCAGAAAACGAGCCTGTCATAGCAGCCCACAACAGCGCCAGTATGATGATTATGGACGGCGCGTTCATTGCTCTATGTCCTCTGCCAAGTTGGTGGCTGCGATGTAACGTGACGGATCGACAAAGTCCGCCGCGCCGGTTCGCAAACTATCCATGAGAGGGGCCGGCCACAGGCCCGCCAGAACAATGCCGATGCAAAGGATTGCCGAGGACAGTACGCCTCTATTCCCCGGCTTCTTAGGGGCCAAGACGGGCTGATCGCCTGGCAATGGGCGCCAGAAGATGTGCGACCACAGTCTGGTTCCGGCGATGAGGGTGAGTACGGCGTTGGCGAGGAGTGCAAGTGCCAAAAATCCACCGCTCCAACTGGATGCATCACCAGAAACGCCTTGGGCAAGGGACGATTCCAGCAAAAGCAGCTTGGGCCAGAAGCCCAGGAAGGGGGGCATTCCTGCGGCGGCGAGGACCAGCGTGATGAACAGAATTGAGAGCGGAGCGCTTGCGGTATAAAGGCCGCCCATTTGCCGCGTGTCAAAGGCACCGGTTCGCTGCTCGATGAGCCCGGCAACCATATAGAGCGCGGTCATGCTCAAAAGGGCGTGGACAATGTAGAGGCCGGAACCAGCTATCCCGGTCTCGCTGGGCAGAACCAGCCCCACCATTATAACGCCGATGCCGCCAATAACAAAAAAGCCGATGGCGCGGCGCAAATTGGTTTCGGCGATTGCGCCAAGTGGAGCGATCAGCAGCGTCGCCACGGCAATGATGAGAAGCACCGGTTCGAGCAGATCGCGACTGCCCGGCAGGATAACCACCAATGCGCGTAACAGAGCATAAGCGCCAACCTTGGTGAGAAGCCCGGCAAAGAGCGCGGAAATGGCAGCGGGCGGCGTGTGGTAGGAAGCCGGAAGCCAGGCATTGAGCGGAAAGGCTGCAGCCTTCATGCCAAAAGCGAGGAGGAGCAGGGCCGCAACACCGGCCATTGCGGCAGGATTGGCCAGCGGCGCGACACGCATAATGTCGGCCATGTTGAGCGTGCCCAAAAGGCCGTAAAGCAGACCGAGCGAGAGCAGGAACAGCGTTGTGGCCAGAAAATTGAGGAACCCGTACTTCACCGCACCATCAAGCTGGGCAGGCCTGCCGCCCTGTACGATGAGGCCGAAAGAAGCGATCAGCGTAACCTCAAACCACACATAGAGATTAAACAGATCGCCGGTGAGGAAAGCACCGGTTACACCCGCGAGCAGCAACAGCACGAGAGCATGAAATGCCTCCATATTCTCTGCCTGCTCGCCATCGGTTTCAGCGTAGAGCAGGACAAAGAAGGTGACCACTGACGCGGCCAGCGCGAAACTAGCGCCGAAAATATCGGCGGTCAGGCTGATCCCGAAGGGAGGAAGCCATCTGCCCATGGTCATACTGACTGGGCCGTTTTCCAAAACGGCCAGCAGCAGGGCGATTTCGCAGGCGATAATGGCTGCGACAACAACCAGTGCACTGGTCAGCGACAGGATCGCGTTACGCCGCACAATCAGCAGCAATGCCGCGCCCATGAGCCCCAGCACGACGGGCAGAACGATCACCCAATCGCCGATTGGCGTCGCCGTCTCGATCATAACGTTAGGCAAAGCAGCGTCCATGTCAGTAGCTCAACGGCGGCTGCGGGCCACGTTCGGGCTCGGCGAGGCGCATAGTGTCGGTATTGTCTGCATCAAGGCTCTGATAGGCGCGGAAGGCCAGAACCAGGAGGAAGCTGAACATTGAGAAACCGATAACGATGGCAGTCAGGATCAGCGCCTGCGGCAGCGGATTGGCGATGGGGCCGTCCGGCGCATCGAGACCAGGCGGAATGATCGGCGCCAATTCGCGCGTGACCCGACCGGCGGTGAAAATCAACAAATTCACGCCATTGCCGAAGATCGTCATGCCAATCAGCATGCGGATGACCGAACGTGACAACAGCAAATAGATGCCCAGCGCGATGAACAGGCCGACCAGAACGGCAAGAACATAATCCATTACGCGTCTTCCTCACGATCCGCTTCCAACGACAGAGCAATAGAAGACAACGTTCCAAACACCACGCAATAAACGCCCAGATCAAAGACCAGAGGCGTTGACAGCGGCACGATGGTTTCGCCCAGATCGAGATAAAGCCAGATGCTGGTCATGAAAGGCGCATCGATGAAGAGGCTTAGCAAGCCTGATGCCCCCGCGATCAGAACACCAAACCCGGCAATAGCCATGGGTTCTACCCGCAGTGCGCGCCGCACTTCGGCAACGCCAGATGCCATGCCAAACACAGCCATGGCAGCAGCTGCAATCAATCCTCCGATAAAGCCACCGCCCGGCTCATTATGCCCGCGCAGGCAGATATAGAGCGAAAAGATCAGCATAACTGCCACAATCAGGGGCGCCAGAGTGCGGAAGATCAGCGTGTTCATGGAGCCACCTTTCGCGCACGACGTTTAGGCGCAGCTTTGGCGGCTGGCTCAGGCGGTTGCTTTTTGCGCCGCCGCAACAGAGCCAGAATAGCCATGCCGGCGCCCATCACCACCGAAATTTCGCCCAGCGTATCGAAGCCACGATAATCGACGAGGATCACGTTGACGATGTTGTGGCCGTGAGCGATGGGCACGCTAGTGGCAGTGAAGATGTCGGAAAGGCGCGTGTCGAGCGTACCGTTCAGCACCAGCATCAGCAGCAGGCTCACACCTGCCCCGCAGACGATGGCCAAGGTGCCATCGCGAGCCCAATCCTCGAATGGGCGGGGGTCACGGTCGTCCAGCTTGAGCCGTGTCATCACGAATGTGAGAATGACCACAGACAGCACTTCGACCATCAACTGAGTGAAGGCCAGATCGGGTGCTCCGAAGAGCAGGAAAATCAGCGCCAGAGCCGCGCCCTGCGCCCCCATGGCCAGAATAGCCAACAGACGTGTCGGCGCGAGCAGCACGGCCAGCAGCCCAGCGACAGCCAGGGCGATGACCCCCCATTCATAGGGTTGCATGTCGGGCCAGGCCAGATTGCTGGACCAGTTGCCAAGCTCTGCATTCGGCCTGATCCAATCGAAACCGCCAAAAGCCAGCATCGGCCCGAACAAGGCCACAGCAAGCATGATAAAAACCAGCACCAGATAGAGTTCGAGCCGACCATGATGGAGCACTCGCGTAACAACGCCGGAGAACCGGATAAGGCCGAACATGCAGGCGTCAAAGACCTGATCAGCAGTCCAGCCCAGAGCATGGTCAAAGCGGCGCAGGAGAGTGCGAATTTTATCTGCACGCAGATAGACGAGAATGCCGAGAACCCATGTCAGCACCGAAAGCCAGAGCAGCGAGCTCGTGACGTCCAAGGTCAGCGATAGATGGGGTGCGATAGCCTGCCCACTTATCGCAGAGCCAGCCGGGGCGAGCACATCATGGCCCAGCCAGTCGGGAAGCAGACCAGCCGCAACGCCGCCAGCGCCGAGAAGAACTGGCCCGACCAGCATGAACACAGGCGCTTCGTGGGGGGCGCGTGGCGTGGGGAACGCCTCGCCCAGAAAGGGCCGGATCAGGACGATCAGTGCCACACCGGCCAGCATAGCGTTGCCGACGACAAGTACTGCCAGCACGGCAAGGCTTGTCCAGTTTCCAGACAGCAGGCCAAGATACATTTCTTCCTTGGCAAAATAACCCACGGTCAGCGGCAGGCCGATCATCGACAAGGCCGCGAGGGCCGCTCCAATGAAAGTGGCCGGCATCTTCTTAGCTAGCCCACCGAGGCTGGTTATATCGCGTGTACCCGTCTCATGATCGACGGCACCAGCCACCATAAACAGGCCGGCCTTATAAAAGGCATGGGCGACGAAATAGACGACCATGGCAGCAATTGCCGCTTCGCTCCCCAGCCCGATCAGCAGCACCAGAAGCCCGAGCGATGCAATGGTAGTCTGCGCCAGAACTTGCTTAAGGTCGGTTTGCTTGAGTGCCCCCATTGCGCCCCAGAGCAGCGTAACCGCGCCGAAGCTGACCAGAATACCGGTCCAGATTTCAGTACCGCCCAATAGCGGTGTCATACGCGCCAGAAGATACACGCCCGCCTGCACCATTGTGGCAGAATGCAGAAAAGCGGAAACCGGGGTGGGCGCTTCCATGGCGTTGGGCAGCCAGAAATGGAGGGGGAACTGCGCCGATTTGGTGAAGGCAGCGACGATAAAGCAGGCCAGCACCAGACCATAAAGCGCGGACTCGCGCAGAACATCGCCCATATCGCGCAGCGCGCTCATTTCCCATGTGCCTGCAATCAGGCTCACAAGGATGCCACCCGCCAAGAGGGCCATGCCGCCTATATTGGTGATGACTAGAGCCTCTATTGCCGCGCGCCGCGCCGCCTGCCGTGTGTGATCGAAGCCGATCAACAGGAAGGAGGTGATCGAGGTCAATTCCCAGAAGAGGAACAGGGCCAGTAGGCAATCGGCCAACACCAGCCCCAGCATGGCGCCCATAAAAGCCAGCATAAAGCCAAGAAAGCGCCCCTGATGCTTATGTCCTGCCAGATAGGACCCAGCATAAATAAGGATCAGCGTACCGATACCCGAAATGGTCAGCGCGAAGACGAGGCTCAGGCCATCGATGAAAAAGCTCAGGTTAAGATTATAGGCCGGGACCCATTCGATTGCGGCGTAAATAGGGGTGCCTGCAATGACAGTCTCAGCAAATCCAAGCAGATAAACAAAGATCGCCGCTGGGATGATTGCCAACACAAAGCCAGTAAACTGCCCCGCCAGGCGGTGCAGGAACGGCGCCAGTGCGGCCCCCAGAAACGGCAGGATAGCAACCGAGGCAATCATAATGTCTTGGGAAATCTCCAACCGAGAAAGTTCCTGGCTGTTTCGCGATTCAGGTGGGTTTGGTGAGGCAGACCTTAACAATGACAGCCCGAGGGACAAGCGCAATCGAACCGAAATCGACCAAAGGCCTATGCGTTTTCAACCGTTTCCGGGGCTGGCAAAGCGCCGCTATGCAGCCTATGTCCATGCAAGCTTCTTTTCGCGGCACCCAGCCGCACCAACCTGCGGAGACCATATGACCCAGGCCAGGGCCCCAATCGCCAAGCGCGTCGCCCATTCCCACACGCATCACAATGTCACCCGTCAGGACGACTATGCGTGGCTGCGCGCCGATAACTGGCAGGAGGTGATGCAGAAGCCGGATACGCTCCACGCAGAAATCCGCGCCTATCTCGAAGCAGAGAACGCTTACTACGAGGCCGAATTCGGCGCGCCGACTGATGCCTTGCAGGATAAGATTTACAAGGAAATCCGTGGGCGCATCAAAGAGGACGATAGCGGCGTCCCCTCGCCCGATGGCGATTTCGCCTATAATTCGCGCATGCTTGAGGGCAAGCAATATCCGCTAATCGTGCGCACACCGCGTGCCGGTGGCGACGAGCAAATTCTGCTCGATTGTAATGTGGAAGCCGGCGAGAGTTATTTCGGTTTTGCAGGCGCCAATCACGATCCGTCGCACACAATTCTGGCCTGGGCCGCCGACCGTGCCGGTTCGGAATATTACGACATCGTGCTGCGCGACATTGCCAGCGGCACGGACAGCGACGAGGTGATCCGCGAAACGGCGGGCTCGTATGTGTGGTCCAATGATAGCCGGTCGATTTATTACACCGAATATGACGACAATCACCGGCCCTATCGCATTCGCCGCCATGACCTGGGCACGGCGCAGGACGCGGACCCGATCATTTATGAGGAAAGCGATCCGGGCTTCTTCGTGGGCGTGGGCAAGACCTTGTCGGACAAGTTCATCATCATCGATGCGCATGATCACCAGACGTCGGAAATTTGGCTGATTGACGCCGAAAAAGGCGGTGAACCGAGGCTGGTTGCGCCGCGCGTGACAGACCGCGAATATGAGCTGGAGGAGCGCGAGGGGCTGTTCTACATCCGCACCAATGCGGATGGCGCCGAGGACTATAAGGTCGTAACCGTTCCGGTCGAGACCCCGGCGGCGGAAAACTGGACCGATCTGGTGCCGCATCGCGAAGGCGTTCTCATTCTCGACATCGCCGTGCTCAAAAACCACCTGATCCGGCTGGAACGCGAAGATGGGTTGCCGCGCATCGTGGCGCGCGATTTGAGGACAGGTAAGGAAGAGGTCGTCGGCTTCAAAGAAGAGGCCTATTCGCTGGGCATGTCGATCGGCTACGAGTTCGACACGTCTATCTTCCGGCTGACTTATTCCTCGCCGACCACACCGAGCCAGGTGTTCGACATCGATCTCGAAAGCGGACAGCGCACCTTGCTCAAGACGCAGGAAGTGCCCTCGGGACATGATCCCGCCACTTATGAAACCAAGCGGCTGTTTGCGACTGCGCCGAATGGCGAGCAGGTGCCGGTGACACTGCTCTATCGCAAGGGGCTTGAGTTGAATGGGGCAAACCCCACCCTGCTCTATGGCTACGGCGCCTATGGCATGTCGATGCCTGCGGCGTTTTCTGTCTCGGTGCTGTCGCTGGTGGATCGCGGTTTCGTCTATGCCATTGCCCATATTCGCGGCGGCATGGAGAAGGGCTATCGCTGGTATAAAAATGGCCGGCGCGAGCACAAGACCAACACCTTCACCGACTTCATCGCCGCTGCCGAAATGCTGATTGCCGAGGGCTATACGCAAAAGGGCAAGATCGTCGCACAGGGCGGCTCGGCTGGCGGCATGCTCATGGGCGCCATTGCCAATATGCGGCCCGATCTATGGGGCGGCGTCATCGCGCAGGTGCCGTTCGTGGACGTGCTGAACACCATGCTGGATGACACGCTGCCGCTCACCCCGCCCGAATGGCCCGAATGGGGCAATCCGATCACCTCAGCCGAGGATTACGAGCGCATCGCGGCCTATGCTCCTTATGAGGCGGTGAGCGCGCAGGATTACCCACCTATCTTCGCATTGGCCGGGCTGACCGATCCTCGGGTCACCTATTGGGAGCCTGCAAAGTGGGTCGCAAAACTTCGGGCAACCAAGACCGGGGATGCGCCATTATACCTCAAGACCAACATGGGCGCCGGGCATGGCGGCGCGTCCGGCCGCTTTGACCGTCTCAAGGAAACTGCGCAGTGCTATGCTTTTGCGATAAAGTCAGCCGGATTGGACGCTTAGTTCTCTCATCGACATTGTTGCGACATCAGCATGCGCTTATAAACCAGACCGAATAGCCGGTTCTTCCAGCGTCATTCTTTTCCCGAACGGAGGCTAACATGACCACCAAGTTTACCCTGCCAGAGCTGCCCTATGCCTATGATGCACTGGGGCCCTATATGTCCAAGGAAACGCTCGAATTTCACCACGACAAGCACCATCAGGCCTATGTCACCAATGGCGAAAAGCTGCTGGAGGGTTCAGGTCTCGAAATCCTGCCGCTCGAAGACATCGTCAAGGAAAGCTTCGGCAAGAATGCTGGCCTGTTCAACAATGCCGGCCAGCATTACAACCACGTCCACTTCTGGAACTGGATGAAGCCCAATGGCGGCGGCAAGTCGCTGCCGGGCAAGCTCGCAGCCAAGGTCGACGAAGACCTGGGCGGTTTCGACAAGTTCCGTGCAGATTTCATCAATGCCGGCACCACCCAGTTCGGTTCGGGCTGGGCATGGCTCTCGCTCAACGAAAAGAGCGGCAAGCTTGAAGTCACCAAGACAGCCAATGGCGAGTCGCCGCTGGTTCATGGCGGCCACCCGCTGCTCGGCGTCGACGTGTGGGAGCACTCCTACTACATCGACTACCGCAATGCCCGCCCGAAATACCTCGAAGCCTGGTTCGACAATCTGGTGAACTGGGAACACGTGGAAAAGATGTTCGAAGAAGCCAGCGCCAAGTAAGCGCTCTTCTCAAAAACCGAACGGCGGGAGCGATCCCGCCGTTTTTTTTATTCTGGTTTGATTTTCGCCGGGTTGGGGCGAGACAGAATATAGGCTGCGCAGCCGCCCATAAAGGCTGCTCCGCCGAGCCACAGCCAATAGCCCGGCCGTGCACCAATCCAGAAAAACACGATGCCCAGCGCGATGCCGCTACAGGCAAGGATTTTGGACCGTGTGGAAATGGCACCTTTTTCACGCCAGTCGCGGATGATCGGCCCGAACCGCTTGTGTGACAGAACCCAGTTTTCGAGACGCGGCGAGGAGCGCGCGAAAAACCACGTTGCGAGAATAAGAAAAATCGTCGTCGGCATCAGCGGCAGAAAGGCACCGATAATGCCAAGGGCCAGCATGAGAAAGCCGGCTGCCAGATAAATGGGTCGCAGCATGGTTGTCGCTGAAAAGTGCAATGATCGAACCATTCTCGCAGGTCGAACAGCCCTGTGCAACCGCTCCGCCGTTTACCCTGTTGCCGATCTTTTGGGACAAGCCGAACTCCTCGCTTCATCACCACACCTGCCCATGTTAACGAAGCGTTTACCAATAAAGGAAACCTCGTTGACCGCAGCGGGCAAGAAAATTGCGATCCTGACCGCCAATCCGGCGCTCACCGCCGTGCTAAGTATGGTGGTCGCGGGCGACTCGCGTCTGCGCGTGCGGCCTTTTGAAAGCGAAGACGAGCTTTTCGCCTATATGCGGATCGTACCGCTGGACATGCTGGTGGTGGATTTCGACCGCGAAGGTCGTGCGGCCTACGAGATGGTGGAAGCCATAAGGCTCGATCCCCGCTTTGTATCCCGCGACCTGCCGGTCATTGCCCTCGCCCGCGCCATCACCCCGCCTATGCGCCAGCAGGCCATTAGCGCCGGTATCGATGAGGTTGTGATCAAACCGATGTCGCCACGCCATCTGTTGCAGCGCATTCAGACTCGACTGATCAGTCGTAGCGTTGTTGGTTCGCTTGGCTTCGGCTATCGCGGGCCGGAACGCCGTGACCGTGTTCCCATGCCCAAGCCCGACCCGAAACAAACGCGGCGCTTCACCGATAATGTGGTGCAGCTTTTTCCTGACAGGCGCTCGCCGCGTCCTGAGTTCGAGCCGATGGCTTAGGCCCGCTGCTCGCGGACCCAAACGACCTTGTTCCACAAATCCTCGACCGTTTCTGCAAACTGGATGTTCCGGTCAAATGCGGGAACGGCTGGATTCAGCACGTCAGTTGAAAAGCCGCGCAGGACTTCAAAAGCGCGGTGACGATTGAGCATGACAACGGGTAGGTTTGCTGCGCTGGCCCAAGTGCGGAACAGGGCTGTGGCAGAGGCAAGTGAGCCAGGCAAGGCGACCAGCGCCGAAGCGTTTGCGGCGAGATAGGCCAGCCGCTCCGCCTGATCCGGCAGGACCTTGATTGGCACATCCATAAGCGCAGGCGGCAGAACAATCCCTTGATCGGCGAGAACTTCGACCGCGCCTTTTGCGGTGCGCGCTGCCGTAATCAGTGGCACAGGCATGATGCCAGATTCGGCCAGACAGAGAATACGCGCGCCCTTGCGCGCAAAGACCCTGCCAACCTCGCTCATCAGGCTGGCCCGTTCCGGATCGCCCGGCCCCTTGTCGGAGGCAAAGATGGCCACGGTCGGCAGGCTTGAGGTCAGGCCAACCATTAGCGGCGTCCCTTGATCGAACCGAGAATGCCGCGCACCAGCTCGCGCCCAAGCGTATTAGCGATCGTGCGGGCAAAGGAATTGGTGGCCGCTTCAACCGGCGTCTGCCGCGTCGAGCGTCGGGGCGTGGCGGCCTTTTCAGCGCGTGCCCGCTCCTTGGCCAGACGGTCGGCTTCGGACTTGAGCTCCGCCTCATATTTGCTGCGCTCGTCCTGCAACTCCCGGTCCCGCGCACGCTTTTGCAGAATTTCATAGGCCGATTCACGGTCGATAATCGTGTCGTACAGCCCGCCGACCGGCGAGTTGGCGATGGAGGCTTCACGCTCTGCGGGATTGATCGGGCCGACCTGGGCGGAGGGCGGACGGATGAAGGTGCGCCCCACAATGGAGGGCACGCCCTTGTCTTCAAGCACGGAAACCAGCGCCTCGCCGATCCCCAATTGGGTGATCACCTCGGCTGTTGAGAAAGCCGGGTTAGGTCGGAACGTGTCCGCTGCCACCTTCACCGCCTTCTGTTCGCGCGGGGTATAGGCGCGCAGTGCGTGTTGCACACGGTTGGCGAGCTGGGCCAGCACGCTTTCCGGAATATCGACTGGATTTTGTGTGACGAAATAAACGCCCACGCCCTTTGAGCGGATCAGTTTGACCACCTGCTCGACCTTATCGACCAGCGCCTTGGGCGCGCCGTCGAACAGGAGGTGCGCTTCATCAAAGAAGAAAACCAGCTTTGGCTTTTCGACATCGCCCACTTCGGGCAGTTCCTCGAAAAGTTCCGACAACAGCCAGAGCAGGAAGGTGGAATAGAGCCGGGGCGATTGCATCAATTGATCGGCGGCGAGGATCGAGACGAACCCGCGCCCATCAGCATCGGTGCGCATCAGATCGGCAATTTCCAGTGCCCGCTCACCGAAGAAATTATCAGCTCCCTGTTGATCGAGCACCAGTAGCGCACGCTGAATGGCACCGACCGAGGCGGTCGTGACATTGCCGTAACGCCCCGAAATCTCTTTTGTACGCTCAGACAGATTGGTCAGCAGCGCCCGCAAATCCTTCATGTCGAGCAGCAGCAGACCTTCTTCATCGGCCACGCGGAAGGCAATATTGAGAACGCCCTCCTGCGTATCATTGAGATCGAGAATACGGCTGAGCAGCACCGGGCCCATTTCCGAAATCGTCGCCCGCACCGGATGACCCTGTTTGCCGAACAGGTCCCAGAACATGGTCGGAAACACATCGTCATGGTAATCATCAAAGCCGATGTCTGTGGCGCGCTGGGTCTGCCAGTCCTTGGCCTGCCCCATGCGGGAAATGCCCGAGAGATCGCCCTTGATGTCGGCGGCAAAAACCGGCACGCCCGCTGCCGAAAAACCTTCGGCCAATACCTGCAGGGTCACCGTCTTGCCGGTGCCGGTTGCGCCGGTGATCAAGCCATGGCGGTTGCCATATTTGAGATTGAGATATTCCGGCCGATCGCTCGTCCCGAGATAAATCTTGCCATCGACGAGCATGCGGATCACCTGTCAGAATACGACTCGTCTTCGTTATAGCCATCCGCCATGCCCACGAACAAGCGAAGCTGTTCACCAAGGCGGCGACTTTGCCTCGCCAGATTATCTTTTTCGGGCAGAATGGCGGCATGGAACACGCGCCCTTGCTCTCTCGTCGCCAGGTTATGGCGGGTCTCACCGGCCTCGCCGCTGGCCTGCCAGTCGCCTCTTACGCGCAAACCAACGCGCTCAATCCGACCAGCGATGCCGACCAGACTGGGGCACTACAAAGCGCACTGAACGCGGTCAGCGGCACAGGTCGCCTAATACTGCCAGCGGGGCGGTTTAGGGTTTCAGGACTGCGCATTCCCGGCAATCTTTTGGTGGAAGGCGTTCCCGGGGCGACGTGGCTGATCGGCATGGGCAGCATGATCGGGGCGATCTCAGCGCAGTCCAATATTGTGCTGCGCGATATTGGCTTTGTGGGCGACACCGGCAGCGATGCTCTGTTCGGCATTGAGGCGAGCGAGGCGGTGACGCTCGAACGGTGTCTGTTTCGCGACAATTCCAGCGTGGGCCTGGGCATCCGCACCTCTGCCGCCAACATTCAGAACTGCGATTTTTCGGGCCATGGCGATGCCGCCATTCATGCGGTGGACAATAAAGGCCTCTTGATTTCGGGTAACCGCATCACCCGGTGCGGTAATGCCGGCATTCGCGTATGGCGCTCGGAACGGGGCGTGGATGGCTCCATCGTCACCAATAACATCATCTCCAATATTGACTGGCGCGGCGGCGGCAATGGGCAGAACGGCAATGGGATCAATGTCTATCTGGCCGACGAGGTGGTGGTTTCGGGCAATCACATCTCCGATTGTGCCTTTACCGCCGTGCGTCTCAACACCACGCGCAACAGCGTGGTCGGCAGCAACCAGTGCCGCAACTCCGGCGAGGTCGCAATCTTCTCCGAATTCGGCTTTTCCGGGTCTATCATTGCGCAGAACCTGGTCGATGGCGCAGCCACCGGCATTTCGATCACCAATCTGGATGTGGGCGGCGCATTGGCAGTTTGCACCGGCAATATCGTCCGCAATATTTTCCCTGCGTCGAAGGTGAATCCCGACACTGTACCCATCGGCATCTTTGCCGAGGCCGATACGGCCATCACGTCGAACGTGGTAGAAAACGTACCCGGCGTCGCCATCGGTGCAGGTTGGGGGCCGTATCTGCGCAATGTCGCTGTGAGCGGCAATGTGGTGAAGAACAGCACTATCGGGATCGGGATCAGCATCGCGGATGGTGCCGGCGCGGTGAGCCTGAGCGGTAATCAGATAGACAGCACCGAGAACGCGATTGTCGGCATGCGCTGGACCGACGTGGCGGAACCCGATCTTGCGGCAGTGGTGGAGCGCTATCCGCAGGTGAATATAAACTAATCTTGCCATTTGGCAAATTTACTTCTATTTTATGCCACAAAGGAGTTTTGCCATGCTGCAGGAACTGCCACGCACGACCGCTATGCCGGAGATTGCCCGCATCACCGATGCCGAGGCAGAGGCAATGGCCCGTGCTGTGATCCGGCTGTTCGAACGCTGGCAGATTTCCGATTCGGAAGCCCGCGATATTCTGGGCGGGTTGGCGGCCCGCACCTATGCACGTTGGAAGGCTGGCGAGACGGGCCGGATCGATCGTGACCTAGCCACACGCCTGTCGCTGCTCATGGGCATTCACAAGGGATTGCGTTATCTCTTTGCCGACCCCGAGCGCGGCTATACTTGGGTGAAAAAGCCCAATCCCGATTTTGGCGGGCAGAGCGCCGTCGATGTCATGGCCTCAGGTGATATTTTCGCGCTGTGGCGGGTGCGGACCTGGCTTGATGCGGCGCGTGGCGGCTGAAGATGGATTTTCTTGCCGAAGTGGCGGTCAAATGGCCAAAGGCCTATCGGCTGATCCGCTCCATCTATCCGCCCATCGATCTTTTTGAAGACATTGCCGATCCGCGCGACTGGGAGGCGCTGGCTTCGGCAGAGGCCAAGACCAATCCGCGCATCTGGGAACATCTGGGGCGTCTCGACCTTATTCCGCCCGAACGGCGGGTTTCAGGCCCCGGCGCGAGCTACCTCATGGCGCCCTTCGTCCATATCAGTCATGACCGGCCAGGGCGGTTTACCGATGGTTCTTATGGGGTGCTGAGCCTCGGCAATCGCGAGGAAGTCGCGATCCGCGAGGTGGCGCACCACCATGGGAAATTCATGGCCGCCACCAGCGAAGCGCCGGGCTGGACCTCGCAATTTCGGATGCTGGTGACCAGAATTGACGTCACCCTGCATGATGGGCGGCCTCTGCCCGACATCCACTTGCCGGATGATTATACGCGCTCGCAGGCATTTGGGCGTGCGCTGCGCAATGCAGGCAGCAACGGCATTGTCTATAACAGCGTGCGTTGCGAGAGCGGAGAATGCGCGGGCCTGTTCTGGCCCGATCTTATCCCTGCTCCCGTTCAGGCCGACCACTACGACTTCCATTGGGATGGAGAAAGGGTCGACCGCATCCGCAATTGCGGCACGCAGGCGATTTTCGGGCTTTAGCCTTTAAATCCCCACCGCCCGCAACTCGCCCACCATGGCGCCGCGCACATTCTTCGTTGGCTGGCGCACGAAGTGTTCCAACACAGCGCTCTGCGCGGCGTCTGGATCGGCATATTTACGCAGGAGCGCGGCGACCATGACGTGGCTGGCTTCCATCTTACCGTCGTCGCATTTGAGCGCATAGCCCCAGCCCTTGTCGCGGATGGCGCCGCATTGCACACCTTCGGCTCCGCCCTTTTGCATGACGCGGCCCTTGAAAGCCTCCATGACCAGCGTATCGAGATGGCCAGTGCCCGCCACAAGATGGGGATGGCTGGTTGCCGCGTCGAACAGCGCCTGCGCCCCAGCAGCGTGACCGGCATCGAGCCCCTTGCCCGTCGCCATGCGTGCAAAGCCGGTGGCCCAGGCGCGCAGCGGCGCGGCCCAAGTCGGGATCGAGCAGCCATCGGTGCCGCAGCGATCTTCAGTGAGGTTTTCGCCGATCACCGCTTCCACCGCCGCCCGCACCGCCCTTTGCACGTCATGCTCGCGCTCGACGTAGCCCTTGGGATCGATACCCATGGCGAGCGCCACGCTCAGCATGCCCGAATGTTTGCCCGAGCAATTGTTGTGCAAGGGGCTTGGGTCTTGCCCGGCGGCCCGCAATGCCGCGCGCGCTTTCCCATTGGTGGGCATATGCGCGCCGCATTCGAGATCGGCGGCGGAGAGGCCCATTCGGTCGAGAAAGTGGGCAACATTGCTCACATGCTCGTCTTCGCCATGATGGGAAGCGCAGGCCAGCGCAAGCTCTTCGCCGGTGTGGTGGAATTTGTCGATGGCGTGCCGGTCGAACATGGCCAGAGCCTGCATCGACTTGATGGCCGAGCGCGGGAAAATAGGCCGCTCGACATCGCCGCCCGAGGCGATCACCTTGCCGTCAGCATCGACGATGATGAACGCGCCGCGATGGCGGTTTTCCACCCAATTGCCGCGCACGGCTTCAGCAAGAATCGGATTGGCATCCATGACAAAACTCCGGCCCGTTTGCTGCCACGAACAGCAAAAGGGCCGGATAAGTCAACATGCATGGATTAGAGGCCGAACAGGATTAACGGGGGTGGACGACAATCGGTGTCAGGAGCGAGGAATTCACCCACCCTTTGGTAAAGTTGGTGTCGAGCAGGCGCCAGTCCGATGAACTGCGGACATCGCGCAGATCCGATGCCGCGACGCCGGGTGCTTCGGCAGCCATTGCGGGCTGCACGGCAAAGCCGGCGGCGGCGGTCATGATGGCGCCGCACAACACGGCAACGAGAACTTTTTCCTGTGACTTGTTCATGTCTTCGTCCCCCTGGACTTTCATCTTCAGAACACGCTAGCCACGTTGATTTGAACTCACCCTGACCCTGCCATTCAGATTGCGTTCAGGTTGGCAAAACATACGGCAGGGCATAGGCTTGGGGCCCAAGGAGGAGGATCATCATGGCAAAAATTCTGGTTACCGGCGGTAGTGGAAAGCTGGGCCGTGCCGTGCTGCGCGATCTGGTGGAGCATGGTTTTGACGTGCTCAACCTCGACCAGCAGGCATTGCCGGAGCCGACCTGCCCAAGCCTGCGTATCGACCTCACCAATTTCGGCGAAGTCGCTGCCGCCATTCTGGGTGGCGTAGATGAAAAGAGCGGCCCCTTCGATGCCGTGGTACATCTGGCTGCCATCCCCGCGCCGGGCCTTGCGGCTAATGCGCGGACCATCACCAATAATGTCAGCGCCACCTATAATGTCTTCGAGGCCTGCCGCCTCGCTGGCATCAAGAACGTGGTTTTCGCATCCAGCGAAACCGTGCTCGGCCTGCCCTTCGAGAATCCGCCGCCCTATGTGCCGGTCGACGAAGACTATTTTCCGCGCCCGGAAAGCGCCTATTCGCTCGGCAAGCTACTGGACGAAACCATGGCCGCCCAATTCTGCCGCTGGGACAAGAACTTGCGCATGGTCGGGTTGCGTTTTTCCAATGTCATGTACCCGGAAGACTATGCGGCCTTCGAGAGCTTCGACAGTGATCCGATGAAACGCAAATGGAACCTTTGGGCCTATATCGATGCCCGCGATGGCGCACAGGCCGTGCGTCGAGCGATCCTCGCCGACTTCAAGGGCTTTGAGGCCTTTGTTATCGCCAATGCCGACAGCGTTATGAGCCGCTCCAACATCTCGCTGTTGGCCGAGGTTTTTCCTGATGTGGAACAGCGCGGCAATATCGCCACCAATTCCACGCTGCTTTCCATCGACAAGGCCAAAAGAATGCTGGGCTTTTCGCCGCAATATATCTGGCGCAATGCGGGCATCTGACGACCAGATGTAAAAATGCATGCGAAATGTGCAATTTGACAACTTGCGCCTTTTGCAAGCAACAGAATAAAACCGAGGCATGCCCGCCCCGGACCTCTCCATTCTGATCATCGACGAGAACCGCATCCGCGCCTCGATTATAGAGGAAGGCCTGCGCGAGGCTGGACACGCCCGCGTAGCGGTCATTCACGACGTCAACGAAGTGGGCCGCACCATCCAGCACACCATGCCGGACGTCGTAGTCATCGACCTCGAAAATCCCAAGCGCGACACGCTGGAGCATTTTTTCTCCCTCAGCCGCGCCATTCAGCGCCCCATCGCCATGTTTGTGGATCGCTCCGACACGGGCATGATCGAAAAGGCCGTGGAGGCAGGCGTTTCCGCCTATGTCGTGGACGGGCTCAAGAAGGAACGGGTGAAGCCAATCCTCGATATGGCGATTTCCCGCTTTAATGCCTTTTCACGCCTCACCCGCGAGTTGGATGAGGCCCGCAGCGCACTGGAGGAGCGCAAAACTGTCGATCAGGCCAAAGGCATTCTCATGAAAACGCGGGGCCTTTCCGAGGCCGATGCCTATGCGCTGCTGCGCTCGACGGCCATGAACCAGAACCGCCGCATTATCGACATTGCCCAAAGCCTCGTTACAGCCGCCAGCCTGCTCGGCCCATAGGAAATGCCCATGTCACTCCCGCTGATCAATGCCGGTTTCCTGCCCCTGCTCGATAGCGTCCTTTTGGTGCTGGCGCATGAGATGGGCTTTGCAGAAGAAGAAGGTTTTGGCCTGTCACTCACCCGCGAAACCTCATGGGCCAATATTCGTGACCGCGCGGCACTGGGGCATTTCGATATTGCGCTGATGCTTGCCCCCATGCCGCTAGCGTCGAGCCTTGGCATCACGCCACTCGCTACCCCGATGATCGCACCGATCATGGCGGGCCTGGGCAATAATGCCATCACCGTCAGCGCCGAGCTCTGGCAGCAGATGGCCGGCGCGGGCGCGCCGGGCGATCTTGCCGCAGGACCGGCAGGCAAGGCGCTGGCGCAGGTGGTGAAGACTTCCGCGCGGAAACTGCGCTTCGGCGTCGTCCACCAGACCTCGTCGCACAATTACGAATTGCGCTACTGGCTGTCCGCCAGCGGCGTCGTGCCGGACCGCGACATCGAAATCGTGGTCCTACCCCCGCCACTTCTGCCCGAGGCTTTGGGCTCCGGCGGGCTCGACGGCTATTGCGTCGGCGAGCCCTGGAACAGTGTCGGCGTGGTCCATCACGGCGCCCATATCGCCACGACCAAAGCCTCGATCTGGCAATGGAGCCCGGACAAGCTGATCGGCATGCGCGCCGATTGGGCAGAGCAACACCCCGGTATTGTCGCATCAATTGTTCGCGCAACCTATCGCGCCGGACTCTGGCTGCAAAAGGACGAAAACCGCCTGCCTGCTGCTGAAATCATGGCCCGCCCGCCTTATCTCAACCTGCCAGTCGAGATTGTCGCCCGCGCCCTAACCGGGCAGATCGATGGCGGAACGCAGACCATATCGATCCCCGATTATTTCATCCCCCATGACGGCGCGGCCAACTTCCCCTGGAAGAGCCATGCCCTGTGGTACTACAGCCAGATGGTGCGCTGGGGCGAAGTCAGCGCCAGTCCGGAAAATGCCGCAAAAACAGCCGCCACATTCCGGCCCGATCTCTACCGCGCCGCGCTAGCGCCAATGGGCGTGCCGGTGCCAGCAGAGGATTATCGAAGGGATGGGGACGAGGTGAGTCTGCATGAGGTTGCGGCGCTCAACGGGCCATTGGTGCTAGGACCAAACCGCTTTTTTGACGGCAGGATTTTCGACCCAGCGCGTTTGGACACCTATATCTCCAGCCAAAAGCGCTCATAACATCGCCCACATTGCAGCCACAGGCGCCGCAATGCACAAAATTCACGCACATTGCTGATGTCATAGTCGCGTTCGCCATCGGACCTTGCTCTATCGGCAACTTGGCCATCGCTGTCAAACCGCTGCCAATACTGGATAAAGCGCTAAAAATTCAAACTGGCACGCTTCCTGCAATGATGTTTGCAGAAGCGCTCCTCCCAAGACGCTCCTCATAGTCGACGTCCAGCGTTGGGCGTTCACAGGCAAGGCTGCCAACTGGTCACGACCCGGATCACCTCCGGCTCGTCTCCCGTTGGTGGCCTTTTTGTTTTGTCGCAATCGGAGAATGCAATGGCCCTGCCCCAGACCACCCGCCGATCCTTCCTCAAGGGAGCCACCGCCACGGCGGCCACCCTGCTTGCCGCAAAGACGCTTTTTCCCGCTGGCGCCTTCGCGCAGGGCGCTGGCCCGGAGGTGAGCGGCACCAAGCTGGGCTATATCGCGCTCACCGATTCCGCGCCGCTGATCATCGCTAAGGAAAAGGGTCTGTTCGACAAACATGGCCTTCCCGATATGGCCATCGAAAAGCAGGCGAGCTGGGGGGCGACGCGAGACAACATGGCGCTCGGCTCCGCCAATGGCGGCATCGATGGCGGCCACATTCTGCGCCCTAAAGTGCATCTCTATTCGTCCGGCGCGGTGATGCAAAACAGCCAGCCCCTGCCGATGTATACGTTGCTGAACCTCAATGAAGACTGTCAGGGGTTGTCAGTCGCCCAAGCCTATGCGGACACCGGCGTCGGCATAGACTCGAGCCCGCTCAAGGAAGCGTTTGCCAAGGCCAGGGCAGAAGGCAAGTCGCCCTCTGCCGCCATGACGTTCCCCGGCGGCACGCATGATCTCTGGCTGCGCTACTGGCTTGCAGCTGGCGGCATCGTGCCCAATGTCGATGTGGACGTGATCGTCGTGCCGCCTCCGCAGATGGTGGCCAATATGAGAGTCGGCACCATGGACGCCTTCTGTGTGGGCGAACCGTGGAACGAGCAACTCGTCAATCAGGGCATCGGCTTCACCGCTGCCACCACAGGCGAGCTTTGGTTCAATCATCCCGAAAAGGTGCTGGGCATGCGCGCCGACTGGGTCGATGCCAATCCCAATGCCACCAAAGCCATCCTCATGGCCGTCATGGAAGCCCAGCAATGGTGCGAGGCCATGGAGAACAAGCAGGAAATGGCCGAAATTGTCGGTCGCCGCCAATGGTACAATGTGCCAGTCGCAGACATCATCGGCCGCATCAAGGGCGACATCAATTACGGCAATGGCAGGGTCGAAACCGGCACCGATCTCTACATGAAGTTCTGGGGCGAAGGCGGCGCTGCCTCCTATCCCTGGAAAAGCCTCGATACCTGGTTCATGACCGAAAATATCCGTTGGGGATATTTCCCTGCCGATACCGACGTCAAGGCAATGGTGGACAATACCAATCGCTCGGACCTCTGGCTCGAAGCTGCTAGTGAGCTCGGCGTCTCCGGCCTCCCCTCGGGCGACAGCCGCGGCACCGAAACTTTCTTTGACGGCAAGGTCTTCGACCCGGCCGATCCTCAAGCCTATCTCGACAGCCTCGACATCAAGACGCTGGCCTGACGCCTTGGCCGGCGCTGCGGCGCCGGTCCATTCGTGATTTCCGCAAGGGAGAGCCCCATGACCCTGCCCGCCACCGACGACAGCAATGTCACCGCCCTACCCCTCAAGGGCAAACCAGCCACCGTGACCACCATTGCGCCAGCGGGTCGCAAAATCGACTATGCCGCTATCGGCGCCCAAGTTGCACGGAACGTTATTCCGCCGCTGATCGTCCTCGCCATTATCCTTGTGGTCTGGCAGGTTATCTTCTCCCAGCCCGGCTCGTCGCTGCCGCCGCCGAGCGAAGTGTGGAACCAGAGCTACGACCTGATCATCGATCCGTTCTTCGTCTATGGATCGCAGGATATCGGGCTGGGCCTGCGCGTCCTCACCTCATTACAGCGCGTCGCCATCGGATTTGGCCTCGCGGCGGTTGTCGGCATCGCGCTTGGCGCACTGGTTGGCCAATCGATCTGGATGATGCGTGGGCTTGATCCTATCTTCCAGATCCTGCGCACCGTACCGCCTCTGGCCTGGTTGCCGATTTCGCTGGCTGCCTTCATGGATAGCGGTCCCTCGGCCATCTTCGTGATTTTCATCACCGCGATCTGGCCAGTGATCATCAACACCGCCGTGGGCGTGCGCAATATCCCGCAGGATTACCGCAACGTCGCCCGCGTGCTGCAACTCAACCAGTTCGAGTTCTTCACCAAGATCATGGTGCCCGCCGCCGCGCCCTACATTTTCTCGGGTTTAAGGATCGGCGTCGGCCTCTCCTGGCTCGCCATCGTCGCCGCTGAAATGCTCACCGGCGGCGTCGGCATCGGCTTCTTCATCTGGGATGCGTGGAACAGCTCCCGCATCACCGACATCATCGTCGCCCTCATCTATATCGGCGTCGTCGGCTTCGTCCTCGACCGGCTTGTGGCACTGGTCGGCACCATCGTCACCCGCGGCGCCAGCGCCAGCTAAGGACAGATCCATGACCTACCTGCAAATCTCCGCCGCCGGCAAAACCTTCACCCGTGGCGCAGCCAGCACAGAAGTGCTGCGCGACATCAATCTCGATATCGAGAAGGGCGAATTCGTTTCCATCATCGGCCATTCCGGTTGCGGAAAATCCACTTTGCTGAACCTTGTCGCTGGCCTCAACGAAGTGACGACGGGCGGCATTATCCTCGAAAATGCCGAAGTGCATAAGCCGGGCCCTGACCGCGCCGTAGTGTTCCAGAACCATTCGCTGCTGCCCTGGCTCACCGTCTATGAAAATGTCAATCTCGCCGTCGCCAAAGTCTTTGGCCGCAGCAAGTCTGCCGCCGAACGGCACGAATGGATCATGGACAATCTCAATCTCGTGCAGATGGCCCATGCCAAGGACAAACACCCCACCGAAATTTCAGGCGGCATGAAGCAGCGTGTCGGAATTGCCCGAGCGCTGGCCATGGAGCCGAAAATCCTGCTGCTTGATGAGCCGTTTGGCGCGCTCGACGCCCTGACCCGTGCCCATCTCCAGGACCAGATGATGGAAATTCACCAAAGGCTCGGCAACACGATGATCATGATCACGCATGACGTGGACGAAGCCGTGCTGCTGTCTGACCGCATCGTCATGATGACCAACGGCCCCGCCGCTACCATTGGTGAAGTCCTCTCCGTGCCACTTGAGCGTCCGCGCAAGCGCCTCGATCTGGCGGGCGACCGCACCTATCTCAAATGCCGCGAAGCGGTTCTCAAATTCCTCTACGAGCGTCATCGTTTCGTAGAAGCGGCGTGAGGGGGATCTAATGGACATCCTGGCCCCCGAAATCCTGCCGTCAGCAGCCCAGACCGAAAGACTCGTCGTCATCGGCGCAGGCATGGCCTCGGGCCGCGCCCTTGAACATATCTTCGAAGATACTCCCGGGCGTTTTGAAGTGACCCTGTTCGGCGCCGAGCCGCGCGGCAATTACAACCGGCTCATGCTTTCGCCCGTCCTTGGCGGCGAGAAGGACTACGAGCAGATCATCACCCATGACACAGAATGGTATGAGTCCCGTGGCGTTCACACGCGCTTCGGCGAAACCGTCACCGCTATTGATCGGCAGCGCAAGGTTGTCATCTCCCGCAACGGCGAGACACCATACGACAAGCTGATTATCGCGACCGGCTCCGCGCCCTTCATCATTCCCCTGCCCGGCAAGGATCTGCCCGGCGTCATGGCTTTCCGCGATCTGGACGACGTCAAACGCATGGTCGAGGCCGCACAACGCCCCAATGCCAAGGCGGTCATTATCGGCGGGGGCCTGCTTGGCCTCGAAGCCGCCGCTGCCCTGAGGCTGCGCGGTATGGAAGTAGTGGTGCTACACATTGCGGGCCATGTGATGGACCGTCAGCTCGATCCGGCGGCAGGGTACCTGTTGCAACGCGATCTCGAAGCGCGGGGCATCAAGGTGCACTGCAAAGCCCAAACCAAGGCTATTCTGGGCCAAAATGCCGTTGAAGCCGTGGCACTGGACGATGGCACCGTCTATGGCGCGGATATCGTGGTCATGGCCGCAGGCATCCGCCCGGAAACGCGGCTTGCTGTCGACGCGGGTCTGCATGTCGAGCGCGGCATCGTGGTCAGCGACCAGATGGTCACCTCCGACCCCGACATTTTCGCTCTAGGCGAATGCGTCGAGCACGAAAAAATCGTCTACGGCCTCGTCGCCCCGCTCTATGACCAAGCCAAGGTCCTGGCAAAAACGCTCGCCAAAAGCGACGCAGCCTTCCGTCCGGTCCAAACTGCGACCCAGCTCAAGGTGACCGGCGTTTCAGTCTATTCGGCGGGCGACTTTGCCGACGCTGAGGACCGTGAAGAAATCGTGCTGCGCGATGCGACGTCCGGCATCTACAAGCGTCTCGTACTAAAAGAAGACCGCGTAATCGGCGCCGTGCTCTATGGCGAAACCGGCGACGGGCCGTGGTTCTTCGACATGATCCGCAAGGGCACCGACACGCGGGAGATGCGCGACACGCTGATCTTCGGCCAGGCCTATCAGGGCGGTACCGCCCTGGACCCTATGGCGGCCGTTGCAGCCTTGCCGGATGATGCAGAAATCTGTGGCTGCAACGGCGTCTGCAAGGGAGCGATCACCGGCGCGATTGTCTCCAAAGGCCTTACCGATCTCGACGGTGTGCGCGCCCACACCAAAGCCTCGGCCTCCTGCGGCTCCTGCACGCATCTGGTTGAAAAGCTCATGGCGATCACTCTGGGCGACAGCTACAACCCCGCTGCCGTCAAGCCGATGTGCCCCTGCACCGAGCATGACCATGGCACAGTGCGTCGCCTGATCGTCGCCAAGGGTCTGAAATCTATTCCCGAGGTGATGCAGGAGCTGGAGTGGAAGACGTCGTGCGGCTGCGCCAAGTGCCGCCCTGCACTCAATTATTACCTCGTGGCCGACTGGCCGGGTGAATATGAGGACGACAACCAATCCCGCTTCATCAATGAGCGCGTCCACGCCAATATTCAGAAGGACGGCACCTATTCGGTCGTTCCTCGCATGTGGGGCGGCATGACCAGCCCCAAGGAATTGCGCGCTATCGCCGATGTGGCCGACAAGTTTGCCATACCGGCTGTGAAGGTCACCGGCGGGCAGCGCATCGATCTGTTGGGCGTCAAAAAGGAAGACCTGCCCGCCGTCTGGGCGGATCTCAACGCGGCAGGCATGGTCTCGGGCGCGGCCTATGCCAAAGGGCTCCGCACGGTCAAAACCTGCGTCGGTTCGGACTGGTGCCGCTTTGGCACTCAGGATTCCACCGGCCTTGGCATCCGCATCGAAAAGTTCATGTGGGGCGCCTGGACGCCGGCCAAACTGAAGCTCGCAGTTTCCGGCTGCCCGCGTAATTGCTCCGAGGCCACCTGCAAGGATATAGGCGTCATCTGCGTGGATTCTGGCTACGACATCCATTTTGCCGGAGCTGCGGGCCTAGACATCAAAGGCACCGAACTGCTCGGCCATGCCGACAGCGAAGACGAGGCGCTGGAGATCATCACCGCCCTCACACAGATGTATCGCGAGCAGGGCCATTACCTCGAACGCATCTACAAATGGGCCAAGCGCGTCGGCGTGGATGTGATCAAGGCCGCCATCATCGATGATCTCAATAAGCGCCGCCACTATGCCGAGCGCTTCGCGTATTCACAGCAATTCGCCCAAACGGACCCCTGGGAGGAGCGCGTCAACGGCAAGGATGCCCACGAATTCGCCGCCATGGCCGAGTTCGGGCTTCCGGTGGCAGCGGAGTGAGCACGATGAGCGACTGGATCGATATCGGCGACATGCACGCGGTTCCTGCCCGCGGCGCGCGCTGCATCAACACGCCGAACGGCAAGATCGCGATTTTCCGGACAGCCGACAATCAGGTCTTCGCGATGGAAAATCGCTGCCCCCATAAAGGCGGGCCACTGGCCGAGGGCATTGTTCATGGTGCCTCGGTCACCTGCCCGCTGCACAATTGGGTCTTTGACCTCGCCACTGGCGAGGCACAGGGCGCTGACGAGGGCCGCGTTCGGACCTATCCGGTGCAGGTCGTCAATGGCCGCATCCTGATCGCGCCCGATGTGCTGATAGAGGTGGCGGCTGAGTGACCACCATCCGCACCACCTGCCCCTATTGCGGCGTCGGCTGCGGCGTCCTCGCCAAGCCCCAGCCCGATGGCTCAGTCGCCATCGCGGGCGATCCCGATCATCCGGCAAATTTTGGACGCCTCTGCTCTAAAGGGTCTGCGCTGGGCGAGACACTTTCACTCGATGGGCGGCTGCTCCACCCGGAAATTGATGACAGACGGGTCACATGGGATATGGCGCTAGACCATGTAGCAAACGGCTTCATGTCGGCCATCAGAGAGTATGGCCTGAACTCCGTGGCCATCTATGGGTCGGGCCAGCTTCTCACCGAGGATTATTACCTCGCCAACAAACTGATGAAGGGCTTTATCGGCTCGGCCAATATCGACACCAATTCGCGCCTCTGCATGGCCTCCTCAGTCGCGGGTCACAAGCGCGCTTTCGGCTCTGACACCGTGCCGGGCAACTACGAAGACCTTGAGGAAGCCGATCTCATCGTGCTGGTCGGCTCCAATCTGGGCTGGTGCCATCCGGTGCTGTATCAGCGCATCGTCGCAGCCCGCACCAAGCGCCCGGATATGAAAATCGTGCTGATCGATCCGCGCCGCACAGTCACCAATGACATTGCCGAATTGCACCTTCCCATTGCACCGGACGGTGACAGCGCGCTTTTCGTCGGCCTGCTCGCATATCTCGCACAAACCGGCGCAATCGACCCTGCCTATATTGCGGCGCACACCAGCGGCTTCGACGCAACGCTCCTCGCCGCCGAGAACTGGGACATTGGCCGCGTGACAGAGGCCACCAGCCTCTCCTCGCTCGCCGTTTCGCGCTTCTATGATCTTTTTGCGCGCACCGAAAAAGTCGTCACCGTGTTCTCGCAGGGCGTCAACCAGTCAGCCTCTGGCACTGACAAGGTCAATGCCATCATCAATTGCCACCTCGCCACCAGACGCATTGGCAGGCCCGGCATGGGGCCGTTTTCGGTGACAGGCCAACCCAACGCCATGGGCGGGCGCGAGGTCGGCGGGCTCGCCAATATGCTGGCCGCGCACATGGATTTTACGCCCGAGGCGGTGGACCGCATTTCCCGTTTCTGGAATGCGCCCAATATCGCGCAAAAGCCCGGCCTCAAGGCCGTCGATCTCTTCGCCGCCATTGCGCAGGGCGAGATCAAGGCAGTCTGGATCATGGCCACCAATCCGGTGGATTCCATGCCTGAGGCCGATGCCGTGCGAGCGGCGCTCAAGGCCTGCCCATTTGTGGTCGTTTCCGACATGAACCGGCACACCGACACGATGGATATGGCGCATGTTCGCCTGCCCGCCGCGGGCTGGGGCGAGAAGGATGGAACCGTTACGAATTCCGAGCGCCGCATTTCTCGCCAGCGACCCTTCCTGCCTCTGCCCGGCGAGGCGCGGCCAGACTGGTGGATAATAAACGCGGTGGCCCGCCGCATGGGCTATAGCGCGGCATTTGACTATGAGGCGCCGTCCGAAATCTTTGCCGAACACGCTGCCCTGTCGGCCTTCGAGAATAACGGCAGCCGCGATCTTGACCTCTCCGGCCTTGTCTATGCCGACTACGACACCCTCGCCCCGGTGCAATGGCCAGTAGGAGCACGGGGCACGGCCCGCATGTTCGGCGATGGCAAATTCTTCACCCCCGATGGCAAGGCGCGCTTCGTGCCCATCCAGCCGCCACCGCCCTTTTCCCCCGCCCCCGGCACATTCATTCTCAATACGGGTCGCGTGCGAGATCATTGGCACACGATGACCCGCACCGGCAAAGCCGCCCGCCTGTCTGCCCACATGGCCGAGCCCTTCGTCGAAATCCACCCCGCCGATGCCGAAACACTGGGCATTCGCCGTGCCAGCCTAGTCCGCCTCTCCAGCCCCCATGGCAGCGCCCTTGTTCGCGCCCTTGTCACGGACAGGCAACGGCGCGGGCAGCTTTTTTCGCCGATGCACTGGACCGATCAGTTTGCCAGCAATGGCCGCATGGACGCCCTTGTGCCTGCCAAGACCGATCCGGTCTCCGGCCAGCCCGCACTTAAAATGGCACAAGTCCATGCCGAGCCTGCTGTGATCCGGCTGCATGGCTTTTTCGTCGCCGCACGAAAACCGCATCTGGCCGATGGCTATTGGGCGATTGCCCCGGCCCCCAATGGCTGGCGCGGCGAGCTGGGATTTTTCGCCGAACCGGACGACTGGCGCACGTATCTTGCCCAAACATTCGGCACCATCGCCAGCTTCCAGTCCATCCGCGATGAACGCTCTGGACGGCGAGCCTTTGCTCTCATCGAAAACGGGCAATTGATCGCTGCGCTCTACACCTCGCCGGACCCCGTCCTCGTGTCCCGCCAATGGGCGGTCGGCCTTCTCGACGCAACCGACCTTTCAGCCTCCGCCGTTCTCGCCGGGCGTCCCGGCGCTGATGTCCCCGATGGCGGGGCAATCGTCTGCTCGTGCTTCTCGGTGGGGATTAACACCATTACCGACGCCATCACCCGACAGGGCTGTGCATCCGTGGAAGCGGTTGGCGCACTCACCCGCGCAGGCACCAATTGCGGCT
>PJTZ01000095.1_pt1 | contig 88798 bp, 93 predicted proteins | sample 1512131 | NCBI WGS metagenome assembly PJTZ01 (sample SAMN08177679, study PRJNA422409) | Soil metagenome, whole genome shotgun sequencing project. | reverse complement strand
TGCTAACGGCAATGTCGAAGAACATGATAGCCTGAGCGAAGAGGCATTCCGGCAAGCAGAGCAGGATGGTACTTTTGCGCTGAGCTGGTCGGCGCATGGACTATCCTATGGCCTGCCGATTTCACTGGAAGATGACCTTGCGCGCGGCCAGATCGTGCTGGCCAATCTGTCGCGGCGCGTTATTCCGCAATTGATGGCGCTTTATCCCGATGCGCTGGTCGTATCGGTGACAGCGGATCGGGCGGAGATTGCCGAGCGTCTGCATAAGCGGGGGCGGGAGACGCCGGAAAGCGTCGAGGCGCGGTTGAGCCGGACGATTGCAGGCGATCCGCTGCCGGCGAGCACGATTGTCATCGACAATTCCGGCGCGCTTGAGGTGGCGGGGGAGCTGCTTGTTCGTCTGTTGCAGGATATGCTGGGCGTATCGGCTTAAACCACCAATTCCATGCGTTCGGCTGGAAAACGGCTGAGCGCGTAGGAGATTGGGGTTCCATCGGCATCGATGTCCACGGCCTCGGACACCAGAACGATAGCGCCGGGCGAGAGTTTGAGCGCCTGCACTTCCTCGATATCGGCGTGACGCGCTGAAATGCGGGTCGAGGCGCGGGAATAATCTTCGATGTCGTAGGATTGAAAAACCGCCGTGCTCGACTGCATCTCTTTGGTCCGGCTCGCAAAATCTGGGAAGCGGCGGTAGTCGAGCCAGGTGCTTGAGCGTGAGATGGGTACGCCATCGGCGATGGACATGCCCTCGGTATGCACCACTTTTGCGCCCGGCTTGAGACCCAGTGCGTGGGAAACGCGGGCGCTGGCATTTTCGATCCTGTCGCTGATGCCGATCGAGGTGAGGTTGGATGCCTGCCCTTGCAGGCCTTCGCGAAATCGCGTGCGTTTGCCGATGGGATAGGTGAGGCGGCGTGCGCTGCGGACGAAGGTGCCGCGGCCCTGTTCGGACATGACCACACCCTCTTCGGCCAGCACGGCCAGCGCTCGCCGTACAGTGTGGCGATTGGCAGAAAAGCGTTCTGCCAGAAGGGCTTCGGTCGGTAGTCGATCGCCATTAGCCAGCTTGCCGCCGACAATATCGAGGCGGATCGCGTCGGCGATCTGCCGCCAGAGTGTAACGCCCCCTTGGGCCATGCCGGATTTTGTCATTGCAAATTCACATAGAGAGCGTAGAGCGGGATTAGTGCATATAGTTGTCTAGTATATTAGACAAGTTGAGGCAAGGATGACGAACCAACTTTCTGCTGAGCAGGCAGCGCGCAAGCGGGCTCTGGATATTCTGGCGGCGGCTCCGACCAAGTCGCTGGCCGAACGCTGGGATGCCTTCTCGCCCAAACCAGCGCATCAGCGGCTGCGTGGGCCGGAAGTGGGCCTCGTCATGGTGCGGGGCCGGGCAGGAGGTGGCGGCGCGCCGTTCAATCTGGGTGAGGCCAGTGTGAGCCGGGCCAGTGTTCGCATTGTAACCGGGGAAGTGGGGCACGGGTATTGTTTGGGGCGCGACAGCGCCAAGGCCGAGGTGATCGCGCTGATCGACGCTATTTGGCAGACTGATGCGGCCCGTGTCGATGCAGAAATTATTGAGCCTTTGCAAAAGGTTATTGAAAATTCCGACCAGCAGCGCCGCGAAGAGACGGCGGCGACGCGGGTGGATTTTTTCACCATGGTGCGGGGAGATAATTGAGATGGATGCCATTCTCGAAGGCGGATTTGCCGATCCGGTGCATGAGGCGCAGCGGGCATTTCGGGCCATTCTTGATGCGCTGGCCAATCCCGGGCAGGTGCAGGATTTGCCTGTTCCTTCTGTCGCACATGTTCACCTTTCCGGTGAATTTGTCAGCACACTGTTGACGTTGACCGACCACGACACGGGTATCTGGCTAGCAGACTGTTATCGTTCAGATGCGGTTCGCGCGTTTATCGGCTTTCACACGGGTGCGCCTGTGGTTGAACCTCCGGACCGCGCCCAATTTGCCTTCGCAAATGCGGCGTCGTTGCCTCGGCTCGATCAGTTCAATCTCGGCAGCCAGGAATATCCAGACCGCTCGACCACGATCATTTTGGAATTGCCGTCGCTCAGCGGTGGACTGGATCTGACGCTGAGTGGACCGGGGATAAAAACCACGATCACGATTTCGCCGCAGGGCCTGCCTGCGGACTTCGTCGCGCAATGGGCAGCCAATCGCGAATTGTTTCCGCTTGGCGTCGACCTGTTGCTGGTTTCTGGCGGACAGGTCATCGGCCTGCCGCGCTCCACCCGGATCGGGGAAGGCTAAAATGTATGTTGCCGTAAAGGGCGGGGAAGCCGCCATTGCCAATGCGCATCGTCTGCTGGCGGATCGACGCCGGGGTGATCGGAACGTGCCAGCCTTGCGGCTTGACCAGATCGTCGAGCAATTGGGGCTGGCGGTGGACCGGGCCATGGGCGAGGGCTCGCTCTATGATCGGGAGCTGGCGGCTCTGGCCATTATGCAGGCGCGGGGCGACCTGATCGAAGCGATCTTTCTGGTGCGCGCCTATCGCACGACGCTGCCGCGCTTTGGCTATTCCGAGCCGATCGACACTGGGACGATGCGGATCGAGCGGCGCGTTTCGGCGACGTTCAAGGACCTGCCGGGCGGGCAGATGCTGGGGCCGACATTTGATTATACCCATCGCCTGCTCGACCCTTCTATTCCAGAGGGAATGGCGGAGGAGCCGGTGCGGCGTGACGCCGAGGCCGAACAGGCGCCGCGCGTGACTGATCTGCTTGGACAGCAGGGGTTGATGGAGCCGGATGGCGACACCGATCCCGAGGCGGAAGTGGGCGACCTGACGCGCGAGTCGCTGGATTTTCCGCTTAATCGTGATCTGCGGTTGCAGGCGCTGGCGCGGGGCGATGAAGGGTTTCTATTGGCGCTGGGCTATTCGACCCAGCGCGGCTATGGAAGGACGCACCCCTTTGTGGGCGAAATCCGCATCGGGGAAGTGGATGTGGAATTCGACATTCCCGAGCTGGGTTTTGCAGTGAGCCTCGGCCGCATCCGCGTCACCGAATGCCAGATGGTCAACCAGTTCAAGGGTTCGGCAAAGCTGCCGCCGCAATTTACGCGTGGCTATGGGCTGGTCTTCGGGCAGGCCGAGCGCAAGGCCATGGCCATGTCGCTCTGTGACCGGGCGTTGCGCGCCAGGGAATTTGGCGAGGATGTGGTCGCCCCGGCGCAGGACGAGGAATTCGTCATTTCGCATTCTGACAATGTGCAGGCGACGGGGTTCGTCGAGCATTTGAAACTGCCGCATTACGTGGATTTTCAGGCGGAATTGGACCTGATCCGGCGGATGCGGGCGGAGCATGATGCGCAGCGGGAGGCGGCGGAGTGATGGTTGTTTCCAAATTCCACGATGCTGTCCTCGAGCTTGACCCGAGGACCGTTCAACAGGCGTGCCGGGTTGATAATGGCCCTCGGATCAAGTCCGAGGGCAGCCCGGAGGGATCGGAAATCTCTGTGCTCAATGGAGGCCAAATCCAATGACCACGACCTACAATTTCGCCTATCTCGACGAGCAGACCAAGCGGATGATCCGCCGGGCCATCCTCAAGGCCGTGGCGATACCCGGTTATCAGGTGCCGTTTTCATCGCGCGAAATGCCCATGGCTTATGGCTGGGGCACGGGTGGGGTGCAGGTGACGGCTTCGATCATCGGACAGGATGATGTGCTCAAGGTGATCGATCAGGGGGCCGATGACACCACCAATGCGGTGTCGATCCGGGCGTTCTTTGCCAAGGTCGCCAATGTGGAGACCACGACGCATACGGCTGACGCGACGATCATCCAGACGCGGCATCGTATTCCCGAACGTCGACTCGAAGCGGGGCAAATCCTTGTCTATCAGGTGCCGATCCCCGAGCCCTTGCGCTTTCTTGAACCGCGCGAGACCGAGACGCGGAAAATGCATGCGCTGGAAGAATATGGGCTCATGCATGTCAAACTCTATGAGGACATTGCCCGGCACGGCCATATCGCAACCACCTATGCCTATCCGGTCAAGGTCGAAGGGCGCTATGTGATGGACCCGAGCCCGACGCCGAAATTCGACAATCCGAAAATGCATCGCTCCGAGGCGCTACAATTGTTCGGGGCCGGGCGCGAGCATCGGATTTATGCGGTGCCGCCGCATACCGAAGTGGTGAGCCTCGATTTCGAGGACCATCCGTTTGAAATCCAGCATTTCGAGCAGCCCTGCGCGCTGTGCGGGGCTGAAGAGGTCTATCTCGACGAGGTGATTTTGGATGACCGGGGCGGGCATATGTATGTGTGTTCGGATACCGATCACTGCGAGGAGCGGCGGGAGGCGGGTCATGTCGGAGTGCTGGGTGTGCAGGAGGCGGCGGAGTGATGATGGTTTTGCGCGTATTGCCCCACCCCCACCCATCCTCCCCGATCAAGGGGGAGGTGTCGCTCCACTCATTTTGCTCGATCCAGTCCCGAAAACCGGCAGGTTCCTCCCCCTTGATGCGGGAGGTCAGGTGGGGGTGTTGGTGGCAGTTGGAGAATGCCGATGTCTGACCAACCTCTCCTCCGCGTCGAAAATCTCACCAAGCATTATGGTGCCCGTCTTGGCTGCGCCGATGTGAGCTTTGAGCTGTATCCGGGCGAAGTTCTGGCCATTGTGGGCGAGAGCGGATCGGGCAAGACGACCCTGCTCAATACGCTTTCGGCGCAGCTTGAACCTAGTTCGGGCCAGGCGCTCTACCGCATGCGGGATGAGAGCTGGCGCAATATCTATGATCTGTCAGAGGCCGAACGACGCTTTCTGACACGAACGGATTGGGGCTTTGTGCATCAGAACCCGGCTGATGGATTGCGCATGGCCGTGTCGGCGGGGGCCAATGTCGGTGAACGGCTGATGGCGGTGGGTGAGCGGCATTATGGCCGCATTCGCGAAACGGCGCTCGACTGGCTGGGGCGGGTGGAAATCGCCGCCGACCGGATCGATGACCAGCCGCGCAGCTTTTCGGGCGGGATGCGACAGCGCTTGCAGATCGCGCGTAATCTGGTGACCGGGCCGCGGCTGGTGTTCATGGATGAACCGACCGGCGGGCTGGATGTGTCTGTGCAAGCGCGACTGCTTGATCTGTTGCGGCAATTGGTGGGCGAGCTTGGGCTGGCTGCGATTGTCGTGACCCATGACCTCGCCGTGGCGCGGCTGCTCTCACATCGGATGATGGTGATGAAGGGTGGGCATGTGATCGAGGCGGGGCTGACCGACCGGGTGCTCGATGATCCGAGGGAGCCCTATACGCAATTGTTGGTCAGCTCGATTTTGCAGGTGTGATGTGATGTTTGAAATCGACTGCATTTTTATCCGCCAAAACCGGGCTGCCCTCGGACCTGATCCGAGGGCCATTTTTGGTTGCGCGCTGGCGGCGAATGGTCCTCGGGTCGAGCCCGAGGACAGCGCGGCGCGTGAGGTGAATCTGGCGAACTATTTCTGCGCTGGTCGTGAAGGCGTTTCCAGATGAAAGCTCTATCCGTTCGCAATCTCTCCAAAACCTTCACCATGCATCTGCGCGGCGGGGTCCGCTTGCCTGTGGTTGAGAATGTTAGCTTCGACATCGAACCCGGCCAATGCGTGGTGCTGGGTGGGCCGTCGGGGGCGGGGAAGTCGTCCATTCTCAAAATGGTCTATGGCAATTACGGCGTCGATAGTGGGCAGGTGCTGATCGCGCATGACGGCGCTCTGGTCGATCTGGCCAGTGCCGATCCGCGCATGATGCTTAATCTGCGGCGCGACGCCATTGGCTATGTGAGCCAGTTCCTGCGCACCGTGCCGCGGGTGTCGGCGCTGGATGTGGTGGCTGAGCCGCTGCTGGTTCGTGGTGTCGAGAGAGCAGACGCAGTGATCAGGGCGCAGGATATGCTGAGCCGGCTCAATCTGCCGGAACGGCTGTGGGGCCTGCCACCGGCGACCTTTTCGGGCGGCGAGCAGCAGCGGGTCAATATTGCGCGCGGCTTTATCACCCATCACCCGGTGCTGCTGCTGGACGAGCCGACGGCTTCGCTTGATGCCAAGAACAGGGCCGTGGTTGTGGCGTTGATCGCGCAGAAAAAACGCGAAGGCGTTGCCATGCTTGGGATTTTTCATGACGAAGAGGTCAGGAAACAGGTGGCCGATGCCATCGTGGATGTGACCGATTTCGCGCCGGGGGCGGCGGCATAAGGCTTTTTCACAGTCACAGAACCGTCACCGCTTCGTTATGCGGACGTTATCTGACGCCCTTAGGTGTCCCTCCATCGCAACGACGGGGGCGTCAGGCATGCTCAGGATTTCGCACGTTACACGACGCTTCGGCGACAAACTCGCCGTCAATGATGTGACGCTGGAAATCCCGCAGGGGCAGATGGTCGGCATTATCGGTCGTTCAGGTGCCGGCAAGTCGACGCTGCTGCGCATGATCAACCGCCTCAACGATGTGTCTGACGGGTACATCGACTATGACGGCGTCAAGGTGTCCGCGCTGCGTGGCGCGGCTCTGCGCGGCTGGCAGCGCGATTGCGCCATGATCTTTCAGCAGTTCAACCTCGTGCCGCGCCTCGATGTCATCACCAATGTCATGCTGGGGCGGCTCAATGGCCGCAATCCGGTCGCCAATCTGCTCCAGCTTTTTACCGCTGAAGAACAGTTCGAAGCGCTGAAGGCTTTGGAACGGCTCGATATTGCGCAGACCGCAATGCAATGGGCGCAGACGCTTTCGGGTGGTCAGCAGCAGCGCGTGGCCATTGCAAGGGCGCTGATGCAGCAGCCGAAAATGATCCTCGCCGATGAGCCCATCGCTTCGCTCGACCCGCGCAATGCCCAGATCGTCATGGACAGCCTGCGCGATATCAATGCCGAAGGCATTACCGTCATCACCAATCTGCACACGCTCGACACTGCCCGCGCCTATTGCGGGCGCATTGTCGGCATGAGCCAGGGCAAGGTGGTGTTTGACGGCACGCCGGATGAACTGACCACCGATGTCGCGCGCCAGATTTATGGTGCCGATGGGCTCAAGGAAGCCTTTTCGGAGGCCATGACCTCGACCGCGATCAGCCCGCTTAGCGCGCCGAACCTGCCTAAGGTTCCGAGCAATGCGCAACAGGTGCCCTGATCCTTTCCCATTCCGCAGATGGCTCCTCCCTCTGCCGAAAGCCGCATCACCAAAGGAGACTTAACGTGATCCGCAAACTGCTCCTCGCCTCCGTGGCGCTCTCCCTCGTCGCTCCTGCCTTTGCCCAGGACGTTACCACCCTGCGCATCGGCCTCGATGGCGGCGAAAATGAAAGCGATCAGCGGCGTCGTTCCGAATGCGTTGCCGAGCCGCTGAAGGCCGCGACGGGCGTTTCGGACGTGCAGTTCTTCCCCTCGCCGGACTATAACGGCATCATCCAGGGCCTGCTCGGCGGCACGATCGACATCGCCATCATGGGCGCGTCGTCCTATGCCGCTATCGAATTGCAGAAGCCGGGCGCGGTTGACCCGGTGCTGACCACCAAGCAGGCTGACGGTTCCTCGGGCTATCATACGATCATGGTTGCGCGCGCCGATAGCGGCATCACTGATCTGGCCTCGGCCAAGGGCAAGAAGCTCGGCTTTGCCGATCCGGATTCCACTTCGGGTTATCTCGTCCCCAGCGTTGCGCTGCCGACCGACATCGGCGCGCCGATTGCTGAATATTTCAGCGAGACCGGCTTTGGCGGCGGCCACGAAAACCTCGTGCTCGGCGTGATCGACGGCACCTGGGATGTGGGCACGACCTTCGGTTCGGGCCAGGGCGAATGGAGCGAAGGCTACACGTCGGGCAACCTGCGCATCATGGTCGACAAGGGCCTGCTCGACATGGACGATCTGGTCGAAGTCTGGCAGTCGCCGATCATCCCCAATGGTCCTCTGATGGTGTCCAACAGCCTCCCCGCCGAGATGAAGCAGAAGGTCACCGACTTCTTCATGGCTCTGCCGCAGACCGATTTCGAGTGTTTCGACAGCTTCACCGCTGGTGGCTACACCGAATTCGTCCCTGCCGGTAAGGAGCTCTATCAGACCATTATCGACGCTCGTAAGTCGGTGATCGGCGGCTGATTGCTGCCACAAACGCGGAACCGCACCTTCCCCTTGACGGGGGAGGTTGGGAGGGGCTGCGGGGGCCTCGGTATCGTGGCTCTCTCCCCCCCCCTTGTCCAGCCATTCGAGCATAGCTCTCATGGCCTTGCTTACTAAAATCGCTCCTCGGGAGCGATTTTGCCCCGTCGGGGCACGCTCCCAAGCCCGCAAGGGGGAGGGTGTCGACTGAGATTTCAGCACAAGAGCACAGTCAATGGCCGATATTTCACAGTCCCCGGGGCTGTCCCCCGCTGGTGAAACGCTGCTGCGCCATTATCGCGCGCAGGTGTTCAATCGCCGCTTCTACTCGGTGCTAATCGTTATCGGGGTGCTGGTCGCGCTCGGGGCGGCCATGGCCTATGCCAATGCCGCCAATTCGGGGAAGTTCATCGAACGTCTTCCCTTCATGTTCGACTTCATCAAGAACTTCACGCCACGCGATCCGCTGGAAATTTTCCGCGCCATGTTCGATCTGCCCTCGCCCTATTATGACGGCTCGCAGAAGTTCGATTACACGGCCAACCGCATCTGGCTGACCGACAGTCTCTATATTCCCTATTTCGTTTATCAGCTGATCGTGACGGTCAATATCGCCATTGTCTCGACGATTATCGGCGGCACGCTCGCCTTCTGCCTGTGTTTTTTCGCCGCCACAAATCTAGTCGGCGCAGGCGCCGTGCGCTGGTTCATGCGCCGCGTCATGGAAGTGCTGCGCGCTTTCCCCGAAATCGTGATTGCGGGCCTCCTCACCGCCATCCTCTCCATCGGGCCGATTGCGGCCATTGCGGCGGTGTCGCTGCATACGATTGGCGCGTTGGGCAAGCTCTTCTTCGAGGTGGTCGAAAATGCCGACATGAAGCCCGATGAGGGGCTGAAATCGGTGGGTGCGAGCTGGCTGGAGCGGGTGCGCTACGCCATCGTGCCGCAGGTCATGCCCAATTTTGTTTCCTATGGCCTGCTGCGGCTGGAGATCAATGTGCGCGCTTCAACCATTATCGGTGCGGTGGGCGGCGGGGGCATTGGCGAAGTGTTCCGCCTCTCCATCGGGCGCGATTATGCTGCCCAGACCTATGCGATCATCATTCTCCTGCTTGTGTCCATCATTGCCATCGACCAGTTTTCGGGCTGGCTGCGGCGGCGACTGGTGGGCGATCAGGGCTTTAATTCTGCAAAGGCGAGCATCTAAATGAGCGCGATCAGTGCCGCCGAGCGTCATCGGCTCGAAGACAAGTTTCCCGAGGTGTTCAGGACCTCGTTCCTCAAGCGTCATGGGCTGGTGCTCGGCATTGCCGCGACGCTGCTTTACCTCGTTTTCTGCTGGTTCTTCTTCAATGTCGGACCGGCCTTGCAGAACGGCAAATGGGACCGCGCCTCGCTTTATGTTCAGGACTGGTATAGCTGGCGGGCCCAGCCGCGCCTGCGCTTTGGCGAAGACGGCACGGTCAATCCGCAATGGTCGAGCCGGGGCCAATATCCGGCCAATGCCGAGATCGACTGGCTGCGGTCGCGCGCCGATGGCGGCATGAGTGTGAGTTTCGGGCCGGATCGGCTGGAAGTGACCACACGCCAGGTCGATGTCTATCTCGACGGGCAGGTCTGGCCGGTGATGATTGCCGATGGGGCTGCTCTTGCGCCGGACAATGCGCCCGATGCCATCCGACAGGACCGCGCCAAGGTTATGGTCGATTTCGGTTTCGACGGTCAGGCGGAAATCCGCGACAATCAGGTTGCAGTGCAGCGCCGGTTCCTCGGCTGGGCTAATTTCCTCTACGATCCGACATCGCCGCTCTGGGGCAATGATCTGTTATCGACCATTGGCCTCATCTTCTCGGGCGATCAGGTCGTTGAGGGCAAGGCCAATGCGCAGCTGGTGCTGGAACAGTGGCTCGGCAACAAGGCCTGGCAGCATGCCGACATTCTGACCAAGCTGCTGCAGACACTGGTGATGGCCTTTGTCGGTACTTTGCTGGCTACGGCCTTCGCCTTCCCGCTGGCGTTTATCGCGGCGCGCAACATCACCCAAAACCGACCAGCCAATGTGCTGATGAAGCGGTTTTTCGACTTCATCCGCTCGGTGGACATGCTGATCTGGGCGCTGTTTTTTACGCGCGGTTTTGGCCCTGGCCCGATCCCCGGCATTGCCGCGATTTTCTTCACCGATACGGGCGCGTTGGGCAAGGTTTATGCCGAGGCGCTGGAAAATGTCGATGACAAGCAGCGCGAAGGCATGAAGTCGGTCGGTGCGAGCACGGTTGCGGTCAATCGCTATGGCGTCGTGCCACAGGTACTGCCGGTCTTCGTATCGCAATCGCTGTATTTCTGGGAGAGCAATACCCGCTCGGCCACGGTGATCGGCGCGGTGGGGGCAGGGGGCATCGGGCTCAAGCTGCTCGAGGCCATGGGCACCAATTCGGACTGGGACAAGGTCGCCTATATGGTGCTGCTGATCCTGCTCGTCGTGTTCCTGTTCGACAACATTTCCAACGCCATCCGCTCGCGCCTGATTGGTCCATCGTCCCACTAGGTGCTCAACGGGCTCTCTTATTGGGCAGGCATGTAGAAAGCCGAAAGCCCCCTGAACACCAGCTGCGAACGGCAGCCTCAGCTCCGGACAGTGGCCGGGCCGTTAGTGGCGACGGACGTGTATCCGTTGAGATTAATGGTAGTGATACCTCACTATTTGCGGTGAATGACCGGTGCGTCGCGTTTGACCCGAAGGACGAGTTCATCGTCAAACTTCACACGTCGGCGAGCTGGAGCTGCCCCCCTGCCAAAGTTTTCCAAGTGCCAGCTTGAAGTCTTATCTGGTCATTGCATTGTCGCTCCGGCCGCAGGTTGCGCTCAAGCCGTGGCCGGAGCCTTTTTAGGCATGCCGGGCTGGTCCCATTCGCGTCGACGCCATTGCAGCGCGGCGACCGCACCCACCAGCAGGAGAGCCGGAATGAAGATCAGCTCCTGGGGTGGCCGGTCGGGATTGCGTACGATGACGGCCGCCACAGTGTCGCCAATGGCGACACCCAGCCGCTCGGCCTGGCTGCGGAAGCGCACATTGGTTACCTGCGATTGCCCGCCAAATTCCACCGCCTGTATGCCGGCTTCTGACAATCGCGTCGCGCCGTCCGCGGGTTCGCCCATGGGGAGGCGAATGATCCGGCTATAGTCATTGCCGGAAATGTCGATACCGGCGAATTCCACGGTCAGGAATTCGTTGGCCGGCACCTGCTCGGCGCGCTGGATGATTTCGTCAGCCGGGGCGCTGATCGTGGGCGGCACGATGCGGTCCATGACCTGTCCCGGCACGAAGAGCATGAAGCAGGCCACCAGCAGCATGGCGCTTTCCCAGATGCGGCTGCGGGTGATGAAGATCTGCTGGGTGACAGACACGAACATCAGCATGCCGATCAGCGACATGGAAACGGTCAGAGCCAGCCCCCACCAGGAATAGACGCCGATCATCAGCAATTGGTGGTTGAAGATGAAAATGAGCGGCAGGATGGCCGTGCGCATTTCATAGCGGAAGGCCTGGACGCCCGTGCGCACCGGATCGGCGCGCGAAATGGCCGAGGCGGCAAAAGAGGCCAGGCCAACAGGGGGCGTCACGTCGGCCATGAGGCCGAAATAGAAGACGTAGAGATGGACGGCGACCAAAGCCACGGCCAGCCCGTTGAGCGAGGCGACCTCGACGATTACAGGGGCAATCAGGGTGGCGACCACGACATAATTGGCGGTGGTGGGCATGCCAAGGCCCAGCACCATGCAGATCACCGCCGTCATCAGCAGCATGACCAGGAGATTGCCGCCCGAAAGCGAGATGACGATTTCGGTCATGACGAGACCAATACCGGTCAGCGCCACCGTGCCCACGATAATGCCCGCCGCCGCCGTAGCGATGGCGATGGTGATCATGTTGCGCGAGCCGGTGACGAGGCCTTCGGCCAGATCGACCAAGCCGGAGCGCAGGCCGTCCACGATCTGCCCTTGACCCCGGAACAGGGCAATGAGCGGCCGCTGCGTGACCAGCAGAACAATGAGCGCACAGGTGCCATAAAAGGCGGACAGACCGGGCGACAGCTGCTCGACCATGAGGCACCAGACCAGGATGAAGACCGGCAGGATGTAATGGATGCCCGTGGGCGCGACCTTGGCCGTGTCAGGCAGGACGAGGTCGGGATTGTTCGGATCTTCGTCGGGCAGATCGGGGAACCGCGAGCGCACCGCCAGCAGGCCGATATAGAGCAGAGCCGTGCCGATGCCGACGGCCCAGCTGGCGCCGGCGCCGAAGACGCCCCGCGTCCAGCCGAGCGCGAAGCCGACCAGCCAGCAGAAAATCACAAAGGCGGCGGCGGTCATGCCGAACAGCGCCATGCTCATCAGCGTCGAGCGATAGCGCTTGCGCGGCAGTCCCTTGAGGTTGAACTTTCGCGCCTCGATGTCCACGACATAGAAGAGCGAGATATAGGTCAGCACCGCCGGTATGATGGCGTGGCGGACGACCTCGGAATAGGGAATGCCGACATATTCGGCGATCAGGAAGGCCGCTGCGCCCATGACCGGCGGCAGGATCTGGCCATTGACCGAGGCGGACACCTCGATGGCACCCGCTTTCACCGGGGGATAGCCGACGCGCTTCATCAACGGGATGGTGAAGGTGCCCGTCGTGACCACATTGGCCACCGAGGAGCCGGAAATGAGGCCGGTCGCCGCAGAGCCGAGGACCGCCGCCTTGGCCGGGCCGCCGCGGAAGTGGCCCAGCATGGCAAAGGCCACCTTGATGAAATAATTGCCCGCGCCAGCGCGTTCCAGCAGCGAACCGAACAGCACGAAGAGGAAGACGAAGGCCGTCGAGACGCCCAGCGCCACGCCGAACACGCCTTCCGAGGTCAGCCAATATTGCGTGGCGGCGCGGGGAATGGAGGCGCCCCGATGGGCGAACAGGTCGGGCAGATAGGGCCCGAAAAAGGCGTAGCAGAGAAAGAGGATGCCTACGATGGGCAGGGCAACGCCGAGCGAACGGCGCGCGGCTTCGAGCAGCATGACCACACCGGCCACGGCAACCACGATATCAACCGTTGTGGGCAGGCCGGGGCGACGGGCGAGATCGGCCTGAAACAGGAAGATGTAGAGCGAGCACCCAGCCGCCAGGAGCCCCAGGCCCCATTCATACCAGGGTACATAATCGCGCGGCGCCTTCTTGGTGGCCGGATAGGCCGCAAAGACCAGGAACAGTGCAAAGGCCAGGTGGATGGCGCGGGCTTCGGTGGCGTTGAACACGCCGATGCGCAACTGGAACGGCAGCGGCGAGGCATACCACAGCTGGAACAGCGCCCAGGCCAGAGCGGTCAGATAGAGAACCATCCGCGCCGCCTTGCTGCGTGGCTCACGACCGCCCGTATCTGCTTCGGCGACGAGGCGCGCCAGCTGTTCCTGGTTCGGAACGTCTTCGGATGCAGTTTGGGGTTTGGTCTGGTCGGTCATGGCTGTTTCCGGTGGACGCGCGCAAGGCGGAAGCGGCAAACGGCGGCCCCATATGGGGTCGCCGCATGGAAGAGCAATGGAGGCGCGCCGGGCTTAGAGCCAGCCGCGTTCCTGGTAGTACTTCTCGGCGCCGGGATGGAGCGGCGCGGAGAGACCATCGGAGATCATCGCTGCCTCGGTGAGGTTGGCGAGCGCGGGGTGGAGCGACTTGAAGGTGTCGAAGTTTTCAAACACCGAGCTCACCAGCGCATAGACTGCCTCGTCAGGCGTGTCAGCGGACACGGCGAGGGCCGCCAGCACGCCGAAAGTGGCGGTGTCGTCCGCATTGTTGGCATAGGTGCCACCGGGAATGGAGACGCTGGCATAGTAGGGATATTCGGATACCAGCCCATCGATATAGTCGCCCTGGAGCGCGACGAGCTGGGCGCCGCAGGTGGTGGTCGGATCGGCGATATTGGCTGAGGGATGGCCGACACCATAGATGAAGGCATCGATCTGGTTGTCGCAAAGCGCCGGGCCATGCTCGTCCGGGCGCAGTTCGGATGTCAGTGCGAAGTCACCGCGCGACATACCGGCTGCATCGAGGATGATGTCCATGGAGGTCTGCGTGCCCGAGCCCGGCGCACCGATATTGACGCGCTTGCCGGCCAGGTCCTCGAAAGTCTCGATGCCGGCATCGGCGCGGGCGACTAGGGTGAAGGGTTCGGGATGCAGCGAGAAGACCGAGCGCATGCCGTCCCAGGCGCCCTGTTCGGCGAAGGCGGCTTCGCCATTGACCGCGTGGAACATGACGTCGGTCTGCGTCACACCGAAATCGAGTTCGCCCTGCCGGATGGCATTGAGGTTGTAAACCGAGGCAGCGGTGGATTCGACCGAGCAACGGAAGCCGTGCTCTGCGCGGGTTTCATTCATCAGACGGCAGATTGCGCCGCCGGCCGCGTAATAAACGCCGGTCACGCCGCCGGTTCCGATAGTAATGAAATTCTGCTGAGCAATAGCTGGAAGCGCGCTGCCCATAAGAGCAACGCCCGCAATGGCAGAGACAATCAGATGCTTTGTCATGGGAATTTTTTCCTTCCTTTTGATCGACTCGGTGCGACCTTTTGTATTGGACCGCTAAGGTCTCTGACTTGATTGGATAGGGAATTTTCTCCTGCCGCAACCCATGATGGCAAAAAAGTGACGCCATGCGAGCATTTTTGTGCTGAAAGGCCTTGGCTGGCGCAATTTTCGCCTACAGGATAACGGAATGAATATTATCGTAATCGGTGCAGGCGTGGTGGGGGTCAGCTGCGCATGGCGCCTGCTGCAGGATGGTCATCGCGTCACTGTGCTCGACCGGGCCAGCGATGTGGCTCAGGGCGCAAGTTTCGCCAATGGGGCTCAGCTCAGCTATTCCTATGTGGCCCCGCTTGCCGATCCCTCGGTCTGGGGGCAGTTGCCAAAATTGCTGACCGATCCGGCCTCTCCGGTGCAATTCCGGCCCGGCTTTGATCTGTTTCAATATCGCTGGCTGATCCAGTTCCTTGCGGCCTGCAATCCGGCGCGGGCGCGGCGCACTATCGATCTGCTCGGTGCGCTGGCCGATCGCAGCAAGCATATCCTGCATGACAATGCAGCCCTGCGCGCCATTGCATTCGATTGGACGCAGACCGGCAAGCTCGTGGTCTATTCGAGCGAAAAGAGTTTTGCAGCGGCCCGCGCCTATGCCGAGCAGCAGGCCGCCAGCGGCACCGACAAGCGCGCCGTGTCCAAGGAGGAATGCCTCACCCTGGAGCCCGCGCTGGCCTCGATCGCTGGCCGGCTGGTCGGCGGGCTGTTTTCTCCTGGCGACGAAGCCGGCGATGCCTATCTCTTCACCCGGGGCATGGCCCAGCTACTGGGCAATGATGCCCTGATGCTCGACACCGAAGTGCACGGATTTGTTCGCGAGGGCCGCGCAATCAAGGCGGTCCGGACCAGCAGGGGCGATCTTGAAGCCGACGCCTTCGTTCTGGCGTCCGGTATTGCCGCGCGCCAATTGGGCAAGAGTGCCGGGCTCGACCTGCCGATCTATCCACTCAAGGGCTACAGTGCCACGGCCCCGGTTGCCGACGGGGCGCAGGCGCCCGCAGTCAGCATCACCGACGCGGCTCGCAAGGTGGTCTATGCCCGGCTGGGCGAGACGCTGCGCCTGGCTGGCGCCGCCGATCTCGTTGGCAGCAATCTCGACATCGATCAGCGCCGGGTCGGTCAGTTGCTCAAGGATGCCCAGCACGATTTTCCCGGTGCTGCCGATTGGCAGAATGCCCGGCTCTGGGCTGGTCAACGCCCCGCCACCCCGACGGGCATGCCTATCCTGGGGCGCAGTCCGACGGCGGAAAACCTGTTGCTCAATGTGGGTCACGGCGCCCTCGGCTTCACCTTGGCGCTGGGCACGGCCGAGTACATTGCCGATGAGCTTGCGGGAAGGCCCGTTCCGGCAGGGTTTGCGTTGTAGGTGCTAAGCTTAAAGCCGGCCTTTTGCTAGCCATGCCCAATGCGAATGGAAACGTGATGGGCTTGCCACCCCAAATATATGGTTGATGAAAAACGGCGCTTGGGGCCGCTATTGGGAAGGCGTGAAGGCTTGTCTGAGGAATGGGATGAGGCTGTGTGTCCCCTGATTGTGGTACGATGAGGCGCTGCTTCAGCGGTGGCTTATGGGACGTTTCGTTGAAAGCGCCGACGGGGATCAGGCGAGTTTTCTGCCGGCGCGTCTTCCAGATTGACCTGATCCCCTAAATTCCCTCCAGATTTTGGTTGAGTCCGATGCGATAGAGGGCTGATTGCAGGGGGCCGACCGCGCTAAACACAAGCATAGAAGCCCATTGAGTTCGGAAATGTGAACCCGAAGCGCCGCAAGTTCGCTTTTTCGAACATAGGGTCGACGGCCATCCGTTGATTTTCAAGTCTTTTCTGTCTGGCATGCGGCTTGCGATGCCGCCTCCGAATTTGGAGGTGCATTGGCGTGACGTTGGCATACATGCTGGTTTTTGCTGTGTTGGGCAGCGTTATAGGCTGGCGCTTGTCGGCTATGGCAGGTGTGGCCGGGCGGGTGCTGCCGGTCATTGTTCCGGCAGCGCTCTTCATCTCCCTGCTCTTGCGCTGGCCGGAGATCACCCAGGGTGGGGTCGTGACGGAAGCCATCAACTGGGTTCCTGCGCTCGGCGTGGCACTCGATCTGCGGCTTGACGGGTTTTCCTATCTGTTCGCCTTGCTGATCACCGGCATCGGCTCGCTGGTGGCGCTCTATGCCGGCGCTTATTTTGCCGACGCTCCGGCGGCCCACAGAGCACGGTTTGTGTTCCTGATCCTGATCTTCATGACGGCGATGATCGGCACTGTTCTGTCCGATAATCTCATCGTCATGTTCATCTTCTGGGAGGGGACGAGCCTGACCTCGTTCCTCCTGATCGGGTTCGATGCCCGTAAGCCCGAAGCGCGGCGCGCAGCTTTGCAGTCCCTGCTGATTACCGCCGGCGGTGGCCTGGCACTGTTTGGCGCCATCCTGCTGGTCGGGCTGGATTTGGGCACGTTCCGCCTCAGTGAAGTGGCTCAGGCCTCCGAGGCGCTGGCGCAAAGCCCGCATTTGACGGCCATCCTCGTTCTGCTGCTGCTCGGCGCCTTTACCAAGTCGGCGCAGTTCCCATTCCATTTCTGGTTGCCCCAGGCCATGGCCGCACCGACGCCGGCCTCGGCCTATCTGCACTCAGCCACCATGGTGAAGCTCGGAATTTACCTGCTTGCGCGGTTCGACGCTGCGTTCGCGGGCGTACCGGCCTTTGGCGTAACCCTTGTCATCTTCGGCTCGCTTACGATGCTGATCGCTGCATTCAACGCGCTGCGGGCGACCGGCTACAAGGCCATTCTGGCGCAGTCGACCGTGGCGTCGCTGGGTATTCTCGTCATGCTCATCGGGCTGGACGGGGAAGTCGCCGCCGTAGCAACCGCAGGCTTTATTCTCGCCCACGCTCTCTACAAAGCCGCGCTATTCTTCTGCGCCGGCACGGCAATCCATGCCACCCATATTGCCGAACTGCGCAAGCTGGGCGGCCTTGTTCGCTACCTGCCATTCACCGCAGCCGCGGCGGCCCTGGCCAGTTTTTCGATGGCTGGCCTGCCGCCCTTTATCGGTTTCATCTCCAAGGAGTATCTGTTCGAGGCCCAGCTCGCGAGCAGCTGGAACGCTGTTCCTGTGGTCGTCGCGGTGATCGTCAATGGCATTATGGTGTCGGTGGCCGGCGTCGTCTCGCTCCGCCCCTTCTTTCTCGGCAAAGACAAAATCAGCCACGTGCATCATGGGGAGACACCGGGCCTTCTTTTCGGCCCACTGCTTTTGGGCATTCTGGGCATTGTCATGGGCCTCATTCCCGGGCTCGTCACCCGCCATCTTGTGGGCCCAGCCGCTACGGCACTCTACGGCGCTCCAATCGATACGAGTTTTTCGCTGTGGCACGGCATTACGCCTATGCTCTTCCTCAGCATCGCTGCCATTGGCCTCGGCGGCGTCTTGGCCTGGAAATGGGACCAGATCCATGACGGTATCCGACACGCCGGCTGGTCGCAAAGGATCGATGCAGATCGGCTTTACCACCAGGTTGTAGAACGCGTCCTCGGCGTCGCTCGCGTCTCGACCCGCTGGCTGCAAAACGGCGACCAGCGGCACTACACCGCCATCGTACTTGTGATGTTGCTCGGCTCATGTGCCTGGGTGCTGATCCGGACCGGCGCCTTCGCCTTGCCTGCCTTTGATCCGATTCTGCCTGTCCCGACAGTGCTGATGGTGGCGGGGCTGGTAGGTGCGCTTGTGGCGACCAAGGTGCGATCCCTGGTTGCCGCGCTTATCGGCGTCGGGATCGTCGGATATGGCTGGGCGCTGCTTTTCGTGCTGAACGGCGCGCCCGATCTTGCCCTCACCCAATTCGCCGTCGAGACCCTGGTCCTTGTGGTCATCATGGCCGTGCTGCTGCGGCTGCCGACGCGAACGGAGCCAACGCGCAGTCCGGGCGAGCGGCGCTTCGACGCCCTGATCGCAACGGGCTTTGCGCTCGTCGTCTTCATTGGCCTCGCCGCCATGCTGGCGCTTCCGTTCGATGCGCGCATCTCCGAGTTCTACGGCCAGACTAGCTATACCGAGGCCCTGGGCCACAACGTCGTCAATGTCGTCATTGTCGACTATCGCGCGCTCGACACGCTTGGGGAAATCGCAGTCGTTGCTTTCGCCACAATGGGCGCCTGGGCGCTGCTGCGGCGCCGTCGCGTCGATCGAAAGGTCACCAAATGAATTCGCTGATCTTTTCCGCCAGCGCGCGTGTCCTGTTCGTGCTGATGCTCGCCGCGTCGATCTTCATTTTGTGGCGCGGCCATGACGAGCCGGGCGGCGGCTTTGTCGGCGGGTTGGTTGCGGCCATGGCACTGGCCGTCGTTGCACTGGCCGAAGGCGTACCGCGCGCCCGCAGGCTCTTGCGTATTCACCCTATGTCGCTGGCTGGGCTGGGTGTGTTCCTCGGCTTTATCAGCGGCTTGCCGGGGCTTTTCGTCGAGGGGTCGTATCTCGCGCATCAGTGGGTGTTCTTCCCGAACGGCTTCAAGCTGGGCACCACCATGGTCTTCGATATCGGTGTCTATCTCGTCGTTCTGGGCGGCATGCTCGCCTTGGTCTTTCGTCTTTATGAGGATGCGCCGTGAGCCTGATTTACGCCGCTGGCATTGCCGCCATCATGGGGTGCGGCGTCTATATGCTGCTCTCGCGTCACACCATGCGCATCCTTCTGGGCGTCATGCTCATCTCGGCTGGCGTCAATTTCGTCATTTTCCTGGCCGGGCGGATTGGGCCAAAAGCGCCACCGCTCATCGAGGCCGGCGCCTATACGCTCGACCCGGCCTCGGCCAATCCGCTGCCGCAGGCCCTCGTTCTGACGGCCATCGTCATCGGCTTTTCGCTCGTCGCGTTTGCAGCCGCGCTGGCGTTGCAGACCTTCCGGACCAGCGGGTCGCTTGATCAGCGTGATCTGGCCGATGCAGAAGAGCTCGGTTCGCCCTATGGCGGCAAGGGGGATGGCAAGTGAGCGTCCTTGTTTCCCAGGTCCTGCTCTGGCCGGTGATCGTGCCGCTGGCGGCAGCGGCAATCTGCGCGCTCCTCTGGCATCGCCCCGGGCTGCAGCGGTGGACCAGTCTTGTCGCGCTCGTGCTGATGCTCGGCGCCAGCATCGCGTTGCTGGTGCGGGTCGAGACCGAGGGCACGCAGGTCATCGCTTTCGGTGGTTGGCCCATTCCCTTCGGCATCGTCTTCGTGGCGGATCGCTTGGGCGCGGCCATGGCCGTCATCACGGCCGTCCTGGCGCTCGCCGTCGCTATTTTCGGTCTTGCCGATATCAGGCGTCGTCAGGAACATGCCGGTTTCCACCCGCTTTATCTGGGCATGATCGCAGCTGTCGCAGGCGCATTCCTCACCGGCGACATCTTCAATCTCTATGTCTGGTTCGAGATCATGCTGATCACGGCGATGGGACTGCTCGCCATCGACCGGAACCGCGCACAACTGGATGGCGCGATCAAATATGCCGTGCTCAACCTGCTCGGCACGCTGCTCTTCCTGTTGGCGGTCGGCATCCTTTATGGCGCGACGGGCACACTCAACATGGCCGATCTCGGCCGTGTGCTGGCAGATGCAGAGCCTTCCGCCGCGCTTGCACTGTCTGCGGGCCTCTTCCTCATCGCCTTCGGGATCAAGGCGGGCTATTTCCCGCTCTTCTTCTGGTTGCCAGCCTCGTACCACACCGCCTCGATCGTCGTGTCAGCCATCTTTGCGGGCCTCATCACCAAGGTCGGCGTCTATGCCAGTTTTCGCGTCTTCACGCTCATGTTCTCGGTGGAGGATGGTGGCATTCGTGAACTGGTGGCCCTGATGGCGGCTGGCACGATGCTGTTCGGGGTGTTCGGGGCTGCGGTGCAGTGGGACATCCGCCGAATCCTGTCCTTCCACATCGTCAGCCAGATCGGCTACATGATGCTCGGCCTGGCGCTAGCGACGCCCGCGGCGCTTGCCGGGGCGGTCTTTTACATCGTCCACCACATCATTGTGAAAGCCAATCTATTTTTGGCGGCCGGGGCCATCTATCGGGCGACGGGAACCTATGATCTGCGCCGCGCCGGCGGGCTGATGAATAGCCACCCCTTCCTGGCGCTGCTGTTCGCCATTCCGGCTTTGTCACTTGCGGGTATTCCGCCGCTTTCCGGCTTTTGGGCCAAATACATGGTCATCGACGCCGCCTTCGCCGACAGCGCGCACTGGCTGGCTGGAATCGGCCTTTTCGTCGGCCTGTTGACCGTCTTCTCCATGTCCAAGATCTGGGTCGAGGCGTTCTGGAAGGCGCCGGCTGTGCCGCGCCAGAAGCCAAGAAAAGTACCGCGCGCCATGCTGGTGCCAATGGCCGCTCTGGGCGCGATCACGCTGACCATCGGTTTTGCACCGCAACCCTTCGTAGAATACGCCAATGCTGCCGCAGCGAGCCTGCTCGACCGCTCGATCTATATCGAGGCAGTGCTTGGCGCGCCCAACCCAGACCTGATGGGAGATGCCCCATGAGCGATCAACGCGCTGGCCTGCTTTCCCGGACAACAGCAGCATTCGTTCTCGGCCTCATTTTCGTGCGGGAGCTGGCTCTCTCGTCGGTTCTGGTGGCGCGAACGGCCTTCGCGCGAAACATCGACATTGCCCCCGCCATCATCGCGGTGCCCCTGGATCTCAGAACTGATTTTGGTGTCGCGCTTGTCGCCAACCTTGTGTCGCTCACGCCGGGCACGACCTCGCTGCACACCAGCAAGGACGGCAAGATCCTCTACGTCCACGCCCTCGATGTAACGGACGACGAAGCGGTCATCGCCTCGATCAAGAATACTTTTGAAAAATGGGTTCGCAAAGTGGAGGGCGCGCCATGATGGAAGCCAGCACGATCACGGCGGTAGGCGGTTATGCGCTTCTCGTTGTCCTCTGTGTACCACTCGTACTGACTTTCGCCCGCATGCTTCGTGGTCCCGGCCTTGCCGATCGTTTCGTCGCGCTGGACATGCTCACCGGCATTGCCGTTGCAATTGCGGCGCTTGCAGCCGTCGTGTCTGGACGCCGGGAATTTCTCGACATTGCTTTCGGCGTGGCGGTCTTCGGTTTCGTCGGCACATGCGCCCTGGCCGCCTTCCTTGAACGCAAGGGAGGAACGAAGTCATGACATTGATCTCACAGGGCCTTGCTTTGATCCTGATGCTCACCGGCGCGGGTTTCGTTATTGCGGCTTCTATCGGGGTGTTGCGCTTTTCTGATGCCTTGCAGCGCATGCATGCCTCGACAAAAGCCGGCACGCTTGGCGCGGTTCTGACCATTGCAGGCGCCATGGTCGCGCTGGAACCGGAGGCGGTACCCGTGGGCGCGATGGCCATCGCCTTCATGATGCTGACCGTGCCGATTGCCGCACACCTGCTGGGTCGTGCGGCCTATGTTTCCGGCGCTCCTCTCCAAATGCTGTTCGGACGGGATGCGCTCTTCAATGTGCTGCGCCGCCAAGACAGCCCGCTCGAAGCACGGGCGGGCTTTGTCGTCGACGCTGCGCCGCAGCCTACCGAGATAGCGACGCCCTCACTGGCTGAACCGGGACCGATCGACGAGATCAGACTTGCCGTCATCGGACCCGACGCCACCTTGCCGCTGGAGAGGGCCCTCGCGTTGCGCATTGGGCTCAAGGTCCCGCTCAGGGCTTTGGCGATTATCGATGCGCGCTTCGTTGCAGCGACTGCCGATCCCAAGGACACGCGGCTGAAGGTGCGGGCAAAGCTGACCGAGGCGATCGAGGACGTGGAAGCTCGCCTGCCTAAGCGACGCTCGTTCTTCAGCCTGTCCTACGAGGAAGGCGATCCGTATCACCTCATACCCGCATCGGAAAATCCGAATTCGCTTTTGGTGTTGCCGAGCGCAGGTTGGTGCCACCACGGCGTGGACATCGCGACGCCATCTGCCACCGGCCGGCCTGAAGGATTGCTTCGTCTTGCTGACCATCATGCCGGTGGTGTGCTTTTCGTAGGCAGGAAGCCCCTGACGAAATCTCCGCTGATCTTGATCGATGATGACGGAAGCGACGCGATTGTTCGCGGCCTTTCATGGGCACTCGAAAACAGGTTTTGGCTGACCGAGCGACTTTTTCTGGTCAACCGTGTGCAGATTGATCGGCGCAGCATGTTCCAGGAATTGGCTCAGAGCTTCGGCAAGGAGATCGACGCCGATGTCGTCCATCTCAAACCCGGTGAGCCACTTCCCAAACGCCTGATCAGCGCAGACGCGCTGCTTGCCGCATCGCTGCCCAATCCGAAGCGCACCGATTGGTATGGTTCTTTCTGGCATGACCGCATTGCGCCCGGCTGGACGGGCGAAGTGGTGATAGTGCCAGCGTGAGGCAAGAGCGTTATGATGGAAAGGTGAGCAACGTCACGACAGCCATTGGCAGGAGCGCAGAAACGAATGAAGGATCAGCCGAGACAGACAGGTCTCAAGCTTCCGGCCATGCGTCTGACCACCATCGTGCCCGCACTTCTGTCCGCAGCGGTTTTCCTTTTCACTCTGGGCGTCGCGTGGGTCGCCGCCGACATGGCCAACTTACGTAATCTGGACCTGCTGGGCCAAAAAGCCCAGGTTTTTCTGGACGCGACAGCAGGTCACATCGCCGAGGGTACGCCGGCCACCGCCTTGGCAATGCAAGATGCGCTGACATCTGCGCTGACCTATAAATCTGTCCTGGGCGAGGAGGCCGTCGCCGTCGGTCGCCAGATCGGTTCCGAATTCGTCGTGGTCAGCATGCCCGATGGCGCTGACCAGGCGATGCGTGACCGGCTGTACGAAGCCTGGGACAGCAACACGGCTGGTCAGTTTAGCGTCGGGCCAGATGGCATGGGGTCGCTGACAGGTCTTTACGGAGCGGACGGCGATCGCTTCGCCGTAGCGGGTCTTTTCGACACGACTGCACTGTTCGAAGAAAACCAGACGACGCATAGGGCCGCACTGGGGCTTAGCCTTCTTGTCGCATTCGCCACCGCAATCGCGGCCTACGGGGTCGCACGCATGGCGATTTCACCCGTTGTCGCTTTGGCTGCAAAACTCGCCCAGGGCGATACAGAGGGTGCCAAGGTAAGACGCGGGCAGTATTTGAGCTCGGAAATCCTGGAGATCGAAACCATCCTGTTCACGAGAAGGAAGGACGACCTGTCGCGGGCCGAAATGGGCCAGCGTTTGGCACAGATTGAGCGAGACCAAGTGCTTGCGCGTCTCGCCGCGACGCTGGCGCACGAAGTCCGCAATCCACTTGCCGGCATCCGCAACGCATTCTCGACACTCCGCCGCTTCGGCGACGACAAGCAGGCGCGCGAGGAGACGCTGGATATCATTGAAGGGGGTCTGGACTCGCTGCAACGGTTGACCGACGTCACCCTGTCCACCTATCGACGTAGGCCCGGCGACGGCGTTATCGAAGCCTCTGACATTCGGGATCTTGCCCTCATCGTTTCGCCTCAGGTCAAAGATAAGCAACTGAAGATTTCCTGGGCCTTGCCGGATGCTACGCACATTGTAGGGGATGTGGATGCGATCCGGCAGATGCTGGTCAATCTGCTCTTGAACGCCTGCAAGGCTAGTCCGCCGGGCGAGACCATATGGGTGTCTGCGATGACAGATGGTGACGGGGTAAGGATCGGCATTTCGGATGCGGGAGCGGGCATGCCGGATGGCGTGCTTTTGCACCTGCGCGAGGGTCAGACGGCCAATGTCTCGGACTCACGCGACCTGGGGCTTTGGATCGTCCATTCCTTGGCGGATGAAGTGAACGCAAGCGTTTCGGTTGAGAGCAGGGCTGACCAGGGCACCACGGTTTCCGTGCTTTTTCCGCATGCCAATGCAGAGACAGTCAGTGCCTAGACGTGCTTTGATAGCCATTGTCGAAGACGACATAATCCTCGGAAAGTCCCTGCGGCAGCGGTTCCTGCTGGAAGGTTTCCGGGTCGCTTGGTTTACTACGATTGCCGAGGCGCGCTCTGCTCTGGCGGGCTCTGCCATCGATCTGGTGATTTCCGATATCCGGTTGCCCGATGGCAATGGCGGCGACCTGATGACCGAGATTTTCGAGTCCCAGGGTGCGCTCCCGACCATTTTCATGACGGCCTTCGCCGACCTCGCCGAGGCTGTGCGTCTCATAAAGCTGGGCGCCAGGGACTATGTCGAAAAGCCTTTCAACCTCGACCAACTGCTTGAAAAGGTCAGCGGACTTCTCGGTCAGTCGCAACCTGCGGAATCCGAACCGTTTTTCAGCTTCGGCTTGTCGCCGAGTACCCAGGACGTTCGCCGTACCCTCGAAAAAGTTGCCGACCTCAACGTGCCGGTGCTGCTTCAAGGAGAGTCCGGATCGGGAAAGGATGTCGCGGCGCGTTACCTTCACTCGGCCGGCCAGCGCGCGGATCGTCCACTCGTCATAGTCAACTGTGCGAGTTTTCCCGAAACGCTTTTCGACGACGCGCTTTTTGGTCACGAGAAGGGAGCGTTCACAGGGGCTTCTTCGCAGCAGATCGGACTTGTCGAAGAGGCTGACGGCGGAACACTGTTCTTCGACGAAGTCGCCGAAATCAGCCTGGCCTTGCAAGCCAAGCTATTGCGGCTGGTCGAGGCTCGCGAGTACCGCCGGCTGGGCGGTTCACAACTCTTGACCAGCGACGCCCGTTTCGTCTTTGCCACGCACAAAAATCTGACGCAGGCGGTCGAGCGCGGCGAGTTTCGCGAGGACCTCTGGTTTCGTATCAACGTCGTCACGATCGAGACGCCGCCTCTGCGCTCTCGACGCGTAGAAATTCCCGCGCTGATCGACCATTTCGTGCAGCGGGCAGCGCAGAGTATGGGCAAGACGCCACCGGCTGTCGAACCGGGCGTTCTCGCCATGGCTGATACGCACGAGTGGCGCGGCAATGTTCGTGAACTGCTCAACCGGGTCGAAAGAGCGGTCGCGCTCTGCGAAAACGGCGTGATCACCGTTGCAGACTTCTGGCCGGACAAGATGGCCCGCAGTATCGAGACTGCGGTGCGGCCGGACGGCTTTTCCAGCCTGAGCCAGGCGCGCGACGAGGCCGAGCGGCGTCACATTCTGGCCGCGCTGGAACAGTGCGCGGGCAGCATCCAGGACACAGCGACACTCCTGCAGATTTCGCGCACCACCCTTTGGGAAAAGATGCGCCGGCATGGGCTCGAGGCCGGCCAGGATTTTTGACGATCTGCTGCGAGGCGCCCTGCGGAAAGCGCTGACAACGTGCCGACCAATACCGTGAATGACGGGAGTTCGATATGCGTGTGATAATCTGCGGTGCTTGACAGGTCGGCACGATCATTGCCCGCCAGCTCGCGTCAGAAGGTGCACACGTAACAGTGGTGGATTCCAGCCCCGAGCAAGGACGTACGGCCAGGAGAAGCTGACGACGACATCATTGGATCGGTGGTGGCATTTTTGCAGTTTTCTTTTGCTGCTATGCCATCCTCATCATTGTCCTCATGGCGCTGGGACTGGAATTTCTCATCAGTGCCAGTGGCGCAGCAACGGCGCCTCCCAATGTCGGGCCGGGTCTGGGCGAGATCGTTGTGCCTGCCGGAACGTTTGGCTCCTGCCAGACAGTGCCAAGGTCATTCTTTCATTGGCGATGCTGCTCGGTCGCCTTGAACTTTTTATGGTTCTCTTCCTGTTCGTGCCACGCTTCTGGCGTGGATAGAATGGCCAGAACCCGGCCAACGCGAGGTTAGCAAAGACTGCACCAATCCGGTGCAGGTTGGCACCGAACCAAACTAGGGATTCGCAATGTCTGTAAGCTGGCTCGATGCAGCAATCCTGGGGCTTGTTCAAGGCCTCACGGAGTTCCTGCCGGTGTCCTCGAGCGCCCACCTGCGCGTATTGGGAGAATTTCTGCCGTCCGGGTCTGACCCGGGTGCCGCGTTCACCGCCATTACCCAGATCGGCACTGAACTGGCCGTTGTCATCTATTTTCGCCGCGACATTGCCCGGATCGCTTCTGCGTGGATAAGCCGGACTTTGCTGCGGAGACCCAATGGCGATGCAGCAGATGCCCGGATGGGCTGGCTTATCATTCTCGGGTCGTTGCCGATCATTGTGCTCGGCTTGCTCTTCAAGGATGCGATCGAAACAGGTTTGCGCAACCTCTATATCACCGCCACGGCGCTGATCGCTTTCGGTATTATCCTGGGCGTCGCAGACCGCTTGGGATCGAAGATGCGCAGCCTCGACAAACTGACCTGGAGACATGGCCTGCTGTTCGGTCTGGCCCAGGCCATGGCCCTGATCCCGGGCGTTTCGCGCTCGGGGGGCACGATCACCGCCGGCCTGCTCATGGGATACACAAGGGAAGCGGCCGCGCGCTATTCGTTTCTTCTCGCCATTCCGGCGGTGTTCGGATCAGGATTCTATCAGCTGTTCAAAAGCATTGGTGACGTCAATCCAGTCGGATGGGGCGAAACCTTTCTCGCCACCGCCATTGCCTTTGCCGTTGGCTACGTGGTGATTGTGTTTTTCCTCAAGCTCGTCTCGACGCGAAGCTATATGCCTTTCGTGTGGTACCGCATCATCGTCGGCACAGGCGTTTTGATGCTGCTGGCAGCGGGCGTGTTGACGCCGATCTAGTAACTTTATCGGTCCCTTCTAACGAAGTCGCTCGTTTCCCCGTTTGACCCACTGTCGAATCTAGATCGCTCATAGCGGATGAAATAACTATCTCCGATTCGGCGAAGCCCTAGCCAAAACCAATCTGCCAGCTTCCCCCACCGTTTTTGGTGTGGCGGGACCGAAGCGGACGAACGCCCGGTCCAGGATGTTGGGCGAGACCGCGTGGCGCTGCCCGCCATCCTTGTTAGGCGCATCGACGGTGAAGACGCGCTGCAGGCGGTTTGGGGCAATGATCGAGGGGCGGCCAGCAATGCTGCGCGGCTTTTTATAGCCGCGCACTGGCTTGATCCCGTTCACTTGCATAGGGGCAGTCCAATTCGGCGGCACAATACGCTCTGCTGCGACGATGAAACGTCCGGACAAAAGAGCATAAAGGTCGCCCACTTATGAGCCAAATCAGGCTGGCCCTGGCGAAATGTTCAAGCGCCTGCGCTATGATCTATCTCAGCATAAGTCTATGTTGCAAAGCTGTGCAAGTAGCTGTTGACAGCCGGGTGCGTTTAGAGAATGATCCGATGAAAGAGTGGGGCGCGAATAAGCAGAAACTGCAGCGTGACCTACGAATTCCGCAGCGCTGGAAAGGCGCTCGGGAGGAGTTCTAAAATTGCACGGCTTTGCGTTGAGAACGTTCTCGGCGCATCTAGGCCGTCTAGGGAGGGTTTATGACTCAACTTGACGTGGCTACGGCCGCGGCTGGCTCGGGCGGTCGCTGGCGCTATAGGCTGAAACTGGCCATGCGCGAGCCGGCGACATTGATCGGCTTGGTTATGGCCGCTCTGTTTCTCTACCTCATTGCCGTGCCGATCTTTTCCATCTTGTCCGATGCAGTGACCGTTCAGTTTGGCGATGAACGTCGCAGCCAGGCGGAAGTGGGTACTCATACGCTTTACTATTTGCAGCGTGCATTCACCTCGGCCGTTGCAGATGATCTGTTCTGGCAGCCCTTGTTCAATACACTCAAAGTCGGCTTCGGTGCCATCGTCATATCCGTCGTGGTCGGCGGTGTATTGGCCTGGCTGATCGCGCGCACCGACATGTTCGGCCGTCGCTGGTTCGCCACAGCGCTGATCGTTCCCTACATGCTGCCAGCCTGGACCTTTGCTCTGGCTTGGAACACGCTGTTCAAGAACCGTACCGTAGGTGGGCAGCCCGGCTGGCTTGAAGCCATCGGCCTGACGCCACCAGATTGGTTGGCCTATGGCCAGGTGCCGATTACGATCATTCTGGCGCTGCACTACACACCTTTCGTCATCCTTCTTTTTGGCTCAGCCCTGCGCCGTTTCGACAGTCAGCTTGAAGATTCTGCCCGAATTCTGGGCGCGTCAGGGCGCACCGTCGCCTGGCAGGTGATCATGCCGCTCATGCGTCCGGCTCTGATGTCTGCCGTGGTGCTGATCTTTGCAAAGTGCCTCGGTGAGTTTGGCGTGCCTTATGTGTTGGGCCTGCCCGTCAAGTTCGACGTTCTCGCAACTTCGCTTTATCGCTCCATCAGCTCCCGCCAGACCGGCGTGGCTGGCGTGCTGGCCGGCGCTATCATGCTGATCGGTATTCTGGCCATTCTCGTCGATGGTTACCTGGCCCGCGAAGCCCGGCGCTTTGTTACCGTCGGCTCGAAAGGCTCGATGAATCGCACGTCCGGCCTCAAGAAGTGGCGTCTGCCGGCGACCGGCTTTGCCGGGATTATGTTCATCATCTCGGTTGGCTTGCCGCTGATGACGCTTGCGCTCTCCACCATCATGCGCCGTCCGGGCAATTTCGAATTGTCCAATTTCACGCTCGACTTCTGGATTGGCCAAGATCTGCCCACTGTTGCAATGCGGACAGGCATTCTGCTGAGCCCTGATCTGTGGCGCGCGGCTTTCAACACTATCACCATCGTGGGCACCGCATCGGTCTGCTCGGGGATCCTGGGTATTCTCACCGGCTATGTGGTGGTGCGTTCCAATCTGCGGCCTCTGTCCTTCTTCATGCGCCAGGTCACCTTCATGCCGTATCTGGTGCCGGGTATCGCTTTCGCTGCGGCCTATCTGTCGCTGTTCGCCGTGCCGCGTGGCCCTATTCCGGCGCTTTACGGCACCTCGTTCATCCTGGTCCTCGCGCTTATGGCTGACCAGATGCCCTATGCGTCGCGAGCCGGTATCTCGGCCATGATGCAGCTTGGCAAGGACCCCGAGGAAGCCGCACAGATTGTCGGCGCCGGCTGGTTCCGCCGTATGATGTCGATTGTCATTCCGATCCAGAAGGGATCGCTGGTTACCGGCATTCTCCTGCCGTTCATTTCGGGCATCAAAGGTCTTTCGCTCTTCGTGGTGCTGGCCGTGCCCGCAACAGACGTGCTGACGACATTTTCTCTTCGGCTCGTCGACTACAACTACACCCAGGCCGCCAATGCGGTTGTGCTTATCATTGCAGGTTTGGCCTATGGCGGCACCGTGCTCGCCCAGAAGCTGACCCGTACCAACCTGGCCGAAGGACTAGGCAACTGATGCCCGATATCATTCTGCGCAATGTGCAAAAATCCTACAGCGCCAATTCGCCCAAGGCGGTGAGCGATCTCGATCTTCATATCGGCAATGGCGAATTCATGTGTCTTCTAGGTCCCTCCGGATGCGGCAAGACCACGACCCTGCGGATGATTGCCGGCCTCGAAAATCTTACCGATGGCGAGATCGCTGTGGGCGAAAAGATCGTGGACAACCCGGCGAGAGCCCAGTTCATCGGTCCGGAAAAGCGTGGCATGGGCCTGGTGTTCCAGTCCTACGCGCTTTGGCCGCACCTCACCATCGAGCGCAATACTGACTTCGGCCTGCGCTTGCGCAAGGTTCCGAAGGCTGAGCGCGAAGCGCGCGTGACCAAGGTGATGAAGGCGCTCGACATCGAGAAATATCGTGACCGCTATCCGTCCCAGCTTTCGGGCGGTCAGCAACAGCGCGTAGCGCTGGCGCGCATGCTCGCGGTCAATCCCGGGGTGCTCCTGCTCGACGAGCCGCTTTCCAACCTCGATGCGCGTCTGCGCCTCGAAATGCGGGCGGAACTCAAACGCATTCATGCCGAATTCGGCACCACGATCGTCTTCGTTACCCACGACCAGTGGGAAGCGATGACCTTGGCCACCTCGATTGCGGTGATGAACGAGGGTACGCTGCAGCAATTGGGTACGCCCAACGACATCTATGATCGCCCTGCCAATCGCTTTGTGGCTGAATTTGTCGGTAGCCCGCCCATCAACATTCTCGAAATCGGCGCAGGCCATGCGCTGGATCTGGCGGTGGATGAATGGCTACGGCCGCGCCTGGGCACCCGTAGCGAAGTGGGGTCGGTCGGCATTCGCCCCGAAGCGCTGTCGTTCACGCAAAGTGAAGCGGCAGTCCCGGCCGGCAGTTTCCGCCATCGCGCGGAAATCGGCGGCATTCTACCGACCGGCGGCAGCTGGATCATCGAACTCATCGTTGACGGACGTATTATCTTTGCCACCACCACCGAGGCGCCGGTCATGCGCGGCGGGGAAGCTGTCTGGCTTCACGCACGTCCCACGGCACTGCATGTTTTCGACAAGGCGGGTTTGCGGCTCGATGGCGCCGATGAGGCCTTGCATCGTGCGGCTGCCGGCGTTGCCGCCGTCAAAGGCGCCTGACGTCACTAAAGATATAACGACTTCTGGGAGGAGTTTTCGTGTCTAAATTATATGCATTCGGCCTGGCCCTGACGGTCGCTCTCGCACCACTCGCCACGCAGGCAAGCGAGCTTGACGATCTCATCGCCGCCGCCAAGGGCGAGCCACCCACGACGGTTTACGCCGTTACCGGCAAAATCGTGGAAACTGCGGAAGCGTTCAGCGCAAAATACGGTCTGGAAGTCACCGGAAAGAAGGTCAACGAGTCCGGCCAGATCGACCTTCTGATCCGAGAAAACCAATCCGGCAATGTGGCCGGATCGGTTTCCCTCGCCTCCGATGCGTCGGTCATCATTGCCGACCTTATCCGGCAGGGCATGGTGGAAAGCTGGGTGCCCGAGGACATCGCGCCTTATCTGCCAGATTCCGCGCGTGACCCATTGGTGGTCGTCAACGACCCTCATGTCTGGGCCTATAATTCCGAGGCTTATGAAACTTGCCCAATTACCAATATCTGGCAATTGACGGACGCCGATTGGTCGCGCCGCGTGACAGTGATGGACCCACTGGACAAGCCGGCCTATGCAGATTGGTTCAATCAACTGGCCGATCACCACGATGCCGCAATGGCAGAGGCGTATGAGGCCCATTACGGCAAGCCGTTCGAGGGGGAAGACGGCACGGCGACGGAAGCCTGGGTGAAGGCTTTCGCTGGCAACAGCCCGCTTGTCGGGGATAGCAGCGTGGTGGCGGAGGCTATTGGTGCGCCGGGTCAGGAGCAGCCGTTCTTCGGCATGCTGTCGACCGCCAAATTCCGCGACAATGAAAGCAAGGGCTTCAAGCTGGCTATCTGCGAGCAAATGCAGCCGTTCTCGGGCTGGCTCTATCCGGGGCTGGGGGTCATCGCAACGCAGACGCCCGCTCCAAACACCGCTAAGCTTTTTATCCACTATCTGCTGACAGAAGAGGGCATCGACCCGCAGCGTATTGATGGCAAGGTGCCGTCTGATCCCCGCATTGGCCTGCCTGCCGATGAATCCTCAGGTGTGGCTGCGGTTCTCGATCAGATGATGGTTTGGGACACCTCGTCCGCCGTCTCCGATATCGATGCCCGCCAGGACTGGCAGGACATCTGGCGCACCAGTCTGACGCGCTGACAAGGGCAGAGCCTGGGCCGGCATTGGTCAGTCCAGGCTCTGCAACCGCACTACCGCACTGACCTCAACGATTTAACAGCCGGCACACCGGAGGGTGCACCGGCGCATGTTGAAACACGTCCATACTTTTCGGGAGGAAGAGTAATGTTCGAGCCAAATATTCGCCCGTCAATTGTCGCTATACTCGCCGTGGTGTCATCTTTGGCCTGTGGTGTGTCGGGCGCCACCGCCGAGGAATTGGGCCACTTCGGCACCAAGCAGCCTTACACTCCGCCTGCGACGACAACCTATTCAACGCCGCCAGCAGGCTATGAACTGGTTTCGGTTCAGCATGTTGCGCGCCACGGTTCACGTCTTTTGAGCAGCGCCAAATACGATGATTTGTCGTTGCAGCTCTGGGAGCTTGCCGAAGCAGAAGGCGGCCTTACCGCCAAGGGTGTCGAATTCGGCGACATCCTTCGCAAAATCATGGCCTTCCATGAAAGCCATGGCTACGGCAACCTGAGCGATCTTGGCCGCCAGGAACATTTCGACATGGCAGGCCGGGCATATAAGCGCGACCGCGCATTGTTCGATGCAGCCCTGGCCAATGGCGAGCAGTTTGAGCTGCTCTCATCGGGCAAGGATCGCGCTGTCGATTCCGGCCTCAATTTCCTTGAGGGCATCGTCGCCGCCGAGCCCGCCTTGAAGACCAGTTTCCAGGACATGGTCTTCAACACGGACGTCCTCTATTTCCACAAGAGCGACGAAGCCTATCTCGCATATTCCGAGGGTGATCCGCGGCTCGAAGCAGCCGTCGCGCAATTGTCGGCCTTGCCAGAGGTTGTGGACGCATCTCGCAAGGTGCTGAGCATCATCTATACCGACGCGTTCCTCGACAAGCTGGCCAGCGGCGAGATCAGCCTGGTCGATCGCACGAAGGGCTCGACGAAAATCGACGATATCGCAAGCGCGGCGGATTGTCTGTTCAATCTCTACATCATCCTGCCGGGCATCCCCGAACTTGACGCCGACCTTTCCCAGTTCGTGCCCGAAGAGCAGGCCGACATACTCTCCTATTTCAGTGACGGTGAGCAGTTCTACGAAAAGGGACCGGGCTTTGCCGGCGAGACGGCGACCTACGCCATGGCCGGGGCGCTGCTGGAGCACTTCTTCGACAGCATCGACCAACGTCTGCAGGGCGGCAATGTCGCCGGTAGTTTCCGCTTCACCCATGCCGAAGAGATCATCCCCTTCGCCGCATTGCTGAAAATCAATGGCAGCGACGTTCAGATATCCCCGGATGAAATATTCTCATACGAGAACAATCCATGGCGCGGCGAAATTGTTTCTCCTATGGGAGCAAATATTCAGTGGGATGTATTTTCGGATTCCGAGGGAAGCGCTGCGGTTAGAATGTTGTACAACGAAAAGGAAGCAAAATTTTACGAGAATTGTGTAGCCATTTCCGGATTTGAATACTTCTATGATCTTGAAGAGCTTCGGAAATGTCTGCCGAACGGGCGTGTGTGACGCCTTCGGGTGTGAAGAGTGCGTGAATTGCAGATTTTGACAGCCTTCAGCGCAAGCGGCAGGCAAAATTCAGGGGACCAAAGTGAAGAGAATTAGTTTGACTATTCTGGCCGGGTGTTCGGTGCTCATGGGCCAGGCAGTAGCGCAGGATTTTGATCTGGACGCCTTGATTGAGGCTGCCCGTGCCGAGCCGCCGCTCACCGTCTTTGACAGCACCGGCAAGATCATCGACATGGTCGAAAGCTTCAGTGCCAAATATGGCCTTGAGGCTACCGGTGCCAAGTCCAAGGCAACGGCGCAGATGGAAACTATCATCCGTGAAGTTCAGTCCGGCAATGTCCAGACCGACGTGTCGCTGATCTCCGATCCTGCTGCTGTGATCGGTCAATTACTACCGGCAGGTTTCGTCGAAAGCTGGGTGCCGCCCGATCTTGAAGCCGATATCAATCCTGAGGCACGCAACCCGCTGCTCGTGGTGTCGAGCCCCAATATCTTTACCTACAATACCGCGCTCTTCGAGACCTGCCCGGTGACCAATATCTGGCAACTGACCGAGCCGGAATGGAAGGGCAGGGTGTCCATGCAGGACCCCTTGGGCAAGCCCAGCTATACGGACTGGTTCAACCAGATGCGCACCTATGCCGACGATAAGGTTGGTGCGGCGTACCAAGCTCAGTACGGCAAGCCTCTGGAAAGCGAGTTTGAAAGTGCCACTGAAGCCTTCGTGGCGGCGCTTGCCGCCAATGGTCCACTCCTCACCGACTCCGATTCCACTGCCGCCGAAGCCGTCGCGGCACCAGGCCAGACGGAGCCCTTCATTGGCCTCGTGTCTGCAGCAAAGTTCCGCGACAATGAGGGGGCTGGCTTCACGCTGGGCCTTTGCGCCGGGATGGATCCGATCATCGGCTTCAATAACCCCACGATGGGCGTGATCGTGAAGGGCACCGATAGTCCCAATGCGGCAAAGCTCTTTATCCACTATGCGATGACGGCAGAGGGTATCGCGCCGCAAGCGGAGGACGGCAAGGTCTCGTCCAACCAGACCGTAGGCTTGCCTGACGATGAGCCTTCGGGCATCGCCGATCATCTGGCTTCCGTGTTGAGCTATAATCCGGCCAGTGGCGTCGATGACTGGGAAACACGCCAGGATTGGCAGGATCACTGGCGCATTCATTACAAGCGCTGACGAATTGAGCGAGCCGAGCCTGGCTCGGCCCGCTCAAATGCGCTCGATTGCACAACATGACAATCAGATCGCCAAAAGTTTTTGAAAATTAGGTTGCACAGCTTTGCAATAGTGCGCAAAAGATCGGCCAATGAAGGATACTCGTAAATGACTCTTGATGCGCTCGACATCGATCGCCGCGAAACATTCCTGGCACGGCTGACCGCCGAGGCCGCAGCTATCGCACTGGCTGGCTTCCAGCGTCAGGCCGGGGCCGTTGTCAGCCTCAAGGGGCCGCAGGACTATCTCACCGAGACCGACGGACAGGTTGAGGACTTCGTAAAGCGCCGGATTGCCGAGGCGTTCCCCGAAGATGGTTTTCTTGGCGAAGAGGGCGGCGGCACGCCGGGCCGGCAGGCCTGGGTCGTCGATCCCATTGACGGCACGGCCAATTTCGCGCGCTCGATCCCCCATTTCTGCGTTGCAATTGCCTTCGTCGCAAATGGCACGGTGCAACTTGGCACCATCGTCAATCCGGTACTTGATGAAACCTATGCCGCTCGCCTGGGACGTGGAGCCACCCTTAATGGGCGGTCGATCCGCGTTTCCAGCGTTGAGAATGTAGCGGCGTCCTCGGTGGAGATGGGCTGGTCAAGCCGCCGGCCGCTGGCCGATTATCTTTCGGCCATTGAGACGCTTTATGTGGCAGGCACCAATGTGCGCCGCGGCTCCTGCGGTGCGCTAGGCCTTGCCTATGTTGCTGATGGCCGCAGCGACGGTTATGCCGAGCTGCATATGAATCCCTGGGATTGCCTGGCTGGCCTACTTATGGTGCGTGAAGCAGGTGGTGTCATTGGTCCGTTCCTTGCTGTGGATGGGCTGGTGCAGGGAGGGGCGGTTCTTGCAGCTGCACCGGGCGTTGCCGATATCATGTCACGTGCCACCGGCATTCCCTTGCTGCAGGGCGAAGATCTCCTGCCCGACACGACCTACCAGGAAAGGAAAACGGCATGAGCGCGATATCCAGCCCACGCTACGATCGACCCCATATCAGCAAGGTGTACGAGAACCTGCCCGGTTATGGCGTCGATCTTTATGTCGGGGGGCGGGAAGGGGCGTCCGACGTGCCACTGCTGCTGGAAAGCGGTATCTCAACTGTTCTGAATTGCGCCGTCAATCTCGACTTCAATTATGTGGCTGAGCCTGACGAAGTCTCCCACGACAGCCGTGTGGGTTACGGCGCAGCGCCGATCCGGTACTACAAGCTCGGTATTGTCGACGGGCCGGGTAATCCTGACACCATGATGCTGGCGGGCTATTACCAATTGCGTGGGGCGCTCGATCAGGTCTTGCCTGAGCGACCGAGCTATCCCAACCGAACGCGCGGCAATGTACTGGTCAATTGCCGGGCGGGCAGATCGCGCTCCGTCATTCTCGTGGCGCTATTCCTGCATCTGCACATGCCCGAGCAGTTCCCGCGGCTGATCGATGCCATTGATCATGTGCGCACCAAGCGGGAACTGCGGCCTGACGAATGGCACGAAACGCCCAAGCCTATGCTCATCGCAGCGGCCGAACGTACAGCCCATTGGGTGCATCTGGTCGAGGCCGACCGCGCCTCGGCGAAGAAGGTCTCCGGGGCGTCGGCGTGATCCGATTTGCCGTCATCGCCGATCCTCATGTGCATGACTGCTCCTGGTTACCGTCAGGTTCCGGACTGCCCGGTGCGATCCGCAGCTTTGAGGAAACGGCGCAGTCAACGCGCGTCTTCAACGAAAGCGTGCCAGCATTTCGCGCGGCCCTGACAGCTGCCGTTGAAGCCGGCGTAGAACTTGTGCTGCTGGTCGGCGACCTCACTGACGACGGCCAGCGACCCAATATCAGCACGGCTCTCGACATCATTGCCGAATATCGCGCGCGCCATGGCCTGCGCGTGCTTATGACACCCGGCAACCACGATTTCTTTGCCATTGCCGGTCGCCCACAGTGCAAGACCTTCCTCGATGCAAATGGAGCGGGTGTTCGGGTGGATAGCCGGACAAGCCCCGAAGCCGCGACTTTGGGCGCGCCGGAAGCACTCGATGCGCTGTCCGGCCTCGGATTTAAACCCGAGGCGGCGGAGCTCCATTGGGAAACGCCCTTTGGCCGCGACGCCGATTGGCGCGCACGCAGCTATCGCGTCGACAGTCCCCAGGGTCAGGTTTCCTGCGACATGATCGACGCCTCATATCTGGTGGAGCCGGTCGAGGGTCTTTGGGTTTTGTCCATCGACGCCAATGTCTGCATTCCGCGCGATGATGCGCGCGAACTGGGCGATGCGCAGAGCTTTCTCGATCCAAGCAAGTCCGGTTGGAATGTGGTGCTCAAACACCGTCCACATCTCCTGCCTTGGATTGCCGATGTGGCGGCGCGCGCTCAACGTCTCGGCAAACGCCTCGTGGCCTTCTCGCACTATCCCCTTGTGGATGTTTTGGGAAACAGCGCCGCTTTGGAAAGGTCTGTTTTTGGTGGGGGTGGGCTCGCGCAACGCATCCCCGACGCCGAAGTCGCAGAATGCGTTGCAGCGACTGGGTTGTCCTTGCATTTTTCTGGCCATCTGCACGTCAACGATACGGCCCGTTACCGCTCGTCCGCAGGCGGTTTCGTCAATATCGCGGTGCCATCGCCGGTCGGCTACGGCGCCGGCCTAAAGATTGTCGAAATGGCAGGAGACGAGACCCATATCCGCACCTTGCCCCTTCGCCAGTTTGCGGGATTCGACCTCGCATTTTCAGCCTATCGAACCGAAGCCGCTCATTTGCAGCAACCGGCCCCCGATGCGAGCTCGGCCCTCAATCATGGCCAATTCCTGAGCTGCCACCTCAACCATCTTGTCCATCACCGCTATCTGCCGCGAGAATGGCCAGCAGATATGGCTGTCTTCGTTCAAGCCGGCACGGTTTCGGATCTACTGAAATTGCTGGGCATAGACGTGCTGGTAAACGAGGATTTTCCGCTCATAAATGTGGTTGAGGATTGGTATCGCTTCCGCAAGGCAGGCATTCTGGCGCTCCCTGACATTCCAACGGAACGACTGGCATTCTATCAAGCGTTAATCGCAGCCCCCAGACCTGAGGCAATGCCTGGGCTCGCTTCGTCTATGTCTTCTTTCGTAGAGCTTCTGGCGCTCTACATGAACCGTCTCCCGAGTGGCGACTTTACCATTGGCTCAGACCTGGACGTTGCCGACGTTTCGCACGATACGTCATCCAAAGCTGTCGCTTAGCGGCGCGTCACAATCAGGGGCGCACAGTCTTCCGCCACATGACCTGGGTGGGCAGTATGGTTGGCTCGCCGCCCTCGCCATCTTCTCTTTCCACAATGGCGACGATGCGATCTGCCATTTCCTTCAGGGGCTGGCGGAATGTGGTCAGTTCGTATCCGAGCCACCCCGCTTCTGGAATGTCGTCAAACCCGATGACGCAGAGATCGTTTGGGATGTTCATACGAAATTCAAGGCGCGCCACATCCATAAAGCCCATGGCCAACAGGTCAGTGACGCAAAAGATGCCCTCCGGGCGCCTTGATGTGGCCAGAACCTGTCGCGCGCTCTCAGCGCCCGTCTGATATCCAGTTGGCCCGATACGCGACACACTGGCTTCAAGGCCGTGTTCCGCAGCAGCTTCCAGAAAAGCCTTCTCGCGCATCTCGAGGCCCGGAGTTCCGGCCGTGGAGTTAATGACGGCGACACGTTGGCATCCAGCGCGCTTGAGCATGAGGCAGGCTTCGATGGCTGCTCCTCTGTTCTCAACAGAGATGAATTCGGGGCCTTCAATAGGGTCCGCACGGTTGATGAGGATCACGCGCTGACCGTTTTCAAGACAAGTATTGACCAGCGAGGCGGGTGGAGTGCCTGACACGACGACGGTTGCGTCGGCGCGGTAGTTGAGCGTTTGCCTTAAGGCGTTTTCGACACTGTCCTGCTCGCCGGACGTGTTCAGCACCATAACGACCTTGCCGATGGCCTGCAGCCGGCGGGTGATGACTTCGACAATGGAGGCCTGAAAGGGGGCCTCCATTCCGGCCACGATCAGGCAGACAATGCCGGTGCGATGCCAGAGCAGACCCCTTGCCAGATGGTTGACGTGATAGCCGAGCTTATCGGCCGCTTCGAGAACCTTGGCACGGGTTTCCGGGGATACGCTGGCGCCATCAGTGAAGGCGCGCGATACGGCCGAGCGCGAAACACCTGCGAGCTTTGCGACCTTATCGGCGCTTACAGAGGCTTTTCGTAGCTTTGTCTTCGCCTTTGACATGTATGCTCCTCAATCAGCGCTATGCTTGTCGCATAATTTTCGCCTGAGCAACCACCATCCTCTTCGGCACGTCGTTTGTTTGTTGATCCGTTGTGCAAATCACGCTTGCGCCCGGCTGCGTTAGCGTTTGGAGATCACGACATTAGACGTGATCAGCAGTTGGTTGCAAAGCTGTGCAATGCGTGCAATCCTTGCTCCTGTTGATGCTGCCTGCTGGGGTGAGGAGTGGGGCTTTGCAGTCCACCATAGATTTAGTTGATCTGCTTGGAGCTGTCGCCCTCTTGCTGTGGGGTCTGCGGATGATCAAGACGGGCGTGCTGCGCGCTTATGGCACTGTGTTGCGACAACGTCTTGGCCACAGCACGGCCAATCGCTTCGTCGCTTCACTCGGAGGGTTTTTTGTGACCCTGGGGCTGCAGTCGAGCACCGCCACAGCGGTGATTATCGCCTCTTTCACCGCCCGCGACATCATTCGCCCGCGTATGGCGCAAGCCATGATGCTGGGCGCCAATTTTGGCACAGCCGTGGTGGCGCTTGTGCTCTCAGCCGATATTCATTGGGTGGGCAGCGGCCTGCTTTTCGCCGGGGTCATGGTGTTCAATCTTTCGCAGGGGAGTCGCAACCGCAATCTGGGCCGCGCAATGATCGGGCTGGGGTTGATGCTGCTGGCGTTGCAATTGCTTGGCGGCGTTACAGCGCCTTTACGCGAGTCCGAAACCATCATCACCGTGCTTTCGGCACTTGGAGACGCTCCGGCCTTTGCTATCCTGCTCTCCGCGGGGCTGGCCATTTTGGCTTCGTCGTCACTGGCCGTTGTGGTTCTGATCATGATGCTGGCAGCAGCTGGCGTGGTTGGGCCCGTACTGGCCCTCTGGTTGGTGGCGGGAGCCAATCTCGGTGGTGCCGTTCCGCCCTATCTCGCCGTGCGTGCCGAAGGCCTGCCTGCACGGCGGTTGACGCTGGCCAATATGCTCATCCGCGCCAGCGGCACTATTTCGGTCCTGATTTTTTCAGCGCCACTCGCCCAGATTCTGACGTCTTGGTTCACCGATCCTGCTGCCTATGTGGCGGCGTGCCATCTGGGGTTCAGCGCCGTCCTTCTCGTCGTCTTCTTGCCTTTGCTGGGGCCGGTGACCAAACTCGCCGCGCTTTTGCTGCCCGAGCGGCAGGGGGCTGGAGATCAGTACCAGACCTACCTTGATGACGGCCTGATGTCCTCGCCTGACATGGCCATTGCCGTCGCTGCCCGGGAAACATTGCGCATGGGCGATCTCATCGGCTCCATGCTCGACCAGACACAGCGCTCACTACGCGAAGGCGACGAAGCCGCCTATGCGCAAGTCTCCCGCCAAGAGGCAGAGGTCGACCGGCTTCACGAAGCCATCAAGCTTTACGTCGCGCGCATCAGCCGGCTTGATCTGGAAGAAGATGACGCGCGCCGTGCCGGTGAGGTCATCTCCTATGCCATCAATCTTGAGCATGTGGGCGACATCATCAAGCGGGGCCTGGCCGAGATCGCCGCAAAGAAAGCCCGGAAGAAGCTCTCGATGTCGCCCGAGGGTCTCGCCGAGATTAATGAGTTCTTCCAGTACACGCGCGATAGCCTGCAATTGGCCCAGGCCATATTCATGTCCAGGGATCCGGACATTGCAAAGCGCCTGCTGGCGCAGAAAATAGAAGTCCGCAAGCTTGAAGCCCGTTCAGCAGACCTGCACATGGCTCGTATGCGCGCCGGTCGCAGCGAGAGCATGGAGACCAGTTCTATCCATCTCGACTTGCTGCGTGACCTTAAAAGGGTCAATGCGCACCTGACATCTGTCGCCTATCCCATCCTTGAAGAAATCGGGCTTCTGGACGAAAGCCGTCTGCGCGACGCGAAGTCCGAATAGGATGTGGTTTGAGGCGGTACAGTGCAATGGATTGCAATTTTCGGTGGGTTGCGATTTTGGCCATACAATCTTGGGATTTCGGCGGCAAAAATTCTAGTTGCAACATTCCAATTTATCAGGCCTCATCCATAGAGTGAACAGCTGTGCACTTGTCTGTAAAATGAGGTCATAAGACCCGGCAGACATCACCGCGCAGCGTATTGACTGGTTTTCGAGGAGGAAAGCCTTGCTTGCAAACGTGAAACGAGCCCTGCTGCTGTCGGTCGCAGCCGGGGCGATGGTGGCGCCTGTCATGGCGCAGTCGCTGGACGAACTCATCGCCGCGGCCAAAACCGAGGCGCCGATAACGATCTATGACAGTACAGGCAAGATCGTTGATATGGCAGCCAATTTCGAGGCGAAGTTCGGCATCGAGGCCATCGGTCAGAAGGTCTCTGCAAATAGCCAACTCGAAATGATTATCCGAGAGAGCCAGGCGAACAATGTTCAGGGCGATGTTGCCCTGATTACTGATGCGCCTGCGGCAATGGCTCAGCTTCTTCCAAACGGCTTCGTCGAGAGCTGGCTGCCAGCAGACCTGGCGGACAAGATCGCGCCGGGCTTTCAGAACCCGCTCGCCATCTCCACAAATGCCAATGTCTGGGCCTATAACACCGAGGTCTATGACAGCTGCCCGGTTACCAATATGTGGCAGCTGACCGAGCCAGAATGGCGTGCCAAGGTGGCATTCGTGGATCCGCTCACCAAAGGCACCTATACAGACTGGTTCAACCAGATGGAAATGCACGCCGATGAGGCAGTTGCCCTAGCCTATAAGGAACAATACGGCACCGTGTTGGATACCGGCTCGGAAAGCGCAACGCGCCAATGGCTCAAAGCTTTCGCTGCAAATGCGCCGCTGGTGGTTGATGGCGATGATCCGGTTTCGGAAGCTGTCGGCGCTGCCGGTCAGGAACAGCCCTTCTTCGGCATGCTGAGCTCGGCCAAATTCCGCGACAATGAGGACAAGGACTATAAGCTTGGCCTTTGCGGTGAAATGGCCCCCTTCGCTGGCTGGACCTATACCAAACTCGGTTTGATCGCCTCTGGAACCGATAGTCCCAATGCGGCGCGGCTGTTCATCCACTACATCCTGACTGAAGAGGGCATTGCGCCCCAGGTCGCGGACGGCAAGATTTCTACTAATGCCGATGTAAAAATACCCGATGGCGAACCCTCCGGCATTGCCGATCATTTGGATGCGCTCCTGCCTTACGACGCATCGACGGGTCTTGATGATTGGGAAACCCGCCAGGACTGGCAGGATTTCTGGATCGTCAATTACCGTAAGTAACGTTCTTGCGGCCCTGCCTTGTGTGGGGCCGCATTCGTTTGCCTAGACCTATTGGACCGAAATGACCTCCGACCTTTCCGCCGCGTCGCGTGCCGACTATTCTACCCATCTGATGGAGATCGCCAAACAGGCCGCTCTGACGGTGGGGCCATCTTTACGCGCCGCATTTCGCGCCAATATGGCGATCGACTACAAGGTCGACCTGCATGACATAGTGACCATCCACGACAAGCAGAGCGAAATCGCCATTCGCGATTACATCCTGGCCGCTGAGCCGGACTCGACGCTGCTGGGAGAGGAGGGGGGGAGCGTCGGTCAAGGCCGCGTCCACTGGTATGTCGATCCGATCGACGGCACGTCCAATTTTGCGCGTGGCCTGGCGTTCTGGTGCGTTTCCATCGGCGCAGTCATTGATGGCGAGATCGTCGCAGGCGTCGTTTATGACCCCATAGCCGAGCAGTTGTTCTCCGCTGATCTCACCGGTGTCTGGCGCAATGGCCAGGCAATCCGGTCTCAGGCAACGCCCGAGGAAGCCCGCGCGACGCTGATAACCGGCTATCCTGTTGCGCGTGATTTTCGCCTTGATGGCAGGGATGCAGCGCTTGCTCATTTTGGTGTGTTGGCGGAGACTTTTTCGACCTTACGCCGTCCGGGGAGTGCAGCATTGACCCTTGCACACGTCGCGGCAGGCTGGTGCGATGCTGCCGTAGGTTTCGGCGTTAATTCCTGGGATGTGACCGCCGCGGTGCTCATACTGCGCAATGCCGGCGGACGTTATCGGCCCCTGACTTTGGGCAAAGTGGAAGAGGATGCGCTTGCTCACATGTGTCCGGGCTACGTCGCTACTGGTGCCGGGGCGATCTACCCTACGCTTGAGCGAATTGCAGACGCCATTAACGACGCCAGAAAATCCGCCGCCGCGTCCTCTTCTCCGGAACTATCTGGGGTTGGTCATGAGTGAGCATGCTGATCACCTTCCGCCAGAGAGCATGGTGGAGCTGAGGGCACGCTTTTTGAGCAAAAGCCTGCCGCTTTCACCGCGACAATACAGTATACTCGGCCATTGTCTTTATACACCAGATATCGTGGCTTTTGGTTCCACCTACACCGTGGCGGCCCACTGCCGCGTGTCTACGGCGACGATGACCCGGCTCAGTCAGCAACTGGGATTTCCCACCTACAAGCAGTTCAAACGTGTCTTTCAGAAGCAGATTCTAGATAGATCATTGCAGGTCAGCAGCGGAGCGGTAGCTTGATGAGGGCTCTTTGAACGGTCGAAATCGGACGCTTTTCGGAGGGTGTTGAATTGACCGCCGGCGACGATGGTGAAGGATCAAATCTCGGAGGCTGAGACGGCGACAGGGCGGCGTTGACCTCTACGCCGAGGTAGCGAACCGTATAGCTGTCACCTACTCAGCGACCAGTCTTGCGTACTGCCGCGTGCTGAGGTGGTCGTCGGTATGAATGCGGCTAGGAAATGCGTAGTCATCGATTCTGCCACCTGGATGTTCGAGCCAGGCGGAGCGGGCCGCCCTGGACTGCCCCTAGCCCGATAGACAGGCCCCGCCTATCCTTTGAGCATAGAAGGCAGCTTGTGAGTACACCGAGATTTACTGCAGAATTTAAAGAGGAAGCCGTCAGGCAGGTGATTGAACGCGGTTATCGCGTTCCAGATGTGACGGCTCGCTTGGGCGTGCCGGCCAAATGGGTCAAGGCGATCTGCACGCAAATTGAATGGGGCGAATTGGTGCTTCCCGTTCGCGTGTGCGGCGCGTACGGGTTCCGGTTGCCATGCGACGATCGATAAAGGGGCGGGGCTCCGGAATTGTCCGAAAGCCGGTCCCAAGGGAGGTCTTTACCCGTCCTGATTTCCACGGCAAATGCCCCTCGGGGGGCTGCCCATTCTGTTTCAGTCGGAGGCGGTCATGCTGACCGGCGCTTTGGCCTGGGCGTTGCGCCAACGCCAAAACAAAACCCCTCCCCGCCGGAGTGGGAAGGGGCTGATGGTCCGGATGACGCCTCTGCCTAGTTGGACAGGGCAAAGGCCATGACATAATCGCCCTTGTCGTCTGAATAGGGCGCGCCGCCGACCGAAATCAGCACATATTGCTTGCCGGTTTCGGGGGAGACATAGGTCATCGGCGTGGCGCTCGAGCCCACTGGCAGAGGGTATTTCCACACTTCGTCGCCGTTTTCGGCGTCATAGGCGCGGATATAGTAATCCTGATAGCCGGCGAAGAAGACGAGGCCGCCTGCAGTTGCCGACGTGCCGGCATAGGTGGGCAGGCCCATGGGCATGGGCAGATGGGTCTTGATGCCCAGCGGTCCGAGCTGTTCGGCGGTACCGGCCGGCACCTGCCAAGCGATCTGGCGGGTGTTCATGTCGATGGCGGTCACGGTGCCGAAAGGCGGGTTGACGCAGGGCACGCCCAGCGGGGAGACCCACATTTCAGTGGCCATGCCATAGGGCGTGCCATGCTGGGGCGATGGGCCATGGCCCGTGTCGTCGGCATGCACGCTTTCGGCAAAGGCCTCGTAATCGTCACGCGGCACCAGCGCGAACTTGCTGGGGGCGCGCACATCATTGACGAAGATGCGGTTGTTCGGGATGTCGACCGACACCGAACCCCAGTTCAGCCCGCCGATATTGCCCGGCTGCTGAATGGCATAGTCGAGGCCGATGGGCGTGAAGTCACCCTCATAGCGCAACTGGTTGAAGGCGATGCGGCACATGAGCTGGTCGAACATGGTCAGCCCCCACATCTTGGCTTCGGTCAGGCGTTCCGCCCCGATCGTGGGCATGCCCACCGAATAGGGCTGTGTGGGGGAGAGATATTCCTCCGGCGCATGACCGCTCTGGGGCACGGGCTTTTCCGCGACTTCGGCCAGCGGCTCGCCCGTGGCGCGATCGAGCAGGAACAGCTGGCCGCGCTTGGTGGTCTGCAGCACGGCCTTGTCTACCCCGCCCGCATCATTGGGCAGGTCGAGCAGGGCAGGCTGGCTGGGCAGGTCATAGTCCCAGATGTCGTGATGCACGGTCTGGAACTTCCAGCGCTCGCGGCCGGTGGTCACATCGAGGGCCACCAGGCTTGCATTGTACTCGTCGGCAAAGGCCGGACGATTGCCGCCGAAATAGTCCGGCGTGGTATTGCCGAGCGGCGCATAGATCAGGCCCAGCTCATCGTCATAGGCGGCCGTGGTCCACATATTGGGCGTGCCGCGCGTATAGGTTTCTCCCGCTGGGGGTAGCTGGGTGATGGCTGGATTGCCCAGATCCCAGGCCCAGTCGAGCGCACCCGTCACCACGTTAAAAGCGCGGATGACGCCTGAAGGTTCGCCGACCATCTGATTGTCGACCACCCAGCCGCCGACGACGACCTTGTCGCGGGCAATCAGCGGAGCCGAGGTCTGGAAATAAAAGCCGGGAATGATTTCGCCCATATTCTCGCCGAGCGAGACGATCCCATTGGTGCCGAATGCGGGGCAGATGACACCCTGCTTGGCGTCGATGGCAAAGAGGCGAGCGTCCATCGTGGTCAGGATCAGGCGCTCGTTGCAGAGCTGATCGGGGACCTGTTCGCTGGCTGGCAATTCATAATAGCCAATGCCACGGCAGCGCTGCCAGAAGGGACCACTGACCTGAGGATCGAACTTCCATTCCTCGGCGCCGGTATCGCCATTGAGCGCGATCACCACGTTTGAGGTGGTGCAGGAATAGACGAGATTGTCGATCTGCAGCGGCGTGTTCTGGTCGATGCCGATATCGCCGCGACCCGTATTATAGGTCCAGGCGACCTGGAGCTGGTCGACATTGTCACGATTGATCTGATCGAACGGCGAATAGCGCAGACCCGCAGTGGTGCGGCCATAGGCCGTCCAGTTTTCGGGCTCGTTGTTCCCGGCGGTCTGCTGATAGGGGGTGATCTCCGCATTCGGACGAACAACGCCATGTGGGACAAAGGCAAAGGCAAAGCCGACGGCGAACAGCACCGCGGCGAGTGCCGCGCCACCATAATAGACGCCGGAACGGGTCGGGCGGCTGGCTGCCGGGGTGAAAAGCAGCGCGAAACCGGCCAGCGCCAGCGGGGCCATCAGACGGGCGAAGAGCGGCCAAAATTCGAGTCCGGCTTCCCAGATCGCCCAGGGTACCGTCAGTACGGCGACCAGCAGCACCAATTGTCCGCCCAGGGCCTGGCCACGCAGCATCAGAATGGCGGCCGCCACATAGGCGAGGCCAACGACCGTGTAATAGGCCGAGCCGCCCAGCGTGATCAGCCATACGCCTCCACCAGCCAGCCCAAGGCCAATAAGCCCAAGGACGACGGCAAATAACCGTGCAAGGAATTTCATTTTTCACCTATCTGTCAGGCTGCCTGACGCAAGGTGTCGGATCGCTCGGGGGGGAGCCGTGGGGGAATCCGAGTAACTCATGCGTCAACAGCATTGCCCATGCGATGCGCCTCCTGCCTGGGCAAGTCAAGTCGCCGCAGTGAACGGTCTGTTCAGCGTGGGGCGGGTTTGGGGAGAGTTCAGCCGGACGTGAACCATCCACGCCATCGGATCTGGCGGGTTTTCCCGCTCATCTGGATTGGCAGAGTCGCCGTCCAAGTGTTACCCAAACGAGGTACAAACTTTCCTCCGCCGAACGACACCGTTTCTACGATTCTGCATGCTCTCTTGGCCCAAAATTCGTACACTTGGCTGCTATAGCGCATTGTAGGGAGCAGCCGGCCGAATTTGACGCGCGGGACCGGGTGAAGCTGGTAATTACGTTTGCGCGGTAGCGCTCTAACGCGCGTAGAATTTCTTACGGTACAGCCGATTTCAAGCTGTTGCTTGCCCGAACACTGCGGCCGGCTAGTTCGCCACACCCTGAAGGTAGTCCTGCAGCTGCATCCATGAATAGCTCATCGCGGCGACAAAGATTACGAGGCTGAGCCAGATGAGCTGTAGGAAAACCCGTTGCAATGACCATCCGCGCCAACGGCAAATAATCCAGACAACAATGAGCACCTGGTAGCTGCTGGGATAGAGAAACAGGGCCGCAATACCGACACTATAGCCCTGTGACGCAGCCTCGCCTTGGATAGCCGATGCCCCCATGATCCAGGGCAGAAGCAGCAGGGCGGCACCGATGGCGATAATCAGAGGTATGCCGTGAATAATGATCCCGCGCCACATCAAGCCTGTTCCTCTTCTATATTAAATGGCTTCGCCAGGTAGCGACCCTAGAAGACCATGGCCTGTCGACGCTGACGTCACATAGCCGCAGGGTCGGAATCGAGTCCGATCTGACGAGCATAACCCGTCAATTCCGCCCAGTCGCCATCGAGCCCAAAGGTGATCGCTACCCGGTCCAAGCTGTGAAGGCGCTGACACGCTGAGTATCGCAAGGGCAACATGCATAGCGGCGTCTCTCCGTTCGGCAGTTTCTGATTGGACGTTGCCATGGCGGACAACCTTGGTTGCGAAGGTCCGACCAAGGTTTGATTTCGCCGGGTCGTCTCATCTGAAACCAAGGAGATACATCCCATGTTGAAGCCACTTGCTCTTATCCTCGTCATCGCTGGCATGCCGCCCCTTGCCATGGCGCAGGATATTTTCGTCCCGCCGGTTACGACCGCCAATCCGGGCTATCTATTTCCCAATGACCAGTATCAGCGCGATCGCCAAAGTTCAGGTAGCGGGACATCCCGTCAGGCTACTCCTGTAGAGATCGAACTTGATGCCGCCGCAAAAGCCAGGGTTCGCGCTGCGCTGGAAGCTCTCGTGCCTGAATACAATGCCAGGGCCCGGCGCGATGGCGAGGAAAGCGCCAATCGCTGGATCGGCCAGAAGGCGTTCGAGCTGGGACAGAGGGAAGCAGAATTGCTGAAGCAGCGCATGGGCATGAACTAGAAATGCAGACACTATTGTCCGGCACGCAGTGGTCTGCGGTCACACACCGTGATCGCGGAGTGCTTGGCCCATGCGTGCTGGCCGATTTCCGGGTGTCTTGAGGCGACATGGTCATGATCGCCTTTGTTGAGGGAATGCGGTCCAATGTGGTCGCGATCGACGAAGCCTCCGACGCCGTCTGGCAGGCGAAAGCGCGAGACCTTGATGCCACCGGCCGGTCTGCTGGCTGACCTATTCCGGGGCGATGAGCTTCAACACTGGATCACTGAGTCAAACAATTGAAATCGAGGATGTCATGACAACCTATTTCGTGCCGCAGCCGCGGCGTATGACCGGCTTCCTGTTCCCGCTGCTCATGCTCGGCATGGCCGCCGTGATGGCGCCGACATTGATCAATGCGGGGTTGGCTATGTGGGTGCTCTTCATCTTCGGGCTGCCATTGCTGTTGGCGATCGTGATTTGCGTCGAATACTGGAACATTTCGCTGATCTTAGACGATGAGGGGCTGCGCTATCGTAGTGTGGGCTATGAGCTGAAGGCGACATGGGCGCAGGCGTCCGTCAGGCAGGGTGATGGCAAGCCCACTCTGGTGATCTGTGAGGCAGAACCCCGCTTAAGTTGGTGGCTGGCACCAATGAACGGCGTGCTGTCGGTCCTGATGCCCCGCCGCGTGCGTTACGCAGGTGGACTGATGGGGAGCATTCCCCTCTGGTATTTCGCGACCACGCCGGATGATGCGGTGCTGGTGGAAGTCCGTCGCAGGCTCGGTGGCAATCAATCCTCGGGCGACGGCTCTGTGTAAAGACAGCGCCCAAGGACGCGATTGCGATTGCTTACGGGCGCGATGACGCCAATGCTTTGGATGATAGCGCCAGACGTAGTTTCATACGCAAGATAGTTGATGCGATCGCAATAGCGGCGGCCTTCAATGTGCCGGCGGCAAGTCAACATCTGGGCTTCGGTCTCCTTGACCAGGACTGATGGCGCAGTCGAAACCATTGCTCTCCAGCACTGTGCGCTGCTCAGCAACGGCACCCGTAACAGCCATGTGCGCAGCAAGGATATCGTTGACCACCTGCTGGCCTGCGGTGGGATCGAACCGCTCGAGCAAAGCTGGCTCAGCGGGCCTGATGCGCGGGGCGCCTCATAGAGCCAATAGAAAAACCACCGATACACGCGGCTGGAATTACGAGTGCCAGCAATCATTGCAAGATGTTTCATCGCCGCCTCCCCCTTTTGCTTATGAGACGCTGGTCGGTGCCCGAACCTTGGTTGGAAAAGGCATTTAGGACGAAAATGCGTTTTCCAACCAAGGCCTCGCCGCCCTGCCGCGTCCTATGGGTGAGAACCAAATCAGTGACGGAGATTGTGATGATCCAGCGGCTTCTGCATCAAGCATTGCGGGCGGCGGCATTGGCTGCCTTGATCCTCGTGTCACCCGTAGCCTTTGCGGTCGAGGAATCCACTTGGGAATTGGCCGAAGATCTGGACGCCTTGAAAGGCGTGGCCCGTTCCGGAGAGGATCTGAAATCGATCATTACAACTGATCTCGAGTTCACAACAGCGCAGGTTGCGCGCTGGCGCGACGCAGTGGACACGGCCTTTGCAACGGAATTGCTGGAAGCCGATTTACTGGAGAGCGGTACCTTGCCAGAGGGCCGACAAGCGGCGTTGGCTTATGCACAGTCAGGACTGGCCGGGGCCGCTGGTGAGCATATCGAGACGCGCTTTGCGCAAGAAAATCCCGAAGTGCTGGTCGAGGCGGGAAAACGCTTTGTGAAGAGAGCCTCGGCGAGCGAAAACGCACGTCTGGTCGAGATATTCGCGGCGCAGCGTGGCCCCGAGCGGGATAATCTCGACATGGATGTCTATTTTCGGGCCATGGCGGTCGCCGCCAAGCGCGTAATCGGTGCCGAGGCCGCTCAGGAATGGGTGGAGAGTGCACAATATCTGCGTGACGAGCAAATCGAGCGCAACTTCCTCGCCCGCGTCGCCGCCTATAGCGAATTAACCGACGCTCAATTAGCCGTGGCGGCCGAAAAACTGAGCGAGCCAATAATCGCCGAGTTTTCCGCCCAATTGGTCACAGCTTTTTTGGTAACGATGCATGCGGCCATGGACCGGCCTGAAACCGAATACAAATGAGGCCAGCCCATGCGGATTGCAGCTTTCCTATTCGCTCTTTTGCTTCCCCCCGCCGCGACACTTGCAGGGCAGCCGTTCCACCCGTCAGAGGAAGATACGACCATGATATTTGCTAAACTGTTTGCCAAGGCCGGCAAGGGTCAGCCTGTGTCGGATATCGTCGCGCTACAAAACGCAGCAGTCCGCAGCGTGGTGGGCGACATTACCGATTTGCAGGACGGAGAGTGGGATGGCCGCGAATGGGTCTATCTCGCCGTAAACCACGAGGTTATGGTCGAGGAGGGGCTGCGGTCCAGTAGTCAGGCTTCCGTCCTGGCGCGCAGGCCCGGCGCCGCTCTGGAGGATCTGGACTTCAGGCTGAGCCCGGCGACCAAGCAGGCGCTGCTGGCGCTGCGCGACGCCATGGCGGAAGGCGGAAAGCAGGTCTGGACCGTCCTTGATCTCACCGTTGAGCGCGATGGCCGGTATGATTTCTCTTTCAGCTATGATCCGCCGCCAAGGATCAATGGCAATCTGCTACATAGCCCGCTGACTGGCCTGCTCGAGCGATATCTTGAGGACAGGCCCGAACACCGATAGGCCAGGCGCATGACGCAACATGATGAAGATCGAGCCATACTTGCCAGCGGACTCGCACGTGACGAGATCGCGGACTTGCTGCGCAATGCCGAGCCACGCCGCATGGCCAATCTTGCCTCCAGTATCAATCTGACGGGCGGCGTCTTTTTAGCGATGCTTGGGCATCAACTTGAGCGGGAGAGCTTTTCCTGGCTCTGGCTCATCGTGGCCTGCATTGTTTCCGGCATGGTCTGGAAGCTGTCCAATCGGCTCTGGCGCGATATCGCTCTGGCGTCTGTCGCGCAGGCCATCGGCGAACGCTGGGGGCAAAACTATTTCGCAAGCGGCTGGGGTGCTGTCGATATCGAGAAATGGATAGCCGATCTCTTCAGCAACGAGGGCAAGCGCTTCACGGCCTGGAAAAGCGAGGGCAAGCACCGTGATATCGACTATCGACTGAACGAATCCACCATCTGGCGCCGCGTCCATGGCAAGAAACGCAGTGAGATTATTCATCTCATACAGGTCGAAGTCGCTGTGCCGCGGTCCTTTTCAGGAAGCGTTGAGGTCGTCCCCAAGTCGGGCTTTTCCAGCGCAATCGATGATGTGTTCCGAAAAATGACCGGTGATGACGTACGGCGGCAGCCAATCGAGCCCGGATTCGATGCTGTCTTCGACACGATGGTCAGCTCCAATGCCGCCGCCGATAAGTTGGTGACGGCTAGCTTTCGCGATGCCATGCTGAAACTCGCATCGCGCAGCCCAAAGACCTATCTGTCTGGCCGGTTCGAGCATGGCTGGTTCAATTTGCGGCTGCCAATCCCGGAGGTGGTATTCGCCTCAGCCAGCCTGCTCAAGCCCATGGACCAACTGCTCGATGATGTCGATACGCTCTGGTGGGACCTCACCATTGCCCATCGCCTGATCGATAGTCTGATGGGCGACTATCACGGGCCACTGCGCTAGCGACGCGCAGCGGCTAATCTGCTGTCAGGCGTTGTTCCACTTCAGCTCTGTCTAGAGCGTTGGACACCAATGTCGATCGCTCGGGATCGCGGCGATAAATCCCGTCGACCAACTGATAGACTCGCCAGAAGCGAACGTCGTCTACCCGGATCTGAATGGCGAGCAGCGTGCTATCGGGCTGTAGGAAGGCCGAGAGAATTTCCACGCTCTCGCCGGGCATGACGCTCTGGGCATCGATCGTTCGTTCCCCGGACAATTCCGGGAGGTAAATCTCCAAAGCCTCTGCATCAAGACGCAGACCAAGCCGAATGCCATCACCCTCGAAATTCGACAGTACCTGGGGCAGAGGCTCGACAGTGGCAGCTTCGGCATCCGGCGGCACGGTCATGCCCATGCGGCGCCCCGTGCTTTCCTCGGCTGGCATGTCTGCCACCTGGTCGCGGCTACGCGACAACTCGGTCGGGGCCGACGGCGCCACACCGGGGCTATCGGCAACCTGTTGCTCTGCCATGCGATCAGGAGGGGTGCCGATGAGGTTCGGCGAGACAACAATAACGGCAAACAGAGCAAGAGCCGTGGCACCGGCCGGCATAAGCCACCGGGCCGAATGCGTGAACCATTGCGCCAGCGGCATCGAGTCTGCCTGGCGCGTCTCTGCCATGCGCTTTATGAAAGCCTCGCGGCTTTGCGCAATGGTCGCATTCATGATGACTGGATCGGGCTCTGGATCGACAAAGCGCGGCATTAGGTCGAAGGGGTCATGATTACCACTCATAGCAAGCCCCTCAACGACTTGCGCGCATTGTGGATGTGCCAGGACACGGTCACTTCCTTGCATCCCATGATCACGGCGGCTTCTGCCTGAGAAAGTTGTTCGCCAAAGACCAGCATCATGGCGTCGCGCTGCTTTTCCGGCAATTGGCGCACTATACGCCAGATATCGTTGACGCGCAGCTGGTCTTCCTGATCGGGCTCGATATCCTCGCGCGTTATCGCCGAAACGACTTCCACCTGCCTGCCGAGCCGTTTCTGGCTGCGTTGCAGGTCCCGAACGGCATTAAGCGTCACGCTGTAAAGCCAGCTGGTAAATTTGGAACGCCCGTCGAAATGCGCGATCGCATTGGCCAATCGCATGCAGACCGATTGCGTCACATCCTCGGCATCGCTTTTGTGGCCGAGCCAGCGAAATGCCGTTTTGTAGATGAATCGATAATGCTCTGAAATCAGCCGTTCGAAAGCTTTTGGGTCGCCCGCTTTGACCTGTTTGATGAGATGTTCGGTCGTGTCGGACGGTGTGGAGATATCCCCGTCAACAAATCGCACCCTGCCAATGACCCCCCGCTTTGCCTCAGCAATAATGTCAGAGAAGCGGAATGGTTGTGGCAAAAATGAGATTTTTTGCCGATCTGGGAGATATTTACTGGAAATCGCCTTCATCAGTGCCCTTTGGCGGTTCCGCCGAAACTGAAAAACCATACTGGGAGATCTTCGCGATACGGCTCATTGCTCGCTCTCCCGCAACCAATGAACTTGCCCATCAATGATGATTTCTTTGGGACGGTTGGGATCCTGGCCGTCGATCAGGGCAACGAAATGTCGTTCCTCCCCGTCTGGCCCATCGATCATCAGCGAATAGCCATCGAAACGATAGGGCGACCGCGTGACCTCATTGCCGCTATTGCCGGCCACGATGATATAGGACGTTCCGAAATTGCCCGCGACGAAGCCACTCCGTGAATATTGGAGCTGTCCGTCGCTCGAAAAGGCATAGTCGCGATCGCTCCGGCTGCCGCCCATACCGACATTAAGGTAGTAGTAGGTGTGATCGAGCAACTGCCCCTCCGGCAAGGGCATCAGCCGGCTTGCCGACGAGAGGTCTAGCTCGTTACCTGCGTCGAGTCCGCCCGTCTGGGTCAGGATCACCGTCCCCCAACTATCGCGCCAGGAAAACCACCGATCAGGCTCCCGCTGTCGGGACAGGGCGACATCGAGGTCGGTAAAGGCGAAATTCCACTCGTGGCGATAGGCCGTGCCATCGCGGAGCAGAACATAGATGTTTTCGTTGCGCTCGGTATAACCATTGCCGAAGCCGTCTATGCGGGCGTTGAACTCGGCGTCATAAAGCACGCGGTCAATGTCGCTCATAGCCATACCCTTGCCGGGTCCGGCATAGGCTTCGTCATACTCGGGTGGCCTCAGCATAAGGCCGGCACTGTCATCATCCATGCTGGCCAACTCTGTCTGGCCCGGATCATGGGTGTAAATCTGGCAATCCTCGAGGCTCACGGCGCCGCCTTCGCGGTCGTCGCGCACCCAACGAATGGTGCCAGCGATGATGCGATCCTGGCCTATCGCGTCTGCCATGCTGGTCTCATGACCGTCATCGGCAAATGACTGGCAAATGGCCATGAAGGACGATTGCTGATCCCCGCGCCATTCGCGCATCTTGTCGTCTTCGATGACGCGACCAAAGATCGCCACAGCACGGCGCTGCGAAAGCCACGCCTCGGCATGTGCTTCCCGCGCTTCGCGCAGGTCGCGGTTTTGTCGCGCGCCCGACTTGGTCCCCACCTCGGCCATCTTGCTTTCAAGTTGTGCGGACAGCATGACGAGGGGCACGACCTCGATTTCTCCGCTTGGCGCAACGACTGCGGCTTCGGCAACAATAATACCGAAGTCGTCGGCGTTGCGCAGCAGATAGCGGATGGGACGCTCGATATCGAACATGGCGTTATCCTTCAGCGCGCCTCGAAAGTCGCTGCAGGTTTCGCCATTTTTTTCCACGTCTCCTTCGACCAGCGCCTGGGCGCGTTGCCTGTTGTCTTCCAGCTCCGCCTCGAGATTCGGTAGTTGCTCAAAAGCGGCCTCCAGCAGACGATTGTAGCCCGCAAGATCGACCCGATGCGCCCAGCCCGCCATGGCGTCACTCCGCTCCTGCGCGCCGTCGGGATATCGCGCGTCACAAGCCTCCATATAGGCGTTAGCGACAATGGCGCCTGTGGCGGCCTCTCCAAGAGCGTCCGTAAAGTTCGCTACATCATCGGCGAAAACCGGTGATGCTATCAGTGCGCATAGGGCCAGAACCAGGGCTGAGCGAACCATCAGGGGCAGGCTCCTACGATCCCGTCCACCCGCAAAACTCGACCGGTCAATTCTCCATCGATCAAGAGACACTGGTCGCTGTCCCAGGCTTGTCTGATGCGCTCGGCATCACGCGGGTCGGCGTCGAGCACGGGCAAGGTCCGTTCTGCCCACAAAAGGCCAGAGGGGCCCGGTTGCTGAGCGTCGGCGCCAGCTATTCCTCGCCAGGGACAGGGTGCTTGGACACAGAAGATATTGGTCTTTCCAACCAGCAGTTTAGTGCCAGACGGCATGACATTGGCCGCAGTTCCGACTGTAGTCGCAGCGAGCATGGCCGTTAACACAAGTGACGATAGCAGTTGCATGATGGTGGCCTCAGCGGTTCTCGAGGCCATTGGCCTCGCGTTCCTGGGGAATGGTTTCCCGGTTAGCCTCGACATCGGCGATCAATCTTTTCAACCCTGACCTGACCTCTTCGAGAGCCGCTTCATGCTCGGTCTTGGAGGTGGTGCCATTGTCATTGGCCGCGTCCCATTCCAGTGCCCAGTTCATGGCCGAAATCCATTCGTCCACATCGCCGGCAATATATTCGTTGACGGGACGTCCCACCTGCTCGCTGAGGGCGCTAAACAGGACGCCCTCATTGCGGGCGGCTTCCCCACCAGCAGTGATCATGAAGCGGTAACGCAACTGGCCGGCATACATCCAGTTGGCAGCTTCCTGCCCCTTGCCCTCGGAAAGCAGACGTGATGACAGCACATAGAGGGCAGCCGGATGCAGCTCGGCCGCCTTCGCCTCGATCTCAACATTGCTCATGGCCTCGAGGCCTCCTACATCCTGTGCCGGAGTGGCCGACGCCATGGCTGTTGCCATAAACAGAGAAAGCAGCAGTCGTTTCATGGTCCTGATCCTTTCGTTCTCCTTGATAGGACGACCTGCTTCGGGCGAACCTTGGGCCGGCCTTGGAAATTTCTCCAAGAAATTGTGTAACTGAACCAAGGTTCGCAGTGGCGGCGACGTCAGATCAACAGATATAACTATAGGAGACGTCCATGCGCCGCAGCGTCATCGCCGCCAGCCTGTTGCTCACCCCCTCGGTGAGCGCCCTCGCCCAGAATCTTGACGCCCTCAGTGACGCGTTAAACCACCTGCCCGCCACCCTGCTCGTCGGGGAGCGCGGCGACGTGGCTTATTTCGTCGATGTGCAGGTGGTGACGGGGCTGGCAGACGGCAAGCCAGATGCAAGGCCGTTTTTCCGGGTGATGGCCGGTGCCGATATCGTCGCGCTTGAAAGCCTGGCGCGCACCGAACGCGCCGAATGGGAGACCAAGGCCGGCACGACGATGGACAAACTGGTCTATTTTGCGGGCTACGGCGTGCCGCCCAATGCACACAGCCTATGGGGCCTCAGCGACGTGGTCGCGGCAACAGAAATGATCGCAACGCTTGAATCCATCGGCTTCGAGAATGCCGGCGCGCCGGGCGTTATCGGCAATGGCGAACCGCAAAAAATGGATCCGGCCAAGCGCGACCCATCGGATCCATGGCGCACCATGATCGGCGCGGCGCAGTTCGCGACTGCCAGCGGCAGCGCTGTTGTTCAGGCGCAGACCCCGCAGGCGGCCATGCTTGCTGCGGCGCAGCAGCCCAGTCTCGACGAAAATCCAATCCTGCAGACGGCGCTGGCCGGTCTCGAACAATCGGTCGGTGACAGCCAGATTGTGCAGGCAACGATTGTCTCACCACTCTTCGGCATGACCGGGATCGATCCGATGGCTGTCATCTCACCTTCGGGCGGTCTGGAAGAGACAAAGAAGCTGCTCGAAGAGCAGATGGAAGGGCTTGGATCAGGTATCCCGCCGTACTTTGGTGGCATCGTGGCCGACGTGCAGCACGAAAGGCAGGGAGTGGGGATTGCGCTGGCCTATCCCGACTGCACGATTGCGCAGCAGGCCGCCGATGCAATTGCAACGCGGTGGGTTGATCTTGCGAGTGAAGATGCTCAGGGCCAGATAAGTGCTACCACGACTGAGGGAGAAGGCGGCCTTTGTGCGGCGAACGTGTCGGTCTATATCGACACGCAGGAAACGCCGCAAAATCCTGCCTATCGGGCTGTGATCGAGACCTATATGCGCGGCCAGCAGGGCGTACTCCAGATCGGGGCAAGCTGACGCCAGACCGGCGGGCCGGGGTTTTCACCTCGGCCCGATACCAGCGGTTAGGACGGACCGTAGTTGAGATTGCAGAACCCAGCGTCCGTCGAGTTGGTAAACCGGACGATGTCGCCGCCGTCTTCCCAATTGTAGATGGCGGTGGCGCCGAAGCCTGTCGCGTCTGTATCGCCATAACGCTCGGTCAATGCGGCGCCAAGCGCGTCGCAGTCGGCAATTTCACCCGGTGTGAAAACCACGAATTGCAACGCTTTATTGGTATCAAAAAGCAGAGTGGCTTCGCCTTCGATACCATCGACAGCATGGGGCAGCGTGACCAGCGGGGCGTATGTCGCTCCAGCATATTCGAACAGTTCAGCAGCGGCCGGCGTGTGGCTGCTGGCGCCGTCCAAGGCGGCAAGTGTTTCGTCGGGTGACATACCCCAGTTCGTGGTTTCCCAATCGGCATAAGCTGGGGCGGCAAAAGCGATGAGAGCAGTCAATGCTGCAGCGCGACGAATTCCGACAATCATGTGATTTCCTTTCTCAGGTGGCTACGAATGGGGATATTTTAATTGAGCTGGGGCATCTCGGCCTGGGTGAGCTCCAGGGTTCGTTGGGCCTTGAAGTCTCGCAGGCCGCCCAGGAAGGCTTCTGCAGCATCATTCCCATAAGCGCGCTCGCTGACGCCGAAGAGGATCGAACCGCGCTCACCTTCAAAGGTGGCTTCCGCATAGCGGTAGCCATTCCATTCCAAGATGAATTCGCCGTTCTGGTCCTTGGCGGAGAGTAGGAAATCGAGCAGGAATTCGTCTGTTTCTTCGTTCTGAAAGACGGCCGAATTGGCGACCGGATCGGTTCCTTTGCGCGCGTTGACCATGTTGATCTGCGCTGAAACCACATCAGTCAGGGCCATGTCGCTGGCGAGAAACTCGACCAAGACCATGCTTTCATAGCTTTCGGCCGCCGCTCCCTCGGGCAGGTATTCCTGCTTGAAGTAGCCTGGCTGCGGATTGGACGACCATGCCAGCACATAGTCCGTGCCGCCGACGGTGATAGGCCCGGGAACGCCAAGATAATCCGTCGCCTCCTGCGCCATAGAGGGCGACACGGCGAGCAGGCCCACAAGGGCCGCAGCAGCAAATCTCATTTGAAACATCGATGATCTCCTCGAACGAGGCAAGATGCCTCTCTGTTGATCTGACGAAGCGGCAATCAAAGACCTTGGCCAGTCATGCAATTTATCTGAGCCAAGGTTGTCGCGCTCCCCGACGTCCTATTTGTGAACGGTGATGGAGAGTGTCATGCGCAACAGCTTTATCCTCGCCGCCAGCACCGTCCTGCTCGCCATGCCAGGCGTCGCTCAAGAGGAGGGCTGGCAGGCCGATGCCGTGGCGAAAGCGCTGGATTATCATGTGGCGAACCGGCCAAAGCTTTGCATCAAGCTCGACCCGTCCCAGACGCAGCCGGCAAGTTTTGAACTACAGACCGGTGAGGAAACCGCCGCACGCCAGACGCTGATCGTGGAATTTCCATGCCAGTTCGGCGCCTATAGCGTGACCTCGGTCTATCTCCTCTCGGACCAGCACGGCACGGTGTCGGAGATCGTCTTTCCCTTCCCGAAATTCGACATCGAATATGACGAGGAAGGCGCCGATCAGACGGTGAAGAATATCGTGATCTACGAAACGCCCTATCGGCGCGAAGTGTGCAATCCCAGCTATGACGCGTCCAGCCGCACCATGTCGGAGCGTAATAATTGGCGCGAACAAGGCGACGCCTATACCGAGACACGCTGGGGTTTCAAACACGGCAAGTTTGAGATCAGCTATTTCGCCGTAGACGCCACTTTCAGCGGCGAGGACGATCCTATCGTAATGATCGATCGCGATATCTGGTGAGCGCCATGCGAGCACTTTGTCCACTCGTGCTCGCCCTGACGCTCGCCACCACGCCCGCCATGGCTGAGCGCGATACCGGCATGCCGCGGACCCTTCTGGAGGCTATGGACATTTCGCGCCCGCAGGCGACAGCCAGCGCCTTCGTCGCGGCCTAGTCGAATCCGACTATTTCGCCGCGTCCTATCTCCTTACCTTCGATGTCAGCACCAGTTTCCACTCGGCCATGATGAGCCGTGACGGCGTCGGGCTGCTGTTTCCGCGCTCGCCGGGAACGGTCGGTTCGGAGGCGGTGCATACGCTGGATGGTCCCTATGTGAGCGAGCAGGTGCTGGACTTTGCCGACTTCTTCGACGACGTCATGTATCAGGCCGAAATCACAGGGGTTCTGCCGTTCGAGATCAGGCATGATGCCGACATTGCCACCGCCATCTTCGAGGGTTGCACCATCGCCATTATAGACGGCGGTCCCACCTGCATCTCGTCCAGACCCGGCCCGGTCGCTGGCTTATCGACTGTATCGAGTTGTCGCCAAAAGGGCAGGCTGGTCGTTCCTGGTAGTGGCTCCAGGCTGCGCTGGCGGTACTAGTCAGCCAGCGCCAGATACTCGGCCTCCAGACGATCATAAAGATCCATGCTGCGGTTGATCTGGTCGACCTGCTCACCCATCAAAAGGTTGGAGCGCGACGGCGAGCATTCGAGGATTGTCGCGTCGAGCACGGCGGTGGCGCGCTCTTCGATGGTGGCCCGTTCTGCGGCATCGAAATAGTCCGGCACTTTGGCCGCACGCGCCAGATCAACGCGATAGCGGCCGCCATGGCAAAGATCGGCATAGGCCTCGTGAATCCTGGCTCTGCTGACAATGTCACCCTTTTCTCGGGTCAGGGCGCGGCGATAGGCATCCGGCGTCTTCACGGTCAGATAGATGTAATCATTATCCGCCAGCGCCGAATATTGCAGAGCGGGCAAGTTGCGGTCGGGCATGATCCAGTCGAGCGGATCGATCCGGATGACATCGATCGAATTGGCGACCTGGACGAGGCAGAGAACACCGGCGACGGCTGCCAGCGCCTTGCGCTGCCCATCCTTGGGCGCCGATGGACGCAGCATGGAAAAAACCATGCCCAATCCAATCAGGGCCATGATCAGGCCGCCTAGATTGAAGCGGTTATCCGAGACGAGCTCTCCATTCACCCGTACGCTTTCGGTCGTGCCAAGGAAGAGGAAAAACGGCACAATTGCCAAGGCGAAGACAATCAGGGGTTTGGAAAAGCGCGACATGGCAATGCTTTCTGAGTGGCTTGGGGAGGATGCGCTCGCTGGTTCCAAGACGTGTGGCCAGCGGCGCGGGCTTAGGTGACGGGCTAATGTCTCGGCGCCGCAATACAGACCGGAACCATAATGGTCGACATGGCACTGCCGAATGGATTGGCCAAGCTGCGTGGTTGCCAGACCACATGGTCGCATTTGTCGACCCTGTCTGATCTCGTCCCAGTTTCACGCAACAGATCGAAGACGAAAACGAAATCGGGCTGCACCTCATGCCCGTTGGTACGCAGATGCAGTTGCAAGCTCGTCGCGTCCATGCTGCCGGCGGCGGTGATGACGAAGCCATTGTTCAGCGCCTGCATGGAAATCTCGCCTTCAGATGAAATTTCCATCTTCGCGTCTTCCGACCGCCAGCTACCGTCATCCTGCGCGTTGAGCGCATGGTCGAAGCGCATAGCCTGTCGCCCGTCGATGGTGGCGCCGCCGGAGAATAACAGGACGCCCTGTTCATCCAGCGAGAGCGTGATTTCGGCATCCCCGCCTGCGCTGTGCCTGAGCGCACCGTCGGACTTCGATACAGCCTCCACCGTGACCAAGCCGCGCCACGTCGAGCCAGCCAGGTCGGCAGGCGCATCAGCTTGTGCTGCGACGGGCGCCATCAGCACGGCGACAGTCGTCAGTGCAACGAGGGCATGCATCAATCCAGGCTCCGCAGGCCGACGATGAAGTGCATATATTGCACATACCGATCGCCGCTCGCTTCATCGTTGATGGCGACCATCTCGTCGCGACCACCGTCCAGTGAGACATGCTGCTCTTCGGTTAAAAGGTCAGAGCCGATCTGGGCGAGGGATTTATAGCGCAGGTCACGATAGCTGCCGTTTCGGTCGGCCTCGGCCATAAGTTTGTCCATGAGTGCGTCCGCATGCAATCCGCCACAGTTATTAGCAACCTCCGCTCGTCCGGTATCCAACGCCGCAATCGTGGCTGCATCGAGCAAACCGCTTTCTGCCTTTTCCAGTAACGCCTCAAGCGATGTCGTATCCATGTCGCAAGGCCCGCCAGCGACCAGATGGTTCCGGGGCTGTCCGGGCATGGTGATGCCGTCGATGACAGGATCAATGCCGGACCAGTCCGCGTCGGCGTTCGAGCTAACGCAGGACAACACCACATAACCCATAGGGCTGGGTATGGTGGCAACGGTGAAGGCGCCACCTATCTCATTCTGACCATAGACGCGATATGAAGAAGACCCACGATGGGTGAAATCCTCGCTACCTTCGGTGGTTCCTGGAACCGGCACCTGCGTTGCCATCTGCTCATAGGCGCCCGTATCGTCAAAAATGCTGTTGACCCATTGCTGATCGCCTTGGCCATAGGCCGGATCATAATAGAAGGCGATTTCGCAGATATCGCCGCTGGGATCGAGTGGAGGCAGATCCGAATTGCTGGCGGCCACAGTGATCAGTACCGTTCCCTCCGGTTTCTGGCCGACCATTTTCGCTTCAAAGCCCTCGGGCGTCTCGAAAGTCAGACCGAAATCCGGATCTACCAGAATCTGATCCTGTGCAGCAGCCATACCCGTGACGGCGGCGACAAATGTCAGAACTGCAAACACCTTCATCAAAACCTCCATTATTGAAGATTGGACGACCGGTTGGTGCCGAACCTTGGTCGCGAGCTTTTTTCATGCGCTCGACGGGTGACCAAGGTTTTGGCCATAGCCGCCGTCTTATGGTCGAGACCCTTTCCCGGCCATGAGCGCGGAGCAGACAATGACGCGGCGGGATCATCCTGTTGACCGGCGCGGCAGCCTTGGCGGGCCTGGCGACCCTGGTCCATTCGGGCACGCGCGAATGCGGTTTTATCGACACCGTAATCGGGTTGAGCGGCTGCACAGCTAGTCGCACGATTGCAGGCGTTTCGACGCTGGGCAGCACGCTGGCACGCGACGACGATGGACATGAGGGGCTACCGCGCGCCATTCTTCAGGTCTGGAATGTCGAAACCGGGGCGGTCCTTGTCCGGTACGATATTGACACCGATCTGTCGCCTGCGCTGGCCTGGCACGACGATGGCGAAGCTGTTTTCGTCGCAACGGCAGCCGGCGGCATGCTCGGTGCGGCGACCCAGCTTCGACGTTACGGTGTGGAGGTCAGACCATGAAGAAAGGTTATGTCCTTTCGGCTGCCGGGCTCATTGTTGTCGCCGGCCTGGGTTGGGCGACCTGGTGGTCGCTGGGCACCTGCCGTCCGCTTGATCGGTTGCTGGGCCTGTCCTGTTGTACCCATAGCGTGTACCTGGTCGATTTCTTGCCGCTGACAAACGCCACCATGTCGCCAACCGACATAGGCGGCATCGCTAGCCTGGTTGGCCAGGTTCGGACCGCAGATGGCTGCTCTAACACATGCAAGGCCGTGCGCTCGGCGGCAATATCGCGTTGCAGAGCGTAATCGGAGGTATTTGGCGCGCCCGCTGCGACATAGGTGGGCACTGTAATTACTGGGAAATTTCGCTTCCCATTGACCGATGAGCGACAGCTTCGGGCCGCACCCGAACATTTCAATTCGATTGGCCTATGACAGAAATGAGGCCGGTAGCGGTCTGACGGCTTTTAGGCTTTCCGCTGCTTTTAGCTGACATTTAAGGGACGCAAATCAGTTCCGCATTGAACTCGTCGATGCTGCGGCGATCACCGCAACTACAACGGCCGCGATAGCCGCTGTAGTTGCAAGTACTACATGACTACGCGATTACTTCGTAGACGTCCTCGGGCTTGAGGGCCATCAAACGACCGGCCATCTCTTTGCGGAGATAGACGATGCGGGTTTCCTCGTCGGCGGAACGGGTGCTGCCCTTTTTCACCAGCTGGATGAATTCTTCGAGGACGAGCCCCTCCTTGACCTGCACAGTGACAGTCTTGCCGCGATAGGTGAATTTGAAAACATACCCGGCGATGTGGCCGCGCTCTGGCTTGGCCAGCGATGGCTCGATCTTATATCGATCTTCTGAACTGCTGCGGGTGACCATTTCGATAGCGTCGCGCGCACCGCGACCGACAAACGAGGTCTCGACGGAAAAATCGCGTCGTTCAGGTGCGGTGTCGGGGCTCAGTTCCTGAATGGCGCGAGCGAGCGCTTGAAAGCCATGCGCAGCGCCGCCGGGCAGCAGGAAACCGTGATAGTGCATGCACTCGGCATATGTGAACGCCATGGCGTTACCGTCTTCCACGACATTGATTTTATATTGATCTGACAAAGCATTATCCTTTCTATTGTAATGCAGGTGATGTGTTGCGCCCGGTAAAGGCAGGAACGACCCCTTCCCGGCGCTTGCCTTTCACGTCCTCGAACACCACGGTGCGCATGCGCACCCCGTACAGCGCTTCAAGGTGCTCAAGGGTCAGCACATCGTCGGTGGCACCGAAGATGACCCGTCCACCGGGCATCATCAGCAATACGTGGTCGGCGAGTGCGAGTGCGTGGTTGGGGTCGTGGGTTGTAAAGATCACCGCGCGGTCATTGTCGCGGCGGATATCAGTGAGCAGATCGAGAAAACGCTGCTGATTGGCCAGATCGAGGGCTGATGTAGGTTCGTCGAGGATCAGAACAGGCGCTTCCGTGGCCAGGGCGCGTGCCAGAACGACGAGTTGCCGTTCGCCTCCCGACAGCAGAGAGAAGTCGGCTGCCGCCATTGCGCTCATGCCAACCCGATCGAGGCAGGCCGCGGCAATATCATAGTCCGCCTTGTTCGGCTGCCCGAACAAACCCAGCCGCGCTGCACGCCCCAAAAAGACGGATTCAAGCAGGCTGACGCGCGGCATGGCGCTGGCGAGTTGGGGAACGTACCCAACCATATCGGGGGCGAAGCGGGTGCCGCTGGACAAGCGTTCATGACCAAGCGTTGCCTTGAGCGTCGTGGTTTTGCCAGATCCATTCGGGCCGAGGATTGCTAGTGATTGTCCTTTGCTGAGAGCGTAGCTCAGGCCTTGGAACACGGTGCGGTTGCCATAGCGAATGCAGGCATCACGGAGGCCGATCATCGGGGTAATCTCGACTGGTGCTGGCGGAGAAGGACGGCAAACACTGGCGCGCCAATAATTGCAGTAAGGACGCCCAGAGGGATTTCGGCGGCGGTGGCCGTTCGAGCGACTGTGTCGATCATCACCATATAAGCGGCACCAAAAATCATGCAGGCTGGCAGGAGCCTTCGGTTGTCTTCGCCGACAAGCAGGCGGCAAAGATGTGGAATGACCAGACCCACCCAGCCAACAATTCCTGACACCGCGACCTGGCTGCCGACGATGACGGCGACGACCATGAAAATGATCCAGCGCTCGCGCTCTGGGTTGGCGCCAAGCGTCTTGGCCTCGGCTTCTCCAAGCGCCAGCACGTTGAGCCGGAAGCGCATGCCCACGATGAAGGCCGTGCCCAGGATCAGCCCGGGGGCGCCGGTCATCAACCGCTCCCATGTCATTGTTGAAAAAGAAGCCATCAACCAGAAGACAATAGCGGGCAGTGATGATTGCGGATCGGCAAACATCTGAACGAGTGAGACCAAAGCCGAAGCCAGCGCGCCGACGACCATGCCTGAAAGCACAATGGTTAACATCTGAGTGCGGCCACCCACCCGCGCCAGCATGGCAACTAATATCAGTGACAGAATTGCGCCGAGCGAGACGAGCAGGATGAGTGGCAGGCCCCACAGGCCGAGCAGGATGGAAAAGGCCCCTCCCAGCGCCGCGCCCTGCGACACACCCAGAACCTGAGGTGACACAAGTGGATTGCGGAAGATTGCCTGCAGCGCTGCGCCCGCGGCCGCAAGTCCCGCGCCGGCGAGAGCCGCGAACAAGGTGCGCGGCGCCCTGATGAGCAGAACTATTCTTTCATCGACATTGGTGAGTTCGAATCCCGGGTTGGCGATGGCGTTGAAGACGATCTCCAGCGCCCGCCAAGCCCCAACTTCGAGGCGACCAACGCAGACCGAGACGACGCAACAGGCGAACAGGAGAACTGCGCCAACTACATAATAGAAGCGACCCCTTAGGCCGTCAGCCGCTCGAACACTGCGATTGGTCACAATCTTCACCGACGCTTGAACTGGTCGTAATTGGTCGCATCACCCTGCATCGAGAGGCGCAGGACGTTGTCGATATCTTCTTCGGACGCGTCGTAGTTGTAGAGACGCTTAAAGGCGTCGCGCATCTCGGTTCGCATATCGAAGTCGAACAGCTCAGGATGCAGGAGGCTGGAAAGCCACATCCAGGTTAGTGGGGATTCCTGATTGCCGGAATCCCAGCGATAACCGCCGAGCGGGAGCTTATAGACCCGGTGTTCTTTAGCTGCCTTGAGCTGCGACAGGATCGGGTTGTCATAAACCCAGTCGACCCCAAGCGCTGGCTCGAAGCTATTGAGCAGGATGACGTCTGGATCCCAGGCTGCGATTTGCTCGATGCTAATCGGGACAGTGCCATTAAGATCAGCAGAGGCACTGACCCCGCCTGTCATCTCGATATACCAGCTCTGGTAGTGGCCTTCGCGGCCGACGGCCTTGATATTGTTGAGGGCGCTTTGCAGGTAGAGAACGGTAGGCCGATCCTTCTCTTCAAGGCCGCTGGTTTTGGCTTCGATCCTGTCCTGGACGCTCTGGCGCCATTCGACGATTTCAGTGATGCGTTCCGGCTTGCCGATGACATTTGCCAGGAGCGTTTGGCTCCCTCGGACATTGGCCTCCGAGCCTGTGCGCGTGAGGATAGTATTGAGGCCTGCATTCAACAGCGGATCGACAATGTCGTTGCCTTGGCCTCCCCACTGAATGACGAGGTCTGGCTGTAGCGCGACAAGCGCCTCGACATTGGGCATGAAGTCGCCGCCGGTATAGTCATGCGCGATCAACTCTGCCTGTGGGAAGATCTTGCCCAACAGACCTTCGAAATGAGCCACGTAAGATTGTGGGTTCATCCCAACCAAACGATCGATGCTGCCATCCATAGCCACGACTGCGGAAGCCATCGGCATAGGGAAAGTAGCGATACGGGATGCCGGTGCATCGAGTGTGACCTCGCGGCCTTCCATGTCGGTGACAGTGATCTCTTGAGCGTGCGCGGGAAGCGCCGCGAACAGCGCAATAAGGGAAACGGTGAGTAGCTTTTGCATACGACTTATAACCAGACTGTTTTTGTCAGGTTTCGTTATCATTCCCTCGAGGACGCGATCAAATCGATAGTTCGGGGCAGCGTGATCGATCTTTTCGCACAGCGCCTCCGGGGTGGGGCAGGGCTACGCGTCGCCGCTCTACCAGTACCGCGACTCGCATGCGTGCCTGCCAGCACTTGCTGGAAAAGCGTGCCGCTTGTCGAAAGCAGCCATAACCTCTAGTGAAATAGGAGTTCAATTATCATGTTTGGGGGGCATGAACCAAAGGACGAGCAGTAGCCGATGAAACGAGCCGACCGAACCATCATTTCCAACAGGCTTTCTGCTGTATCGATCCGCGATCTGGTTCTCGTCAGCACTGTCTGGAAGCGCTCGAGTTTCCGTACAGTGGCGCGCGAGCTGGGGATTAGCCCTTCAGGGCTATCGCATCAGGTCCGCAAGGTCGAAGACGCATTGGCAACGACCCTGTTTGAGCGCTCCAGTCAGAATGTGAAGGCAACGCCCGAAGGCAAATTGCTATTGTCGCACATTGAGCAAGTGCTGCGTGAAGTCGGCGCACTTGATTTGCTCGCGACCAAGACCGCCATGCCGTTCGGTGGACATTTCAAGCTTGGCGTTATTTCTGCGCTTGGTCCGTATATCATGCCGCACTTCGTGGCGCTGTTCGAAGCGATCTTCCCCACTATCACCCTGGACTTTCTCGAAGGCAAAACCGAGGGCGTCACTCAACGGCTTCGCGGTGGCGAGATCGACATGATGCTGTCCTGCCGCAAGGACGACGGGCGCGATTTTGAAACCCGAAAACTGTTTGCCGAACGTTTGGATCTTATCGTCAACACCGCCCATCCGATCGCAAACGTAAATATGGTCACCATGCAGGAACTCGCCAGCCTCGATATCATGACGATGGCCGACGGAGAGGGCTATAGCGAGGACACCAACGTTCCGCCTCCGGCACAAAATGAAGATGGCATCTACGGCCCCACTTCTGAAATTCGCGGGCTGAGCTTTGAAACCATCGGAGCGCTGATTTCGACGCGCGGAGGGATGAGCCTGGTGCCGGCGCTGTCCGTCCCCCGGTTGGCCGCATTTCCGAATGTGAGAATTATCCGGATCGGCGGCAATGCGCCCATGCGCAAGATTTACGCGTCCTGGCGCAGTTCATCGCCACATCACCAGGCGTTCCATCAGCTGTGCGACGCGCTCTGCAAGCTTCAGGATGTTTGTGACCGGTCTCAGCCCGCATAACGAGACATTTCACGACCAACATCAGTTCTGTTCGAATTTTGCGCACACGGATCGCCAAACAACGGTTTTGACGACTTCAGACACTTGTTGTCCCCTGGTGGACATTGGACGCCAGACGCTATCGGGCGTCCATTCTCTCTAAAAGTGAGGATGACAATGTCTGCCTTGACCGTCGCCGAAGACAACACGTCGCTGACCTTCACCTATGATGATTTCGTGAAATATCACGGCTTCAAATCCCCGTGCGGCTTGTCGCAGGCCTACAAGGTTCTTGAGCTCGCATTGCCCATTCTCGAGGATGGAAAGCCGGTCGAACGGCGTGAACTCAACATCATCACTGCGTTTACAGGTCCAGGCGCAAAGGATGGATTCGAGATGATCGCCCGCGCGGTGTCCGGCGACCGCTACACGGTCAATCCACGACTAGGTGGCGATGGCGTCACCGAAAGCCCGAGCGGGAAGTATTTTTTCCGTCTCGAATATCGCGGCAAATTCGTCGAACTCCGCCTCAAACCAGAACATATTCGGGAAGATTACATCCAGCTTTCGCGCACGCCGAACCGCAGCGACAGCCAGCATGAACGTTTGCAGGAACTCAAGCAGGAACTCGCCGATCGTGTCCTGCCGCAGACCTCGGAGCAGCTTTACGACGTCACGACCGGTCAGATCTGACCGAGCCGCCTGACAATCCAAGCAAGCAGGATCGGCAACGCCATTTCGGAGGCCTCGTGTTTGAAGCCGGTCGAAAGGGCCCAATTTTTCTGGACATAGACATGACAAACACAACGGACATCGCCGTTCTCGACGGCGGCAAGCTCCTGACATTCAGCCACAGCGATCTGCTTCTCTATCACGGCGTAGCTTTTCCAGGTGGCGTGGCCCACGCCTATAAGGTCATGCAGCGAGCATTCCCTTTGCTCGACAATGGCAATCCGCCTGAGCGCCGCGAAATCGAAATCCGCACCGCCTTCCGTGGCCAGGGCGGACGGGATGCGTTCGAGCTGGTCACGCGGGCAAATTCTGAAGGGCGCTATCACGTGGATGCGGCGCTGGAGCGCACCGAGCGTGGCAGCACGCTGGCCCGCTATTACTTCGCGTTGAGCTATCGGGGTACTGTCGCTTGCGTGCAGGTACGCGAAGGCGTGGTGCGCGAAGAATTCGTATTCCTCGAGCACAAGCCAGATCGGACGCCCGAAGAAACTGAGCGCCTGGAAGTGCTCAAGGCCGAAATGTCGGCCAAGCTGATCTCGGCACCCTGTGCGGATGTTTATGACGTCTGTCCGTGACGCCGGGCGCGCTCTGCTCAAGCGCTGTCAGACCATCTGGCCATCCTGCAAGCCAGCGGGTATTTAGGTCCCAATCGGGCATCAGCCAAACTCCGTTGCGACACTGATCGTAACGTTGGGCAAGGCAGCGCAGATTTTGTCCACCAACACGCCGCCAAGCATGCTGCTTGGCGCTAACATAATTTAGAGAAAGCGTCGTTGACCGGATCGAAAACGTCGATCGATTGGAAGGCGGCAGGTGCGTTAACGCTTGCGGCGTTTGCGGCTTTGGCACTGGCCAATGCCGTGGGACTTTCGCATGCCTATTGGGCACCAATGTCGGTCTGGGTCGTGGCTCAACCGTATAGGGACCACGTACTGGAGCGTGGGCTGCTCCGGTTTGCCGGCACTATTCTTGGCGCAGCTTTCGGTGTGCTGCTCATCTGGGCTTGTCCCGACCCGATAACGCGCTTGCTGCTCACCTGCCTTTGGATCGCAGTCTGGGGCGGCGCTCAAAACCTTTGGCATGGGCGGGGGCGCTATGTCGCATTTATGACGGCCATGACGGCGGCGGTTGTGGTGCTGCCGGGCATTCTTTCGCCTGAGCCCAGCATTACCATTGGTGTTGATCGCGTTCTTGCCGTGCTGGTCGGCGTTCTTGTATCCATGGTCGTCATCGGCATCACGACACCAGCTTCCCCTGAGGCTCTGGCGCGGCGTGCGAACCCCGCCGACCGACCTATCCAGCGCCGGCTCGTACTGAATTCTGATTCTACGGTGAGAGCGCTGCTGGCGGGAGCAACTGCTGGTCTCGGCACACTGGCCTTCGGTCTTCTGGGCATCCTCGAAACCTACCAGCCCGCGGAACTCAGTGCTCTCGGCTTTGCCATCTTCGCACTGATCCTTGGCGGCTTGCAGCATCCCGGGAAGCTGGCACCGCATCTGTTTTCGGGGGTCGTCATCGGCATTGGCTTTGCCGCTGTGTATCGCGTCGGCATCCTTCCGTTCATGCCGTCTCAGGCCTTTGCCGTCCTCAGCCTCCTGCCTTTCCTGGTTTTAGGCGGCATAGCCCGCTCGTTTCCACCCACGGCTGCTGCAGCGCTTGACGCAAACATGATTTTTCTACTGCTCGGTCAAGCGTCCGTCCTTGCCGTCACCGATTTGCGTGTCGTCACCGTTGAGGGACTTTCAATCGTCATCGCTGCTGCAGCGGCGGCAGGCATTATTTCCATGCTAGGCCGGACGGGAATAGTCCGTACTGGTTGAACCACAGGCCTGCGCTGTCGATAGAGCCCGCTACGTCCTCACAGACGCTGAGCTTGCCTATTGCGTATGAGCAGACCGATTGCACCCAGCGCGGGTTCATCGCTCATCTTCTCACCATCCAGCAAAGTGGCAGCAGTTGCCAGTTCGAGGCGTGGCGGCCGATCGTTCAACTTTGATAATCCCGTATTGGCGAGCTCAAGCAGGGGCTCGCCTAGCCGCATCAGTTCGCCACCGAGCAGAATGCGTTCAGGATCATTTGTTCGCGAAACGATTGCGGCCAGCTGAGCGAGAATATCGGCGGTTTCTTCCAGCGGGGCTTGCACGGACGGATCGCGCTGCAGAACTGCCGAAACCACCGCGTCGAATGTGTCGCAACCAAACCTGTCGAGGACCGATGCAATGCTCAGGTAATGCTCGAAACAGCCGCGACCGCCGCAGCGGCAGGGCATGCCATCCAGATCGTAGGGAACGTGACCGTAATTTCCGGCCAGACCCGAATGGCCGGTAAGTACCTCTCCGCGATGGATAATGGCCCCACCGACGCCGCGATCAAGGCGTAACAGGACGGCGTTCGTGTCGCCCCCGAGACTTCCCCACAGCAACTCGGCCAATGCTGAACAATTGGCGTCATTCTCCAACACGACAGGCTTATCGAGCAGGTCGGCGAAGGCCGCGCGCAGATTGCGGCCACTCCATTCCGGCACTTTGACCGGCGCGCCGATCAGGCCGGTGCGCGGGTCGACCGGACCAGCCACGGCAATACCGACACCTTCAAGAAGATTACGGTTGCATTGGGCATCTTCCAGCACCGCCTCCGCAATTCGTGTCACTGTTCCAATCGGCGCCGCGCCCTGGGCGGCGTCCGTCGACACATCCTCACGTCTCCACGCAATCACGCGTTTGGCGGCATCGGCGATCACGGCCGTGACCTTGCCCGGCTCGATGGCCATTCCCAGATAGAGGCCGCTTTCGGGCCGGATGCGAATGGCGCGACCCGCCCGTCCGGCCGCCTGCGTGCGAAAATTCTCGCCCGTATCTTCCACCAGTCCCTTGTTGCGAAGCGACTGGATGGCGCGCGATGCCGTGGCCTTACCCAGTCCGGAAAGGCGGGCCAGTTCGGCAACGCTGGATTCTCCCTGCTCCCGCAAAATCTGCAAGATCTTGGATTCGCTACGATTTTCCGGCGCAGGCCTCTTCATTCGATCCATATGGATCAAACCTCTTGACTCAGGAATATGGGTCACAATACGTTTCATATGGATCGAATGGAATATCGATCCACGGAGGAGGTCATAGGATAGCAAGTCAGCGCGAACAAGCGCGGCTTAGGCTAGCGGCTTTCTCCCATGTGACATTCAAAAGGGCGATTGGCCCGTCCCCGGGGAGGGAATATGATTAAACGGCGTAGCTTCTTGGCTGGCTCGGCTGGCCTGATGGCAGTGACTGCTTTGCAGACCACCGGCGTCTTCGCGCAAGGTCGCGTTCAGATCGGCTATTCAGTGCCGGACACCACCAATCCGTTCCTGGGCTGGCTGACCTCGTCGGTGAAGGAACTGGCAGCGGCTCAAGGCGTGGTGCTGGAAGTTGCAGATGCCGGCAACAGTCCGGTCCGCCAGATGGAGCAGATCGAGAACTTCATCGCCATGGGCGTCAAGGTCATCGACATCATGCCCGTCGATCCCAACAATGTGCAGGACATCATCACCCGTGCGCAGGCGCAGGGCGTGAAGATTTTCGTGCAGGGCACCGATACCGGCGTCTATGACGTCATGCAGAATATCGACCAGTACAATTGTGGCGAGCAAATTGCCGAAATGGCCATCGACTGGGCCATCCAGGCATTGTCGACCGATGGCACGGAAGCCGGCCTTCCCACCGGTGCCGATGCGCCCAAGTTCATCCTCATCCCGGCGACAGACACTATCGACGCCAAGCAGCGTTGCCAGGGCTTCATCGACAAGCTCACTGCCTGGGGCAAGGCAAAGCTCGTTACTTCGCCCACCGAGGCGCGCACCACTGCTGCGGGCACCAGCGTCATGGAAACGCTTTGGCTGCAAAATCCCGACGCCAAAGCCGTTCTTACCTACAACGCCGATACGGCTATGGGCGTGAATGAATACATGATGGGCCAGGGTGGCCTCGACCGCGCCAAGTTCGGCGTCTTCTCCGGCGACTGGTCGCCGCAGATCCAAGAAACCATCGAGATGTCCGCCGAGAACAATAGCGTATTCCGTGGCACGATCCAGGTCGTTGGACCCGTCCTCGACGGCGAACAGGTCGAGCTGCCTGCCGCAACCTGGCAGGTCATGGATGCCCTGCTCAATGACCAAATGCCTTGGGGTAACTGGATCCAGGACACGGTCGCCAAGGTCACCGTGAAGGCCGAATGAGCATGACAGAAAACGGATCGGGCGCTTCGGCGCCCCTTCTTTCCCTGTCCGGGATCGTCAAGACCTATCCCGGCGTCACAGCGCTGGACGGCGTGTCAGTGTCGTTCGACGCCGGTGAAGTCCACGCCATCGTCGGCGAGAATGGTGCCGGGAAGTCCACCCTCATCAAGACAATTGCGGGGGCCATAGAACCAGATGCCGGACAGATCATCGTCGCCGGGCAGTCCCATGACGCGATGACGCCAGCCGCCAGCCGCGCCCTGGGCATTGAGGTCATCTATCAGGAATTCAATCTCGTCCCGACACTGTCGGTGGCAGAGAACATCTATCTGGGGCAGTCGACCGGCTGGCGCGCCGACTTCGGGCTGATGCGCCGCCGCACGCGGGAACTGCTTGGCGAGCTTGGTGTCGCCATCGATCCTGATGCGCTGGTCCGCGATCTGCCGACAGCGCAGCAACAATTGGTGGAAATTGCCAAGGCCGTGGCCAAGGCCCCGCGCGTGCTCATCATGGATGAACCGACCGCGCCCCTTTCGCTGGCCGAAGTGGAAAGTCTCTTCGGCATCATCCGAAAGGCGAAAGCGGCCGGAACCTGCATCCTCTATGTCTCGCACCGCCTCGACGAAATCTTTGCCATCTGCGACCGGATCACGGTGCTGCGTGACGGCCGCCATGTCGAAACCATTGAAACCGCCAAGACCGACCGCGATGGTCTCATCCGTCTCATGGTTGGCAGGGAACTCACCCAGAGCTATCCGCAGCGCCAAGCTCAGCCTGGCGAAGTCGCCCTGGAACTGCAGGGCCTTTCCGGCAATGGCAATGCGCCGATATCCTTCCGCCTCCACAAGGGCGAGATTGTCGGTGTGTCCGGCCTCGTCGGCGCTGGTCGGACCGAACTTGCCAAGGTGATCTATGGCGCCGCCGCCGCCGATGGCGGCACGCTATTGGTCCATGGAAAGGCAATGCGTCTCAGTTCACCCAAGCTGGCGCTGGCCGCCGGCATTGGGCTCGTACCTGAAAATCGCAAGGAAGAGGGCGTGTTTCTCGACAAGCCCATCCGCTGGAATATCGGTCTGGCGGCACTCAACTTCCTGCGCCGCGGCATTGCCATCGATACCAAGGCGGAAAGACAGCTTGCTGAAACCTATGGCGACCGGCTGCGCATCAAGACGCCCAGCCTCGATCAGCGGGTCAAGAACCTCTCCGGCGGCAACCAGCAGAAGGTCGTGATCGCCAAGACGCTGGCGGCCCGCGCCAATATCATCATCTTCGACGAACCCACGCGGGGCATCGATGTCGGCGCCCGCGCCGAGGTCTATGCGCTGATGGCCGAACTGGCCGCCGAGGGCATCGCCATCCTCATGATCACCTCCGATATGGAAGAACTGCTCGGCATGTCCGACCGCATTGTCGTTCTCCATGAAGGCCGCCTCACCGGCCAACTCTCCCGAGCAGAGGCCACGCAGGAACGCGTTCTCGCCCTCGCTTCGGGCATGACCGAAAGCCAAGCCGCATGACCACCTCGTCCCGTTCGCCTGCAGCCCTGCTGCGGCAATTCATCATTCCGCTGGTTCTGGTGGGACTGATTGTCCTGTTCAGCTTCCTCTCGCCCTACTTCTTCACCGTGCAGAACCTCACCAATATCCTGGTGCAGAATTCCTACGTCATCATCGCGGCGGTCGGCCTGTCCTTCGTAATGATCTCTGGCGGCATCGATCTTTCGGTCGGCTATCAGATGTCGGTCGTCGGCGTGGTCACGGCTGTCTGCATGATGTGGCTCAACATTCCGGTGGCACCGTCCATTGCCATCGGCATTGCCTGCGGCGTGCTGCTCGGCTTCATCAACGGCATGGCCTCAATCACCCTCAAGGTCCATTCGTTGATCGTCACCCTTGGCACGATGACCATCTTCCAGGGCATCAGCTACATCATCTCCAACCAGTCCGCGATCATCAACCTGCCGCCCGAGTTCAAGTTCATCGGCCAGGGTTATCTGTTTGGATGGCTGCCCATGTCGGTGCTCCTCATGCTGGTCTGCGTGGGCTTTGCCGCGTTCATCCTCAACATCACCACCTTTGGCCGTACCATCTACGCCATTGGCGGCAATGAGGAGGCCTCCTGGCTCACCGGCATTTCGGTGAACAAGGTCAAGGTCATCACCTATTCGATGTGCTCCTTCTTCGTCGCCATCGCAGCGATCGTGCTCTTTGCCCGTTCGGGCTCGGCGGCCTCGTCCACCGGCCCAGGCACCGAATTCACGGCCATCACCGCAGCGGTGCTGGGCGGCATTTCCTTCAAGGGTGGTGAGGGGCGCATGCTCGGTCTTGTGACCGGCGTTCTGATCCTGGGTGTGCTGAGCAACGGCATGCAGCTGATCGGCCTCAACACCTATGCCCAATACATCGTAAAGGGCCTGGTGCTGCTGGCGGCAGTGGGCTTCGACACCTGGCAGAACCTGCCCAAAACCAAAAAGAAGGCGGCTTGAAATGTCGAAGATGCACACACCCGATGGCCCTGATGGTGTCTTTGTCCTGCCCTTTGCCGATGTCAGCCATATCGCCGACAAGCAGCTTGATCTTGCTTATGCCGATGCAAGCCCATTTCAGGCGCTAGACCTTTATTTTCCTGAAGGAAAAGCGCCGGAAGGCGGTTGGCCGCTGCTGATCTATGTCCATGGCGGAGCCTGGATGATGTGCGACAAGCGCGACATCCAGCTCAACTCTCCACTCTCGCTGACGAATGCCGGATATGCGGTGGCTTCGGTCAATTACCGGCTGACCGGCGAGGCGCAATTCCCGGCGCAGATTTATGACGTGAAAGCGGCCATACGGTTCCTGCGCGCCAATGCAGCGAAGTGGAACATAGATACAGGCCGGTTCGCATTGTGGGGTTGCTCGGCGGGCGGGCATTTGGTTTCGCTCGCCGCCACAACCAATGGCGTGACGCTGTTTGAAGATTTCTCAATGGGCAATGCCGACATTTCCTCGGAGGTGCACGCCGTTGTCTGCTACTATGGCCCGACCAAGCTCGACGAGATGGACCAGTTCTACGCTCAGACCAAGATCGGTGAGTTTAGCCATCTCGATGCTGACAGTCCCGAAAGTCGGCTTCTGGGCGGCGTTCCCACCGAGGTTCCGGCTCAGGTTATCGCCGCCAATCCCGAAACGTGGGTCACCAAGCACTGCCCCCCGTTTTTCTTGGCCCATGCACCCCTCGACCCGGTGGTCCCGGTGCAGCACTCGGTCGTGCTTTCCCAGAAGATCACGGCGATCGCGGGTGAAGGGCGAGCACAGCTTAAATTCGTGCAAAATGCCGGACATGCCACGCCAGAATTCGATGAGCCGGAACTAACCGCTGAGGTCATCAGCTTTCTGAACCGAGTGCTCGCTTCTCCCTCACGCTCTTGAACGCAGGCCAACCCCCAGCGGAGTGATCCGCTGGGCCTATTCGCCCGAGTTCTTCTAGGCCCTGTGGCAGACAAATATAGCCGGTTCGTAGCTTTTGCCGGTTTGGCATCTGCACCTGTCATCAGGCCAGGTAATATGTCGTTTCTGTTAAGCCCGGAAATCAGTTGAACCAATAACATGCGCAGTGGCGGGACGCGCACCAAGAGCGCGCCCCGACGATTACTAGAACGGATAGTGCTGGCTCGGATCTTCGATCGTGACCCAGCGCAGGTCGGTGAATTCGGCGATCGCCGCCTTGCCGCCGAAGCGGCCATAGCCCGAGCCTTTAACGCCGCCGAAGGGCATATGCGCCTCGTCGCCCACGGTCGGGCCGTTGATGTGGCAGATGCCGGTTTCCAGCCGGGCAGCAACGTCGAGCGCGCGTTGCACATTGCGCGAGAACACCGCCGAGGAGAGACCATATTCGGTGTCGTTGGCAACGCGCACCGCTTCGTCCTCGTCCTTGACGCGAACCACCGGCTTGACCGGCCCGAAGGACTCTTCGGAATAGGCGCGCATGCTTGGCTTGACGTCATCTAGGACCGTGGCTTCGACCACGGTGCCTTTGCGCTTGCCACCGGCCTTCAGCGAGGCACCCTTGCCTACCGCGTCGGTGACGAAGGCTTCGTTCTTTTCGGCGGCTTCGAGGCTGATCAACGAGCCGAGCACCACCTGTTCGCGCGGATCGCCGGCAGGAAGCTGAGCGGCGCGTTTTGCAAACTTGTCGACGAATTCGTCGGCGACTGCATCCACGACGATAATGCGTTCGGTCGACATGCAGATCTGACCTTGATTCATGAAGGCGCCGAAAATGGCGGCATTGACCGCAGCATCGATGTCGGCGTCGTCTAGCACGATGAAGGGGGCCTTGCCTCCGAGTTCGAGCAGGGCGGGCTTAAGATGCTTGCCAGCCAGTTCGCCAATGCGGCGACCGACGCCAGTGGAGCCGGTAAAGTTGACGCGACGGACTGCGGGGTGGGCAATGAGCGCCTCAACGACCGCCGCTGCATCCTGTGGCGCGTTGGATATAACGTTGATGACGCCAGCGGGAATGCCGGCCTCGTGCAAACACTGCCCGATAAGTCGATGCACGCCCGGACAGGCTTCGGACGCCTTGAGCACCACGGTATTGCCGCAGGCGATGGGCATGGCGACTGCGCGTGTGCCTAGGATGACGGGCGCGTTCCAAGGCGCAATGCCCAGGCACACGCCGGCGGCCTGTCGGATGCCCATGGCCATGGTGCCCGGCTTGTCGGCCGGGATGATCTCGCCGGTGATCTGGGTGGTCATGGACGCCGCTTCGCGAAGGATGTTGGACGCGAGCATGACATTAAAGCCGGACCAGCCGCTGGTAGCGCCGGTTTCCTCAATCATCAGGCGGGTAAATTCCTCTGCCTTGCCGGCCATGATGTCGGCAGCCTTGAGCAGAAGCGTGCGGCGCTGGCCGGGTCCAGTCTTGGACCATGTCTTGAAGGCTTTGGCGGCCGCTTCGACGGCGGCGATGGCGTCGTCAACGCCTGCTGCTGCGGCACGGGTGGCGACCTTGCCGGTGAAAGGGTCCTTGCGCTCGTAGGTGGCGCCGCTAATGGCGCCACGTTCGGCACCGTCGATCAAAAAGCCTATGTCCATTGTTTTGCTCCTTAGCGTAAACTTCAGAATTTTGGCACTTCAGCGCAGACAGAATCTTGAGGCCAGCGCCTGCCGGCACATTGGCCCCGTTCACACAGAGCACGCAGTCGGAAGCCAGAGACAGGACGACCGCCGCGACATCGACTGCAGTGCGCTCTTTATGGCTCCATTCCGCCTTATGCAGCACGAGAAGGCTAGGTCCTAACCAGCCGCCGGCCCAACTCACCGCAAACTGTTCTTAGAATGAAAGGGGCAAATGGGCCATTTTAGACCTGCAGCTTGAGCGCGTTTAGCAAGACGCGCAGGCCGGGCATGAACCAGGTATTGCCGGTATAAAGAATGTTGGTCGGAAAGGTTTCGTTCTCGAAAACAAGCTGATGGTCCATGTCGCCGACCAGCCGCCGCCCCATCCAATAGCCAAGATAGCTTGCCATGGCGACGCCCGAGCCATTGTAGCCGGCGGCGTAATGTACGCCATCTTTTATACCCAGATGCGGCACGCCATCGAAGGTCACGCCCACCGAGGCGGCCCAGGCATGGGCTACCCTGAATTGCGCTAGCTCGGGCACGGTCTTGACCATTTCCTTGTAAACGCGGGCGGCATAGGGCTTGGCATCGCGGTTAAAGGAGCCTGGCAGTCCTGCCTTGGCAAAGATGACGCGACGATGATCCGGGCTGGGCCGGAAACATAGGAAGCCAAACTGGGTGTCGCTGAACCAGGTGAGGCGCGGGAAAATGCGCTTCATGACATCTGCCGGCAATTCCTCGGTAGCAATCACCGTGCCGACCACAGGCACAATACGCCGCCGCAGGAAGGGAAAGAGCTTACCCGAATGGCCGTCAGTGCCCAGACCGATTTTACCAGCGCGAATTTCGCCCTTGCTGGTGACGATCGTCCAGTTGCCTGCTTGGCCCTTGAGCTCCAGCGCCTCGCAAAACGGCACAAACCGTGCGCCATAACGACGTGCCGCGGCGATAATGCCGGCGACATATTGGCCAGGCTGAACCGCAATTGCAGTTGGATTGAATACGCCGCCATAGAAACGTTCTGACGCAATCATCTCGGCGGACAATTGCTCCGCAGAGAATACTTTGACGCCGCGCTCAACGTTGAAGTCCTGCTCCGCCTGCGCCTTGATGGCGGTAAATGCCTCGGGCGAATGAGCTAGGATTGACAGGCCCTCGTGGCGCAAGCCAGCGTCGATTTCTTCTCGCTCGAGAAGATTGAGAACGTGATCGGCCGCCTCGGGATAGGCGCGGCTGATATCCTCGCCCTTCTGGCCTGGGTGACGCCGCGCCAGCCGCGACTTGCCGAGCCCGCCTGTCAGATAGCCGAAATTACGGGAACTGGCGCCAAAACCAAGGCTGCCCGCGTCCACGACCACGACGGATCGCCCGCTGCGGGCCGCTTCGAGCGCCGCGGAAGCCCCAGTAAACCCAGATCCGACGATCACGATATCTGCCTTTGCGGGCAACGTGTCACCCGCGTCAGCGGCGAGGCTCGTACCGCGCCACCAATATGGATCGGTAGAAAAATCGGTCGTAACCTGCATGGTCTCGGGCATTCAGATATCCCTTGGAAATATGTGACGTGATATTTTCTATCGTATAACTTTTGTCGATATATGTCACGCACTGCTTATACCTAAGCCCAGATTAATTGGCGCAATTAGACTTAGCCCCATCGATGGCGATAACGACGCCAGCTCATTTCATGTGACTAAATCTTTGCGTATGCTAGAATTATGATATATAAATGAGGGACTTTATGGGAGATTCCGTTGAGCATTTCAGCAGCCAAAAGCATATTCGACGACAGCTTGTTTTCGCCTTCATCACTGCATGCAGAAGGCCGCGATAGCGGCTCCTACGGCCACCGTATCGCCGGGCCATCGGCAGGTGCAGAGCCGGTGATCATGGGTTTCTGGATGGCCGAACCGGGCACTTATAACCATCCAGGCGGCACGGGCGGCGAAACCTTCATCGTGGTGGAAGGCGAAGCCACAATCGTTGTGCCTGAAATGGGTGAAACCGAACTCGCTCCCGGGGTGGTGTTTGTCATTCCACCCAACATGCCTTCGACCATGAGGGTGAGGACGCTACTCAGAAAGTTCTCCGTCGTTCCGCGTTAAACGATCAAGGGCGCCTCCTACGAGGCGCCCCTTCTGTTGCCGGGCGGCTTTCACGCTGTCTTTGACCTGACCTTGGAAATATCGGGCACCGCATCGAGAAGCGCGCGCGTATAATCGGCGCTCGGCGTGGAAAACACCTGCTCGACCGGGCCGCATTCCACGAGCACACCCTTGTGCAGCACACCGACGCTGTCGGCCATCTGGCGGACAACAGCCAGATTGTGGCTGATAAGCAGATAGGTCAGCCCCAGTTCTTCCTGCAATTCCCTCATCAGGTCCAGCACCTGCGCCTGTACGGAGACGTCGAGGGCGGAGGTGGGCTCGTCGCAGACGATGAATTGCGGGCGACTCGAAAGGGCGCGTGCGATGGCGATGCGCTGGCGCTGCCCGCCGGAAAATTCGTGCGGAAACTTGCTCATCACCGCCGGGTCCATCTTTACCCGTCGTAGCAAGGCGGCAACTGAATCCTCGACCTCCGAGCCGCTGGCGATTTTGAATGCCCGCATGGGTTCAGCGATAATGTCTCCGACCCGCCAACGCGGGTTGAGGCTGGCATAGGGGTCTTGGAAAATCATCTGGAGGGATGCGCTGGCATGCGCACCCTTTGCACTCCAGATGTCCACGCCCCCGACCTCTACCCGGCCGGCGCTCGGCTGCGTGAGGCCAACGATCATCCGCGCGCAGGTCGATTTTCCTGAGCCGGATTCGCCCACAAGACCAAAAGTCTGTCCCTGGGCAATGGTAAAGCTCACATCATTGACGGCGAGAACCTTGTCCCGCGGTATGCCGCGCAAGGCGGCAATCATTGACGGGCTGGAAAAGCTCTTGCTAAGGCCGGTCACCGATACAAACGCGGGCACGGCAGACGCCTGCGCGGTGGCGGCTGTCCGTGAACTGGCTTGCTTTATCGACGGGATCGCCTCGATCAGCGCCTTGGTATAGGCCTGCTTGGGTGCAAAGATGATGTCTGCGACAGGGCCGGTCTCGACAATCTGGCCCTGGTTCATGACGATCACCCGGTCCGCCGTTTCGGCGATGACGCCCATGTCGTGCGTCACCAGCATCACGGCAACGCCGCGTTGGGCACAGAGGTCCTTGAGTACCTTGATGATACGGGCCTGCACCGACACGTCGAGCGCAGAGGTGGGTTCGTCCGCAATTATCAGCTCTGGCTCGGCGGCCAGTGCCAGGGCCATCACCACACGCTGGCGCATGCCGCCGGAGAATTGATGCGGATAGTTGTCGATGCGGGTATTCGGATCAGGAATGCCGGCTTCATCAAGGAGGGAAACGGCGCGCTGGCGTGCCGCATCAGCGTCGAGCGGAAGGTGGCGGCGAATGGTCTCCACCAGCTGGTCGCCCACGGTGAGCAGCGGGTTGAGGCTGGTCAGTGGGTCCTGCATGACCATGCCGATACGCTTGCCTCTAATGGCGCGGAATGCCTCTTCATCGAGCATGTCGATGCGGTCTCCATTCAGCACTATGGATGTGGCCGAGACCTTTCCCGGCGCATCCACGAGCCCCATGATGGCGGTGCCGGTCATAGATTTGCCGGCGCCGGATTCCCCGACTACGCCCATCACTTCGCCGGGCATGATGTCAAAGGAGACGCCTCTTACGGCCTGGAATTCACCTTTGCGTCCGTTGAAGCTGACACGAAGGTCTTTTACCGAGAGAACCGGATTTGTCATCAACGCAGCCTTGGATTGAGTGCGTCACGGAGCCAGTCGCCAAGAAGGTTGACCGACAGAGCGAGCAGGATGAGGGTAAGAGCGGGAAATAGTAGGAGCCACCATTCGCCCGAGAACAGGAATTGTTGCCCGATGCGGATCAGCGTGCCAAGCGAGGGCTGGGTGGGCGGCACGCCAACCCCGAGGAACGACAGCGTCGCTTCTGAGATGATGGCCAGAGCCAGGCTGATTGTGGCGATTACCAGAACCGGGCCGATGGCATTGGGCAGAACATGACGCGTCAGAATGCGAAACGGACTGATCGCGATGATGCGCGCAGCAGCGACATAGTCCTTTTGCCGCTCCACCATGGTCGTGCCGCGAACGGTGCGGGCAAAGGGTGCCCAGTCTGAGAGGCCGATGGCGAGGATCAGCACGAATATCGCCATGCCTTCCTGCTGATGCGGCGGAATGATCCCGCGAGCCACCCCGAAAATAAGCAGCGCAATTAGGATTGACGGGAAAGAAAGCTGAATATCGGCGATGCGCATGATCGCGGCGTCCACAAGCCCGCCCTTGAAGCCGGCAATCAAGCCCAGTGTCACACCAACTATTGCTGCAAAGAGCGTGGCGCAGAGACCGACGAGCAGCGAAACGCGGCTGCCATAAAGGATGGTTGAGAGAATATCACGGCCCTGGTGGTCGCTGCCCAGCACGAAGAAATTGCCTGAGGCGCTGGTGCTCATCGGCGGAGTGAAACCGTCCATGAGGTTCAGTGTGCGCGGCGAAAAGGGATCATAGGGCGCAATGAGCGGCGCCAGCGCAGCGCAGAGGATCAGAACGCTCGCCACGATCAGCGCCACGATGGCCACTGGTGAAGTCCGGAAAGAGTGCCAGAGGTCTGAGGCGAAGAACCGGGAAAGACGCCCCGGCTTCACCGACAATTGTGCCTGGGCCATGTCAGTGTCCTTGCTTGCTGGAATTGGAGCGCAGTCGCGGATCGACAGCGAAATAAAGCAGATCGACGATCAGGTTGATGGTCACGAAGACAAGGCCGACAAAGACCAGATAGGCCGCCATGACCGGCACATCGACAACCGAGACCGACGCAACGAAGAGCGATCCGACACCGGGCCACTGGAACACTGTTTCGGTAATGATGGCACCGGTGATGATGGAGCCCAATTGCAGGCCGGCAATGGTAATGACCGGAACCAGTGTGTTTTTGAGCGCATGACGGAAATTGATCGCGCGTGCGGACAGGCCACGCGCTCTGGCGAACTTGATATAGTCCTGGCGCATCACTTCGAGCATTTCTGCCCGTACCAGACGCATGATGAGCGTTGTCTGGAAGAGCGACAGCGTGATGGCGGGCAGGATGATGGAGCGCAGGCCGCTTTCAGTCAGCAATCCCGTGCGCCACCAGCCCAGGCTGACAACCTCACCACGCCCGAAAGATGGCAGCAACTGCAACTCAACGGCAAAGATATAGATAAGCCCGATGCCGATGAGAAATGTGGGCAGAGAAACCCCGATCAGCGACACAGCCATGATCGCCGCTGAAACGACCGACTTTCGGCGCAGCGCAGTGAAAATGCCCAAGAATATTCCGCAGATGAGTGCAATGCCGGCCGAGACAAATGCCAGTTCGATCGTGGCTGGCAGCCGCGACAGGATCAGCTCGGACACGGGGGTCTGCAGGCGGTAGGAGATGCCGAAATTGCCCTGCAACGCGTTGGCGACGAAGCGGAAAAACTGGGTGTAAAATGGATCGTTGAGGCCAAGGCGATCACGCAACTGCACCTGATCTGCAACGGTCGCTTCCTGCGAGACCATCGACGCAACCGGGTCGCCGACATAGCGAAAGATAATGAAGGATATGAAGGCAACGGCCAGCATGACCAGAACGGACTGCCCGAGCCTTCTGGCGATAAAGGCCAGCATTGCAAAGTCTCACTTATGGGAGGGGCGCCATCCGCCGCTCATGCCGGCGGCGGATGGCTTGAGGGTCAGTCGATCACCAGGTCCATCATGCGGGGCTGGTTTTCTGGATGCACGTCGAGGTTCAGATTGCTCTTCATGGCATAGGCGAGAACCTGGTTGTGAACCGGAAGCACCACATTGGTGTCCTTCACCATCGTCCAGATTTCATTGATGACCGCGTTGCGCTCATCAAGCTCAGTCATTGTCGCCAGCGCTTCGATGCGTTCGTCAACTTCCCGATTGGAATGCAGGCCGACATTGTAGCTGCCATAGGGGCCTTCCTTGGTGTGAAGCATGTCGTTGAACACATAGGCGGAATCGAAGGTGGGGACGCCCACGGCCAGCAGGTAGAAGTCGGTTTCGCTGTTGAGGATCAATGGCGAGTGCTGCGCGATGGGGCGCGAGGCCAGGGTGACATCGATACCGATCTGACCCAGCATGCCCACCAGTGCCTGTGAGATCGCTTCGTCGTTAACGTAGCGGTCATTGGGAGAGTCGAGGGTCACCGAGAAACCATCGGGATAGCCAGCCTCTGCCATGAGTTCACGCGCGCGCTCGAGATCGGTCGGCGCGCAGGCGTCGAGTTCAGCCGTCCAGCCATTGACGAATGGCGGCACGGGAATGCAGGTCGGCAAGGAATAGCCGCGCATCACCACCTTCTGGATGGCATTGCGATCCATGGTCAGCGCAATGGCTTCGCGCACCAGCGGGTTGGCGAAAGGGTTGGCATCGGTAATCTTCGAAGATTTCAGCGGCTCTTCGGAGAGCTTAAAGCCAAAATAGAGCGTGCGGTTTTCCGGGCCAGTCTTGACCGTGACACCTGCTGTATTGGCGAGGCGGTCGATATCTTGCACCGGAACGTCCTGAACAAGATCCACCTCGCCCGAAAGCAGTGCCGCCACGCGCGTCGCATTATCCGCGATGGGCGTATAGATGATCTCGGTCACGTCCGGCTTTTCGCCCCACCAACCCTCATTATAGGTCAGCACCGAGCGCACATCAGGATCGCGCTCCGCAAGGATATACGGCCCGGTGCCATTGGTGTTGCGAACGGCGTAATTTTCTTCCTTGGCCGCAAAGTCCTGCACATTGGTCAGGTCATGCTCTTCCGACCAGCCCTTATCCATGATGAAGGTGTTGGTGACGTTGTTTGGATAGAGCGGCGCCGGGCCGGATAGCTGGATTTCGACCGTGACATCGTCAATGGCGACAACATCTGTCACATTGGCGTGCAACTGACGCATATTGGAATTGTCGGTGCGAGCGCGGTTGATGGAGAACACGACGTCCTCGGCCGTGAAGTCCTCGCCATTGTGGAACTTGACGCCCTCACGCAGCTTGAACACCCATACGGACGGGTCCCCGTCCTTGGGATACCACTCGGTCGCCAGGCGCGGGGTGAGATTACCCTGAGTATCGCGGCCAAGCAGGCCCTCGTAGATGTGCTGGGCAAATGTGTGCGTGACGCCCTGATTCTGCGAATGCGGATCGAGTGTCAGCGCATCGGACTGGCGGGCCCAGCGCAGGGTCTCCGCATTGGCAGTCGCTGCAAGCATGGTCGCCGCAAGCAGGCCTAAGGCGATTGGCGTCAGGGTTCTCTTCATCTGGTTCTCCAATTTTCCCTCAGCTCAGATGCGATCTGCATGTGGAATTGAACGCTGCCGGTCACCGAGCCGTCACATTCATATTGCATATTTTACGCGATCGCAATTTATTCGTTACTTGAATCTGGTAGCGACAATCAGGCCACTTAAGCCTTAGGCCTTTTGTTGCAAAGAGGATATGCCAAATATGTAGCATTTCTTGCGGAACGAGCGTCGTGATTGTGGCGAGTACCGGTGCAATCCTAGCACCTGGAGAATTGTGAATTTCTGTAGAAAATCAGAATCCTATCGAAAGATAGGTGACACAAATTCACTAATTCCGGAGCATTAGCTTAGTTGGCCGGATAGGCGTGTGGCCTGCATCTGAAGAGTGCCTCCGGCGCTTTTTTCTGCCAGTAATGCCCAGCCGTTCAGTTGAGCGCCGTCGTCATGCAGGATCACGGCGACGGCCTTCGCGCCCCCGGCAGAGGCCATAATGAACCGCGCTGGCGGGCGACGGTGATCGTTGAGTACGAAAAGTTCTACAGGACAAGGGCGCCCGGCGGTCTGAGGAATGGCGAGGTGTCCTTTGGCGTCATCCAGCAGGGTCAGCGTCCAGGCAGGCCCCTCGGCGGGAAGCAATTGCACCTCAGTGGAGCCAACGGATTGGGCCAAGCGAAAGCGCGCGGCGTCGGCCTGGTTAAAAGGGCGGTCGAGTGCACCGCGCACGATATCCGCATTGGCGCGCAAACGCGCTCCCCGGCCTGTTACGGAAAAGCCATGCGTCAGGACTGAGCCATCTATTGGATCGACGAACAGGCTGGAGAATGCGCCCGGCGCGTGTCCGGTTTTTTGAAACCCCAGCCAGAACGCGTCACCCAGCGGAGTCATGTCGAGAGGGTGTGGCCCGACAAAACTATCCTGTCCCGCCTTGCGCCAGAAAATGCCCTCGGGCGCTATCTTGTGGTCGAACCTCCCGACGCCATCAAAATCCACATAGAATCGGTCAGCCGGCCCGGCTTGGGTCAAGTTTCCGGCCGGATCAGGGGTCTGCATTCAGCAGCGATGCATAGCGTAGGTCGGCCATCGGCGTGGCGCGGTCTCGGCATTCGATGAAGATGGTGCGCGCTTCGGAAAGCGGCCAATCCTGAGGCAGTAATTCTGCAGGCAGTTCTGGATCGGTGCGTGGAAAAACGCGCCACTCATCCATGAGCTTTGTAACCCCGATCAGGGCCTCGGCGGGCGAAACTTCATCCTTGCGCAGCCGCTCCAGAAAGGGGCGAAACCTCTCGACGAACTGTTCATATTCTGAACGCAGGCCCGCCAGGTCCCAGGCTCGCAATATCGTTTCTATGTCCTGCCCTGGCGGCAGCTCGCCGCGAAACACTATGGCTTTGGGTACGCCGGCGGATTTGAGAGTTTCGCTGGCTTCTTCCGGGGTGCCGAAGGCCGAAATCCAGAGGCCGTCGAAAAGCGGGGCATAACCCAGAGCGCGCAATTGCGCTCGCAGCACATGGCGTTTTTCGCGCTGGCGCTCGGAAACAGAAAAGGCAACCAGCGTCCATCGGTTGTCCCAGACGCGCGAGGCGCCGAATTCAAGAATGCGGGCCTCGCCCTCTATCACGAGGGAACGCCCCGTTTCAGTGGTGCGATAAAATGTTTCTCGCCCTACCTTCTGGCGCGAGAGCATGTTGCGCTTGACCAGCCTGCTGAGCGAGGTGCGCACTGCTTCGGCCGAAATCTCGAACTCCCGCAGCACACGCACCAGCGCTGAAGACGCAATAGCACCGTCCCGTTGCCGATCGCCCAACAGTGTAACGATCAGACGTTGGGGGCGTGATGTTGTCGGATCGCGAAGCATCGCTTGTCTCCACTGCGTGGCAAATCGCTCCAGTGTAACCAAATGCCGTTTGCCAGTCGGCATTGCGCGCCACCTGAACGCCCAGATTGCCACTCATTATGGGGCGGTCTAACGCTTGTAAATCCCGCGATGAGTATCCGGATGAACCGCACCGGGTTTGCCGGAGGCTCCAACTCCTGAGTAGGATGGAGCATGACCAGCAAGACTGTCCGTCACCAGCACCTATGTCCCAGAATTAGGTTTGATCGTTAAGGAGGGTTCTGGTTTCGTCTGAGTGACGAAAGACACCAGAATAACGACGAAAACGAAGAAGCCTGCCGAGCATGTGGTGAAGGATATCCGCCGGGCGACGCGGCGGCACTTTTCTGCCGAGGACAAGATCCGGATCGTGCTCGACGGATTGCGCGGCGAGGACAGCATTGCCGAACTGTGCAGGCGCGAGGGTATTGCCCAGAGCCTTTATTACACCTGGTCGAAAGAGTTCCTAGAGGCCGGCAAGCGCCGCCTCGCCGGTGATACTGCGCGTGCAGCGACCAGTGATGAGGTCAAGGACGTACGCCGGGAGGCGAGCGCTCTGAAGGAATGCGTCGCCGACCTGCCCCTGTAAAACCGCCTGCTTTAAAAAAGCATGCTGGGGGATGGGGAAGACCAAGAATGAGGTATCCCGCTTCCGAAAAGCTCGAGATCATCCGGCTGGTTGAGCAGTGGCGCCTGCCCACCAGGCAGACACTGGACCGGCTGGGCATCCCCCGCCGGACCTTCTATCGCTGGTATGATCGCTACCTCAATGGCGGTCCCGAAGCGCTGGAAGATCGATCCTCGGCGCCCAGCCGGGTCTGGACCGTATCCCAGCCGATACCCATGACCAGATCATCGAAATTGCCCTGGAGCATTGCGAGCTGAGCCCGCGGGAGCTGGCGGTGCGCTTCACCGACGAAAAGGGCTACTTCATCTCGGAGGCCAGTGTTTACCGGCTTCTCAAGGCCCATGACCTGATTAACAGCCCCGCCTATGTGGTGATCAAAGCAGCTGATCAGTTCCACAGCAAGGCCAGCCGTCCCAACCAGATGTGGCAAACGGACTTCACCTACTTCAAGATCATCGGCAGGGGCTGGATGTATCTGTCCACCGTGCTGGATGACCACTCCCGCTACATCATCGCCTGGAAGCTCTGCTCCACCATGCGGGCCCAGGACGTCACCGAGACGTTGGACATGGCATTGGTATCATCAGGCTGCGACCGGGCCCATGTGCAGCATCGACCGCGCCTGCTCAGCGATAATGGCCCCAGTTACATCGCCCAGGAATTGGCCGATTATATTGCTGCCAACGGCACGGATCATGTGCGCGGCGCCCCGATGCATCCTCAGACTCAGGGCAAGATCGAGAGATGGCATCAGACGCTCAAGAACCGCATCCTGCTCGAGAACTACTTCTTGCCCGGTGATCTCGAAAGCCAAATCGAGGCCTTCGCCGAGCACTACAATCATCGGCGTTACCACGAGAGCCTCGACAATGTGACACCCGCGGACTGAATAGCCTCGCGTTCCGTAGACACCTTCGGAGTTAGATTTGGTGTTGTTTCTCGAATTCGACGGGCGATAGCATGCCGTTGCGGACGTGCTTGCGCGTCGGGTTGTAGAACATCTCGATGTAATCGAACACATCCTGCCGGGCCTCGTCCCGCGTTCGATAAGTCCGCCGCCTGATCCGTTCGCGCTTGAGCAGGTTGAAGAAGCTTTCGGCCACGGCGTTGTCATGGCAGTTGCCGCGCCGGCTCATGGAATGAACCAGATTGGGGTGTCGCAGGAAGCTGGCCCAATCCATGCTGGTGAACTGGGCGCCATCCCAGTCACAGCATCGTTAAGCTTC
>PJTZ01000093.1_pt1 | contig 89055 bp, 73 predicted proteins | sample 1512131 | NCBI WGS metagenome assembly PJTZ01 (sample SAMN08177679, study PRJNA422409) | Soil metagenome, whole genome shotgun sequencing project. | reverse complement strand
GAAGCTAGAAAAACGCACAAAATCATCAAAGTTCTGATTCTGGCTGAAGTTAAAAAGTGGCTTATTTCCATCTATACAATATTTTTAGCTATTTTATTTTGCGCCGCAAGTTACGTAACAAAACAATAACTTCAAAGCATGACATTAATAAATATATACAAAAAAAGTTCAGCCCTAATAGCACCTTATTTTCGGCTTTAAAACCGTACAAAAAAACCATAAAAATACCGAGCGATATCAGCATTTTTATCATGACACCACCCAAAATAGCATACACGCCGAGCTCCGGATTACTATGTATGCCGAGATACGATATAGCATACGCAAATACCGTAACCATATATAATAATATACAGAGTGGCACGAACGTGCTATCTAAAAAACGTAGGTCTGCCGATTGCTGTATTAAATATGCTCCGCCCAAAATGAACACGCTCCCCAACAATAATTTCCAGGCAAACTGCCCTGTAGTTTTTAAAATATCCAATGTATTACAAATTTATTTTCCGTTCTTCCCCATACGCTGCACCTGCACAATCAACTGATATAAGGAAATCAGCACAGCAAACAACGTCAGCCCTATTGTCCACCAGTTTTTTTCAACCGCATACTTTTCGTCCAACCAGCTTCCCAGCCAATAGCCCGCAAAGATAGTCGCCAACATCTGGAATGGCACACCGATCCAAGTTGCCATTTTTCTGCGATTTGATTTTTCTCTCATTGTCTGTGTCGTTAAGGGCGTTAAACCTTTTCACTTTCCAGCACCTTTTGCCCCAGCTTTATATCGGGGTACGAATAATCTTCACCGAGTATCATCTTGATCTCCGAAGAAGACTTCCCGTCATTTTTACGCAATACCTCCAATAGCACCTCCAGTTTTGCGCTGTCTATTAAATCTTCCGCTTCCACTTCATTTCCTACAAAATGAATGAGGTGCCCATATATCGTACCAACCACCATACCACGCTTCTGCGCGATATCATCCACACTCAATCCGTCCAGGAACAAATCTAATGAAATTGCTTTGGTATCTTTTTCCACACCCTCCTCCTCTGCTTCCTTAACTTCGCTATCCTTCGTCTTTTCCTGTTGACTGAGCGTCTGTACATGTAAAGACAGATCACCTTCCTGCGTCAATATATCTGCAATCGTCAGGCAATGTGCGAGCTGTTCCTTCTTGCGTCTGAAATCCAATAGTATGGACCGTAGCTCTTGTACATATTTTTTGGTACGTTTTTTAATCGTCCATGCTTCGATATGTTCCTGCATAGTCAGCAGCACCTCGTCGTCAAGCCGAGGTAAGAACCAAGCTACCGCCGCTTTTGTGCGTTCGCAAATCTTACCATAATCCAATGCTTCCTTATCGCGCAACATGCTATATAATAAGGTAACGAACTTATTCGCCACTTTCTCTTGCTCCTTTAATATCCCGGAAAGATTGCCTAGGTATTCCAACGCAGCCTCTTTACTGTCGATATTCCGTTTTCCTAAAGATGCTATGAGTTCATCTACACTTTCAACTAAGGTTCCCCAGCGAAAACTTTGCAGCACGATCTGTCCCAAATAATTGCGTTGACACGTTTCCAGAATTTTGGCCACCTCTGCTTTGGGTATCATCCGCTGCATAAAATCCACTACTTGTGCATCTGTACGGATAGAATGCATCGGAATTTTAGACTTTAATACCAGGCCCTCCAATCCGGTCAGTCTACTCAACGCCACGTACACCTGCCCTGCGGCAAACGAAGTTCCCGCATCAATGACAGCCTTATTAAAGGTAAGCCCTTGACTTTTATGTATAGTGATTGCCCATGCGAGCCGTAACGGGAATTGGGAAAATGTCCCCATCACCTCTTCCTCGATCTTATCTTCGCCTTTATTATACTTATATCGGATATTCTCCCAGGTCTCGCGTCGAACCACGACATCATCCGAACCGTCGTTAAAACCGACGACCACTTGGTGGCGATCCAAATTTAATTCCTTAACCGTTCCTATTTTTCCATTAAAGAATTTCCGATCTTCTCCACTATCATTTTTAATAAACATAACCTGCGCACCTATTTTCAAGGGGAGCATTTCATCTGCCGGAAAAGAACCCTGTTGAAACTCATCTTTCACGACAGCCCGTACGTTATGCATTGTTCCTTTCAGCCTAGTCAGTTCTTCCTGATTAATGGCATCCGCCAATTTATTGTGTGACGTTAAGGTAATATATTGTTCTTCTTCATCTGGAGAAAACGCGGGCTGATAGTGACCGTTCAACTTCTCCAAATCGTCTGCGGAACACTTATTATTTCGGATGTTGTTTAACAGATCGATAAAATCATTGTCATTCTGCCGATAGATCTTGCTAAGCTCCAAGATAACCGGTGGATGCTCCCGCAATACTTTCGCATCAAAAAAGAACGGGCTACGATAATGATCACGTAATACCTGCCATTCATGCTCCCGAACAACGGGTGGTAACTGATAAAGATCACCGATAAAAAGCATCTGTACACCTCCAAACGGACGCATGTCGCGACGTACCGATTTCAAAATAACATCAATCGCATCCAATGTGTCGGCACGCACCATCGAGACTTCATCAATGACCAATAGCTCCAGCTCCTGTAAAATAGCACGTCGTTGTCGGGTCAGTTTGATGGTCGAAAATAATCGACTCTTGTTATAGATATGGCTATCCTGTTCGTTCCATTGCAAAGGGTAATCTTCGATAAATGTTCCAAACGGCAACCAAAAGAGCGCATGCAGGGTTGTTCCGCCGGCATTCATTGCAGCCACCCCCGTAGGAGCCGTAATCGCCATTTTCTTGTGGGAGTTTTCCCGAATATATTTTAAAAAGGTAGTTTTACCGGTACCTGCTTTACCCGTTAGGAACAAATGTTGGTTTGTTTGATTCACAAAAGAAACTGCCTGCAAAAAAGCTTCGTTTTGTTTGTCAAATTTTAACTGTGTCATTGATTTTCTTTTTTGGATTGTTAAGCATGTTACTCAAATGTAAGAAAAGTTAAGGAGCTTAAAAACATGTATTGTTTAATTTCAAGAAAACTCCTAACTTCACCGCATAAAAACGGTGCTATTTAAAACATAGCTACCAACATTATTAAAGATGCTTCGTAACCTCAGTATGACAGACGAGCGGATTAGTTTTACAATTACTAACAAATAAACAGATATGTCAGAACAATACGTTAATAAAGGCGAATTATTTAGTCAAATAGAAGAAAAATTAACAGCACAAGGTTTTACTATTGATCATATAGACCAAACCCGCCCTTGGGGAGGTTTCTTTGTTATTGCCGAGGAACAGGCACAACAGTTTGCCAACACCTATTTTGATGGATTAGACGTACAAAATCTCAAAATATCCGGCAAATTAAGTCCTAAGATCTTGGTGGTTGCTCCAGAAAAACGGTTATCCTGGCAATATCACCACCGTCGTGCGGAGATATGGCGTGTTACACAGGGCGAAGTAGGTATTATCACCAGCGCTACGGATGAACAAAACGAACTAAAAAAATTAAAGGAGGGTGATGTTATCCGCCTGTCTCAAGGAGAGCGTCACCGTTTAATTGGTTTGAAAACCTACGGTGTAGTAGCTGAAATATGGCAACATACAGACGCCAACAACCCTTCTGATGAGAGCGATATCGTTCGGGTTGAAGATGATTTTGGAAGATAAGGATTAAACCCAATACCAAAAATAAAATAAACCGATCCGCTACGTAAAGCAGGTCGGTTTATTACCTATAGCGGCCCCCTACTTACCGCCAAACAATGCTTTAACCGAATCAAAAAAACCAGGCTTGGCGATTGCTACCCCTAATCCAAACGCACTTTCTTTACCTATTGCCGCATATTTGTCACGCAAGTCGGCGATATCCTCCACCGGCACTTCCACATTCGAAAGTGGGATATATTCAATCTCTGCCGTAGCGCCATACTTATCGATTTTTTTCTTCAAGCTATATTTAAAAAGCCTATAATCCACATCCATTCGCCTATTTGTATAGTGATCCTGCATATCTATCGGTTTATCTGAACGGATCGTTATTGAATAACGCTCACTATCATACGAATGCCAGAAACTCACATCTTTCAGCACATAATCCTTTAAGTGGTTTTTCAAGATGTTGCCATCATAAAACTTCACGTATTTACGCCCGTCATTTCCCACATAATAGGGTTTATCAATAGTGGCCGTGTATAGCGTTACGAAGATATTATTCACTTTATCGTCGCTTACGACAGTCAGCGAAGCATCTTTAAACACCTGGCGCTTATCATTCCCATTTTCACCTTCGACAAAATCCATACAGCTGAAAACGAAGTTGTTGGTATTATCTACCACTGCTTTTTTATTGGTGGTCTTCACATAACGGCGCATGCCATTTGCCCGACCGTAGCGATAGGTGGTTTTTATGGTAATGGCCCCCACCTCATCCTTCACATCCAGCGTAACCTCGTCAAAAATCGAAAAATCAGCACTTTTATAAGGTTCGCGCTCTTGCAAAACACTATTCGGCTTGATTTCCATATAGTTCAGAAAGCTGATAAACGTACGGTTTTCGAGCGTACCATATTCGTCGCGATACGTAGCATCCACAAAATAGTCTTTCTCTTTATGACGCACTTTTACAATCACATGGTTAAAATTAAATAACGATGGCAGATAATATCTCAAATAATAATCCGCGTTGTAATTTACCAGCGTAACCGATGAATCAACACCTAGATAATCCAGCACACATTTGAGCAGCACGGTTTTCGCCTTACAATCTCCTTGTTTAAATTCATACGTAACCCACGGATCTTGCGGTTTATGACCGTGCATCTCCTCTTCGTTATATATATAACGCACATGGTTCTGTACAAATTCAATCGCCAACTGAATTTTAGCTTCGAGGTCATCGCCAAGTGCATCCAGTTTAGCAACCAGATCAGGGGCATATTCCAAAAGCGGCTTAGCCGTCAATGCTGTCTCGTAATAAGGCAGCACCAAACCCAGCAATTCTTCATAAGTACTCTGCGTGACGAAATCAATAAAAGGAAATAGCTCGCGATTAACATCTACCGGATTTAGATAATGCGTATAGCGTAACGAAAACGTATCTCCCGATGCGATCACCCCCTCCTCTTTGGGCAACAATTCCCCCTGTTCATCACGGAAAAACTGCTTCTTATAAGTAATCGGTTTAGAACGATTATTGATAAAATCAAAGTCATAGCTTCCATAGGCCCAATATACGTCGGGACTAGACCATACATATTTTATCAATTCTCTACGTAAAAAATCTTTATCAGTAAAGGTCAACACGCGGGTATCTTCCACCAAGATAATGTCATAAAGCCGCACATCCTTAATATTAATATTGACTTTCTTCGAACTATTGATGACGCCGTCCAAACTTTGTCCTTCGTTATCCAGGACCTTAAACGTTGTATCCGGCAATTTATCGATCAGCACACCATCCCGGAGTATGGCAATGCGATGGAAGACCATGTGTTCGGATGGATAAAGGACAAACTCATTGACAGACGCAAACTCCAATGTACCCGGTTGTTGCACGCTATATGCCATACAATTGTATTCCGCATTCTGTGTATCGTCTGTATATTGGATTTTACGTAGGAAATAACAATAATCCTTACCTTCATCATATTGTTGTTGGGAAAAGTCATTTTCCACAATATTAGACAACAATTCTTCTTCCGATAATGGGGTAGCCCATGCTGCCGGTGCTCCGATTTTGTATTTTTCTTCTAATTCTTGTTCCATAAGAAACGATTGGTTTTTTCTAAAAATAGGAAAAACTTGTCTGAATTCACAACCAAAAAATACCCACTAACGGGTATTGGCAACAAGAAATGGTTTCCCTAACTTTGAATAGCATCCGAAAGAATTATTAACCTTTCGCAAAAGAAATGAGAAAACGATTCCTCCTGTATCTTATGGTGATCACAGCATGGTTCTCGGGCAACGCACAAACAGCACCCGGTGACACACTTGCTGTCCTTCAAATTGCACAGGAAGAAGGTCTCTCCCAATTAGGCGCCACATCGCTACAATTTGATAAAAACGGCTATTTGTGGATCGGTACACAAAATGGCCTGAACCGTTTCAACGGTCACCAAATGAAAGTCTGGCTCGCCGAGGAACAAATCAACGATTTTCCGAACGATCTTATCCGGGCAATGCATTATGAGAACGACACCCTGTGGATGACCACCCATATGAATGCACTCTGTGCCTACCTTTTGGCCGAAAACAGGTTTATTCATTTTTCCGATCAATTAGATTTTGAAAACACACCGTCCCTCAAACATAGCTTGGCACTATATGCCGCGTCGGACAATCAATTGCTAATTGGCACGGCCGGTCATTGTTTACTTTTCAACCGGCATACATTAACCTATGAAACCTTACAGATCCCACAACTACTTGAACATGATTTCGTCACCTGTATAGAATCGATTGACGAACGTCACTACTTAATAGGCACAAATGCCAGTGGTTTATATCTACTAGACCTCCGATCAAAATCCTTATATGCCACCGATTATTTAAAGGCGCTACAAAGAAGACAGATAAACGTCTTGTATAAACAACCGAGCGGCGATATACTCATCGGGACAGATCGCGGACTATATACATTGGCACCGGATACAAAAGAACTGAAACAAGAAAGTGAGCAGGTTATACGCGGTATTTATCCTTGGGACGATAATTACCTATTAATGAGCGGTGCCAGCACAAATTTTCTCGTAACGGAAGACTGGAAATGGCAAAGATTAACGTTCGTAGATCATCGCGGAAAAGAATTGGAAGCCGTTATTTTAGCCTATGAACAAGATGCACAAGGCGGAAAATGGTTGGGTACAGAAACGCGGGGTTTGTTTTATTACCATCCCTATCAAACCAAATTCAGACCGCAGCGTATCCAGGCAAGCAACGCTCCAAAAAAGGATTTTATCAGCATCTTCAATTTTTTACGATCGGCGAACGATTTATGGATGGCCACCGAATTTGGGTTTGTAAAACATCCGTTAAAATCTGCTGATTACAAACTGTACCGAACAGATTTTGTAGGATATACACTCGCCGAGGATGCCGTAGGCAAAATTTGGGCAGGTGGTTATGACCAAGGTCTTTTGCGCTATAACGCACAAGCCGATAAATTTGATCGTATCCCTTTACCTATTGTGGATCGTGACGTTATCCAGATAACCCCTATCTCTCCCGACACGATATGGATCCACACGTTGGCCAGCGGTATTTATGCGCTCAACATCCACGATCTAAAAGCAAATCCGGTGGGTCTTTGGGAAAGGCCCATTCTAGGCTCAAGAGCCAGTTATGTAGACCGCAAAGGCAATATATGGATCGGGAGTGAGAATGGTCTCTATTGCGTCAATCGCGATAGAAACATCACGTATTACGATTCGCTATCCAACGGACGGGTGTTTGCGATCACGGAGGATCAACAGCACATCTGGATCGGTACGGCAAAAGGACTAAATAAGCTCCACCCCCGGACCGGAAAAATCACACACTACACGAAACAGACGGGGCTCCCGAACGATTTTATTTACGGCGTGCAAGTGGATGACAACCACAATATTTGGGTATCGACCAATTACGGTATTTCTATGCTGGATCAACGAACCGAAACATTTAAAAACTATACCGAAGATGACGGGTTGCAAAACAACGAGTTTAACGGCAAGGCTGCTTACCGCGACAGTTTAGGCAATCTTTATTTTGGCGGAATGAATGGATTTAACATCTTTCATCCAGACAGCATCCCGATCAACGTTCATACAGGGCGAACACATATTGAGAATGTGCTCCTCTTCGGAAGACCTATTGCACAAAATATCCTCTACACGGACACACTCGTTTTTTCACACGATCAGAACGTTATTACTTTTGACTATGTGAACCTAAACTATTTATGGAGCAAAAAGAACCGGTATCAATTTATGCTGGAAGGGTTCGATAAAGAATGGCGTCCCGTAACGCGCGACCGCTCCACCACGTATACCAACCTTTCTCCCGGAACCTATACCTTTAAAGTACGTGGAAGCAACAACGAGTTGTTATGGGGTGATATAGATGAAATAACGGTCATTATCCGCTCTCCCTGGTATGCTACCACCATTTTCCGAATCGGATTTATTTTGTTTGTATTAGTACTCATCGCCGGCGGATTTTCCTACAAAACCTATCAGCAACGGCAAACTAACCGCCGGCTGCTCCGCATGGTCCAGGAGCGTACCGAAGAACTATCGGAGGCCAACAAAGCGCTCCACCAGTCATTAGAATTGACACAGCATCAAAAAGAAAATATTTCTTTCCTGATGCAAGAACTCAATCATCGTGTCAAGAATAATCTACAGCTGATTACCAGTCTTATCGACATACAAAGTTTTGAAATCAGCGACCAACGTATTCAGGATAAATTGCGCACCCTGCAGTCACGCATTTTTACCGTATCCAAAATACATGATCTCCTCAATGTACGCGATTCAGAACAAGGTGTATATATCAACACCTTTATCGATAACCTTGCACAAGATCTGATTATTTTTTCGGGGCAAGATATCGACTTCCACGCCGACATGGAACAAGTGATACTACCATCAAATAGGTTAACGTATATCGGACTTATCATCAATGAGATGATCACCAACTCCATAAAACACGCCTTTCAAGATCTGCAGACAAATAAAACGATCTATATTCGCCTAGATACCAATGGAGACAACATGATCCTGCGGTATCAGGACAATGGTGTCGGGTTTAACAAAGACAAAATATGGGATGCTGGCCACCAAGGAATGAACCTCATCCATTTACTCATCGCCGAACTAAAAGGTACGATTGATTTAGAGATCAACGGCGGAACCATATTCATTATCGAACTACCTACAAAATGACAAAAGCCATGGAAACCAACATATTAATACTGGAAGATGAAATCATCATTGCGCGGAGCATCAAACTTCATTTGGAGACAAATGGTTACGCTGCCGAAATGGCAACGAGTCCAGAGGAAGCCATGAAGCTATTGGAACAACAATCGTTCGATTTAGTACTCAGCGATATTAACCTCCGCCATGCTATTGATGGTTTTAGCTTTGCGAAGCAGTTTATCCCGGAGCGCACACCCGTCGTATTTCTTACGGCCTATTCTGATCTTCAAACGCTACAAAAAGCAGAGCTCGTCATGCCTTATGCCTACCTTCTCAAACCTTTCCACAAGGAACAGCTGCTGCTCACCATTAATCTCTCCATTGCACATGCGCGAAAAAAGGTGCTACCGTCATCGATAGCTATTAACGGCAACAACGAGGAAATTACCTTAAGCGCAAGAGAAATAGAAGTCGTACAACTCGTCGCTCAAGGAAAAACCACGACCGAAATTGCCCATCAACTTTGTATAAGCCCGGAAACGGTTGCTACCCATCGCAAAAAAATTACGCGGAAAACAAAATGCAAAAACGTCGTCGAGCTGATTGCACTCGCCGTGGATAAAGGTTGGTTGTAACTTATTGTATTTTTTATTACTTTTGAGAAGTATCAAAGTAAAACCATTATGACAAATTTGCTCAACAACTACAAACTTTTACCTAGAAGAGTAATGATCAGTGTATTCACCGATCTCTTTAAAATCTTACCTGAACTAATTGAGGAGTTAACACCACAAGGATGGGAAAAAAGTGTATATCATGCATTATTCCATCTCAACGCGAGAGAATATTTTTTTGAGAAGCTCTATTACAAGGTTATCGACCATAACTTTGAAGTGCAGTTCGGAACAGACTCCCGCATCCAAAAAACAGGCGTTCTTTCGGATAATCCATCCGAGGAAGAAATCTGGGAGTGGTTAAATGCGATTGGCCCTATCAAAGCGCATTACAAGAAGGAACCCTATAGCCCTGAACTGGAACTGGCCTCTTTACTTTCGGAAACGCTCGTTTTTATATCGAGTTGCCTTTATTTTCAATCCAAGGATTCCGATCTTTGGTTAGAAGTACATCCGGAAGTTGCCGGTAATGCTGCTGCGATCGTTGCCCGTGATTTAGAAATATTTGAAGGATCCTCTTATATGCAGTTCCCAAAGATATATTGGTATAAACGGATGTTGATTCACAATGTGAAATGGCTTCCTCTTATGAAAATAATTATACGGGCATTCCAAAAAACCGAATATTCCCTCGTATATGTTGACACGGAACTTTTACACATTATAGATGAACACCTCCATGCGGATCATGAAGCACCCAACAAGATTCCAAACTACAAAAATAAGGAGCACTACCGGTTGGGTATAACCAGTGACCCCGATATGGATGAGGTATTTGATAACACCGCGAGAGAATTGCCATCGGAAGCTGTTGTGGCGTATTTCGATGTGTATGGCGATTGGCCTCCGGGCTACCCGCCCACCAAGGAAGAATATTTTGCCTTGTATAACAAATTGAAGGGTAAGGGGTAGACGGTCGCGAGAAGTGGAACATAGCACAAATCGGACATTTTCAACGAATTACGTTTTATTTTGTCCGATTTGTATTATAATCCGTGCCGAACTTTGATTAATGCTATCATTACCTACAATAATAAGCAGATGGGATTCGCAAACTTTTATAGAAAAAGTGAGAAATAGCTTTAAACGGAAACACACCGACAATAACAAGTATCATAAAACTATTAATAACCTAACAATTAATCTCTATGGACAAATTCAAACTGTTAGCATGCTTATTCATGTTAGGCGGGGGAACATTCACTGTGCAGGCCCAAACGGACAGTCTTTCTACTCATTTTTCACAAGAAGAACAAATTACAGACGATCCCTTCGCACGGAAATGGGAGCTATCTGTCCATGGTGGATGGAGTTATAGAATTGCAAAGCTAGGCGACCAGGTACAACCAGATTTCGTCGACTACGCCAATAAATTACGATCAGGCTATCATGTAGGTGCGGATCTAGATTATTTTTTCAAATTAACGAAGATTTAAAAATCACGGCACAAAACTTTGGCATATCGCTTGGCGCACATATCGTCGTGCCTTTAGGCCAGCGCTTGTCTTTCACGACGGGAGCGACACTTTTGGGCGCTAGCTTTGGCAAATTTGAGGTTAAACGTGCCGATGGCACAACACAAACTATTGAAGCCGAGAACGACAATGAACGCGAAAATGTTTCCCGAATCGATCTTTCGGTGGGATTACGGTTTAAGCTCTAGTAACGCAAGAACGATGTGTAAGCTGAGTCGTTCCATATGCATTTGGAAGAACATTCTTCTTTATTACACAGATCTAATACTACGAAAAGTCTGTCTGTACAGGATTTGTTTTTTATTGGCCGGTGTCCCGTTTCTAAATTCTTGTGCAACGATTTTTAATACCTCGACCAAAGACGTAGAAGTGCACACAACAGCTCCCACTACGCTGATATGCGAAAGGGATACCGTGATAACTGACAATAACGAGGCCGAGGTATCTGTGTTGAGACAGAAGGAACCGGTACTGATTGTAGCGACATCGGATAGCTCAGTAAAACATATTGCACTAAAACCTTCGCTCTCACCACTATACTGGGGTAATATCGCGGCTAATGCGGGCCTAGGCATCCTAATAGACCGCAAAAAAAACGATCGATTTTCCTATCCCAATAAAATATATATCAATTCTTCTGACAGTAGTGGTACCTACTATAGTTATGGGTTTCCGAACCGAAAAGGCGATTTGCACCTCCATTTTTCGCTTCCTCATGTCAATTCGTTTCGATTTGTCCCGGAAAACGAGCGTCCGAAACTGAACGCCGGTTTCTGGGGCGTGAATCTGGGTATTGATTACTATTATACATCCACGCGCTACGTTAGCATAGGAGCGTCCACCATCACGGATTTTCTCGTACCTGTTCCGGCTGCTGTTGATTTCGAGGGAGAACACGAGTTCATGGGTTCGAGCTTTATACACTTTTCCAATAACCAAAAGCTGAAATGGTTTTCATTTGGTTACGGGCTATCGATAGCCCGTAATGCTTGGGATCTGCGCCAGTATAAAAATTTTGATTCTACTCCGCCATCAAGGCCTCCTGTGAAAAAAGTCCATTATGCGCTTGGGCTTTATTTCCCTATGTATCTCCTTGTAGGCAATAATTTATATTTAGGAACCGCTTATAGGCCCACTTTTTTTAGGTGGCGCACACAGACGAATTTTGTATATGAGCATACCATTAGCTTTGAAATAGGATGGAAGTGGCGACTCGGCACACTTTGAAAGCTACAATTTGAGGACGCCTCATTTTTTTTGTAATCATCCATTTTCCAACAACATCGAAAGCTCTCATTCCTGTTGGTAATTCACCGGCATCGAGAAAGTTTTGTTTTTTTACCCATTACAACCGAAAAAGTTTCATTACCTTTAAAGAAACAATATAACAAATTATGAAAAGCCAGATTCTACTAACTAGAGATATGGGCGCTAACAAGAAGAGATGACATCTATTTATAATGACAGTATCCGTATTCCACCCCTTCAATCTAACACCGCAAGCGACGGCAATCTGCCAACCCTTAATCTAAATTTTCTTACAGAAGCAGATATTGCCCTTTGGGACGGCAAGCAGTATATGGCTTTCAAACAGCTGGAAGGACTCCACGTAATCGAAGTCAAGGGAACATACCAAACAGATTGGCATTTTGATCTGCTCTTACCAGACTGCTTTTGGCTGCTCTTCCAGTTTACCGGGCATTCTAAACGGGATGCCTTATCGCATACAGCTTTGTCTGCCGGTGAATATAGAGGCTTTTACAGCATACACGATACCCACAACATACAGGTAAAGGCCGGCAAGACGTGGATGGTGCTTCTGGGCGTAAAAATCAACGATACAGCAACCTTTACATCGGAATGGCCGCAGCTCGTAAAACCTGCAACAATAGATCAACCTTATTTTTCCAGTATAAACATCGGTTACCGCATCAGGCAGATCTTTGAAAAAATCCAGCAAAGTACGGCTACACCCTATTCCCTGCGTAGCAATATCCATTACCATCTTTGTCAGTTGATAGAGGTATATCATCAAGACCTGAAAGACAAAGCCCGTTCGCTTCACAAAGAAGATATTGTCATCTATAACGAGGCTATTGATTATATCGTAGAACATTATATGGACGAGGATATTAATAAAAATACCATTGCTGAAAAGTTGCAAGTCAGCTCCCGCAAGCTATATCGCGTCTTTGAAGGTAAACATACGACGATCCACAGCGCCATACAGACCATACGCTTATATAAGGGGAGGGAGATGCTGCGTGAAACGGATATGTCTGTAGACGGCATTGCCTTTCAGCTTAATTTTTCGACAGCCCATTATTTTTACAAGCAATATGTGCAGCGCTTTGGCCATTCACCATCCAAAGAAAGGGAGCTCCACCGTAAAAAGAAAAAGAAAAACACGGGTGTGTCTGCAAAAAACGGGAAGAGAAAATAACGCGACCGTCGTGCTTTTCTATCAGGCATCCAGATAAACCGGAAATACACAGATGCTATGTGCTTTTCCCCCTGCTATATATAAAAGCACCTTTCGGATATGTTGTTTCGTACGACCAGAAAACTTACAGACACTCTTGCAAGGCAACATAGCATTCCAGTAAAGAGAAAAAGAAATCCTGCAAAAAAGAGTTGCGCGACAGCCAAAAGAATGAACACGCGTGTTTCACGGAAATATACCTTTGCCAAAAAATAATACAGCGGTGTATAAAGAAGATACAACGGTGTAAAACAAAAAGACGACACAATAGCACCACCATACACAACTGTTTTTTCGTTTTTCCGTCGTACTTTTTCCTTTTACCCTCTTGGTTTTTAGTTTTACGTCTATGTTTAAAGTTTACGTTTTTTCATCACGATCTTCACAAAAAACACCATTCATATATCAATAAAACCACTTTTATATAAAAAACAGGTTCCAAACGACTTTTTTCATATGGTAAAATAGTGCCAAAAGTTTTTGGGGACACCCCTATTTTTGGCACTATTTTACCATATCGGCGCCAAACCGGTGTCGTATGTTTGTATCGTTGCAACAAGGATCAATAAACAAATGTTAAATTTTAATTTTCAAAATCATGAAAAAACCAACAAAACTATTCAGAAGCATGAACAACGAGGAGTTGATGCAGTATGCGGAACAGATTATCACGAAAATGAGAGCATCCGAAGCGGTATTCCCAGAGCCGGTGCCGGGTTTAGGTAGCATCGAAACGGCATTAATCGCCTTCCGTCTATCGGCTACAGAAGCCGCGCATCGAGACAGCCGGGCGATCCGGATCAGACGGGAAAAGAGAAACGAGCTAGAATACTTGCTCAGCGAACTCGCAAAATATGTCGACACGATTGCCAACAAGGATGCGGTTATCATCCAAACCGCTGGCTTTACACTCTCTAAAGATGCCGAATCATTTACGGGCGTCGTCCCCAAAGCGAAAGGTGTGGTAGCCGAACCGCAACAGGTTGGATCCCGCCGCATTAAGATCAAGGTAGCTCGTTGGAAAGGTGCCCGCATGTATCGCTATCAATTCCGAAAAAAAGGTATCGAAACCGAATGGTCTGAACTACTCAGCTCAAAATCGACCTTTGTCATCGAGGGCTTGGAGAGATTTCAGGAGTATGAGTTCCGCGCCAGCTATCTGGGTATTAACCCCGAACCAAACTATAGCGACATTGTAGCGAGCTACGTGGTTTAAGACCGTTCTTCGGAACAACATTTTCTGGGATTAATAACATGGACTTCTAAGATATAGAAGTATTAAAAAAAATGCAGAAGCATCACAAACACAAGGAAAGGCGCCGTTATTTCTGATCATCACAGCAAGATTGGAATAACGGCAGCCATTTTTCAAGAATTAAATGTATATTGTAAGAAAAATGAAAGAGATCGTAAAAGAACACCCATTACGTCCTATTATACTCCAGTTTGACCTAAAAAAGAAAGCACTGGATTTTGAGGTGAAGGCACTTGCAGCTTACTACCGTATGCACGACAGATCGTGGGAAACCAAACAAAATCTCTCGCAACATAAAAATACGCTTACAGAAATTGATATCAAGACAATAGAACTGGAATACCGGCTAGCCCCCATCGAACTGCAATTAGATTTTATGGAAGCGGCCTTTAAGCTTGCTGACAACGTGGAACTCCCCGAGATAGCGGAACCATTTACGATTGATATCGCAGATTTCTACGAAGAGGTGGAAAGCCATAATAAAGATCTTATCGCGCTGCACAAAGACATCACGGCGGAAATGCAATGGTTCAACGACTGGGCAGACTATATTTATGAAAATGAAGATTGGTTTGATGAACAGGACAATGAGGGGGATAAATTGATTCATCAGGTGTTCAAGCATTACGATGAGGTGTCGGTAGATATCATCTCCTTAGACCGGGATCAACAGGAGTTTTTCGGTGTCCTTGGTCATATACGTAGACTCCAACAGGAATATTTTGATTATGGTGAAGAGGTCTCTGCACAATACGCACGTGTGCATCATGAATCTGAGGCTATATACCAAAGAGCTTTACGGGTGAAGAAATATGTGGATAAGCACTTTCCCTTGGATAAGGCATAAATACGCTATTTACTTCTTAAGTTTCAATCGTGCAATTAAACACAGTAGGTATTCCCGACCCTTCGGCGAGCTTACCCATTTTGGCAAGCGGTTAGCTAAACTATTATTTTTGCTTTCCAACGCATTCTGCTCCCTCAATGGATCGGCAATATATGCTTCGATTAACGATAGATGCTCTAGGTTATAAGCCCAGAGCAGCCCCTGGGTAGTCTCGACTTTGTACCATACTGCAAAACCAAAGAAAGGGTCGATAGGCATATTGCGGTACACCATCCGGCTATACCTAGGCTTCCCGTTACTGTTCGCATAGACTAGCTTTTTCGGTGTATTGGCATATTTAATGGCATAGCCACAGCTACCACAGCAAAAGCGTACCTTCTCTTGTTGCTCCATGATGGGAACGCGCAAGCTGGCTCCGATGACGATGGCTTTTTTCTCGCAACACGGACATCTGATCGGTAAAGTCGCTATTGCAATCTACTTGCTCTTCGCCCATTTATAGATACCAAATAAAGGCATATCTAAAACTGCTCCTACTTGAAATCTACCAGGATTGGACATAAAGGATGCGGTGAACGCGACAGGTACCTTAGGGAATGGAGACAATGCAAACAATATCCCTGGCGAGAAGGCCCGGGCAAAGGAGATCTCTTCTTTCTCTCCTTCATCTTTCCGTAATTTATACTGCACAATATTACCCAAATCCAATAAGGTAACCATCCCCGATAGCGATATTCCATTTGTTAAACCGAAGGAATATTCCGGACCTATCGCCGCTATGATAGGCATACCATATTCTTCGTCAATGTTATTTTTACGAATAAACCGCGAGCCAGATAAACCTGCATAGGCCGTTATCATGAATGACTTTCCTGCTATCTTCTTCGTCTTGTGACTAGCTACAGGAAGTGTATGCCGAGCAATTATGTCACTGATTTCCGCTGTAGAAGATGCATTCGCAATTTCTCCAGACACAGATAAAAAGGTAGAAATTTTCTCATTTTGTTCCGATGGGCCTACTAATAAGGCATCGGAAAGCGTAAACATCGCCCTTGCGTAATTTCCCTCTTTGAGGTCAAACCAAGCATCTATCCCGTTATTTAACGAATACATCAATTGCTGTTGATCGCGGTACTCTTTCCGACGTTCTTCTTGTATTTTGTTCGGATCCTTTTGTTCCCCTTCGTTTCTAGGTTTTTTATTATCTATCTCTATATACTTTACAATTGCCGCCCCCGATGTAAGTAAAGATGCGGTTCTTCGCAATACATCCAGCAAAAGATCTTTTTGATACTGCCGATACCCTTCAAAGTCTGCAGTAGGCTTCTGACCGGAGAGGCTCTGCAAAGTATGTATCTGCTTCTTTACTAAATTATAATTGCGATAGATCGCTGCAACCTCTTTTTTAATAATTGGAAGTTCCTTTATTATCGCAATATCGTTTGCATCTATTGACAGTGCAAAAAGCATGGCAGACAACTCTTCCAAGTTTCCTTCGGAATCAAAAAAATCGTAGGCCCGTGCAAAATCGTTCGTATTTAAGTAGTCGATTAAATTTACAGACAGCAAAAGGGCTTTACCTACAGACGATTCTCTCAACTTACCAATTAGGTTTTTATCGGCTTGTATGCTGTTATTCAATTTTTCAAACGCTTCTTCTATACTCCCTCTATCCATCAGTATATCGTAAAGTTGTAAGTATATCCAAAAAGAATAAAGCTTTTGCGATTGTACGAAGGATGAATCTCGAAAAATCCTTTCAGGCAATGTGTTTAGATCTTTTTTTAGGGCATCTTTCAAGATGACAATATCATATGTATTATTTAGCGTTTGGATAAAATGATCCGTTGCCGGAAATAAACGATACACCGTACTATCTTGAAACACGGTCGTTAAATTGTCTACAAATGCATAAACAGCCTCCATTTTAGCTCGTTTGATGATATATTCCGCCATACCTTCCAATGCTTTCTGTTCGAGGTTTTGCCAGCCTTTTGCCTCCCGGACCGTTTCCGCTATTACGGTAGGGGCAGCCGGCGAATAAGCGACTGCTAAACTAAGCGGTTCGTTGATAGGAGACTCCTGGCGTGCTGTATCTACTGAGCCCCCGTCATTGTCGGTTTCTATATGATGTATTTCAGCGACTAGGGCCGCGTCATAAAGTTGCTGTTTTATCGTATTAAGCTCAACAGCTTCGTCCTTGGTCTTTTCCTTGTTGGCAATTACAAAATCGCTCAGCTGTTTTTGTATTTGGCTGATCTCACTTTTATTCCATATAGGCTTAGACAACAATGCTTTCAAATCTGTCAGCTTGTTAATAGGGTCTAAATCTGTTCCATTTGAACCTGCTATGATGATTGGATTTTTTTCAATGTAATCCGCTAAGATCCTTGTATCTACGCTCCAAATCTCCTGAAGTGTAACAGCTACTTCTCTTTCATTTTTCAAGGGCAAATCAGGATTTGTAGCAATAATGCTTAGCGCCTGCTGAAAAAACTGATCTAAATGAGCTGCATATTTTTCATTGTTTAGATTTTGGCGCGCATCTATCCAAAAATATCTGTCCGAATAAGCGACACTATCTGTTATCGACTTAGGCGTTTTTACGTGCTCACTAAATTGAAAATGAGGCAGCTTTTGCGATGTTTGTATGATAAATACCTTGTCCGATCCCAACTTTCTTTTGAGATTTAGAAGAGCTACATCAACCTCTTTTTTATACCGATCAAATTTATCAATGTCTTTTATATCCTTGTTACTAAAACTACCATCTGTAAAGATAAAAACACCCGTATTAACCGGCGCGTCCGAAACAGCGTTGTTAATCATAGTAAGCGTTTGCAATAAGTCGCTATACATCTCGCTCCGGTTTTTGTCTGTATGTTTTTTAAGGTCTAAAATGGCGAGTTGCTGATCGCGCTCTTTTTCAAATGCATCATAAACCATCGGTGTTTTCGAGCCATCACCAAAAGGGTATAACGAGAAAGAGATTGCTTTTTCGTAGTTACTTTTAGGTTGTTCCAAGATCTTCGCGTCTATATCTAAAAGGCGGAAGAGACTCTGTTGTAAATTATTATTTCGGTCAATGCTACCTACACTTCCTGAAATATCATAGGCGACATAAAAATGGCTGACATCAGAGGTTTGTCCCCAACCTGGCACAACAAAGCCAAGAACAAGTATGATAAACAATGACCTTTTCATTATCTTCATGGTTTTTAGGTTAATATCATTTCAAAAATATACACTCTTTTATACAATACAAATACCCAATCATAGGTATTTTTTAGATCGAACATTTGGAAACACAACAAATACTGCCTAACTTCAACCTACTAACATACAATCACTACTATTACCTATTATGGAGACACTGGAGACACAGCTATACGGCATAGCCAAGGGTATTAAACAAGGAGATTTCAATATACCCGATATAGGCGACATTCTACCAGCATCGTTAATGCTTCAGGAACTTGACGAAATACAGCCTATTGGTTGCAGCTATATGAACAAATGGGGTTGTGAACATCTGGGCACTTGCGTTGAAGAGATAAATGAGCTCGGCGAGGCGTACTACGACCGCTACTTCGTTCCAGAGGAGATCGTGGCTAACTTCGAAGGAATAGGACATTATCTCGCCGCAGGTGATTTCGATAAGCAATACAATTTCTTTCAACGCGTAAAGTTATATGGCGACAACAACTGCACTTGGTTTTATACAGTCTGCAAATTATTAAAGGTAAAAAACAACACGGGGACTAACAACAAACTGGTCTTGCTTTCTTCCCCCGTTATGGGAATTGACAACTTGATTACACGCGTTAATAAGACGCTGGATCAAGACGCTTATATTCGTACCCATTATCGAAAATTCGCGACATTGACCAATCGGGAGAAAGAAATCATCTCTTTGCTTGCCACTGGAAAATCGACCAAAGAAATCGCCGAGCAACTTTTTTTATCTCCTCATACAATTTCCACACACCGCAAAAACTTGATATATAAAATCGAGTGCCATTCTTTCGCTGAATTATTACGGTTTGCTATGGCGTTTGATTTGATTTAATGCTAAAATACCCATTAGTGGGTATTGTCCTGGAAATCGATGAGCAGTAGTTTTACCTTATTCTTTGGGGCAACTTATCATCTTGAAAAAATGAACGACATATTATGAAGAAAATCATTTTATTTTTAGTACTAGCTTTAGGTTTGAACGTAGCCCTTGGACAGCGCATGCATGATCAGACCGTATATTTCAATAATGTAGATGGTTTTAGCGGTTACGTAAAATTTACCACAACCTACGAAGGAGGTGCAGATATGACGAGGCTGAAAGCAATCCGTGGATCTGTAATAACATTGACCGCATACAGCAATGTCTCTAACGAGGAGCTTGAGGAACTGAGCAAAAATGGTATCGATCTACGGCTCGGCGGCAAAAACCATGTACCGGATAAAGGACAAATAGCTGTTACAGGGAGCGCGCGTCTTATTACTGACTGGCCGACACAGGCATCGCTATCACTTAACCAACATGGAACGGGCGACTTTACTTCCGTCCCATTTTCAGAAATTGCCAGAAAGCAAATGAAAGAGTGGAGAAAGGCACATAGCGAGAGCAAGGAAAGCCAGTGGGAAAAATATGGTGTTTATCGCGATATTTCCGTGACGGAGCTTCTTCTTCCTGACTTAAAAAACGAAATCAACCGTATTCTTGGTGACTACAAAAGACAACAAGAGGGTTTTGCCAATGCCGTCGGTAATAGTATACAACAGGCCAATGTGTTTAGCTTCGATGCAGCAGAAAGTTATTTAAATAATGCTAAATCTTTTTCTAACGATAGCAACGAGCAACGCAGCAAAATCAGTGAATTGGAAAAACTGATAGCCGAAAAGAAGAAAGAACAAGCAGAAGCAGAAAAGAAAGAAGCAGAAAAAGAGAAACAAGAACTCGCCCAAAAAGAAGCCGAAGAAAAGGAGAAGGAAGCAGAGGAAAAAAAGACTGCACGAACATCCGTTTCTTCAAGCAGTTCGTCGGAAAAAAGTGAAGATGAGGATGAAGACGAAAAAGAATCTAAATCTACAACGAAAAGATACATTCCCAAGACCGCTACACAAATGCATAACGAACTGAAAGCGATGGCAGCACAAAACCCCGGAATGATGAATGATCCTAACTTTCGTCAACGCCTGCGCCATCTGGAAGTGGATGCCAATAGGGAGCAGCAGACATTAAGGGATTACCGATCAGGCGTACATAATGCTAATCGCCAAACCCTAGCGCAATATGCTGCCAGTAACCAAAGGATAGATACATATACCAAGGCTACAGGGGATGTCACGGATGCGGTAGCAGGCATGGTGACCGGCCTGCTAGCTGAACGCGATCGTAAAAATGAACAACGTAGGCTGCAAATACAAGCTGATATCAATAACTATAATGCGAAAAGAGATGCTTTGAGATCCTATCATGACGAAATGACCAGTGAAAGAACAACCTATACAAACGGTATAGAGCAAGATTTAGAAGCTAAATATGATGAGGTCTGGAAGATTATGTTATCTCCCCTTATGTATGATACAGAAATAGAAGACGATAATAGCTCGAATGTCCACGCTTTTAAAAAAGCAAAACTTACATATGGATTTCTTAACGCGTACGTCATTGGACATAAAGGAGAGTACGGTCTTGCGGCCGATAACGGTACAGTGATATACCCTCCCCAATTCGAAAGTATAAAATCTTATGATTATGATAAAGAAAATGTTCGTTTTATTGTGAACATATATGATAAATGGGGTGAATTAGATGCTAATGGAAGAATAGTCGAAGAAGTAAAATATGATGGGTTATGGTATACAGTTGATGGACAGAAAATTGCACTAATGGATAATCAGTGGGTTATTACGGATAAGAGTGGTCAAGTAAATAAGTATCCTAAAAATGATCTAAAAGGCAAACAGGTGCTTTTAAGCAACCTTAACGACAAAGGGTTTAATTATACCAATAGCTTTTATTCCTACCTTTATGTATTAGATTTTGAAAAGGGTATTTATTCCAGCCATATTCAATCCAGAGGAAAAAATCTCACGAAGTTAACTACTTATGGATTGAACACAAAAGAATCTGAATATATTAACGGCGTATATAAAAACCACTACGCATATTTATTTAAAAAAGATAACGATTGGTATAAAGCGGAAATTCATCGATATACAACAAATACTTACACTTTGACTAAAATGCCTAACATCTTTATTATAGCTGTGAATAATAGATATATCGACGAAAATACAGGTCCAGCACAATGGGGTGCGATTAATCAAAATAATGAAGTTATTATTCCCTTTGAACATAAACAATTAAATGATTTTGTGAATGGAAGGGCCTTATCTGAAAAAGGAATATATAATGAATCCGGAAGTTTAATTGTTTCCGATAAATACTCCTACCTTTCTGATTTCGATCAGGGGCATGCATTGTTTCATGATAAAAAATCTACCGGGGGCATTGGATACGGTCTTATTGACGACGAGGGGAACGAGGTTGTCCGACTTTCTGAAAACCGTCTCGGCAGTGCCCCAAAATCAATATGGTATAATTTAGGCAGTGAATTATCAAAGGAGAGTAATCCGAATAAAAACCTCGAACTTGCCATATATTGTTATGGTAAAGACGATAATCCGAATTCATCCGGGATGTCTTATTATAATGCCGGGAAAATATTTTATCACGAGGCGGGAAAGAACTATTACCCACAGGCCCTGGATTATTTCTTAAAAGCTTCGAAAAGCGTAATTTGGAACTCTATCGGCAACAATACACAACACGAACCACAAGGTAGGTTCAGCATAAAAATGTCTGAGTTATATAATCTGAGGTACATTGGTTTTATGTACTATCGCGGACAAGGTACCGCTGAGTCGCAAACATATGCAAATGAATATTTCGAAAAACTGATACGCAAAGGAGAGCAGATTATCAAAGATTTTAGCAAGAAAGGAAGTACGGTGGATGTGTCGTCGGTATATTATCCTATAGGGGAGGCATACGAACATCTAGGCAACAAAAAACAGGCAATAAAATACTACAAACGCTCGAAGAGCAGCTCGGCGAACGATCGCCTGCAAGCAATCGAGGATGGGAGAATGTACTCTTTTTAATATTTTATCTAAAAATCAAGAATGATGAATAGCAGCACGATTCTTTATCTAATTATATTTCTATGCTGTATCGGCAACAAAGCAAACGCTCAGAATTTTTACGAAAATGGCAAGGGAAAGACCCTGAATTTCAAGAAGCACGGCGAGTGGAAATATTATCATGATAATGGTACGCTTTCTGCCGAAGGTACTTTTAATGACGAAGGTGAACAGACAGGTCTATGGACGCTATATCATAAAAACGGCACGGAATATTCCAGCAGGATGTTTAGCAACGGTCTAGTTATAGATGGAGAAGCAAAATTCTATCACGATAACGGAGAATTAGAATCGGTTGGAGAATATGGATATGGAACAGGTACGAAAAATGGTCCTTGGAAAGAATACCATAAAAACGGTAAGCTTAAAGCTGAAGGGTTATATGCACTCGATGAAAAGTTTGGCGAATGGAAATTCTATAACGAAAATGGACTGCTCAAGGAGAGCTATTTTATAAAGGACGGCAAGTTGCAAGGAGAATGGAAGCGGTATTATGAGAATGGACAACTTCGTCTCTTTGTGGTTAATCTGGTAGACGGTCAAGCAGAGGGAGAGGCAAGGCACTATTACGAGAGTGGAAAGCTTAAAGCAATATATAATTTTGTAAAAGGAGTAGGTCATGGTGAGGCACAAGAATATCATGAAAACGGACAACTTAGTCTGATCGGCAACGTGGCAAATAGAAAAAAAGAAAATGAATGGAAATATTTCGATGAGTCCGGCAGGCTAACCAAAACTGAAATATACAAAAATGATGAACTGATAGAAACTAGGGAGCATTAAACAACTAAATAAGCCGCCAATTCGCATTGAATCGACGGCTTATTTGTTACACTCAACTATTCCTCCAATCGAATAATGAGCAATTTATCCTTTGTTGTGACCGTTACTCGTTTTTGCGGAGAAAACCCCAATCTTTCGAGCCCTTGCCCACTTAATTTGATTACGGGAACTGTAGTTTCGCTGAAACGATTAGACTTGATGGTTGGTTGGATTTTTAAGCTTCTGACCTCCGGTCGCTTGCTTATTCTCTTCTTGGTTGTACGCATAATTTTTTGAAGATTTTAAATAAGTAGCCCGACAGTGCTGCGTACAACCAATAAATATTGAAGTGTACAGGACTCGCACCTGCTCTCCGCCGGGCATATTGTTAAACATTGATGTCTTCATCTTGAAAATTTATTAGTATTGTACGCATCACAAATATACTATCCTGTATTCATTAATACAAGAATGGATTACTTTAAACCGTTGTCTTTTCGTTCAAGCCAGTATTCCTTTCCCATTTGTGAATGCCTATAACGCCTAAGTTCCCATTACGAGAGATAATTCCGATCTTTTGTAAGATTGACGTAATTTGAAGAAACAAAACTCCTACATAAAAATGTGCCACAGGACAAAAACTCGTACATAAAAATGTCAAAAAAAACAAAAACTCATACATATTTTTGTATTTTCGTACTATGAAACGGGATTTATATCAGAAACTGCTATCTTGGAAATCGAGGAAAGACCATAAGCCACTAATTATAAGAGGAGCCCGTCAAGTAGGTAAAACATGGCTCATGCGTACCTTTGGTGAAGCATCCTACCAACAGGTCGCTTACATCAATATGGAAAGCAATCCATTAATAAAAAACTTATTTACCGCTGATTTTAATGTTGACCGCATCTTACTGGGGCTACAAATTGAGACCGGCATTTCGATCGACACGGATACTCTTCTTATTTTCGATGAGATACAAGAGGTCCCCGAAGCCATAACAGCCTTAAAATACTTTCATGAAAATGCCCCACAATATGATATCATTTGCGCAGGTTCTCTTTTAGGTGTGGCGTTACATAGTCACACTTCATTCCCAGTTGGAAAGGTAGAGTTTTTGGATCTTCATCCCTTGTCCTTTATGGAATTCCTCTCTGCCGTTGGAGAAGATGCATTGGTGGAATTGCTCTATAGTAAAGATTGGGCAATGGTAAATAGTTTTTCATCAAAATTAAGCGAGTGGCTACGTCACTATTACTATGTCGGTGGTATGCCCGACGCCGTAAACACGTTTATACAAACGAAAAATCATGACGAAGTCCGATCCGTACAAAAACGTATATTAATGGCCTACGAACAGGATTTTTCAAAGCACGCTCCCCACGATATTGTTCCGCGCATTCGTATGCTTTGGAATTCTATACCCGCTCAACTGGCAAAGGAGAATAGAAAATTTATTTATGGAATCATACGGCAAGGCGCTCGGGCAAAAGATTATGAGTTGGCGATGGCCTGGCTGAAAGATTGCGGGCTGATTCACAAAATCCACAATGTTACCAAACCCGCTATTCCTTTAAAAGCTTACGAAGATTTCAACACCTTCAAGCTTTTTTTAGTCGATGTGGGCTTACTCGCTGCATTGACCGATTTAGATGTGCGTAGTTTATTGGAGGGCAATGCTGTTTTCCAAGAATTTAAAGGAGCTCTTACCGAACAATATGTTCTCCAGCAGCTCATGACACGGGAAGATTTTAGTACCTATTATTGGTCTCCGGCCAATTCGCGAGCTGAAATTGACTTTCTCATACAACATCAGGGCGAGGTGATTCCGATCGAGGTAAAAGCCGAAGAAAACCTACAGGCAAAAAGTTTACGCGTTTATGCAGACAAATACAAACCCCGAAAAGCGATCCGTACTTCCATGAGCAATTATAGAGAAGAAAATTGGATGGTTAATATACCGCTATTCGCCATTTCGGTGATTTAATGCCGCCTTTTAAGATACTTAATACAAAAAACCAAAAAGCCACAACGGAATCTTTTCCGCAACACCATACTCCAAATCATCTACAGCTAGATATGCCTGCGTATCTCCCGCAATCTGCTTTTTACCCTTATTTTTTTCTCCCACTTCAAAAGTATACAATACACCAAGAACTATTAACAATTCCACCAACTTTCCCTCTCCACCATTACCTGTCAACTATTAACTACGCACTATTAACTCGAATAGAAAGAATCTAAATAACAAATACGATTTCCGCAATAAAAGCACATTAAATTACAAATAACTCAACGTTGAATCATTTTTTTTAAAAAATTTATAACGAAAAACATTTTTTATTCATATATTAGCAAACAAATATTTTGAGGAGAGAAATGACAAACGAAAGATTACCGGAACAAGGACTGTATAATCCTGACTTTGAGCATGATGCATGTGGTGTTGGTTTCGTCGCCCACATCAAAGGTAAAAAGTCGCATCAGCAAGTAAAGGATGCCTTGACAATGTTGGAAAACATGGAGCACCGGGGGGCATGTGGCTGTGACCCTGAAAGTGGAGACGGAGCGGGAATTATGATTCAATTACCCCATGAATTTCTATGGGAGGAGTGTATAAGCCTGGGTATTCAACTAGAAGAACCGGGGTATTATGGCACAGGAATGGTCTTCCTTCCTAAAGAGGAGGAATTAAATCAACTATGCCGCAATGCGATTATAGAAGCAACCGAAGAGCGCGGCATGCGGTTCTTAGGTTTCCGCGGTGTACCGGTTAACCGTGAAGGTATCGGTCCAACGGCATTGAGCGCAGAACCCGAGATCGTTCAGTTTTTTGTCTCTCGCCCAGATGGGGTATCCAGCACAACGGATTTCGAACGGAAACTCTTTGTGCTGAGACGTCTTATCATCCAAAAAATAAAACAACAACAAACCTATCCATTACCTTTATACATCGCTTCATTATCTTGTAAGACGATTGTATATAAAGGACAATTAACGACCTATCAAGTCGGTACCTATTTCGAAGATCTGAGAGACCCACGCGTTGTATCCGCATTCGGATTAGTACACTCGCGTTTTTCTACAAACACTTTTCCTTCTTGGTCGTTGGCGCAACCGTTCCGCAATATCGCGCACAATGGGGAGATCAATACGTTGACTGGAAACCTAAACTGGTTTTATGCCGGTGCAAGAGCACTTTCTTCTCCTTATTTTACCGAAGAAGAAATGCAGATATTGCTTCCTGTAGTTGATCGCGGGCAATCGGATTCAGCTTGTTTAGATAACGTCGTGGAATTGCTATTACATAGCGGAAGAAGTTTGCCGCATGTGATGCTGATGCTCGTACCGGAAGCTTGGGATGGCAATACCCAAATGGACCCGTTGAAGAGAGCATTCTATGAATACCACGCAACGTTAATGGAACCATGGGATGGCCCTGCTGCCTTGTGTTTTACCGACGGGAATACCATTGGTGCCACGCTAGACCGAAACGGTTTGAGACCGCTACGCTTTGCCGTGACATCCGATGACCGCGTGGTTGTCGCTTCGGAAGCGGGTGCATTACCTGTACCGGAAAGCTTGATCATTAAGAAAGGTCGTCAACAGCCCGGTAAAATATTCGTCGTGGATATGGAGAAAGGTTGTATTCGTTCTGATGAGGAAGTCAAAGGCGAACTTATCCGCCAACAACCTTATGGCGAATGGTTAGATAATTACAAAATCCGCATGGCGGAATTGGAAGCACCTCGTGTTACCTATACTTACCTTAAAAAAGAATCGGTATTCAAATACCAACAAGCATTCGGTTATTCACGTGAAGATTTAGAAAGTATCATCACACCGATGGCTATGACCGGCTATGAGCCTATTGGCTCGATGGGTACAGATGTTCCGTTGGCGATTCTATCAGACCAGCCACAACACCTGTCTAGCTATTTCAAACAATTCTTTGCACAGGTTACCAACCCACCAATCGATCCGATTCGGGAACGTATGGTGATGAGCTTAGCGACATTCATCGGCAATGCCGGCAATATTCTCGTAGAAGATAAAAAATTCTGTCACTGCGTAACCTTGGAGCATCCGATATTGACCTCGAGCGAATTAGAGAAACTTCGCTCCATCGACACCGGTATATTCCAAGCGAAAACATTACAGCTTTACTTTAAAGCAGATGGTAAACCGGGGTCATTGGAAGCTGGTCTGGAAAGACTATGTCGATACGCCGATGATGCGGTTCGCGATGGTTTTGAGGTGATCATTCTTTCTGATCGCGCGATTGACTCCCAACACTGTGCGATTCCATCGATCTTGGCGATATCTGCTGTACATCACCATCTTATTAAAACAGGGAACAGAGGTGCGGTAGGCTTAGTGGTAGAAGCTGGCGATATATGGGAAGTACACCACGTTGCTTGTCTATTGGCATTCGGCGCGACAGCCATCAACCCTTATATGGCATTGGCTTCGATCCGCACGATGAAAGAATTAGGACAGATCGAAACGGAACTGACTTGGGAAGAATTGCGTAAAAATTACGTAAAAGCTATCTGTGCAGGTCTGTTAAAGATATTCTCGAAAATGGGTATCTCTACCCTACAATCATACCACGGAGCACAGATTTTCGAAGTCTTAGGTATCGACAAATCTGTTGTAGACAACTATTTCTGCGGTTCGGTTTCCCGGATCGGTGGATTGACCTTAGACGATATTGCAACAGAAGCTTTATCTAAACATTGGCGAGCTTTCGGACAATCACGCGTAGAACAGAAACTATTGCCAGAAGGTGGTATTTATCAATGGAAACGTCGTGGAGAACGTCACTTGTGGAACCCTGAAACGGTACACCTTTTACAAAAGGCTTGCCGCACAGGCGATTTTGAATCCTACAAACAATACGCAGCGTTCATCAATAATCAAAAAGAACGCATGTACACGCTACGCGGATTACTCGATTTTGCGAAGCATAGAACTCCTGTTCCATTGGAAGAGGTCGAACCTGCAGAAAACATCATGAAACGTTTTGCTACAGGCGCCATGTCTATGGGTTCGATTTCTACGGAAGCTCACAGTACCCTAGCCATCGCGATGAACCGTATCGGTGCGAAAAGCAACACCGGCGAAGGGGGCGAGGATGCTGCCCGTTTTAACCGATTGCCTAACGGTGATTCGATGCGCTCTGCTATCAAACAGGTAGCATCTGCACGTTTTGGTGTGACATCACATTACCTAACCGAAGCGGATGAAATCCAAATCAAGATGGCTCAAGGTGCAAAACCAGGTGAAGGTGGTCAGCTACCGGGACATAAAGTAGATGAGTTTATTGCGCGCTTGCGCCACGCAACACCGGGCGTAGGATTGATTTCTCCTCCACCGCATCACGATATTTACTCTATTGAGGACTTGGCGCAATTGATTTTCGACCTGAAAAATGCGAACCGTCAAGCCAGAATCAACGTTAAACTGGTTTCTAAAGCTGGTGTGGGCACCATCGCCGCGGGGGTAGCAAAAGCGCATGCAGATGTGATCCTCATCGCCGGATTTGACGGCGGTACAGGTGCATCACCATTGAGTTCTGTTAAACACGCCGGCTTACCTTGGGAGCTTGGACTAGCCGAAGCACACCAGACACTTGTACAGAATAAGTTACGTAGCCGCGTGGTATTGCAGGCCGACGGGCAAATGAAAACTGGCCGTGACATCGTAATCGCTACCTTATTGGGTGCAGAAGAATGGGGTGTCGCGACAGCAGCGTTGGTTGCTGGTGGTTGTATCATGATGCGCAAATGCCATCTGAATACTTGTCCGGTGGGAGTTGCTACACAAGATCCAGAATTGCGGAAGCTATTCTCGGGAAAACCAGAGGATATCGTCAACCTATTCCGTTTCCTTGCGGAAGAAATACGGGAGACAATGGCACAACTTGGTTTCCGCACCATCAACGAAATGGTAGGTCGTGCACAGTTCTTGAAGAAACGTGAAAATATAGACCACTGGAAAGCCGCGAAAATAGATTTCTCACAGATATTGCATGTTGCGCGAAACGAGCCATCTGAAAGCCTGTATAACACGCAAGAGCAGGATCACGGTATGAGTATGATTTTAGACTGGGGATTATTGAACCAAGCGAAATCTGCTATCGATACAAAAACACCAGTATTTGGCACATTTAAAGTGAAAAATACAGATCGTACCATAGGTACACTGTTATCGAATGAGGTATCAAAAGTACATGGTGCAGATGGATTACCGGACAACACCGTTAACTTTAAGTTTGAAGGCTCAGCCGGCCAATCGTTTGGGGCATTTGCTGTCAAAGGACTTTCGTTTGAATTGGAAGGTGAAGCCAATGACTATGTGGGTAAGGGGCTTTCGGGCGCACAGCTTGCTATTTACCCGACAGATGACAGTCCGCTGGTAGCACATGAGAATATCATCATCGGTAACGTTGCATTGTATGGCGCAACATCCGGTCATCTCTTTATCAACGGTATGGCAGGCGAACGTTTTGCGGTAAGAAACTCCGGAGCTACGGCCGTTGTGGAAGGTATCGGTGACCACGGTTGTGAATACATGACTGGAGGACGTGCACTGATTCTAGGGGAAACAGGGCGTAACTTTGCCGCGGGTATGAGTGGTGGCATCGCTTGGATTTACGATATAGCGGGCAACTTCCGCGACAATTGCAATCAGGAAATGGTAGACCTTGATCCGCTAGACACAGTAGATGAAAACAACATCATAGCGCTGTTGAAACGCCATATACACCTCACGAACAGTGAGCGGGCGAACCTCATCTTGCAAAATTGGGCAAGCGAAAAAAGTAAGTTTATCAAAGTATTCCCACGTGAATACAAAAATGTGTTACGTAAAAAATTAGTGGAAGCTTAATTAGCGGAGGAAAAGTAGTCATGGGAAAACCAACAGGATTTTTAGAATTTGAAAGAGCGCTTCCGCAGAAAGAATCTGTAGAAAGCAGAAGACAAAATTATCAGGAATTTGTACACAGCTATACCGATGATCAATTGAATCATCAAGCAGCACGCTGTATGAATTGTGGCATTCCTTTTTGCCACTCGGGGTGTCCATTGGGAAATGTAATCCCCGAATTCAACGACGCCGTTTACGATGCCCGCTGGGAAGAAGCGTATAACATCTTGGTGTCAACCAACAACTTCCCGGAGTTTACGGGAAGAATTTGTCCGGCACCCTGCGAAGCCGCTTGTGTGCTAGGTATTAACAAACCACCGGTTGCTATCGAAGAAATCGAAAAACATATCATCGAAATTGCGTATAAGAAAAACTACGTACAGCCAAATAAAAGCTATATCAAAACCGGCAAACGCGTGGCAGTAGTGGGCTCCGGCCCTGCTGGATTGGCTGCGGCGGCACAATTGAACAAAGCGGGACATGATGTCGTGGTATACGAGCGTGATGATAAAGTGGGTGGTTTGCTTCGTTACGGTATTCCGGATTTCAAACTGGATAAATCCGTGATCGACCGTCGGGTGGAAGTAATGGAACAATCGGGTGTCGTATTTAAAACAAATGCGGAAGTAGGCGTGAATGTTCCTGCCAGCGAATTACAAGATTACGATGCAGTGGTATTGGCTGGAGGATCAACAATTCCACGTAACTTGCCGATTCCGGGACGCGAACTGAAAGGTGTGCATTACGCGATGGAATTTTTGAAGCAGCAAAACAAACGGGTCGGCAACTCCCCTATTGAAGTGGAAGAAATTTTAGCAACGGATAAAAATGTATTGGTTATCGGTGGTGGTGATACCGGTTCCGACTGTGTGGGAACATCTAATCGCCATGGAGCAAAAAGTGTTACACAATTTGAATTGATGCCACAACCACCGCAAGAGCGTACCTCTGCGATGCCTTGGCCAACTTATCCAATGCTGTTAAAAACAACCACATCGCATGAGGAAGGTTGTCAGCGTAATTGGAGTGTGAGTACCAAAGCATTCTTGGGAGACGAAAAAGGACATCTACGTGCCGCATTGATTGTTGACTTAGAATGGGAAACCGATGCATTGGGCAGACCTACCAAATTTAAAGAAATAGAAGGTTCCGAGCGTGAAATCCCTTGCGAATTGGTGACGTTGGCGATGGGCTTCCTACATCCGCAACACGAAGGGCTATTGCAACAACTCGGCGTGAAACTTGACGGACGTGGCAATGTTGAAGCACGAGAAGGCGAATACAAATCGTCTGCTGATAAGGTGTTTGTAGCAGGTGATATGCGTCGCGGTCAATCTCTTGTTGTTTGGGCGATCTCTGAAGGTCGTGAATGCGCTAGAAAAGTAGATGAGTTCCTGATGGGATACTCCGAACTGGAATGTAAAGATAAAGCTGTTTCATACGCTTAGTTTTATATAAAAAGAGAAAAAGCCGGACGATGTCCGGCTTTTTCTCTTTTTATCAATGCAGCTTCCGGTTAATCAACTTTCTTTCCCTATTTTCTATTTTCACTTTCACATAAGGATATAGGAATACCGCTCCTAAAATAATAACAGCTCCTATATAAAAGCCTAAGCTCATCGTTTCCTGCTGCCCAAAAATGAGCATAGCCAGAAGAATACCATATATAGGTTCCATATTCGTCGTCAATGCAACCGTAAAAGCACTTAATTCCTTCATCACTGCAACACCAAGTACGTAAGCTATCGCCGTACAGACCACCCCTAACAACAATATATAAGCCCAATCGGCATCCTTCAACCACATTTCTGCGTTGAAATCTCCCCTAAGCAGCATGATGACGGATACCCAGAAAAAAGCACCTAACATTTCATAAAACGTAATCACAGTAGGACTCGTCATTTTCACCATCCGGGCATTGAGAATAGAAAAGATACTGGCACACAAAGCTGCGCCTAGTCCAAATACAATACCCCATACATATTGAAACTCAAATTTAAAAATGAGATAGATACCTAATATGATAATCAGACCTATGCCCACATCGGCCTTGGATATCTTCGTTTTATTGATAATAGGTTCTAAAATAGAGGTAAAAAGTGTCAGCGAAGACAATGTTACCAACGTAACAGATACCGTGGAAATCTTGATGGAATGGAAAAACAACACCCAGTGAACGCCGACAACCCCGCCCACCATAAAAAACTGTATGAGCTTTTCTTTATCGACGTGTATGGATTTGCCTGTAAAGATAAAATAAATAAAAAGGGAAAGAGCTGCAATCAGCACGCGGTACCAGACTAAATGGATGGCAGATATGGATAATAAGCCTCCTAATACCCCCGTAAATCCCCAAATCAACACCGTGAAATGCAGGATCAGGACATTTTTATTCTTCACTATTTCGGTGCTTTATATTTTAGCCAGAACGCCAGTACTAAAAATAGCACATTCGGAATCAGAATTGCAATTAACGGCGGCAGGCCTCCTTTTAAGGAGAACATCGTCGAGAACTGAACCAGGACGAGGAATGTAAAACTCAATGCTATACCAATCCCCAGGCTCAAACCAATACCTCCACGAACTTTCTTAGAAGACAACGACACGCCCATTAATGTTAAGATATAAGCTGAAAAAGGCCCGATATAGCGTTTATATTTTTCCAACAGCAAATCGGTCATCATACCTGTTCCACGAGTTTCCTCTTTTGCAATCCGTTGGTTCAATTCTTTGGTATCCATGGCGGTAAAGACGTTGTCGTAAGTTTCGAAGTCCCTCGGCAACATATCCAATGTCGTATCCCGATCTGCACCTTTATCCATCGTTTCGCGTAGGCCATCAATCGTTCGCACCGTATAATCTTTGATTTTCCATTTTGTAGCGACGGAATCCCAGGTGATACTTTGTGCCATCAGCTTCTCCGTCAATTGGTCGCCATCAAATTTCTCCAATGAAAAATTATAACCTATATTTCGTTTCGTATCAAAATTGTCGATGTACACGTAGGTATTGGAATCGATCTGCATGTGCGTCGACATCGTAGAAGTGCTGATCTTATGTGGCTTTACATAAACATTTTCGAAGTTCACCTTAATCTTATTGGTATAAGGAATAATCCAAATATTCGATACCAACGTAAATAAAAAGATAACACTCGCCGCGATCATATAAGGCCGCAGAAAACGGTTAAAGCTCATTCCACCACTCAAAATAGGCACAACTTCTGTCTGATCAGCCATCTTGGAGGTAAAGAAAATAACCGCTATGAAATTGATCAGGGGCGTCAACATATTCAGAAAAAAAGGTATACTGCCCAGCGCATAATATTCCAGGAATACCTTGGACATCGGCGCTTTATATTTAAGGAAGTCATCCAATTTCTCTGAAACATCAAAAACAACAATCACGACAATAAAAATACCAACCGTGAACACAAAGGTGCTCAGGTATTTTTTAATGATATAGCGATCAATGATGTTCATTTTCTACAACCTTTGTCCTAAAACTTTTACCATCTTCTCTTTCCAGTCATAAAACGTACCCTCGACAATTTTCTCCCTAGCTTGTTTTACCAGCCATAAGTAAAAGTGAAGGTTATGCAGTGATGCAATCTGAGCGCCTAAAATCTCTTGTGATCTAATTAAATGACGAAGATAAGCTTTGGTATGTATTTGATCGACCAACAAATCGCTTTCGGCTTCAATAGGCGAAAAGTCGGCCTTCCATTTTTCATTCTTAATATTGATAATACCATTCTGCGTGAACAACATGCCGTTGCGCGCATTCCGTGTCGGCATGACGCAATCGAACATATCGATACCCAGCGCAATATTTTCGAGAATATTAATCGGCGTGCCAACTCCCATAAGGTAACGGGGTTTATCCTGTGGTAATATGTTGGTCACGACTTCTGTCATAGCGTACATCTCCTCTGCTGGTTCGCCGACGGAAAGCCCACCGATAGCGTTACCATCTCGATTGAAGGACGCTATCACTTCTGCCGATTTCTCCCGTAAGTCTTTATAGACCGACCCCTGAACGATTGGAAAGAGCGTTTGTTCATATCCATACAACGACTCGGTACTGTCGAACCGATCTACACAGCGTTTTAACCAACGATGGGTCATGTCCAACGATTTCCGAGCATAGCTGTATTCACAGGGATAAGGTGTGCATTCGTCAAAAGCCATGATAATATCAGCTCCGATGATGCGTTGCGTATCCATCACATTTTCCGGTGTAAAAAGGTGCTTCGATCCATCGATATGTGAACGGAAAGTTACCCCTTCTTCTCTGATCTTACGTACTTCTGTCAATGAATACACTTGATATCCGCCGGAATCCGTCAATATGGGGCCGTCCCAATGATTAAATTTATGCAGACCACCTGCTTTATGAAGAACATCCAAACCCGGACGTAAGTACAAGTGGTACGTATTGCCTAGAATAATCTGCGCTTGGATATCCTGTACTAATTCGTGCTGATGGACAGCCTTGACTGTTCCTGCTGTACCAACAGGCATAAAAATTGGCGTTTGAATGTCTCCGTGTGCAGTCTCCAGAACGCCGGCACGCGCCTTAGAATCCTTGTCCTGTGCCTGAAGCGTAAATTTCATATATCTAATATCCCTCTTATCCTTTTGAATAAAATCAATGCAAAAATAGAATAAAAATCGTGAGGAAACGAGTGTGTGCCAAAATCTTAATAAAACTTAACTTTTACGCCCGTTTATCAAAGCAGACACTGTATCTTTGCTGTTTCATATGACACTATTGGAACAACCCTTATCTTATCTTCCATATGTACCGTTAGGCGTGCTAGGTATTTTGCTGCTTATCCAACTCTACTATATCTATTTTGTTTACGGAAAATTAACCTTTTATCCGATAAAATCTTTCCGGGAAACTCCGCTGCAGCCTCCAGTAAGTGTTATTATATGTGCACACAATGAGGAGGAAAACTTAAAATCGTTCCTTCCCCAGATATTAGAGCAGGATTACCCGCTATTCGAAGTAGTATTGGTCGATGATTGTTCGGACGATGAGAGTAAATGGATACTGAAAGAGTTTTCATCCAGATATCCTGAACGGTTAAAGATCGTAGAAATCAAAGAACATATTCGTTTAAAACACACCAAAAAATTTGCGCTCACCATGGGTATCAAGGCGGCGAAATATGAACATCTTGTTTTCACAGATGCCGACTGCCAACCTGCGGGTGCTTTCTGGTTGGCGGAAATGGCAGGCGCCTTCTCCCCAGAAAAAGAAATTGTTCTGGGGTACTCGCCTTATTTCAAACAAAATGGGTTTCTGAATAAATTAATCCGATTTGAAACAACCCACACGGCGATGAGCTATTTAGCCTATGCTTTAAAGGGAAATGCTTATATGGGTGTCGGTCGCAACTTGGCTTATACGAAATCCCTTTTTTATAAGGGCAAAGGCTTTAATAAACACATGCATATCAAATCCGGCGATGACGACTTGTTTGTAAACCACAATGCAACGAACACAAACGTCAATATCGCTATACACCCAGACGCACATATATGCTCTGTTCCTAAAACAACTTGGAAAAGTTACTATAAACAGAAAGCACGGCATTCCGGTGCTTCTACATTGTATAAGCGCAAACATAAACGCATGCTTGCTACACAATTGTTATCTGCTTTATTGTTTTATCTGATGCTGTTCGTATGCTTCGTACTCTACCCCAGTTTATGGTACATTCCGCTAGGAATATATAGTATACGCTTGCTTAGCCAACTCTTAATTTTTAACCGTATTTATACAAAACTGGCTATCCGGGATCTGTTTATTTGGCTTCCAATACTGGACGTTTTGTATTATTTTTATATTTGCATCAACGGTCTGTTTAACCGTCGAAAAAAACAAACATCATGGTGATGAATAGCATGAACCCTACAGTCGATATTATCTACAAATATTTTCCAACGTTAACGGAAAAACAAAAACAACAATTTGCGCAATTGGGGGAGGTGTACCCATTCTGGAATGACCAAATTAATGTCATTTCCAGAAAAGATATTGATAGCCTTTATTTGAAACATGTACTACATTCACTCGGTGTCGCCAAATTTATACCGGAGTTCACACCCGGCACCAGGATATTGGACGTTGGAACTGGGGGTGGTTTTCCCGGTATACCTTTAGCGATCCTTTTTCCGGAAACACAATTTCATTTAGTCGATTCTATTGGAAAAAAAATTAAAGTGGTGCGTGAAGTGGCACTGGCTCTCGGTTTAGAAAATGTAGAGGCCGACCATATCCGTGCAGAGCAGTTGGATTATAAATATGATTTTGTAATATCGCGCGCAGTAACGCGTTTAGGCGAATTTGCTTCCTGGATTCGAAATAAATTTGAAAAACAAGATCGAAATGGTATTCCAAACGGCATTATTTATTTAAAAGGGGGCGATCTTCGGGATGAAATCAAAGAATCACGGCTCAAAGCAGAGCTACATCCACTATCCTCCTATTTTAAAGAGGATTTCTTTGACACAAAATACGTGGTATATGTGCCGATGTAGTAGGTTTACTTCATTACTGACCTAATTCTTCGTCTATCTTTTTCCCGATAAGATTCACTTCCTCGTCCATGCCAAACATAGGTAATTCCGTTTCGGGGTTCAGCTTTAGCCAAGAGGTATCCGTATCTTTTACAATCTTAACATATTCTTTACCTTCTTTGAAAACAAGGTAAACATCTTTTTCTTCAGGGAAAACGGCATATACGATCTCACCGATTGCTATATCAAATGGTTCTTGGGCTCCTTGTAATTCCATTACGCTTTATTTTCAATCAAAGTTAGGATTTTTATACAAATTTCTTAACTTTAGATCTCTGAATTATGGCCATGCTCAAACAAATTGCACTTACAAAGATTAAAGGTGTAGGCTCCAAGACGGCGCGTACCTTATTAGCTTACTGCGGTTCAGTCGATGATATTTTTGACGCGAGTAAAAAGCAGCTGCTATCCATTCCAAATATCGGGAAAGCAACAGTGGAATCTATTCTCTCGAAAAACTATCTGTATGAAGCGGAACAAGAAATGGCTTTTGTCGAGAAGCACCGCATCGAAACACTTTGGATTGAAGACATAAATTATCCGCGTCGTTTAAGACAATGCGAAGATGCCCCACTTTTACTTTATTATAAAGGAGCAGCAGCTAAAAATCCTGATCGTTGTATCAGCATTGTGGGTACTAGGAATGCAACAGCATATGGAAAACGTCTTTGTGAAGAGCTGATTTCAACACTACGGGAATATGACATACAGATTGTAAGTGGTCTGGCGTATGGTATTGATGTACAAGCACATCGGCTAGCCCTTAGACATAAGATCCCCACTATTGGTGTCTTGGGCCATGGACTGGATAGGATATACCCCGCCGCACATCGGGATGTTGCTTCCCGTATGTTGGAGAATGGCGGTTTGCTTACGGAATACCCCTCGGACACCGTTCCCGATCGCAACAACTTTCCGGCAAGAAACCGCATTATTGCCGGGCTAGCCGACGTCACCATTGTAGTGGAAGCGGCAAAGAAAGGCGGTGCACTGATTACAGCTGAAATAGCCAACAGCTATAACAGAGACGTATGCGCTTTTCCAGGGGGGATAGATCAGGAATACTCCGCCGGCTGTAATTATTTGATTAAAACGCATCGGGCACATCTTATCCGCCATGCGGAAGATCTGATATACCTCATGGGGTGGGAACGTCCAGCGCAAAAAAAAGAAGGGTTACAACTTCCGTTATTAACAAACAACTTGAGCAAGGATGAGCAACGGGTGTACAATTTTTTACGAGAAAGGGAACACGCGCAGGTTGATGAAATTGCCTCTCACCTGGATTGGCCTACGAGTAAATTGGCAATGATACTCTTAGAAATGGAGATGAACGGTATACTCCTCTCTTTACCTGGGAAAATTTACAAGATCTTGTAAAAACGCATGCCAAACAAACGTGCATACTTTTAAACGTGATTATTTGTAACTGACAATCAATCCTCTAAGCAAAGTCGTATAAAAAGTTTTTCAAAGAACTATTTTTTTACTATTTTTGTCGCAGGCAAGTCTCCTACGACCAGCTCCCTTTGACTCCCCCAGGTTGGGAACAAAGCAAGGGTATTAGGTTGAGCGGTGCGATAGGAGTAGCTTGCCTATTTTTATTTTATAAACCCCACAGTCCTCCACTACTTTCGTAACCTGCATCGCTTCTTCCCTCTTTTTTATACTATTTTTTTAGCTAATAACTTGTTCTTGAAAGGTGATGAAGCTATCAGATGTATTCATTCTCGCATGGGTTTGCATAAATCAGGAGGGTTTCGTTTATTTGTAGTCCGAATTATCGTGAACTTATGAGTTGGTTTAAAAGAAACAAGGCAGGGATCAGTACTGCAACTGAAAATAAAAAGGAAGCGCCTGACGGCATGTGGAATAAGTGTCCTAATTGCAAAAAGCCGCTACTTAACAGCGAACAAATTGAAAATCAATACGTTTGCCAATATTGTGATTACCATATCCGGATCGGTTCTGCTGCCTATTTCTCGATACTCTTCGATAACAACAACTACACGGAGTTATTTGAAAACTTAACATCCGGTGATCCGCTTCAGTTTTCTGACACAAAACCTTATCCTGTTCGTTTGGCCGACAGCCAGGCAAAAACCGGATTAAAAGATGCTATCCGCTGTGCACACGGTAAAATGGAAGATCAAGATATTGTGATTGCCTGCATGGATTTCACGTTTATCGGAGGCTCCATGGGATCCGTAGTTGGTGAAAAAATTGCACGTTCCATCGACTATTGTATAGCACATAAAACCCCCTTCATGTTGATTTCCAAATCGGGTGGTGCACGTATGATGGAAGCTGCTTTCTCCTTGATGCAGATGGCAAAGACGTCTGCAAAATTAGCGCTGTTAGCACAGGCTAAAATACCGTATATATGTTTGTTAACCGATCCAACGACAGGTGGTGTAACGGCTTCCTACGCGATGTTAGGAGACATTAACATTGCTGAGCCAGGTGCATTGATTGGGTTTGCCGGCCCACGTGTTATTAAAGAAACGATCAAAAAAGATTTACCGAAAGGATTTCAGACATCTGAATTTGTTTTGGAGCACGGCTTCCTAGATTTTATTGTAGATCGCCGGAATCTTAAACATAAAGTGGCCAATTATTTACGATTGGTAAAATAAAAAAGAAGCTGTCTCAAAAGTCATTTTGAACGATTTTTGATTAACAGTTCTTAATAAAGCTATTATATATATTATCAAATACTTAACAATAGATAGCTATTTAGCCTATTTGTTGAGGATATTGAAATGAAAAAGAGGCTGTTTCTATTTATGAGACAGCCTCCAACAAAGTTCTTATAACCTGACACCCCCCCGCGAGATTAGCTAGGCCGAGGTGATTAAAACCTATTTAATTATTTCTATAACCCTTCCATCTGTACCCGTTCCTCTTTCCCAAACCACCTCGTCGTTCCATACTACTTTTGTACACACAATGATATCTCCGTCATTCGCTCGATGAAAAGAAGCCTTGATCACATCAATATCCTCTTCTGACCATTTCAATAAGGTAATTGGAGAGTTTTCCTTTTCAGTATCATTTAAGTAAACTTTTAATACATACCTAGAAATTCCTTCGATTTCAAGTGTTTCAAGTATATCGCTATTTCTAGCGAGTACCTGCTCATTACCATCAACGATATAAGCAAAACGCAATTGCTTCGTATCAAGAGATTTCGGATACTCGGCATCAGGGTCTAACAAATCATTACCATTCTCATCCGAAAAGGCAATGTATGCAACTTTATCTATGTTTATCATGACACAACAGTCAATAGTCTCTTTACAGCCTGACAGAATTGATATCGTGATAAACAATACGACAAAACTCAAACATTTACTTATCTTTTTTTTCATAACACTACGGTTTGATATTGTATACCATGCCTTTCTTATAGTTGAAGTCATGTCCATCTACCTCCCAATTATTGAACGCAAACCATCCATTAAAATTAATCGACGGATCTACCGTAGATGATCCCCAACCCCAATTCATATGTAAATATAGGTATTCCCAAGACGCAGAACAATCTTGACTATATACCATAGACCGCTGATACCCGTCACACACCCACGCATGTCCATATTTATATGTGACGAAAATCCACCAACCAGAGGCTTCTCCGCCTCTTAAAATCACCGGACGGTTAGCATTTAATTGTTGTATTACGGTCTGTTGATTAAAGTCTGAATACGTAGCGGAGGAATAACCAAATGTATTTTTGAATGCAGACGCAACAGTTGCCTTCGTTTCCGTTCCCGATCCACCACATCCGTAATCCATATTTACCGCCGTCCCGATATCAACCATTAGTTGCGCTGCATCATTAGATCCGTAATAATTACCCATATTTCCCCAATTATAATTATTCGGGTATTCATAATATTTCATAATCTGTCCCATTGCCGTTGCTACACAACCGACTGGGGCTCTTCCATTACCAGTGTTCGCACAACCAGTTAAAGGAACATGGTCATTAAACCCATAACCTTGATGCCATTCGGTTTGCAATAGTGGACCGACGGTAGTTGAGCTATTAGGACATCCACCAATACAATCGTCATCCCCCCCTCCTGGAGGTCTTGCAGCCCGCTGTAGTGCACACGGCAACCATGCTTGTGTATTTTCGTAACTTATCTCGTTGTTACTAACTCTCAACGCTTGGATATATTCTTTAGCCTCTCCCAACCATTCCACGAGACCAGTAGGATATTGTTCCATATCCATTGGAAAACTATCTGTCTCGGAAAAAGCTAATATAGGATTGGCCCTTTTATCCGCAGAAAGTACAATAAAGCCTCCTCCTTTATAATTTACAATATAATACGCTGTTTGATTATTAGGGGCAGGAACAGATACAATGGCTTCTATTTGTTTATGAGTAGACCGTGATGGTTTTGGTTCTATTGCACTTTTACTTTTTGCCGTCTTCTCATCCGATAACCTCAGCATTGACGCTAAACTTTCAGCCTCTTCGATTCCAACAAAACAATTTTGACAACTATCCTTATCTTCTATAGCGAGATCATCATGAGTAGAACATGAAACAAAGAAATAAATAATAAAATAAAAAACGATTCTCTTCATAATAAATGTTAAAATATTGATATAAAACTCCTTGTATTGCTAAAATACAAAAACACACTATTTAACAAAAAGAAAAGTTATGATTATGTTAGTTTTCGGTGAATAATCTCGCTAAAAATATTTTCTAAAAGCCCATAACTTACGGCTCTTTAAATATTGTAAATTTTGTTCATTTCGGTAGGCTTCCCGCTCGAAAGAGATATTAAAATAAGCCTCCCGAAATTTTCTATATTGTAGATAGCGTATGAAAAATTCGACAGCATACCATATATAGAAAGGAACAACCAACATCTCCGCTGCCTGCCTGATATGTATATTTTCGTGGTTTAATAAATATCTATCTTCTTTATAACGTTTGTCCAACAAAAAGATAAAAGGAAAAATAACGATGGCAATCGCTTTTCTTCCCGAAAAGATATTTGTCAAAAACCTATTTACAACGACTTTTCCTTTCATAGCTTTTTCTATAATAGGTTTAGGCAAAGAGCTTGCCGAAATTATCTAATCTTTTTCCTATTTTTGTTAGCAAAGAAAACTTGAACAAACCGTATGACGACATATAACGAAGACAGTATACGTTCCTTAGATTGGAAAGAACACATCCGTCTGCGTCCGGGTATGTATATCGGGAAATTGGGAGATGGTTCTGCTTATGACGATGGAATCTACGTATTGTTAAAGGAGATTGTTGACAACTCCATAGATGAATTCGTGATGGGAGCCGGCAAAACGATTGACATCACCGTCCACGATAATAAAGTAGCGGTGCGTGATTATGGTCGTGGAATTCCTATTGGATCCGTAGTGGATGTGGTTTCTAAAATCAATACCGGTGGTAAATATGACAGCAAAGCATTCCAAAAATCTGTAGGCCTAAACGGTGTGGGAACGAAAGCGGTAAATGCGCTTTCTGATCAGTTTACCGTACAGTCGTATCGTCAAGGGGTGACGCGTATCGCACAGTTTCAACGCGGCGAATTAGTGACTGACGAGCAAAAAGAAACCACACAACGCAATGGTACCGCAACAAGCTTTTATCCCGATGAAACGATTTTCCGGAACTACAAGTTCCGTATGGAGTTTGTCGAAAACATGATATGGAACTACGTGTTTCTTAATGCCGGACTGACAATCAATTTCAACGGACAGAAGTTTGTTTCTGAACATGGGCTCAAAGACTTGCTCGAACGCAATATTGACGCCGAATCCATGCGCTATCCTATTATTCATTTAAGAGGTGAGGATATTGAAATAGCGTTGACCCACGGTCAGCAATATGGGGAGGAATACTATTCGTTTGTAAATGGCCAACACACGACGCAAGGTGGCACGCACCAAGCAGCATTCCGCGAAGCCGTTGTAAAAACCGTTCGGGAATTTTATAAAAAGGAATTTGATGCTTCCGATATCCGGTCGTCTATTATTGGAGCAATTGCGATCAAAGTACAAGAACCGGTATTTGAGTCGCAAACAAAAACAAAACTTGGATCACAAAGCATCGGTCCTGAAGGTCCGACGGTCCGTACGTTTATCAACGATTTTGTCAAAAAGGCACTAGACGATTACCTGCACAAAAATTCGACGACGGCTGACGCCCTGCTCAAACGTATCTTGCAATCAGAACGTGAGCGAAAAGATATTGCAGGTATTAAGAAGCTTGCTAATGAACGCGCCAAGAAAGCGTCTTTGCACAATCGAAAACTACGTGACTGCAAGATTCACTTTAACGATAAAAACGAACGCAACCTAGAAACAACTTTGTTTATCACAGAGGGGGATTCGGCAAGTGGCTCCATTACCAAATCGCGTGATGTACAAACCCAAGCGGTATTCAGTCTGAAAGGGAAACCCTTGAACTCTTATGGCATGTCGAAGAAAATCGTCTATGAGAATGAGGAGTTTAATTTATTGCAACATGCCTTGAATATTGAAGACGGACTGGACGGACTGCGTTATAACAATATCGTTATCGCGACAGATGCGGACGTGGATGGTATGCACATCCGTTTGCTGTTACTCACTTTCTTTTTGCAATTTTTTCCGGATTTGGTCAAAGCTGGACATGTATCTATTTTGCAAACGCCACTATTCCGTGTACGAAATAAAAAGGAAACCATCTATTGCTATTCCGATGAGGAACGTCAACGTGCTATTTCCAAATTAGGTGGTAAACCGGAGATAACCCGGTTCAAGGGTTTAGGTGAGATTTCCCCATCCGAATTCGGACTTTTCATTGGCAAAGACATACGTTTGGACCCCGTGATTCTTTCAAAGGACAACAAACTTCCGCAATTGTTGGAATATTATATGGGCAAAAATACACCCGATAGGCAAAAACATATTGTGGAAAACCTACGCATTGAAATCGATCTAGAAGAAGAACTTGCTAAAGCTGCTGCCGTTGCCTCCTAAAAAGGCAATGGTATTTACTACAACTAAATAATGAACAATCAAACCTTAATACTGATCCAATGCCAAGATGCGGTGGGCCTGGTTGCCAGTGTCGCTCATATCATCGCCAAACATCATTTGAACATCGTAACCATGCGGGAATTTGTAGATGAAGAAAATCGCAAATTCTTCGTCCGTGTAGTGTGCAGTGGCGTACCAGCGGCTACGGCACTATTGCAACAGGATTTGGAAGAGAACCTACCTGCCCGGGCACAAGTGTCCATCAATCCTGCTCGCGAAAAGAAACTCGTTATATTAGTCACGAAAGAACATCATTGTCTTGCGGACATCCTGGTCCGTCATTTCTTCAAGACACTGAATGCTTCTATAAAAGCAGTAGTCGGGAATTACGACACGCTGCAAGAATTCACCGAAAAATTCGATATTCCTTATCACTGTGTATCGCATGAGAACAAAAGCAAGGAAGAATTTGAACAGGAACTGGCAGACACCATTATGCCATACCAACCAGATTATATTGTATTAGCAAAGTTTATGCGGATTCTCTCACCAGCTTTCGTCGCAAAATTTGAGAATAAGCTTATTAATATCCACCATTCTTTCCTTCCCGCTTTTATTGGTGCAAACCCCTATCGACAGGCTTACAAACGAGGGGTAAAAATTATCGGTGCAACAGCACATTACGTCACCAACGATTTGGATGAAGGCCCTATTATTGTGCAACGTACCAAATCAATCAACCATAGCTATGATGTTCCCAATTTGGTTACCGCAGGAAAGGAAATCGAAAAGGCGGTATTAAGCCATGCCATCCATTTGTTAACGGAAGACCGGGTAATGTTGCAGGGCAACAAGACGATTGTGTTTGAGTAGAGATCCTATAGAAAAATGATTTGAATCATTTTTTAAAGGCGTATGCGTTATTTTATACCTGCGTGAAATTACTGTATTTTGTAATGACACACATTATATATGAAACACGCATTCCACATCCCTGTATTAGGGTTAGCTTTCTCCATTGACTCTCCATTAAAAGTTGCAAAATTTGGTATCTCTTCGGTTATTTCTATTGTAGACGATGAGCTTATCGAGCGTATGCGAGCGTTCCATGCACAAGAAAACCAGCTTTATTACGTTTCCATAAAGAAAACCGAGGAAGATTATCGCGCCAAGCGAATTACGGCTTATCTCAATTTAGTACAACAAATTATTGATATGCAGATTTTCCATATCAAGAACGAGGAATTCTCACCAGATTCTGACTTAACAAAATATTTTGAACTATTGCCGGATAGTGACTTCAGCAAGCGACGTTACAAAACAATGTTAGAAACGGAGGAGGTAGCTCAAAAAACGGCTCTACAAGAAGAATTAAAAACAATGGTGGTGCCGGGAGAAATCGATGTCAATATTATGGCAAAAGTCGACAAACTCAATGTGGATGCAAAGGGAAATAAGTTAGACGAAAAATATTCGGATGCTTTGGCAGCATTACGAGGTTTCGCGCAATCTAACTTACGGTCTTCCGTTGTGTTGTCAGCCGGTATGAATCCCCGATTATACAATTACCTTACCGAATTGCCGCCCTTCTTCCCAAACCGATATGGGGTATTGGAAAAGAAAATTATATTGAAAGTATCCGACTATCGATCTGCCTATATTCAAGCGAAATATCTTGCTAAAAAAGGATTGTGGGTTTCTGAGTTCCGTATAGAGTCTGGCTTAAATTGTGGTGGACACGCGTTTGCAACAGAGGGTTATTTACTCGGTCCTATTCTGGAAGAGTTTAAACAAAAGAAAGAAGAGCTTGTTCAAGAGCTTTCCAGTATATACAGAGCAGCTCTACTTGAAAAGGGCACATCGAATGTCCATACGCTCCCCATTAAATTTGCTGTACAGGGAGGAATAGGAACGGCTGAAGAACAGGTATTTCTTTTAACTTATTATGGTTTTGATAGCGCAGGGTGGGGATCTCCGTTTTTATTAGTTCCCGAAGCGACGACAGTGGATGACGATACATTAACGCAATTAATACGGGCGGATAAATCGGATTTCTATCTAAGTGACTCTTCTCCACTCGGTGTTCCTTTCAATAATTTTAAGGGAAGTACAGCGGAACAAAGACGAATGGAACGTATAGCTAAAGGTGTTCCGGGAAGTCCTTGTACAAAAAAATATTTGGTATCCAACACCGAGTTTTCAGAAGAACCTATATGTACGGCTTCCCGTGTTTATCAACATGCTAAAATTAACGAATTAAAAAGTCGCACGCTTCCCGATGCTGAATTTCAGTCGCAGTTTGATAAAATTACAGCGAAAACCTGCTTATGTGAGGGACTTGCCGCGTCTGCCTATTTAAAATATAACATACAGAAGCCAAAAGAGAGCACGGCAGTTTCTATCTGTCCTGGTCCAAATACGGCATACTTTGAAGACACCTACACACTAAAAGAAATGGTAGACCATATATATGGCCGTCGTCCTTTAGCTTTGAAAGAAAGACCGTCTATTTTTCTAAACGAATTGCACCTTTATGTAGAATATCTCAAAAATATGGCAAAAAACAGCTTCGACGATGTAAAAAAGCTGAAAGTTATCCAGAAATTCAAAGATCAGCTGCTACGGGGAGTAACTTATTACCGCACAATAACCAATGAAATGGAGAAGTTTGGGTTTAAAGAAACACGAAGTTTTTTATCGATTCTAAGTAATTACGAGGAGGAATTGAAAGGTCAGGGATAAGAAAAGCCCGCTATGTTATCTTTCTAAATTTTCCAAAAACGCCTAACGGGAGTTTGGAACCTGCAGTTGCTTGTAAATAAAGTTCTCCGATCTCTAGGTTTTCCACTTGTGGGAAAGCCGTTCGTATTAGGTTCTCCACGATGACGGAAGAAAAACCCAAAGAATAGGTATTCAAAATGAGAAAATGTTCTTTTGGATCGAGGAGTTGTACGACATCACGCATCATCTCCATAATATGATCTTCGAGTTTCCATTTTTCGCCTTTGGGTCCATGGCCGTATGCGGGAGGATCCAATATAATACCGTGGTATTTATTGCCACGCTTTAATTCTCGTTTTACAAATTTAAGCGCATCCTCTACTACCCAACGGATATTATCTAGGCCTGATAGTTCTTGGTTTTCGTTCGCCCAGGTAACAACCTGTTTAATAGAATCAACATGGGTCGTGTCTGCCCCTGCAGCTTTTGCGATCAACGAGGCCCCACCGGTGTAAGCGAATAAATTAAGTACTTTAGGATGAGGTGCACTAAACGACTTGACAGATTCGGAAATATAGTCCCAGTTCACAGCTTGCTCCGGAAATATGCCCACGTGCTTGAATGATGTCAACCCTAACCGAAATTTAATCGCTACATCGTTATTTTTGTATTCGATATGCCAACGATCCCGGATGCTGGGGCTCTTCTTTAGCCAATCTCCGGACGTCGCAGAACGTCCTTTAAACCGGATATGATGTCTTTTCGTCCATTCGGCTTCCGATAAAGTTTTCGGCCACACCGCTTGTGGTTCCGGACGGATCAAGAGCACATCACCGAAACGCTCCAGCTTTTCAAAATCACCGCAATCGATAAGTTCATAATCTTCCCAGTGGTGTGGTGTAAGAAGTTGTATATTTGTTGTAGAAGTCAATTTTAGATATTTTGATGTCAAATATTAGACGCCACAAAGATAGACATTCGCTTGGAGATGTTGCACTATTTTATGGAATCTCTCGCAGCCTTCATGAGCGGACTGGCAAAGACAAAATCATTCAATTCCTGCACATCCGAACGCAACATTTCCTCATTGGATCCTTCCCAGAATTTTTGGCCGTTATATAAAAACAAAATATAATCGCCTATGCCCATCACCGAGTTCATGTCATGTGTTACTACTAACGTCGTACATTGATATTCCTCCGTTAACTCTTGGATTAACTCATCAATCAATATCGAGGTGGCGGGGTCGAGACCAGAATTCGGCTCATCACAAAATAAATATTTAGGACTCATGCTAATAGCTCGTGCAATACCGACTCTTTTTTTCATCCCTCCTGAAAGTTCGGATGGATATAATTTATTAACGTTTTTCAGATTTACACGGTCTAGACAGAAATTAGCACGTTCTGTTTTTTCCGCTTGGCTCATATCCGTAAACATGCTCAATGCAAAAATAATATTCTGTTCGACCGTCATAGAGTCGAACAAAGCGGAGTTTTGAAACAACATTCCTAGATTCTTTCGGATAGGAATGCGTTCTTCAAAATCCATTCCGGTAAACTCTTGCTGATCAAAAAATACTTTCCCCTGGTCGGGCTCGTGGAGACCAACAATACACTTCAGTAAGGTACTCTTACCGGAACCCGATCCCCCGATAATCAAGTTCACTTTGCCGGGTTCAAAAATGGCATCGATTCCTTTCAATACCTCGTTGTCACCAAATGACTTGTATATATTTTGAATCTCAATCATAAATTTATTACTACAACATTAATGCGGTAATGATATAATCGCAGGCCAAAATCGCGATACAACCAATGACCACGGCTTGCGTACCGGCCTGTCCGACCTCCAATGCACCACCTCTAACATAAAACCCTTTATATGCAGGAACCGAGGTAATGATAAAACCATAAATGATGGCTTTAACAATGGCAACGGTCACTGTAAAGCCATTGAAACCTTCTTGTATACCTTGTATATAATCCGATGGTGCGACTGCTCCTGATAAACTACCTCCTATTAAACCACCGGCGATAGCACAGAAAATAGCGATTATAACCAATACGGGAACCATAATCACACCCGCAAGAATCTTCGGGAGGATTAAGAAACCAGGTGCATTTATCCCCATAATCTCCAACGCATCTATTTGCTCCGTTACACGCATCGAACCAATCTGAGAGGAAATAGCGGAGCCCACCTTCCCCATCAATACCAAACCCGAAATGGTAGGACCCAATTCTAAAATATTAGAATCCCGGTTGATCTGTCCGATAACGGTGCTTGGAATAAGATCAGAGACCAACTGAAAGGCAATTTGCAGTGTCATAACCGCTCCGATGAATGTAGAAATAATCAAAATTAAGCTTAATGAGCCTATCCCTATTTCGTTCATTTCATGAAAAATTTCTTTTAAATATATTTTCCATTTCTCAGGTTTTTTGAAAACCTTCCTCAACAACAAGATATAAGAACCAAAATGATGAAATATCATAGAATAATCGACCTTTCGTTAAATACTATTGCAATATACACATTTGCATGGAAGATATTTCACCGATAGAATGGTTTATTTCGCCGAAAGTATTTATCATATAACCTAAAAGGGATTTTATAGAAAAATCGTAACTTGTAGCTTTGAGCTGTTATATTTACAGAAGTATGGAAAATAAGATAACATCCGGAATTTGGTTTGTCTTTATAGGTGTGGTGCTTTTATTACACAACCTCGACATTATACATTTTAATTTTTGGGCAATAATCAAATACTGGCCGTTGCTCATTGTTATCGCCGGAGTCAACCTAATCGCCCAAGACAAACTGTATGGAAACTATATTAAAATTGGCTGTAACCTACTATTTTTAGGGTGGATTTTGTATGTGGGCATGTCGGCGTCTAAAACGGATTGGACAGAACCCCTGTATAACAACAAATACATTAATATCGATAATACGGACAAGGATGCTACGCTATCCGATCTGGTTCAGATCCCGTTTGATTCGGCAATGAAAGAGTCGGCCCTAGAGTTTAATGGAGGAGCGGGGAAATTTGAGATGAAAGTCGAAGAAAAGACGAACCTCGTATCGGCTAAGTCTAAGGCCAACGGCATGGGCATGAACATGCAAACAACCGAAGAGGACGGTAAACAAAAAGTCGTTATCAATGCGCAACCAACCTCAAAAAGCAAAAAATCAAATGCGGTTCTGATAGATCTTCATCCGGATATACTTTGGAACCTAAATTTAAACTATGGAGCTGCTAGTATCAACAGTGATCTGTCCACATTGAAATTCAAGAATCTAGAAATAAACATGGGCGCAAGTAAAATGGATCTCACCTTAGGAATCCCACAGACCGGTATTTCAAAAATTGATATTGCTACCGGTGCGTCAAAAATCCATTTCCGTATTCCAAAAGATGCGGCTGTTAAAGTTGAATATACGTCTATTTTATCTAAAAATTCTTTTGAGGGTTTTGAAACCAACGAAAGTGGTATTGCAAAAACAGCAAATTACGACGAAGCGGAGAATAAATTTAATATTGAGCTGGAAGGAGCTGCCAATAATTTTACGATTACACGATATTAACTGTCTAAACCAGGATTTATAAAATTACTTCGGAAGGCATTGCACCATCTCTCCCTTAACTTTAAAGATCGCATCCGAATGTTTTACAACTGTACAAATTTGTCCTTAGTACTAAACCCAATGTAAAATATTCGAAGCGATGAGGTTTTGGTTCTTTTTACGGGAAAAAGAACATAAAAACGCTAACTTTGTATCTACGCATGGACACAACGAACGTAATCATTTTACCTGGGGGATATTGTAATTCCAAAACATCTTATAGTCGATTTTTGACGCGGGAAGTAACCGTGGGCGATATTCCTATGGGAGGAGATCATCCTATTCGTATTCAGAGTATGACGACGGTCGACACCATGGATACCTTAGGATCAATAGAACAAACTATCCGCATGGTAGATGCCGGATGTGAATATGTGCGAATTACCGCACCAAGCATTAAAGAGGCAGAAAATCTGGCCAATATTAAGAAAGAACTAAAAATACGGGGCTATAATGTCCCCTTGGTAGCCGACATCCATTTCACACCAAACGCCGCTGAGGTAGCTGCACGTATCGTGGAAAAAGTGCGTATCAACCCCGGCAATTATGCTGACAAAAAGAAATTTGACCAGATAGAATATACCGATGCGGCCTATCAAGGTGAATTGGAACGTATCTATAAAAAATTTGCGCCTTTAGTTAAGATATGCCAGGAATATGGCACTGCTATGCGCATTGGTACTAACCATGGGTCGCTTTCTGACCGTATTATGAGCCGATACGGAGATACGCCTGAGGGTATGGTAGAATCCGCTTTAGAATTTATACGGATTTGTGAAGATTTACGATATTATAACCTCGTCGTGTCGATGAAATCATCCAACCCGCAAGTAATGGTACGTGCTTATCGCCTACTAGTCGAAAAAATGGTGGCGGAAAATATGAATTATCCCCTTCATTTAGGGGTTACAGAAGCGGGAGATGGTGAAGATGGACGGGTAAAATCCGCCGTTGGCATTGGTACATTATTGGAAGATGGGTTGGGTGACACTATTCGAGTTTCGCTAACCGAAGAGCCTGAATATGAAATCCCTGTTGCACGGGCCTTAGTTAATCGATATACTGACCGCAAGACACAACAGGAACAGACACCTCCGCGCGAAATTGTCAACCTATCCGGCCATACGGACACCATGCCTTATGAAACAATGGAAGTCAATGCATTTATTGGTGGCTCTTTGGTTCCCAGGGTGGTTGCCGATATCTCCCGCGAAAATTTGAAAGACCCATTCGTACTGACTGCTGTCGGTTATCGATACGATGTATTGAATGATAAATACCATATGGGTGACCAATCGGTAGATTTTGTTTATCTCGGTTCGCAATTGCCATCGTTTACATTGCCCGGAAACCTCAAGGTGTTATACGATTATGATACTTGGCAAAATTTAGCTGACAAAGCTAATAAACATCCTGTCTATTCGTTAAAAAGCTTTCAGGAGGCTGCGGTACATGACCCTTCCTTAAATTTGATAACATTGTCGAATGATGATCTGGAGGGGGATTTTTTCGCAAATTTACAGATAAATAACACGGTTGTCTTCGTTTTAGAGACTAATCACTTGCATGGCATGGCAGATCAGCGCCAGTTTTTTAACAACTTGCAAACTATCGGTGTAAATAACCCGATTATCATAAAACGAAGTTACCCCGTAGCAGAATTTTCAGGCCCTGTCGGAGATATCATGCATCCGGAAGAACCGATCTCCAAAATACAGCTATACGCCGCAACGGATATGGGGGCTTTACTTGTTGACGGATTGGGATCCGGCATTTGGATCGACTCTCCTGCGACCCCGTTGGATAAACTTGCTTCATTATCTTTCGGGATTTTACAAGCTACCCGCTCCCGTATCTCAAAAACAGAATATATATCCTGCCCAAGCTGTGGACGGACACTCTTTGATCTACAGGAAACAACGCAAATGATCAGAAGCCGTACCAATCATTTAAAAGGTCTAAAAATCGGCATTATGGGTTGTATCGTGAATGGACCTGGCGAAATGGCAGATGCAGATTATGGGTATGTAGGTGCTGGCCCAGATAAAATAACGCTTTATAGAGGCAAAGAAGTCGTCAAAAGAAACGTTAGCTCGGTCAATGCTTTAGATGAATTGATAGAGATTATAAAAAATGATGGATTATGGATAGATGCGGATGCGTAATCCTAACGCTAAGACTATCTTACAGAAATACGTTTGACTACAGTCTCTGTTCCGGAGGACACCCGTACAAAATAGAAGCCTGCCGTAAGCTTTCCGTCGGTATCAAAGGATAAACTCTGCAAACCAGCATCTAAACGCCCGTTCATTAAATTTAAAACCTCATTTCCTAACGCGTCCATGACCTTAATAACAACAGTATTTTGTTGACTTAACGTGAAGTTTAGGGTAATTTGTTCTGCTACGGGATTATAAAACACTTTTACATTATTGATCAACTTTTCGCTGTCTTGATCACTATTAGGCATAGAAAAAGCGTGAAATGTCATATTTGCTTTTTCCAAGACAGTGTGGATAGGCATAGCTTTTCCTACACCAAGCATGGTTATGCTTGCGAGTGTAAATAATGCTATCTTTTTCCTTAATCCTGTCATGTTAAAATTTCACCAGTAAGTAGATTAGAGTATTAGTGTAATTGATACTAACAAAGTTACCTTTTTTGACTTACGGTTGGACACTTTTTTTTATTTTTTTTTTCACCCTTTAACAATTTTTAACAAGATTATACGTTGTCCTTTTTGTCATTATAAAAATACACGTATTTTTAATGTATGTTTGCTTCATAATTTTTAAAGAATGAAACCCAATAAGCATTCCGATGCGAATAAGCTAAGCGTTGCCGGCTTATTAATTAGCTTAGGCATCATTTTCGGGGATATCGGCACCTCTCCTCTTTATGTTGTAAAAGCAATTTTCAACAAGGGCACTATAGAAGAAAATCTTATTTTAGGTAGTTTATCCTGTGTCTTTTGGACGCTGACTTTACAGACTACGATAAAATACGTCTGGATTACGCTGCAGGCCGATAATAAAGGCGAGGGAGGCATTCTTTCTCTTTATTCCTTGGTTCGCAAAAAGGCAAAATGGCTTATTATTCCCGCCATTATCGGTGCCAGCGCTTTGCTAGCGGATGGCATGATTACGCCAGCAATCACTATTTCATCTGCCATTGAGGGATTAGCCATACGAAACCCGGAAATACCGACCGTACCTATTGTCATCGCGATTATAAGTTTATTATTCTTTATCCAACGATTTGGCACCTCCATCGTAGGGCGTATTTTTGGTCCCTTGATGTTTATATGGTTTAGTATGATCGGAATTTTAGGGTTATTATATATCGTACGCGCCCCGGAAGTATTTTACGCTTTAAACCCTTACTACGCTGTTGTAACGATTATCATCCATCCAAATTCTCTTTTCTTAATCGGCGCGATATTCCTATGTACCACGGGAGCGGAAGCTTTATATTCTGATATGGGACATTGTGGAAAATCCAATATCCGCATGAGTTGGATATTTGTTAAACTCATGCTCATTTTCAATTATTTCGGACAGGGTTCGTGGCTCCTGGAACACGCGGGTACATCCATTGGAGATACGAATCCATTTTATGCTATTATGCCCAATGCATTTATCGGTTATGGTGTTATTATCGCCACTATAGCCGCAATCATTGCAAGTCAAGCTATGATATCCGGATCTTTCACCTTAATTTCCGAAGCTGTACGTTTAAATATATGGCCAAAAGTCTCTATTCGCTATCCCAGTGATCATAAAGGACAGTTATACGTGCCATCCATAAACTTTATTCTGTATATCGGTTGTATGTTGATAATAGCTGTATTTCAACATTCCTCCAATATGGAGGCCGCTTACGGGTTGGCTATAAACCTAACATTTATTGCCACGACAATTTTGATGTGCGTCTTCTTATCGAGGGTACATGTATCCAACGTATGGATTGTGATTTTTGCTTTATTCTATTTTACTATAGAAATCGGGTTTCTTGCCGGAAACCTTGTAAAGTTGACACATGGAGGATGGCTCACATTACTGCTAGCCAGCACCTTATTTGTGGTCATGTTTGCCTGGTATGGTGCACGTAAAATCAAAAATAGTTTTGTTCGCTTTAACGACATCCGTCCATATTTCTCGATTATTGGAGAGTTAAGCGAGGACAAGTCGGTTCCAGTGTTCGCGTCACATCTCGTGTATCTGACAAGTGCAAATAACAAAAACGAAATCGAGTCCAAAATCATTTATTCTATCTTGAACAAAAAACCCAAACGGGCGGATGTATATTGGCTTGTACATGTTGATGTAATGGATAATCCGCATACAAGTGAGTATTTCGTGGAACAACTTATACCTCAAAAATTAATCCGCATCGACTTTAAACTAGGATTTAGAGAAGAACAGCGCATTAGTTTATTATTCCGAAAAGTTGTAGAAGATATGGTAGAAAAAGGGGAAATTGACATTACCAGCAACTATGATACTTTGCGAAAACACGGTATAGCAGGCGATTTTAATTTCGTCGTACTTGAAAAGATAATCGCCAAAACACATGATCTGAAATGGCATGAAAAAATCATTTTAGAAATATATAAAGCGTTAAAAAAATTCAGTTTGTCAGAAGAAAAAAGTTTTGGCTTGGATAGTAGCTTTGTAACACTTGAACGTGTTCCACTAAACATCCCCAACACCAAGGAAGTTTCGCTCCGAAGACTCCCATAGTGGCTATCTTCTTAAATTTTGTATCTTTACACGTCAAATAAAACAACATTCATGTCGCATAAAGCAGGATTCGTCAGTATCATCGGAAAGCCCAATGCCGGGAAATCTACCTTAATGAACGCATTGGTAGGGGAGAAAATGTCCATCATTACACCGAAAGCACAAACTACCAGACATCGGATCATGGGGATTGTTAACGATGAAGATCACCAGATCATATTCTCGGACACACCCGGCGTCATAAAGCCAAATTATTCCTTGCAGGAATCGATGATGAATTTTGTACAGGGCTCGCTTATTGACGCTGACGTCATTTTATTTGTAACAGACATTCACGAAAAATTCGATGAGAGTGATGTCATTGAAAGGTTGCAGAAGACAAATTCCCCTGTAGCTGTTCTTATTAATAAGATAGATAAATCGTCAGAAGAAGAAGTGAAGAGTAAAATAGCATTCTGGCAAGAAAAACTAAATCCGGACGCTGTTTTTGCTATTTCTGCGTTACTTAACCATGGTGTCGCAGGCATCATGGAATATATTAAAGAGAAACTTCCTATTCATCCGCCTTACTACGAAAAAGACGAGTTAACGGATAAAAGTATGCGTTTCTTTGTATCGGAAATGATTCGAGAAAAAATCTTCAAGTTATACGATAAAGAGATTCCATACAGTACCGAAGTAATCGTAACTTCTTATAAGGAGGAAGAAAATATCACTCGGATAGCGGCGGAAATCATCGTAGAGCGCGATTCCCAAAAAAATATTCTTATTGGAAAAGCTGGCTCCATGATAAAAAAAGTCGGCACATACGCTCGACAGGATATCGAAGAGTTTATTGGCGGAAAAGTGTTTTTGGAGCTTTTTGTCAAGGTAATTCCCGATTGGCGCCGCAAGAAAAATTACTTGAAAAAGTTCGGTTACGAAGATTAGGGTTGTTGTGTTCTTTTTTCCCGCAAAAAAGAACCAAAACCGGAACGAAGTGGAGCTCACCGAAGGTAAATCTCGTCGCTTCGGATATTTGACAGGATGGGATAGTACTAAGGATGGGTTTCTACAGTCGTCAAACACCCGGATGCGACATTAAATATTAATTAAGGGATCGTGTATCTTTCTAAGCAAAGTATTCGCGGAGCGCCATAACCTGTTTGCGGGTAAGCACTTTACTCAATTCTTCGTCGGATGCTTCTTTTACTTTTTTAGCTGATTTAAAGGTTTTCAATAGCTTTTCTACAGAAGTTTTTCCTATTCCCCGAATATTTTCCAGCTCAGAGACAAATGTTTTCCGGCTGCGCTGGTTACGGTGAAACGTAATACCAAAACGATGTGCTTCATCGCGCAGATGCTGGATAATTTTTAAGGTTTCCGATTTTTTGTCTAGATACAGCGGGTACTGATCACCAGGATAATAGATTTCTTCCAAACGCTTAGCGATACCGATAACCGTCACCTTTTTTTCTATCCCTAATAGCTTTAAACTTTTCATCGCCGCTCCTAACTGTCCTTTCCCACCGTCAATCACAATTAATTGAGGGAGTGGCTGGTCTTCGTCCAATATTCTTCTATAACGCCGAAAAACGGCTTCTTCCATCGTGGCAAAATCATTGGGCCCAACGACAGTCTTTACGTTAAAATGTCTATAATCTTTTTTAGAAGGTTTCGCGTCTTTGAAAACCACGATAGCTGATACGGGATAGCTACCTTGAATATTGGAGTTATCAAAACATTCGATATATCGTGGAAGCACATTCAAACGTAGATCCTTTTGCATCTGCTTTAGGATGCGTTCTGTTTTCACTTCAGGATTCAACTTCTCGTACTGCAGCATACGCTCTTTCTTAAAATAAGCCACATTTTTACGAGACAATTCCAATAAGTTTTTCTTCTCCCCTACTTTGGGAACGGTAAACTTTATAGTTGTATTTTCTTCGATATGAATGTCAAAAGGAACAATAATTTCTTTAGACGTACTTTTGAAACGTTCTCTAAACTCCGGAATCGCTAACGCCAGTAACTCCTCTTCGGATTCATCTAAACGTTTCTTCATTTCCAACGTCTGGGTCTGGATAACAACGCCATGCACGACTTTCAGGTAGTTTACAAAAGCATAATTATCTTCCGAAGCAATGTTAAATACATCCACATTTGTAATCGACGAGCTAACAACAGTAGATTTACTTTGATAATTAGCAAGTTTTTCCAACTTCGCTTTTACTTTGTGTGCAGCCTCAAAATCTAATGCGGCCACGGCATCGTTCATTTGATTTTTTAGACGGTTGGTAACTACTGCAATCTTGCCATTCAATATATCTTTTATATCCGCGAGGTTTTGGTCATAATCTTCTTCAGATTGATATCCTTCACACGGACCTTTACAATTGCCAATCTGATATTCCAGACAAATCCTATATTTGCCTTTGGCGATATTTTCGGGAGAGAGATTCAGATTGCAGGTGCGTAAAGGAAAAAGTTCCCGAATCATATCCAAGATAATGTGCATCATACCCACAGAAGCATAAGGCCCATAATAGCGGGATCCATCCCGAATGTATTTTCGTGTCCAGAAAACGCGCGGAAAATGTTCGTTTTTAATGACAATCCAAGGGTAGGTTTTGTCGTCTTTCAACATGACATTATAACGAGGCTTATGTTTCTTGATCAGGTTATTCTCCAAAAGCCACGCATCAATTTCCGTATCGACAATAGTAAACGCAATACGGTTTATTTTTCGCACAAGTACACGCGTTTTACTATTGAGTTGATGTTCGTTTACGAAATACGAGCCTACCCGATTACGCAAATCTTTAGCCTTTCCCACATAAATGAGTTCATTATTTTTATCAAAATATTGATAAACACCCGGTTTATGGGGAATTTTCTTTAATTCTTCTCTGTAATCAAATGCACTCATGTCATAAAAACGCCGAACAACAAATTTCGTCAAAATCTGCTGTTCGGCATTTATAAATTCTATCTAAATTACGTAAAATTACTAGAATCCCAATCGATCGTCGTCCAAAACTTCCTCTTTGGAGGGTGTTCCATAAAACTCCTGATATTGACTACAATCTATTTCGCGCGTCAAACCACCTGGTGGAAGTGGGAAATCTTCTTGTGTATAAGGCAGGTTTTTATCGGCATAGACCTTCTTCATATAGAAGCCAAATATCGGAAGTGCAGCTTGCGCCCCCTGGCCTGACGCCATGCTATGGAAACGAATACCGCGGTCTTCCGCCCCCGTCCATACACCAGTTACTAAATCTGGCGTAACACCGATAAACCAGGCGTCAGAATTATCATTTGTGGTACCTGTTTTTCCACCCATTGGATTTTTAAACCCGCCAAATTCCGCCGACCACCGCAAACGAGAACCAGTACCGCCGTCCACGACACCTTTCAACATATCGATCATAATATAAGCCGATTCGCTGTTTAAAGCCTTAACCACCGTTGGTGTTTTCTCATAAATAGGTGTACCATTTTTGTCTTCGACACGCAAAATCATAGTTGGTTCAATCCACGTACCGTGATTAACAAATGCGGCATAAGCACCGACCATATCAAACACAGAAGCCTCATAGGCGCCCAACGCAATAGACGGATAATTCGGCACGTTGGACGTAATGCCCATGCGTTTAGTCAGGGAAGCAACTGTTGTAGCGGTTACTTCGTTTATGACATAAGCAGAAGCGAAGTTCTGTGAATATTTTAACGCATTTTTCAATGTAATAGGATCGCCTCCTTGCACCGTTCCACGAGGTGTCCAATTACCATAGGTCCGAGAATGATTGGGTACCGGAAAACAAGGTGAATATCCGTTATCTATTGCGGCAGCATAGGTGAATGGTTTCGCTGTGGATCCCACCTGTCTTTGCGCCAGCTTTACATGATCGAATTTAAAATGTTCAAAACTAATACCTCCAACCCACGCCTTAATATAACCTGTTTTAGGTTCCATAGACATCACCGCATTTTGGAGAAAAAGCTTGTTGTAACGGATAGAATCCATTGGCGTCATGACGGTGTCGACATTCCCTTTATAGGTAAACAAGGTCATCGGCGCTTTTTTATTAAATTCCTGTTTGATCTCCTCTTCTGACATACCCGCTTCTTTTAATATGCGATAACGGTCGGAGCGGCGCATGCCAGAAACTAATAATTTTGCATTTTCTCCCTTAAATGGATCTGTATTCCGATACTGACGATCAAAATCCCGCTGTAGCTTTTCCATCCATTCCCGTTGAGCCTCTTCCGCATATTGCTGCATAGCATAGTTGATCGGTGTATACACCTTCAATCCATCACGATCCAAGTCATAAGGTGTACCATCGGCTTTCGTGATGGATAGACGTTTGAATTCTTTTTTTAATTCTTCTTTCAATACCGCGCGAAAATACGGTGCCATACCTTCTCCGTAATTCGCTATTCGGAGCTTTAAACCCAATTCCTGCTCTTTCGCTTTTTGCCCCTCCTCCTTTGTCAGAAAATTCTGGTCGATCATATTATTCAAAACAGTGTTCCGGCGCTTCATCGAATTCTCCGGAAATCTGACGGGCGAATAAATATATGTCCCTTTCAACATGCCCACAAGCATAGCAGCCTGTTCTGGCGTCAATTTATCAGGAGTAGTATCAAAATACGTTCGGGCTGCTGACTTTATCCCAAAAGTATTGTAGGCACCAAAATCGACCGTATTGAAATACATCGTGATGATCTCCTCTTTGGTATAACTTCTCTCCAAGCGAACAGCCGTAATCCATTCTTGGAATTTTTGCATCATACGCTTAAACGTATTGCGTTCCCTCCGTTCGGAGAAGAGGTTTAAGGCCAATTGCTGCGTAATTGTACTTCCACCTTGTTTTCTATTCAACAACGTAGTGTATATCGCAGAAGTTATCGTTCGGGAATAATCGATACCGGCATGATCATAAAACCGCTTATCTTCTGTTGACACTAGGGCATGTACCAAGTAAGGAGATAATTCACTGTATTTTACATTAGAGCGGTTATGTTTATAATATCTACCCAATACCTGAAGGTCATCGGTCAATATTTCTGAAGCTAAATTACTCTTTGGGTTCTCCAATTCTTCAAAAGATGGCAATTTGCCAAATACGCCTAAACGTACACTCACAAGGAAAAGTGCACCAAGAATAACAATACTACACAATATCATCCAAAAATTCCGGGTATATCGTTTGATATCTACTTCTGTCAACTTCTGCTTTGATTCTCTCTTCATAGCATCTATGATACGATTTTAGTACAAAGTTAACATTCTCACCTTAATAAGTTTTAAAAAAGTTTAGAACGATACCATATTAAAATTCTACTTTAGCCAAACTATTTGATCCGTTTGAATTATATTCTATGCATAGAAAAAATAATGCGGGGTTATTTTTCATCTTCCTGACCGTCGTTATCGATACCATTGGCTTAGGTATTATCATCCCGGTATTACCGTCTCTGATTAGGGAGCTGATACATGGTAATCTTAGCGAAGCTTCTCACTACGGGGGATGGCTCATGTTTTCTTATGCTTTTACACAATTTATATTTGCCTCGATACTGGGAAATTTAAGCGATTGCTATGGTAGACGTCCCGTACTATTGATTTCGTTGTTAGGCTTTTGTATCAATTACATATTGATGGGTTTTGCCCCGAGTATTGTGTGGTTATTTATAGGACGTCTCGTCGCAGGTATTACAGGAGCTAGCCATACCGTTGCTGCCGCTTATATCGCAGATATTAGCACGCCTGAAAAAAAAGCACAGAATTTCGGACTGCTGGGAGCGGCTTTCGGACTAGGGTTTATCATAGGACCTGTTATCGGTGGGCTTTTAGGACATTATGGCCCGCGTATTCCATTTTTTGCGGCAGGCGCACTAAGCTTCTTTAATTTCATATACGGTTATTTCATCGTGCCAGAATCGTTATCAAAAGAGAACAGACGTTCTTTTTCCTGGCGAAATGCGAATCCCATTGGGGCATTCAAGCATATGAAAAAATATCCACAGATATATGCGCTTATTCTTTGTATTTTTTTAGTTAACCTAGCTGCTCACGCGGTTCAAAGTACCTGGTCGTATTACACAATGGAAAAATTCGCCTGGGATGAAAAAATGGTAGGGATATCACTTGGTTTCATTGGAACACTACTTACTATCGTCCAAGCGGGCTTGCTGCGTATAGTCATACCTAAACTTGGCCTACCCAACTCCATTTTAACGGGATTATTTTTCTTAACACTAGCGCTGCCGTTAATAGGCTTGGTATCTTCTAGTTGGATGCTTTTTACAGCAAGTGTTCTTTACGTATGCGGAGGGATTGGTGGCCCTGCGATCCAAAGCCTTATCTCTAATCTCACACCGCTTAACGAGCAAGGGCAAATTCAAGGCGGGATCGCTTCTGTTATCAGCTTAACGGCTATATTCGGCCCATTAATGATGAGCAACCTCTTCTCCTTTTTCACAAAAGAGAACACACCTGTTTATTTCCCGGGAGCGCCTTTTATTATGGGCGGCATGTTAACACTCGCAGCATTCTTTACCGCTTATATTTATTTTCAACGAAAACCTAGGACTTCTCAATAAGACATACGGCGTACGCCACAACACCTTCTTGACGACCTATAAAACCCATCGTTTCATTGGTGGTAGCCTTGATGGATATGTCCTCTATATCAATCCCAGCAGCTTTCGCAATATTTTCTTTCATGGCAGGGATATAGGGTTTAATCTTCGGGGCTTCCAAACATAGCATACCATCAATGTTGCCCAACCTGAACCCCTTTTCTTTTAAGAGCTTTACACATTCTTCTAGCAAAACGAGACTGCTAATTCCTTTCCATTTAGGATCGGTATTCGGAAAATGAAATCCGATATCTTCTAAGTTTGCTGCTCCTAAAATAGCATCGCAAATCGCATGTACCAAGACGTCGGCATCCGAATGTCCAAACGCCCCTGCATAGTGTTCTAATTGCACCCCCCCTACGACAAACGGATGTCCTTCTTTCATTTGATGGACATCAAAACCAAAACCTACTTTTATCTTCATAACAACGCGAACATACAAAAATTTATTTGCTACTTTTGATTTCTCATCTACCGGATGAAAAAAATAAAAATTAATGCGGCGTAAATAGGTTACTATTTGACTAAAAAGGTATTAATAAGTGAGTAAGGAAAAAAGCGATATACAGATTGATTGCAAAATCATTGACGGCATCAGGGAGGGAGACAACCTTGCTATCCAGCAATTATATCAAATACATTTCCCGCCTATTGCCCAGATGATCATTAACAATCGTGGTAGCAGAGAGGAAGCACAGGATATTTTCCAAGAAACCGTGATGGTGCTGTATAATAAAATCAGTGATGGTGATTTTATGTTGAGCAGCAGATTACAAACATTCTTATATGCGATTTCCAAGCGGCTATGGCTTAAACACCTTACTCGTGGCGAAGCGAAGTATCGTAAGGATTCAATAGACGATTACGGAGAGTCGCTAGCTGCTGAAGAAGTGATCGAAGATCATGAGCTTAAGGAAACTAATCTCGTCCAGATGGAAGATGCATTAAACGGATTAGGAGAACCTTGTAAAACGATCTTGTATGATTTTTATATACAAGGGCAATCGATGGCAGCAATTTGTGAAAAGTTTGGTTACACAAACGCTGATAATGCGAAGACGCAAAAATACAAGTGTCTTCAGCGTTTAAAAAAGATATTTTTCAAAAAGTAAGTTACAATTCAATGGGCATGAAAAGCTTAAATCAACAGGCGTTTATATCGTGGGCAGATGCGTATCTTCGGGAAGAACTTTCCCTAGAAGATAGATTGAGGTTTGAGACATATTGTACAGAAAACCCTGTTCATGCAGAAATTTTTGCGCAACATAAAGCTTTTTTAACGACTATGGTCAAAGCTGAGGCGCGGTCAAATTTCAAGCGAAATTTACAACACGTTGCGCAAGACTATCACGAGGCGCACAGCCCAAAACCGACGACTAAAGTTATCCGTTTGTGGGATAGATTAAAACTCAATGCTGCGGTGGCCGCTGCGATCGCTATTGTATCCGTGTTCTCGACGCTATGGCTGACAGGATATTATAAAAATCTTAAAAAAACAACGTCCGACTACAGTGCGTTACGCCGAGATATGAATACCGTAAAACGTAATGTAAACGCACAGAACGCAGCTATTCAAAACATCCATAACACCAAAGACAATGTAAAGGAAACAATGCATTACGGTGCTACGGGATTCATGATTACGAAAAATGGATATGTCGTCACGAACTATCATGTTATCACCGGCGCCGATTCGGTACATTTACAAAATCACAAAGGCGAATCTTTCAAAGCAGAGATTATTTTCACGAATCCGGAGAAAGATTTGGCCATCCTACATATCAACGATTCCACTTTTAAATCGATAAGGAGTATACCATATACCTTTAAAAGACAAGATTCTGATATGGGAGAAGATGTTTATACAATTGGCTTTCCTAGAGATGAAGCCGTATATGGACAAGGTTATCTGAGCTCATCTACTGGTTATGCCGGTGACACACTCGCCTATCAAATATCAATTCCGGTAAACCCCGGTAATAGTGGTGGACCGTTATTGGATAAGGAAGGGAATGTCATTGGGATTATCAGTGGAAAACAAAAAGGGATAGATGGTGCAGCATTTGCAATCAAAACGAAAGCTTTAATGGAAACACTGAATAGTATCCCGGCGGACTCACTTAATGGAAAAAATGTCGTGCTGAATAATAAAAATTTATTACATAATCTATCACGGACTGACCAGATTAAAAAATTACAGGATTACATTTATATCGTGAAAGTTTATTAAAAAAGAAACGGGCAAAGTTATATTTGCCCGTTTCTTTTTTACTTATTCGGTTGCGGCGTAACACGCAAATACGGTTTTATTTCCGTGTAACCTTTTGGAAATTTAGCTGGAATGTCTTCTGTCTTTATCGCAGGAACCACGATAACATCTTCGCCGTCTTTCCAGTCGGCAGGTGTTGCAACAGAATACTCATCTGTCAATTGAAGTGAGTCAATCACCCGTAAAATCTCAAAGAAATTTCGACCTGTAGAAGCTGGATAAGTTAGCGTTAGCTTAACTTTCTTATCTGGACCGATAACAAATACGGAGCGGACGGTAGCCGTAGCAGAAGCATTAGGGTGAATCATGTCGTATAATTCCGCCACCTTACGGTCTTTGTCCGCAATAATCGGAAAATCTACGGTTGTGTTTTGCGTCTCGTTGATGTCTTTAATCCAACCGAGGTGGTCTTCCACTGAATCGACACTTAATGCTAATACTTTCGTATTTCTTTTTTCAAACTCTGATTTCAGCTGCGCAGTACGTCCAAGTTCTGTTGTACATACAGGCGTGTAATCTGAGGGGTGTGAATACAAAACTGCCCAGCCCCCATCGATATACTCGTAAAAGTCAATTTTTCCTATGGATGTTTCCGCTTGGAAGTTCGGAGCAACATCACCTAATCGTAAACTCATATCTTACTCTTTTTAAAGGTTTTTAAATAAACAACTACAATATCTACAAATTTAGTGGATTATTTTGTTTTTCAAAATGAAACGGCCGCTCATTTTTGTAATCTTTTGTCTATAAGTGTCAGATTCCCGTAATCTTCAAAGGAAAAGCTACCCAATTTCTGTGACACGTGTTCCAAGAGAAACTTTGAATAACGTAGAAGCTGCTGTTGTGTTTCATCCACAGGATCCCGTAATGCATCTTGCAAGAAAAGTAAAGCTAATGGACGAATCTGTTCTGTCTCCAACTCTTGCTCCACATAAGTCAAAAGTTCGCCTTGGGAGAGTCCCAACATCCAACTCCGCTCCTTTCCAAAAAAATGATGATAGCCTTCCTCAATAATAGTGGGTTCCACCGGTTCATCAAAAGCCTCATATTTATCAACGAGCAAGCGCAAAAATTTACCCATCTCATTAATCCAGTTCAGGATCGTATCTTTCTCATATCGAATACCCATTATCTCGTCTGTCCGTCACCCGTAATATACCACTTCTCTGTTACCAATTTCTCTAAAGCGAAAGGTCCTCTAGCGTGGAGCTTTTGTGTAGAGATACCTATTTCAGCTCCAAGTCCAAAAGCACCACCGTCTGTGAATCGTGTAGATGCATTCGTATAAACCGCGGCTGCATCCACCGTATCCATGTAGGTCTTGATGCGTTCCGTATCTGTTGAGACAATACATTCCGAATGTTTAGAGGAATGCTCTGCTATATGTGCTAAGGCCTCATCGAAATCTTCTACCACCTTGACAGAACATTGCAGCGATAGGAACTCTCGTCCAAAATCTTCTTCTTTAGCTAATTCCAACAGCGGATAACCGAGTTCTTGTAAAATGGAATACGCCGTTTTATCTGCATAAATTTTCACGCTACTATCTTTAAAATAGGGAACAACCCTGCCAAGAAGGTCGTTCGCTACTTCACGATCGACCAAAACCGTATCCAACGCATTACATACCGATGGTCGCTGTATTTTAGCATTCGCAATAATTTTTGCAGCCTTTTCCAGATCACCCGAACGTTCCACATAGGTATGACATACGCCCGCTCCCGTTTCAATAACGGGTACTTTGGCTTGTTCACGGACCAAATCTATAAGCGCTTGCGACCCTCGAGGGATAATGATATCCACATACTGTGTAGCAGAAAGCAATTCACTTACAAATGCTCTGTCCGTCGGCAATAATTGTACAATATGTATATTTAATTGATGCCGACGCAGCTCCTCTTGTATAATTTCTACCAGCACACTGTTTGTATACCAAGCATCTGACCCTCCACGTAATACACACACATTTCCCGATCGTATACATAATGCGGCCACATCTACTGTGACGTTTGGTCTAGATTCATAAATAACACCAACCACACCTAGAGGAACAGTTTTCTTCTCTACTAACAATCCGTTCTCGAGTTCTTTTCGAGAAATCAATAATCCTGTTGGATCGGGTAGATTTGCAACATCGATCAGGCTAGCCGATAATGCCAAAATCCGATCGCTATCCAACAATAATCGATCGTATCGCGGATCTTCCTTATCCATACGCTCCAAGTCTTTCTTATTCTCCCGGATAATGTCTTCTACCCGCTGCTCCAAGGAACCAGCTATATCTTGCAACAACTGTTGCTTTGCATTATCAGTCAAACGCTTAACGGCTATAGTAGCTTCATGAGCTGCCTTTAATTCTTCTTGTATACTTTCCTTCATCATCTAAAAAACCCCTTTCCTTTTTATTTTATATATTACAAACTAAGTACAAATCACAACAGCACAATATCATCGGCATGTGCTATTGCTACATTCTTTTTCTTGCGAATTGATTCCACATCTAAGACATCAATTTTTGATTTTGCCACGGCAAACACCTCTCCATTTTCGTTAGCGATCTGAAAAACCTCTCCTGTTTCCAAGGCTTGATTGATAGTTAATACCCCTACAGCCAATAGGCTTTTACGATTTTGAATGGCAGTCGCTGCCCCTTCATCCACATGCACCAATGCTTTGATAAGACTACCCGTTGCAAGCCACTTGTTCCTCGAAGATACCTTTTTTTTCTGGGGTAAACAAACCGTACCGGTCTCGCCCTTTACTGCTTTTAAGATTCCATCTTCCGTTTGCATACTGAAGATAACGGTCTGTATACCCATTTGATTTGCCAGTCTTGCGAAATTAAGCTTTGATGTCATTCCTCCTAAACCAACAGCCGATTTTTCTTTTTTCACGACGGAGAATATGTCTTTATCAACAGAGGATATTTGTGCTATAACCTTTCCTTTCGCATCCAATACCCCCGGAACCGACGTACTAAACAGCAATTGTTCCGCACCAAATCCGACCGCTATTAAGGTTGCCAGTTCATCATTGTCGGAAAATTTGAGTTCTTTATTACTCACCACATCATTTTCGTTGGCGATAGGAATGATATTATTCTTCCAAAGTTCCTGATATGTATCCTTAAGTTGAAGAAACTGTGCTCTATTCGCAAAATGTTGCCTTTCACACAGACTTTGCGCTAACGCAATATTAAAAGGTTTAAAATACGTACTATAGGTACGAACAAGTAGCGGATTTCCGATAGCCGCAGCGGCCTTTCGCGCCGACAAGCTACCATCATAATTCTTTAAGTATTTTTTTCCAGCTGCAACCGCACCTGACGATACCAGAACGATATTATATCTCGACTGCAGTTGCGCTGTCTGTCGAGCAATTTCCAATACAATGCGTTCGTCCACATCTCCCTCTTTGGTTGTAATTGCAGCGGAACCAAATTTTATAACCAGTACAGGCTTCTTCATTTATTTAGCAATTTGAAAAACAAAATAATTTGTTTAAAGAAATGTAAATGTAGCAAATTATCCATTATTTAAATCAGACTTTGGTATGGTTTATGAACATCTATTCGTAAAAAGACACCACCATGAAGCATATCACATTCATATTGATTTCAGTTGTACTTTTCTCTTGTCAGGGTTCTGTTCAGAAAGACACATCAAATGATAGTTCGTCCTCACTCCCTCCGATTGGTGGGGTTAAAGACAAACACGGTTGCCTCGTTTCCGCGGGCTATACTTGGTCGAAAATTAAAGAAGAATGTATCCGTCCGTGGGAAGGCACCATCACTATGAACGTCACAGACACGTCGACCAATTTTGAAACTGCAGCTTTCGTTTTAATGGATTCCTTGAAGCAGAAGGCAGAGCTATTCATAAATGAAGAAGAGGAGAGTATTTTATTGGACAGCATCGCTCCTCATTTATACGCTAATAATAATTATAAGTTGATAGAAGAAAACCATTGTTGGTCATTGATTCATCAAGAGGAGGTACTTTATGAAGAGAAGAAATAACGTAAAATCGTTACTTTATTTCTTCTCCAAATCGTTCCTTATATAATTTCTCCATAGCGAACATTTCGTCACGCAGCTTTGCGGCTTCCAGAAAATCCAAATCTTTCGCCGCTCTTTCCATTTTTTTCCGGACGTTTTCGACTGCCTTTTTCATCTCTTTATGACCTAAATATTCCATTACGGGGTCAGCCGCTAGAAGTGTTGCCGGATCAGGCTCTACATAAGCTTTAGCCTCGCCCGGTTTAAAGTCAGCCACAGAAGTCTGCTCTAAAATCTCATCCCGCGTTTTGCCTACTGTTCGTGGCACGATTCCATGTTCCTCGTTATAAGCAATTTGTTTTTCTCGCCGTCGGTTGGTCTCCTCGATAGTCACCCGCATACTCTCCGTCATTTGATCGGCATACATAATAACGCGCCCTTTATCGTTACGAGCCGCCCGACCGATAGTCTGGATCAATGACCGCTCGGATCGTAGAAATCCTTCTTTATCCGCATCTAAAATAGCCACTAAGGTTACCTCCGGCAGATCCAGTCCTTCACGCAGAAGGTTCACGCCTACTAATACATCAAATTCGCCCAATCGCAGCCCACGTAAGATTTCTACGCGTTCTAATGTCTTTATTTCAGAGTGGATATAACGCACCTTAATATGCAATCGGCTCATATATTTGGTCAATTCTTCCGCCATGCGCTTGGTCAATGTAGTTGCCAACACACGTCCGCCCTCTTTGATTGTCTTATCTACTTCTTCCAGAAAATCATCCACCTGATTAATCGCGGGGTGTACTTCAATAATGGGATCCAACAAACCAGTAGGGCGAATAACCTGCTCTACCACCACACCCTCGGTTTGTTGCAATTCATAATCGCCTGGCGTTGCCGAAACATAAATCGTTTGATTTGTTAACGATTCAAATTCCGGAAAGTTAAGGGGCCGATTATCTAATGCTGCAGGTAATCGAAATCCGTGCTCAACTAATGAAATTTTTCGCGAACGGTCACCACCATACATAGCCCGCAGTTGAGGCAAGGTAACATGACTTTCATCTATCACTAAAAGATAGTCGTCTGGAAAATAATCTAATAGACAGAATGGTCGCATACCTGCTTGGCGACCATCAAAAAAGCGAGAATAATTCTCAATACCGGAACAGTAGCCCAGTTCCCGCATCATCTCTAAATCGTAATTCACTCGCTCTTCCAGGCGTTTAGCTTCCAACAATTTCCCGTCTCCTTCCAACTGCGCCTTACGCTGTTCGAGTTCCTCTTGTATAGCCCAAATAGATTGGGTAAATTTCTCCTTGGGAGTTACAAACAAATTTGCAGGAAACAAGGCGACGTCTTCCATTTTGGAAATTGTTTGTCCCGAAACAGGATCAATTTCGCTTAGCTCGTCAATTTCGTCTCCAAAAAAAGAAATCCGAAAAGCATGGTCCAAATAAGCCGGAAACACGTCCACAACATCCCCTTTCACCCGAAAGGTTCCACGTTTAAAATCACTCGTTGTCCGCGCATAGAGTATTTCGACCAATCGATGCAGAAATGCATTTCTACTGATAGTTACCCCTACCGAAAAACGAAAAATGGAACGTGAAAAATCATCCGGATTCCCCATACCATATATACAAGATACGGAAGACACGACAATGACGTCTCGGCGTCCCGACATTAACGCTGAAGTCGTTGCCAAACGTAGTTTTTCAATCTCTTCGTTTATGGCCAAATCTTTCTCGATATAGGTATTCGAAGACGCTATAAAAGCTTCCGGTTGATAGTAATCGTAATAAGACACAAAATAGTTGACCGAATTTTCAGGAAAAAACTGCTTAAATTCTCCATAAAGCTGCGCAGCCAAGGTTTTATTATGGCTTAAAATAAGTGTCGGACGTTGCGTCTCCTGTATAACATTAGCAATCGTAAATGTTTTTCCCGAACCCGTTACACCTAGTAAAGTCTGATACTGATCCTGCTGCGCTATCCCTAATACTAATTCCTTGATAGCTTGTGGCTGGTCTCCCGTAGGTCTGTATTCTGATGTTAATTTGAATTTCATGAAAGAATCTTCCGTTTATGGAAACATAAAGTTAGGAAAAAGGTACTTAATTTACTAAATTGCTGCTATCAAATATACAGCTATGGTGACAATTCTGACCAAAGAAAATAGCATTGCCAACCACTATTTAGTGGAATTGCGAGATATTAACATTCAACAAGACCGAATGCGCTTTAGACGGAATTTAGAACGTCTGGGAGAAATTATTGCCTACGAGATAAGTAAAACACTGGACTACGAACCTGTAACCGTCCAAACACCATTAGGAATTGCATCTCACCAAATTTTGCAAGAGCAGCCCGTTTTAGCAACTATCATGCGGGCAGGTTTACCTTTCCATCAAGGCATGTTAAATGTGTTTGATCACGCCGATAGTGCTTTTTTTGCCGCGTACAGACATACCAAAAAAAGCGGGGAAATGGAAGTACACAAAAAATACGTCAACACACCTAATCTTGATGAGCGGATCCTCATTATGGCAGATCCCATGCTCGCAACAGGACGAAGTTTGGTACTTTGTTGTAAAGATTTACTCGCCGAATACAACATCAAAGAACTTCATATAGCAGTTGCCATTGCTTCGGAAGAGGGACTTCAGCATGTACGTGCGTTTCTCCCCGAAGCCCACCTTTGGGTAGGCGATGTAGACAATGAAATGACATCCAAGTCCTATATTGTTCCAGGACTAGGCGACGCAGGTGATTTAGCCTATGGGAATAAAGAATAGTTTAATATTATAACAAAAACATAAAACGCAATTAATACAAAATGAACAACATAACATTATTTTTATTCAAAAATATCATCAACTATGGTTTGGCAAAAATACAATGGCGAAAAGATCCGCACGTCCATCAACGATGCTGTTGAAGACATTATCCAACGAGAAACCCATCTTGGCAATAAACTAAAAGTGTACATAGGTACAGATTCGCAAGTAAAGCGAGGAATAGTTGAATTTGCCACCGTCATTGTCTTCCTACGTGAATATAAAGGTGGTTTCATGTTCATCAACCGCGACAAAATCACCCGTCGGCTACGTATTAAAGAACGTATGCTTACCGAAGTCCAAAAGTCTATCGATGTCGCTTACCAATTATGCCCGCTTCTTGACCAATACCATATCGACCTTGAAGTGCACGCAGACATCAACACTAATCCCAATTTCGAATCTAATATCGCACTAAAAGAAGCGATGGGATATATTATGGGCATGGGATTTCAATTCCGTGCTAAGCCAGAGTCATTCGCAAGTACAAATTGTGCCAATAAAATGGTACAATAGTCGATTAGATTCTTTAGGCTAGTTTTAGTATAATTGTAAAAACAGTTATACATTGGTTGATATGAAGAAAATTGCAATTGTCGGTCCCGAATCCACAGGAAAATCGACAATGGCACGGCATCTCGCACAGATACTTGGAACAGTATGTGTACCCGAATATGCTCGCTATTATTGCAGAAATCTCAACAGAAAATATACGTTACAGGATGAAGTTAATATGTTTTACGGGCAGGTCGCGCTGGAAGAGGCTTTGATTCCTTTAGCAAAAAATAATGTACTGGTTTGTGATACCACGATGCTAACTGTAAAAATTTGGTGCGACCATCTTTTTGGCGACACTCCCAAAGAAGTGACAAACGAAATCAAAACTAGAAAATACGATTTTTATTTACTTATGGACATCGATCTGCCATGGGAGGATGACCCGTTACGGGATTTCCCCCAGCAACGAGAACATTTCATACGTATTTGGAAACAAGAATTGGAAGCGTTACACGCTTCATATAAAATTATTTCAGGAATAGGTGATGAAAGACTAAAAAACGGCGTAGATGCTGTTAATTTATAAAAAATCCTGTCGGATATCCGACAGGATTTTTTATTCGTTATCTTTCTTAATAACGATATGCTTCGGGTTTATACGGCCCGTCCACCGTGACGCCGATATAAGCAGCTTGGTCTTCGGTTAGGGTGTCCAGTTCTACACCGATATGTGCCAAGTGCAAACGTGCCACTTTTTCATCTAAATGCTTAGGGAGCGTATACACTTTTTTCTCATATTGACCGTTGTTTGTCCACAGCTCAATCTGTGCTAATGTTTGGTTGGTAAATGAATTTGACATCACAAAAGACGGGTGGCCAGTTGCACAACCCAAATTCACCAAACGACCTTCTGCCAATAAGATAATATCTTTCCCATCTACCGTATATTTATCCACTTGCGGTTTTATCTCCACTTTTGTCTCGCCATAATTATTATTTAACCAAGCAACATCAATTTCATTATCAAAGTGTCCGATATTACACACTACTGTCTTATCTTTCATTGCTTTAAAATGGTCCGCGCGAATAATGTCTTTATTACCCGTCGTCGTCACAACAATATTGGCTTCTTTCACCGCATCAGCCATTTTCTTTACTTCATAGCCTTCCATTGCAGCCTGCAACGCACAGATTGGATCAATTTCCGTGACGATAACACGCACACCTGCCGAACGCAATGATTCGGCTGATCCTTTACCCACGTCACCATACCCCGCTACGACTGCGACTTTTCCGGCTAACATCAGATCAGTTGCACGACGAATAGCATCTACTAACGATTCACGACAGCCATATTTATTATCAAATTTCGATTTTGTCACAGAATCGTTTACATTAATTGCCGGCAAATGTAACGTACCTTTTTTATATCGCTCATAAAGACGGTGAACACCGGTAGTTGTCTCTTCCGACAATCCTTTAATTTCGTCAATTAACTCGGGAAATTTATCAAATACCATATTCGTTAAATCTCCACCATCGTCTAAAATCATGTTCAACGGTTTACGTTCTTCTCCGAAAAATAACGTCTGCTCGATACACCAATTAAACTCTTCTTCGGTTAATCCTTTCCATGCATAAACCGGGATGCCAGCGGCGGCAATAGCAGCTGCAGCATGATCCTGCGTCGAAAAGATATTACACGACGACCAACTCACCTCTGCCCCCAATTCCACCAAAGTCTCTATCAATACAGCTGTTTGTATCGTCATGTGTAAACAACCCGCAATCCGAGCACCTTTTAATGGTTTAGAAGATCCGTATTCTTGGCGCAGGCTCATCAAACCGGGCATTTCGGCTTCCGCCAATTCTATTTCTTTTCTTCCCCACTCCGCTAAAGAAATGTCTTTTACTTTGTAAGGAACATACGTTGTTTCAACTGTTGACATATTATTCTAATTTTTTTAAGGAAATACAAAAATAGCTGATACCCAACTCAAATCAAAAAGATAGCCCTAATATTCCCTTAAATCTGACATTATCTTGAGGATAATCTCTTGATTGGCGACGGATAATCCGTTATCTTTGTTAAACGGTAACGAGATGAACGCATGTTAATCTCCTGCCTGTATTTTAACTTTTATTTATAAAGAGAAAGAAAGATGTATCCGGAATATTTAGTAGCTCCTATGCGCCAAGAGTTGGTAGACGCGGGATTTGAGGAATTAAAAACAGTAGAAGAAGTAGATACAGCAATTCCTTCCAAAGGAACTGTATTTGTGGTCGTTAATTCTGTTTGTGGATGTGCTGCAGCAAATGCGCGTCCTGCCGCACGTTATGCAGTAGAAAATGGAAAGAAACCGAGCAAATTGGTTACTGTTTTTGCCGGTATGGAAAAGGAAGCCGTGGACAAAGCGCGAGAATATATGCTTCCATACCCCCCTTCTTCACCAGCGATGGCCTTGTTCAAAGATGGTACATTGGTACACATGATCGAAAGACATATGATAGAAGGACGACCTGCACAGATGATTGCAGATAATCTTATTGCTGCTTTCGACGAGTACTGCTAATCATCACATTTTGATTTTTGAATAAAAAAGGCTCTCCTGTGTTCTATTGGAGAGCTTTTTTATTTTGCAACATATTTTATAAAAACCACAAGTTGTTCCATGAAGCTGTTTTACGCCATCTTATTGCTTTCTTTACCGTTCCTTATGGTTCGCTGTACAACCAATAAAGAGGTTGATCTTATCGTATATAACGCAAAAGTATACACGGTAGATTCTGTATTTTCTCAAAAAGAAGCATTTGCAATAAAAGGAGGAATATTTGTGGATATAGGTACTTCGGCAGAAATCCGGGGAAAATACGTCGCAAAAGAAGTTATCGACGCCGAGGGGAAAGCTATATATCCTGGCTTTTATGATGCCCACGCTCACTTTTTAATGTTGGCAGATATGTTGGGACAGGTTAACCTTAGTGGTGCAAAATCCTATGATGAAATCATCTCTAAACTCATCACTTATCAACAAGAAAATCCAGATAAACGCTGGATTATTGGAAGTGGATGGGATCAGAATTTATGGGAAGAAAAAAGTTTCCCAACGAAAGACAGTCTAGACAAATATTTCCCCGAAACACCAGTTTTCCTTTCACGCGTCGATTATCATACAGTGCTAGTAAACAGCCAAGCGTTGCATCTAGCACAATTAGATACCACCCGCCCGGTACCGGGAGGCCTAATGGCCGTCGACAGCTTAGGCAACTTAACGGGCATATTAATAGACAACGCTATGGAACTAGTTTCCCGTCATATCCCAGTACTAGAAGAGCACCATTTATTATGGGGGCTACGTAAAGCACAAGATTCCTTGTTTTCTGTCGGACTAACGTCTATCGTGGATGCGGGGCTTTCTTTGGAAGAGTTGGAACACCTTAAGAAATTCTATCAGCAGGACTCCTTAAAAATAAGAAACTATGCGATGATTGGAGGGAGTGCCCGCGATATTGAGCGGTATACTCGGGAGGGGATTTATGAATCCGAACGTTTAACTATTCGTTCTGTGAAGCTAATGGCTGATGGCGCATTGGGCTCCCGTGGTGCCTGCCTACTTGAACCTTATAGCGACGATTCCCTTTCACAAGGATTTCTTTTGCAAAGTCCAAAAGAACTGGATGATATGATCAGAAGAATCGCCAGAACACCTTTCCAGATCAGCACACATGCTATCGGAGACTCTGCAAACAGACTAATATTAGATACCTATGGTAAATATTTAAAAAACGGCGAAAAGAAAAGATGGCGAATCGAGCATGCACAGGTAGTATCTCCTGCTGATTTCTCAAAATTTGCCCAATTTCATATTATTCCTTCAGTCCAACCTACTCATGCAACTTCCGACATGTATTGGGCTGAAAGCCGTTTGGGCACGGACAGGATAAAAGGTGCTTATGCTTATAATACATTGTTGGATCAGTACGGAAAACTGGCTTTGGGAAGTGATTTTCCTGTGGAGCATTACAATCCGCTATATGGTTTTCATGCCGCTGTAGCCCGTGTCGATAAAAATGGATTTCCAGTTGGCGGCTTTCAAATTGAAAACGCCATAACAAGAGAACAAGCGTTGCGAGGGATGACCATATGGGCAGCTTTCTCCTGCTTTCAAGAAAAGAAACGCGGTAGCATTGAACGTGGAAAAGATGCCGATTTCGTTATATTGGACGAGGACATCATGACAGCTCCCGATAATCAGTTACGTGATATCAAAACGTTACGCACCGTAATTGCAGGAGAAACTGTCTTTTTACGTCAATGATTACTATACAGTTACTGCATATCAAATAAATGTTTTTCAGCGTGATAGGAAGAACGCACCAAAGGTCCCGACTCAACATATTTGAAACCCATATCTAAACCGATCTGTTTATATTTTTCAAATTGAGCAGGTGTAATCCATTCCACTACAGGGTGATGGGCTTTTGTCGGTTGCAGATATTGACCCACCGTGAGAATATGCACCCCTACGTTGTATAAATCTTGCATCGCTTCGATAACATCTTCCTCTGTCTCTCCAAAACCAAGCATAATACCGGATTTCGTCCGTAAACCCGCTTCGGAAATACGACGTAAACACTCCAACGAACGATCATATTTTGCTTGGATACGTACTTCACGTGTTAATCTTCTTACTGTTTCCAAGTTATGCGAAACAACCTCCGGACGCACTGCCAACACGCGATCCAGATTATCCCACTGTCCCTTAAAATCAGGAATCAACGTCTCTAAAGTCGTTTCAGGACTTTCCCGACGAATGGCATTAACCGTTTCTGCCCATATCGTAGAGCCTCCGTCCTTTAAATCGTCACGATCCACCGATGTAATCACACAATGTTTTACCTGCATCAGCTTTACTGACGTTGCCACACGCTTCGGTTCGTCCATATCTACAGCCAAAGGACGACCTGTTGCCACCGCACAAAACGAACAAGAACGCGTACAAATGTTACCCAATATCATAAAGGTAGCTGTACCTGCACCCCAACATTCCCCCATATTCGGACAATTTCCACTTTCACATATGGTGTGTAATTTGTGTTCATCCACAAGGCTTCGTACATGACGGTATTCTTTACCCACAGGTAACTTCACACGCAACCAATCTGGCTTACGTTGTGTTTCAGCCGCTGAAATTACAGGTAGTTCAATCATGTCACAAAGTTACACATTATTCTCCTAAAAAAGAGGTAGGTGGATTGTCAGGGTTATTCCATTTTGAATATAAAGGGATCGTAAATATAAAAAAAGAGATCCATGAAGGATCTCTTTTCCTGAGCTATTGATATTGTTATCTTTTCTTAGAATGTATAACGAGCCGTTAAACCTCCGTTGGCATAAAATCCGTTATAGTATCCTGCCCCATTTACAATATGAATCGTTGGGCGAATATCCGCTGAAAAAGCAAAAGGTGCATTTTTCAATTTGTAATCAATACCACCTGTCGGGAATATACCTACATTAAATCCTTTTACTTCATCATAATCCGCAAACGTATTTGACAACACCGCACCCCCACCTACAAACCATTTAAAACCTTGAATATCTCCAATTGGAAAATGATGTTGGTATGCTCCAGAAAAAGAAAGGTTTGTAAAATTATCACCCCCAAATTTGTCGGTATCAAAGCCTAAATCAAATTCTAATGCTCCTGGTCCACTGTTCAAAAACGTTTTAAAGGCTAAGGCAGCGACATCATAATATCCACTACCCAAACGGATACCGATTGAATTTTTGTAATCTTGCGCAAAAGCACCAGCAGCAAATAATACTGCAACAAAAGCTAACGTAATTTTCCTCATAATCTTTTTTAATTTATTAAATACTAATTCTTTTTATTGACTGCCAATATCAAAAACTGTTCCATTAATATCTTTCAATAAAGATCTATCGTTATTAATGGATAAAATACAGCTAGAAAACTACAGCGTCGAAAAAATACTGGTAAACCGGTATTTTAAAATAGGGTCACTCCATATTCATCATGTATCAAAAGAAAAACATTAGTTTTAAAAAAAACATATTTTTACCAAAAAAAATGTAACTTTGCACTCCGACAAAGCAGTCGGAATACTCTCCTCTAAAAGGCATTTTTCGTTGCTTTTGTCTACACAACAAATTGATAATTAATTTTTTGAACAAGAGAAATAATGCCTAGAAACACCTCCATCAACTCCGTTTTAATTATTGGTTCAGGTCCTATCGTTATCGGTCAAGCCTGCGAATTTGATTATTCTGGATCACAAGCTGCTCTTTCTTTAAAGGAAGAGGGTATCGAAGTGTCCATTATCAATTCTAATCCTGCAACAATCATGACCGACAAGGTTATTGCAGATCATGTTTACTTGTTACCACTTACTTGTGAGAGCATCGAAAAGATTCTTCAAGAACAAAAAATTGATGCTGTACTCCCTACCATGGGTGGGCAAACAGCTTTAAACCTTTGTATAGAAGCCTCCAATATTGGTCTATGGGAAAAGTACAACGTAAAAGTCATCGGAGTTGATGTAGCTGCAATTGAAAAAACGGAAAACCGCGAGGAGTTTCGTCAATTGATGGTGGATATCGGTGTAGGCGTTGCAAAGTCTAAAATTGCCAACTCTTTCTTGGAAGGTAAAGAAGCTGCACAGGAAATAGGTTATCCACTGGTTATCCGCCCATCTTATACATTAGCGGGTACAGGAGGTGGATTTGTTCACAGAAAAGAAGAATTTGATGCTGCTCTAAACAGAGGTTTGCACGCCTCTCCTACGCACGAAGTATTAGTAGAACAGGCTGTATTAGGATGGAAAGAATTTGAGCTAGAGTTATTACGTGATAGTAACGACAATGTTATCATTATTTGTACCATTGAAAACTTTGACCCGATGGGTATCCACACCGGCGACTCTATTACGGTGGCTCCTGGTATGACATTAAGCGACAAATGTTACCAAGATATGCGTAATCATGCCATCCGCATGATGCGTTCCATCGGTACCTTTGCCGGAGGATGTAACGTCCAGTTTTCGGTAAACCCTGAAAATGAAGACATTATTGCTATCGAAATTAATCCCCGTGTATCACGATCTTCGGCATTAGCGTCAAAAGCGACTGGTTATCCAATCGCAAAAATTGCTGCTAAACTCGCTATTGGATATAATCTGGATGAACTACAGAATCAAATTACAAAGACGACATCAGCTTACTTTGAACCTACATTAGATTATGTTATCGTTAAGATTCCACGTTTTAACTTTGACAAGTTTAAAGGAGCCAATAAAGAGCTAGGTTTACAAATGAAAGCTGTAGGTGAGGTCATGGCAATTGGGCGCACTTTTATAGAAGCGCTACAAAAAGCATGTCAATCGCTGGAGACAAATCGCGGAGGATTGGGAGCTGACGGGCGTCAACTACGCAACCTGGAAGAAATTATGGACAGCTTGGAACATCCGAGTTCCGACCGCGTATTCCATATCAAAGATGCCTTCGAGCTTGGGGTGCCGCTAGAATCCATTCGCAAAGCAACGCGTATTGATAAATGGTTTTTAGTACAAATTCAAGAATTGGTACAACTGGAAACAGAATTACGTAGATATCAGTTGAATAATATCCCACGAGATTTCTTACTTACATTAAAACAGAAAGGTTATTCTGACCTGCAAATCTCTTGGTTGCTGGGTAACGTGAGTGAAGATGACGTGTATGCACGCCGAAAAGAGTTAGGCATTAATCGTGTTTACAAAATGGTAGATACTTGTGCGGCAGAATTCCCAGCACATACACCTTATTATTATTCTACTTTCGAGGACGAAAATGAGTCTATAGTTTCCGACAAAAAGAAAATCATCGTATTAGGGTCTGGTCCAAACCGTATCGGCCAGGGAATCGAATTCGACTATTCTTGTGTTCACGGACTAATTGCGGCTAAAGAGGCGGGTTATGAATCTATCATGGTAAACTGTAACCCGGAAACGGTGTCTACAGACTTTAACATGGCGGATAAACTATATTTCGAACCGGTATTCTGGGAACATGTGCGTGAAATCATTGAATTAGAAAAACCAGAAGGTGTCATTGTACAATTAGGCGGACAAACGGCATTAAAAATGGCGGAGCGCTTACAGGCACTCGGCGTGAAAATTATCGGCACATCCTTTGACGACATGGACTTGGCAGAAGATCGCGGCCGTTTCTCAGACCTTTTGAAAGAATTAAACATTCCTTATCCTAAATATGGAGTTGCTACATCCGCGGAAGAGGCCCTAAAGGTGGCGAACGAGGTTGGATACCCCGTATTGGTACGTCCTTCTTATGTTTTGGGCGGACAAGGAATGAGTATCGTCATCAATGATGAGGATTTGGAAAAAGCGGTAGTTAATCTATTGAAAAACCTACCTGGGAATCAAATCTTAATCGACCATTTCCTCGACCGTGCCGAAGAGGCAGAGTCGGACTCTATCTGTGATGGTGAAGACGTTCACATCATCGGTATGATGGAACACATCGAACCAGCTGGTATTCACTCAGGAGACTCTTCTGCTGTACTTCCGCCATTCAGCCTTTCCGAAAATGTACAACAGAAAATGGAGGAATACTCTATTCGCTTAGCGAAAGCATTAAAGGTACGAGGTCTGTTAAATATTCAGTTTGCAGTGAAAGGTGAAGATGTATATGTTATTGAAGCCAATCCACGTGCATCTCGTACTGTTCCTTTTATCGCAAAAGCTTATGATGTACCTTATATCAACATCGCCACAAAGGTTATGTTAGGCGTTAATAAGTTGAAAGATTTTCAAATCGAACGCAAATTGAAAGGGTTTGCCATTAAAGAGCCTGTGTTCTCATTCAGTAAATTCCCAGAAGTTGATAAGCAGCTAGGGCCTGAAATGAAATCTACAGGAGAGGCTATCCGTTTTATTAAAGATTTGCAAGATCCTTATTTTAGGGAACTATACAATAAAAAGTCAATGTTCTTGAATGCGCAATAAAAAAATAAACCCGTCTTAAAGACGGGTTTATTTTTTTATATATCTTTCACACAACGGAAGCCGACATTATTTGTTGGACTATTTATTTCGCCTTTTCCGCGACTACCTGCTTTATAACGTTCGCAATATTGATCGTTACATAGAAATGAGCCCCCGCGCTGTACACGTTTCACTAAACCCGGTTCTTGTGGATCATAAGAGTCCGTCGGTCCCTTTGGATTTGCTTTTGGGCTATTTACATAATAATCTGGTCGATAAAAATCAGCGCACCATTCCCAAACGTTACCTTCCATATCGTACAGACCATACGCATTTGGCGGAAAAGATTTTACCGGAGCCGTTGTTTCATAGCCGTCTTCTTTCGTGTTATGTGTAGGAAAGTCTCCTTGATATATATTGGCTAACCATTTTCCATCTTCCTTTTTTTCACTCCCCCAATAATACGTTTCATCTTGATGTTTTCCGGCTTTAGCCGCGTACTCCCATTCCGCTTCCGTAGGAAGACGTTTGCCGACCCATTTGGCATAAGCTTCAGCATCTTGATAAGCCAATTGTGTAACTGGATGGCTTCCCTTATCCTCTATCGAACTCTTTGGCCCCTCCGGGTGTCTCCAATTTGCTCCAGGAATATATTGCCACCATTGCATATAATTATTTAACCCCTGTACTTCCCGTGGTGCAGCGAAAACAGCCGATCCAGGAACTAGCATAGCAGGATCTACGCCTGGGAATTCTCTTGGATCCAACGGTTGTTCAGCTACGGTCACATATCCCGTCGCCTCAACAAAAGTTTTAAATTGTGCGTTAGTAACTTCATGTTCGTCCATATAAAAAGAAGAAACTTTCACCTCATGTATCGGTTGCGCATCATCAAAATTAGACGATCCCATCTGAAATGTACCACCCTCAATCCGTACCATTCGCATATCATCTTTTCCCGGTGCATACGAAAATGAATCTGTTTTTTGCACAAAACGCGATGGAATGGCGCCCATATGACACAGTGCTACAGAATCTTCTACCGTCTCGTTATGTCCTGTTTTAGTTTCCGACTGACAGGCCATCATACATATAAGAGCTGCTAATAAAATGAATCTTGAAAACATAGGCTCTAATATACAGATAATCAGCTTAAAAATAAAAGATGCCCAATAATAGAACGGGCATCTTAACATATATCCATATTTTACTTATTCCACATGCAGTTGATTGTTCTGGCTTTTGGCTACTTTCGGACGAATTCCAGTATTCCCACCACCTTGTAAACTTAAATTGTGAGGTTGATTCGTCCTCCATGCCCCTTTCGTAAAATCGGGGATATTCACGGTCTTACTATTTTTAGCTACCGACTCACAGCTCAAAGGTACAATAACACTCCACGATGCTCCTTCATACACGGGCTGTTCGATTGGCAATCCATTCCGTAAGCAATCAATCAAGCGCCAATCCATCATAAAGTCCATTCCTCCATGTCCCCCGACTAGCTTTGCCTGTTCACCAATAAATTTCACCAATTCAGGTGTATATCTTTCTTTAAGATCCTTTAGTTCCTCCTCTTTCATAAAGCTGTGTCCGAAAGCAATTCCCTCTTTCGGATACTTCTGTGCGAACCCCTTCGTACCGCTCAACAAATGAAGGCGGGAATAAGGCCGCGGCGAAGTAACATCGTGCTGAATCATTAGTGTTTTACCTTTCTCCGTTTTAATGAGCGTGGTATCCATATTACCACGGTATTTCTTATCCACAAACTCCTGAAAAAAGGAATCTTCCGCAGCCAACTCACGAGCCCTATCTCCCATCTGGAAATCAGCGGTCTGCATAGCGACTAAGTGCGTCATCCGGTCTCCACTATTGATATTCATACATTGCGCAATTGGGCCGATTCCATGTGTTGGGTACAGATTGCCATTCATCTTGATATTCTCCCGCAAACGCCACATCTGATCGTAGCCCTTTTTGCTGAAATTTAGTTCTAATAAATCGTGAATATAAGCTCCTTCGGCATGCACCAGTTCACCAAACATCCCTTGACGAGCCATATTTAATGTCAACATTTCGAAAAAATCATAGCAGCAATTTTCCAACATCATGCAGTGTCTTTTCGTCTGTTCGGAAACTTTAACTACCTCCCAACACTCCTTCACCGTTAAACCAATAGGTACTTCACATGCAGCATGAGCGCCAGCTTTCATCGCAGCGATACACATCGGTGCATGATATTCCCATGGGGTACAAATATACACCAAGTCTACTTCCTCCTCTTTCAATAATCGAACCCAACCTTCATCACCGGAATAAGATTTCGCTTCTTTCAAGCCTTTGCTGGTCAATATTTTTTGTGCTTTTGTCACTCTATCTGCTTGACGATCACATAATGCGACAATTTCTGTTCCCTCAATGTAAGACAAACGATCCACCGCTCCCGGACCACGCATTCCTAAACCAATAACCGCAATACGCACCGTAGCTATCTTCGGTGCAGCATATCCCCACATATTGAAACTTGGAACAGCAGCGAAAGTCCCGCTATTTAACGTCGGCAATGTAATTGCTGCAGTAGACAAGAATGACGCTTTCTTTAAAAAATCTCTTCGATTAGTATCCATATACATTGATAAATTTCTTTTTTACATTAAAGGGGACAACAATTGCGCCCCCTCTAAAATCACCTATTTTAAAACAAACTAACAGTCTATTACGCATAACCTTTAATATCGTGAGACAGCATACAAATGGTTATCAAAAAAGGGTTTGTCAGACCTTTTATAACACAAGTATAATAGTATTCCGAACTAAAAAAAAGTGAAAACGCAAAGCAAACGTTTGCTTAATTTTTATCTGTGTATAATTCGTTCTTTTGTATAGTTTAAAAGTCTATCTGTCCAACGAGCTCTTTTAGTTGTATTTCGGATAATTTAGCTTGTAGCTGAGCGGCATTAAATCGGGAGATCGCATTGATAAAATTTTCTTGAGCGTCCCTGAATTCTACGGCACTAATGGAACCAATGGTATATTTTGCCAGTGTAATATCAAGATTTTGACGGGCAATGTCTTCATTCTTCTCCTCCAGCTTAACCAGTTCTATATTCGTCAAATAAGTTTCGTAAGCCGTTTTCAAACCGGTCTGTACAGCTAATCGTTGTTGTTCAATTTGTAACGCAGCATTATCGATCTGAATTTTCGCAATACGTTCGTTACGACGTTGATTCAATCCGTCGAAGATATTTACAGTGGCCGTGAGGCCGTATGTTAATCCTCTGGCATTGGATTGTGCAACAAACCCTAAGCTCGATTCCGTTCGAGAGAAGTTATATCCACCATTTAAACGCACTGTCGGATAACGGCCAGATTTGATATCCTTCAAATCCAATTCTGCAAGTTTTTTATGGAGGATAATAATCTGTAAATCGGGATTAAACTGATCGGCTCTTTCCAGTAAATCACCATATACCAAACTCTCATCGATACCTACATTCGTATCGATGATAAAGTCCACATCCAAGTCTCTAGCCAGAATACCATTCAACATCGTCTTTAAATTCTTCACCGTTTCTACTTGTCGAAGTCGCGCCGAAATATCCTCATTTAAATTAACCTGTACGTTCAGCACTTCTAATTTCGCCGCTTTACCAATAGAAAACCTATTTTCCGCCGTACGAAGTCGTTCTTTGGAAATAAGAATACTAGAATCTAATGCCGACAACAGGTTTTGTTGTTCCACGATGGTATAATACACCGTAATAACATCCCCCACAGTAGCAAGAATAGTTCTCTTCAATTGCAGGTCGCCTTGTTTTTCTAATTCCTGCAACTTTTCATAGCGGGCAAACATACCAAAACCATCAAAAATCGTCCACCCAATATTTATGCCATAGGTTAGGTTATTATTTCGAGCGTTATTCAACGAACGCTCAACGCCGCTATTCTGAAGTTGAGTCGCATTTTGTATACTGTTATTCTGTGTAAGATCTGCTGTTGCATTAGGAAGCATTCCTGCGTTGCCATAGGTTTTATTTTCTTTGGCTGCGAGCAACTCATTTTGAGATAATCGTATATCATAATTGTTTTCCAATGCAATTTCTACCGCATGCCGAACGCTCAACAATTCTTGTCCAATTGCCATGGTGAAGATACCCATGCTTACATACAGCAAAATCAATATTCTCTTCATAAGCCTATCCTTCGATATTATCAAACTCTGGTCGTTTTTTTCTAGACCTCGACATCATTAAATAAAAAGCAGGAATAACATATAAGGTTAAAATCAACGAAAACATCGTTCCTCCAACAATCACCACTCCCATGCCTATACGACTAGTAGAGGCCGCGCCAAGCGAAAGCGCAATAGGCAGAGCACCCAATGCAATCGCTAGCGATGTCATCAGTATAGGGCGTAAACGCGCTTCCGAGGCCTTGACTACAGCTTGGTATTTTTCGTAGCCTTGATCGCGTAGCTGGTTAGCAAATTCCACAATCAATATACCATTTTTTGTCACTAAACCAATTAACATAATCGTTCCGATCTGACTAAAAATATTCCAGCTTTGTCCAAATAACCATAATGAAAATAAGGCACCACCAACGGCCATCGGTACTGTCAATAAGATTATAATCGGATCTATAAAACTTTCAAACTGGGCCGCAAGGATAAGGAAAATAAGCAAGACGGCTAATCCAAAGGCAAACATCGTATTCGAACTACTTTCCACAAAATCTCGAGCTTCCCCCCCTAAATCGGTTGTAAAAGTAGCATCCAATACACGTTCCTTAATGTCGTCCATAACAGCGATACCATCTCCCATACTATAACCCGGAGCCAAACCAGCCGATACAGTAGCCGACATATATCGATTATTATGATACAACTGAGGTGGACTGCTTCGCTCTTCTATTTCCACAATGTTATCCAATTGAACAAGGAGACCATCGTTATTTTTCACATAGACAGCAGCCAGATCCATCGGAGTTGCTCTATCCTTCCTATCAAACTGCCCCATCACTTGATATTGCTTCCCATTCATCATAAAATACCCGAAACGTTGCCCTGACAAAGACATCTGTAAGGTCTGGGCGACGTCCAATACCGAAACGCCCATCGATTGTGCCCGATCCCGATCGATAGTTACATACACTTCTGGCTTATTAAACTTCAAGTTAACATCCACCACAGAAAATGTCCTATTTCTCGACAATTCTTCCATGAATTCTGGGATCTTCTCTTCTAATTTTTCGAAGTTCGGTGCTTGAATAATATATTGAATCGGTAATCCACCACGCCTATTAACAGATATAGTGGGTTCTTGCGATACGGCGACTCTTGCTTCCGAATACGATCGGGTCATTCGAGAAAGGTCGGCCGCAATTTCCTGTTGTGTCCGCGTACGCTCCTCCGGTTGTACCAATCCCAGCCTAACAAAACCACTGTTAGCCGACGCTGTGCCAAATCCGGGAGAGGTAACCACTAGACTTACTTTTTTTTCCGGAATAGAATCATTTATAAGCGTAGTTAGCTCCGTCATAAAACGGTCCATGTAATCATAAGATACCCCTTCGGGTGCCGTTGCGCTTAATCTAATATAACTTCTATCGTCGTACGGAGCTGTTTCTTTTGGGAGCACCGAATAAAAGAAATAAATGAGACCAAAGCATCCAGCAATAACGACAAAACTCAACCATTTCATCTTTAAGAATCCCTTCAAGGAATGCTCATATTCCTTGTTCATGATCAAAAAATAACGCTCTGTTTTGTCGTAGAACTTTGATTTACGTTGTTCTCCACCTTTCATCAGGTATGCGTTAAGCATAGGTGTCAATGATAAGGATACAAAAGCTGAAATTAAAACGGCAGCGCCAATAACGACTCCAAATTCTCTAAATAAGCGGCCTACAAATCCTTCCAGAAAGATAACCGGTAAAAATACCGCGGCTAACGTAATGGAAATAGAAATAACGGCAAAGAAAATCTCATTGGAACCTTTTATAGCAGCTTCAATAGGTGACATACCTTCTTCCACCTTCTTAAATATATTTTCCGTTACAACGATACCATCATCCACCACCAATCCTGTAGCCAATACAATTGCTAGCAAGGTCAGTACATTGATGGAAAAACCGCAAAGGTACATGATAAAGAAAGTCGCAATTAAAGACACTGGAATATCGATCAATGGACGGAACGCTATTGACCAATCTCGGAAGAAAACATAGATAATCAACACCACCAGTACGATCGCAATAACTAAAGTCTCGACCACCTCAAAAACCGACTTTCGGACAAACTGAGTATTATCCATCGCAATATTCAATTCAAAGCCCGGTGGTAAATCTTCTTCCAGCTTGTCATACTCTTCGTAAAACTGTTCAGCGATCTCAATATAATTTGTTCCTGGTTGAGGAATAATCGCCAAGGCGACCATGGGGTATCCCGAGTCGGACATTTTGGTTTCGAAATTTTCCGCCTCCAGCGCCGCATTTCCTACATCAGCCATCCGCACTACCCGATTTTCCGCTGCTCGAATGATAATATTATTAAACTCTTCCTCTGTGGCTAAATTCCCCAATGTCTTGACTGCTAGCTCCGTATTTGCACCGGTCAATACACCTGACGGTAACTCCACATTTTGATTATTTAAAGCCGTCCGAACATCAAGCACTGTTAACCCGTAAGATGCTAAACGTACCGGATCTATCCATAATCGCATCGCGTATTTACGTTGGCCCCAAATACGTACCGAACTCACACCCGGTATAGTTTGTAGCCGCTGTGCGATCACATTATCTGCAAAATCTGACAATTCCAGCACATTTCTTGTTGTACTTTGAACTGTCATGGTAATAATCGGTTCCGAGTCGGCATCTGCTTTGGAAACGACAGGAGGAGCATCAATATCTTGTGGTAAACTTCGCATGGCTTGCGACACTTTATCACGTACATCATTTGCCGCCGCTTCCAGATCCTTATCCAGGTTGAATTCGATCGTGATATTACTGGCTCCCTGACTACTGGATGATGAAATGTTACGGATACCATCAATCGAATTAATAGATTTTTCCAGTGGTTCTGTAATTTGGGACTCTATAATATCCGCGTTTGCCCCCGCATAGTTTGTTCGAACAGAAATTTGAGCCGGATCGATGGAGGGATATTCTCGTACTCCCAAAAAAGTATATCCAATAATCCCAAAAAGGATTAATAGCAAATTCATAACAATAGCGAGAACGGGACGCTTAATACTTAATGTAGATAAACTCATTACAATCCTCTTTTAACGCAACGTTACATTTACAGGGTTGCCATCTCGTAATGACATCACCCCTGAAGTCAACACCGTATCCCCTTCATTTGCACCTTTAACAATCAACACATCAGCCTCGGTACGCGCACCGGTTTCTACCAAAATTTCTTTTGCTAAACCGTCTTTCTTTATGAAAATTTTCTTCCCATTCTGAATAGGAATTAACGCTTCTGCAGGTATCAGCAAGCCATTTTCTATTGTCTCTAACGGAAAAATAACATTTGCAAATGTACCCGGAATAAGCCGGCTATCGCTATTATCAGCCACTGCCCTAACACGCAACGTTCTGGTTGCTGTTTCAACCAGAGGTTCCACAGCATATATCTTTGCACTAAATTCTTCGTTCGTACCCTGCACGGTAAATCGAACCGAAGAACCAATTTTTACTTTGGTCGCATAGCGTTCCGGAATCGAAAATTCCAATTTTACTTTACTGACGTCCACAAGTTGTGCAATATCGGTAGTAGGTGTAATATAACTTCCTTTAGAAATATTCCGAAGACCTATTGTTCCTGAAAAGGGCGCACGAATAGCCGTTTTGATTAATTGTGCTTCTATAAGCTGTATTTGCGCTTCGGCAGTCCTATAATCAGCACTGGCAATATCATATTCTTCTTGACTAATCGCTTCTTTTTGCAGAAGAAGTTTCGCTCTCCGTTCATTCTCTGCCGCCAAGCTATTTCTTGTTTTAGCTTGTGTCAACTGTGCTCTCAATTCTGCATCATTTATCTTGATCAGCATCTGTCCGTTAGACACATTCCCTCCTTCGGAAAAATTTAGTTCTTCCACAATTCCCGAAATTTCCGAACGCAAATTGATGACTTCATTAGGTTCTATGGAACCAGAGAGCGATAAAAAATCGGAAAAGGGCTTTCCCGAAATGACTATACCATATACTTTTGATTCCGCTCGCTGCCGTTCCGTCACATTTTCGGCAGCCTTCTCCCTATTCACCATCAAGCGATAGGCTACCAACCCCGCTATTATCAATAAAATAATAACAAAAACCGTTGCAAATCTCTTACTCATAACTATCTTGAAACTTCATATAAAGGAGATACATTACCGCAAGATACCGCTATTTTACCGGATTAACTTGTAAAAATCTTATTATAAAGGAACGAAAAAAGCCCCTGCAGTTATACTGCAGGGGCCCTGTATAAGGTTCGGCACCGACCTACTCTCCCACCTTTTACGGCAGTACCATCGGCTCTGGCGGGCTTGACTGCTCTGTTCGGAATG
>PJTZ01000092.1_pt1 | contig 89325 bp, 63 predicted proteins | sample 1512131 | NCBI WGS metagenome assembly PJTZ01 (sample SAMN08177679, study PRJNA422409) | Soil metagenome, whole genome shotgun sequencing project. | reverse complement strand
TGGTTTAGATCTCTTAAAAATGATCAAAAACAGCCCACAGTTTAATAAAACCCCGGTACTATTGCTGAGCGCGTTGGATACGGAAGAAGATAAAATTGAGGGAATGCGCCTGATGGCAGATGCATACCTTACCAAACCTTTTAGTGTCGACCATTTAAAAGCCGTGATAACCAACCTCCTTACTTCGCGCCGACAACTGAAAGATCATTACACGAGTATGTTGGAACCAGGTGAAACGGTAACGGATGCTAAACAACATACCACACAAGATAAACGGTTTATGCAAAGTTTAGACATGGTTATCGAAGAACGTATTGGCGAAAAATCACTTAGTGTAGAAGATATCGCGCATGCATTGAATATCTCGCGCGTACAGTTGTACCGCAAAACCAAAAGCCTATTGAACAGTAGTGTAAACGAATACCTTCTCCAACGTCGTTTAACCAAATCTAAACACCTTTTATTGGAGGGATTACACATCAACGAGGTGGCTGAAAAAGTAGGCTTTTCATCAGCGGCCTATTTCGCCGCAGCTTTCAAGAAACAATTTGGGATTACGCCAACGGCATATAGAAAGGAAAAGCTGAAATAATAATGGGTTGACCGATGGCCAACCCATTTACATTTAGGTGTATTCCATACATCCTTATTAAATCATCCCCACGCTGCGTTTGATGAAGGAAGTTAAATCCGCACCTTTTAACAGGCCACGAGATAATAAGGCTAAATCAAAAGCCTGTTTAGCAAGTTGCGTTCCCTCTTCTTCAGAGCTCTCCAGAATTCGTTTTATCAACGGGTGGTTGCCATTGACAGTCACTTTATAGTTATCCGGTAATGTGCCGTAGAAGCCCATGCCTCCGCCTGTTTTCGCCATATCTTTCATCCGGCGCATAAACTCATCTTCCGTAACCGAAACAGGGAGACCATCCGTATTCAGTGCGTCGACTTCCACTTTCATATCGGCTCTAGAAATCGCTTTCTCAAATATTTCGGATGCTTTCTTGGATTCTTCTTCCGATAAGGATAACGCCTGTGTTTCTTCTTTCTGGATCAATTTGTCCACAACATCTGCATCCACTCGTTTTGCCTGGATTTTTTCGCCTCCTTTTTGTTCCAAATAGCCCACGAAATGATTGTCCAATTGGCCATCTAGCACTAATACGTCGTACCCTTTTTCTTTCACCGACGCAATGAAGCCATCCTGTTGTGATGGGTCATTGGTATACAAGTATACAATATTGCCGTCTTTGTCAACTTGAATATCTTTTACTTTTTCGTAGTATTCTTTCAGTGTAAAGCTCTCTTTGTCCATAGTAGACAACAGACAGAAATCATTGGCCTTTTCCGCAAACTTTTCATCGCTCAGCATACCATATTTGATAAAGAGCGCTATATCGTTCCATTTTTGTTCAAAGTTTTTACGGTCAGCCTTGAATATTTCATTCAGCTTATCGGCAACTTTCTTCGTGATATAATTGTTAATCTTCTTCACGTTGCTATCGGCCTGTAGAAACGAACGCGATACATTCAATGGGATATCCGGCGAGTCGATAACACCTTGCAGCAACATCAAAAATTCCGGTACGATGTCTTTTACTTCATCTGTAATGAATACCTGACGGGAATACAACTGAATTTTATTCCGTTGGATATCCATTTCGTTCTTTACTTTCGGGAAATACAGAATACCCGTTAAGTTAAATGGATAATCAACATTAAGATGAATCCAGAACAAAGGTTCGTCCATCGAATAAGGATACAGCTCGCGATAGAACGCTAAATAATCTTCATCTTTTAGCTCGGATGGTGCTTTCGTCCATGCCGGTGTTGTATTATTGATAATATTATCAACTTCTACCGATTTATATTTTGGCTTACCTTCTTCGTCTTCCCCATCTGGTTCCGATTCTGTTTTTGTTCCAAACCGTACAGGAACAGGTAAGAAGCGCGCATATTTATTCAAAATCTCACTCAAACGGCCTTCGTTCAAAAACTCTTGCGATTCTTCATTGATATGAAGAATCACATCGGTACCACGTTCGGTACGCGTACCCTCACCTATTTCGTAAGAAGTACTTCCGTCACAAGTCCAGTGTGCCGGAACGGCCCCGTCTTGATACGATAGCGATTGAATTTCCACTTTATCGGCTACCATAAAAGCAGAATAGAAGCCGAGGCCGAAACGTCCGATAATCTCGTTGGCATCGTTTGCTTCCTTAAATTTCTCCATAAACTCTGTAGCACCCGAAAATGCTATCTGGTTGATGTATTTTTTGATTTCCTCTGCCGTCATGCCGATACCACGGTCGGAAATGGTTATCGTTTTGGCATTTTCGTCAAACCTCACGTCGACAGTCAGATCACCGAGTGTACCTTGAAACTGTCCCAAAGAGGATAATCTCTTTATTTTTTGAGAAGCATCGACAGCATTAGAGACCAACTCGCGTAAAAAGATTTCATTATCGGAATAAAGAAACTTTTTGATCACCGGAAAAATATTCTCGGTATGAATTGAAATACTACCTTTTTCTTGCATATATGTTTTAGTTTTTGTCTATAAAAAATCAAGAACAGTTTTATCAAGGAGTATTCCATTTATCTTTTTTAGGACAGGATGACAGTTTTAGAACCGAAAAAACTAATTTTTGACATATTAGATCAAACTGTTTAGGGTAGTAAATTGAAATAACCCCATAGAAATTCAAAATTTTTCTGAAAATCAACCTGAAAGGCAAGTTCGTCGGAAGCTTTTTTCTCCACCTCGGCATTTCCCCACAATCTATGAAATTCACCAATGTTCCGCTTCAACTTGGGCAAAGCAAATGTATAGCCCGCTTCTGGTGTTAGTTCCCTAAATACCAAAACATACATCCTGTCATCCGTAATCGATACAAAACCCGTAAACCCAAAACCATTCGGCTCCTTGCCTATTGGATGGATAACACCTGATTGCATACGACTTCGTTCACGCTTCCAAACATCGATAAGCGGCTTTACGTCAAAGGCTTGTTCCAGCAAAGCGGTCGCTTCCATCCATGCCAGTGGTTGCGCCATCATGGTAATAGCAAATTGGTAGTCAAAGGGTACTTCGGATGGTTTCAGTGAGTCATTATCAGCATATTTCTTTTTGTTTCTCCATTTATCCAACCATTCGACCTGTATGCGTTGCAACGGCGTATATCTGGACAATTGCCAGGCATTCCGTAATGCGAAATGGGGGTAAAAATTTCCCCAATCCGTATATCGATTCTCCAAAAATATATTGCCAACGCGGTTTAGAAAGAAATATCCGCCTCGTTTCCCGGCCGTTACATCCATATTGAATTGAAGCTCGCCGTCCGTCATTTCCTGTGCCTGCGTGAGCATGTCCGTAAACTGTAATTCCGCTGTCCGGTTTCCGAGCTGCGCACCGTCTATTTTTACCCAGGAGATACGATATTGGTGATGAAGATTTGTTATAATGTTACGGTCACGTTGCCAAGCGGCATAGTTGTCTTTCTTCGACGGGTTGAACCATAGCCCCAATTGCATTCCTTTTGAAGCTGCTTTTTCTTGTATAGACGTGAGACCATGTGGAAACCGTTCCTTGTTCACTTGCCAATCGTCTGCCGACCAATCATCCCATAATACCGCATTTTTTTGAGCGGAATTTTGTGATAAACCTTGTTGCCATCCGTCATCGATCTGATAGTGTGTAATACCAAGCTTATGCGCCGCATCCAGTTCGTTGAGGATAAATGCCTCATTAATACGACTGTCTCTGTTGCGGTTACCCCAGGTATTCATCGTAAATGTATTATCGGACGCGGGAATGTATCTATTTACCGTTAGTTCATATTGTTTGTAAGTCAATAGCGCTTCTTCTTCATTGTCTGCAAACAGCAGCACATACAGCGGATAAGCATGATGCCATTCGTCTGTTTGCGTATCTCCCGTATATTCAAAACCTGTGGAAAAAGTTTTTACACCGTTGAATTGTATCGCGAAGTCGTACCCTAGATAGGCTGATTGCGCATATCCACGGGGGGATTGTTTTACGATGAGGCTGGTGTGTCCGCTCGTCGGATCGGTAGCGGTCAATACGTTTCCGGAAAAAAATTGCTCCTTCTGATAAGGAAGAGCTCGGTCGATCTGCACAAGGTTATTATAGTGATCGGTTATATCTCTTAGGCTGGCCACACAAATCCGATAATGGGGTGTATGGAAAGGAAGATGAAAATAATGTTTCGATGTACTGGCAGGTAACGAAACATCTTCAATGGCTATATCATCCTGTTGCTTTATACCGGCAAAGGTCTGGGTGATATTGCCCCTGGCTTTAAGCCTCCACTCGATGCCTGGGCAGCCATCATACACTTTGAGGTGGTATATCAAGTCGCCAATAGCAAAAGAAACCAGGATCTCCATTTCATGATACCCATCCGTTCGTGAAGTTGCGGGGACATAATTACTTTTGATTTGATGCGCGATATAGCCACTGTCCGGCACCGTCACTAAAGCTTCTTTTGGGTTGTAGGTTGTCCGGCTTTTTTCTGTGTTACGCTCAAACCGTAGGTACAGTGGTCGCAAAGCGCCTTTTTTCAGTAGAAAAGCTTGGGTATTCCATTTATCGTGTATAAGCAGGGTATCGGATTTCCACTGGAATGGTGAGACTTTCTGACCAACTGCAAATTTTCCTGTGCAACACAAGCCAATAAGCACTAGAATAAAGGTAATTCGGTATATCAACTGGTGTTTATGCATGTACATCGTTCAAACAAGATAACGAGAATTTATCGATCAATTTCAAAAAAATCAATCAACTCACTCGTCTCACTAAAGGCTTTATATATGATTTTGTCTTTTGTAATCGTGATCGCTTGATAAGAGCTGATCTTATCGTAAGATACATCCATCCAAGATTGCTTGTACAATGGATAGTATTTATCACCAGTCACCGTTACCGTGAATACCGGATACGACGGTTTATGGACGTCGTTGTTTCGGCTTTTCAAGCCACCCCGTGCATACGTATGGTCATGCCCCTGCAACACAAGACCTATCTTGTCTTGGTGTTTCTCTATCACAGGAAGCCAGTTTTCCAGCAATCCTTTGTTTTGACGATCTTTCGCCCCCGAAAATACCGGATGATGGGTAACTATAACCGTCCAAGGTTGTTTGGTTTCCGTCAATAGAGAATCTAACCAAACCGCCTGTTTATCTAACGATCGGTTGGAATTCAAGACGATAAAACGAGCAAGCGGATAATCAATATAATATGGTCCCTGCTCCCAGGCGTACGGAAACGGAAAACTCGGCTTCCAATAAGCGGAAAGCTCCACCTTTTTTCCCTCGAGGTCCTTTAGATATTCATGATTCCCGGGTGTGGTAATCATCGGTATGCTCCTATTCATCGGTGCAGATGCCGCATGCCATTCTGCCCATTCGTAATCGTTGTTAGCATGGTTAATCAGATCTCCGGAATGGACGACGAGGTCGGCTGTCGGAAATTCCCTAAAGGCCTGCTGATATAATTTAGCGGCATAATCATAAATGCCATTCTGGGCATCACCAAAATATAGGAGATTCAACGTATCTCTATCGGAAACATCTTTATATACCGTCCAACTACTCCAATAAGGATCGCTACCGACACGGTATTCATAGGCCGCCTGCGTTTGGATCCCTTTTACCGTAGCTTGATGGTATAACATCGCATAATCTTTATGCGTTACCAAAGTGGGTGTTGCTGTTGCCTGTATGGCATTTTTCTTCGTAAAAGTTCGTCCGTTAGCTTGCCGGAATTCGACGATGCTATTCTTTACCGTTGTATCTGTCCGCCAGGTAATGGTTAATTCATCTGCATTCTTCCCCGATGGCAACAACACAATTCTATCGGGCTGTGCGGTGGGGCGAAAACTGACCAACGGATGAGGATGCACTGCACTTTCCTTATCCCATTTACGTATAAGGCTATCATTATCCTGAGCAGAAACGCTCGTAAAATATGCCGTTCCTAGAAATAAGGAAAGTACAGTTAAAATGCGCATCACCATATATATTATATTTTATTGTTTATCTCAACGATCCATCTGGATTTTTCACCCATCCTTTTGTCCAATCTTCGGCGTCGTTGCGCACCGCACCCACAAACGGCGCACTTGTGAAAAACGAACCAAGGGTTGTAGGGTTGAATGTACTAGCTTGTTCCACATCTGGCACAAAATCAGCTACACCGATACCAGCGATGGCGTCTGTACTGTTATGGAAATCAAGTATTTCTTCCGGCTCAAACGCTTCTGCTTTATCTCTAAACGACTGGGAATTAAGATCGAATACATGAGAATAAGCGAAAACAGTAGGACCATTTAAATCTGTTATCACCACATTATTGTCCGCGTCGTCGGGATTAACACGCACGCCACGCCGAGGATATTGCGCCACAACCGTATTGTATATTTTGGGCTCTGCCGTAGCTCTTATCCGAATACCATGTGTGTTGCTCAAATCTTTGCCCGGCCCTAATAATGTTAAATTGGCAAGAACAGGTTTTGCTTGCTCACGGATAGCAAAATCATCAAGCTCTCCGAAGTGCTCACTGCTTACCGCAATAGCAAACTGTATCATTCCGCTATAATCATCGCCAAGCCTATACGACCCGCCTTCACAATCTGTAGCGACAATATATTTTAGGTGGGCATCTCCTTTGGTAATCATAACGCCCTCCGTCGTTGCTTTAAAGACTTGGATATGGCTAAGATTGGTTCCCGAACCTACCTCAGATAGGCGGAAAGCTCTATCGCCAGCATATTCTATCCGGAGGTAATTTACAGTTCCGTTATCACTGCCATTTCCTGTTCCATCGATGCGGAACACATTCCAATCACCCGCTTCTGGTGTACTGCCAGACAATAAAGTGTTCGAACTTGTAAAAACGATCGGTGCATTTGCAGTGCCGACAATATTTGCCTCCCCACCGATGATAAAATCAATGGGTGTTGTAGCTTCTGCATCCATATACACATGTACGCCTTCTTCAATGTGTATTTCGCTACCTACGTCAAAAGTAACCGAACGGTCTAGGTAATAGTTACGCCCTTGAATCAGCTTAACGATCGTACCGCCCGCTACGATCCCGTCCGACGGAATATCCAATGCATACAGTGTAGCAGAGCCTATGATAACCTTATCATAAAGCTCCGCGCGGATGGTTAGATTTACGGTTTCGCTATCCGTACCATCCAGATTGCTCACTAAAAAGCCATATGTCAATTCCTCGCCTTCTGTCAATGAACCGGGTAACGCTTCTGTTTCATAGGTATACTGTGTGGCATCGGCATTGATATTTATTTCCGTCAAAAAACCACCATTCTTAAATACCACTACGGATTTGGCGCCACCACCGGCATTGAAGCTGATAGGAACCGAAACCCGCGTACCTACCTGCGCATCAATAACATCCTCTACACCAAGTGAAATAGTTGGTGTATCATAACTTGGACCATCGTTCTTTGAACAGGAAAGGACCAAAAACATAACCAATGTCGCAATTGGCATGTACAATCTCGTGTACACTAACTTCTCTCTAAATTGTTTCATCTTAAAATTAATTATGAGTTATCTATAATTTCCATTTTTATCTTTAAACCAAGTTCCTCCTTTGGTCCAGTCATTCTCTGGATTCACGGCGCCTATATACGGTGCACTCTGAAACCAGCTGCTCATGACCGTCGGATTATATGTCGCAGGCACTACCGCGTCGAAATTATGAAGCGATATACCAGCAACCGGTGTTTCGCTCAAGTTATAATCACCACTTTCAAAGAAGACACTTTTCGCTTCCTGTTCCCAGTTGGCATAGTTGTCAAACGAATGCATGTGGTCTATAATCGTAGAAACTCCCAGCGTACTGATCGGCAAATCTTCTACCCGTACGGCATCACTCGGAAACTGGGTAACAATCGCATTGTACAACAATCCGCGCGACCCTGTCCTCACGCGGATACCCCTGCGCGTGCCGGATTGCTGACCGTTACCAATCAGCGTGACATTACTCACCTTAAACGTGGTGGTGGGTTGCTTATCAAAAAAAGTATCGTCATTCCTGAATTCTATAGACCTCGCCTGATTCCAGTAATTAACAGGTACAAATGTAGCCGCAATACTGGTTTGGAATAACCAGAATTGCCCATTCCCCTGCCAACCTTCATCTGCCCAGATACCATATCCGCCATGCTCTATACCCGCCAGATAGCGGAGTGACACACGTCCTCCACGAACGCGGAATGCATTATTATAGCTGTTGTATGCCTGTATATATTCTACACGCGTTGCCGAACCGACACCAAACAGCTGCAGGGCATGCAAATCACTTTTTCCGGCATATTCGATCCGGATAAACCGTAAGCTGCCCGAGTTGTCGGTCGGACGGGTCCCGCCATAACGGAAACCACCGTAAAGAACGACTTCAGCTACGTTGGAAGGCGCTTCGCCATGGATTAATAATCCGCCCCAATCTCCTATCCGTGCACTGTTTTGGTTTACGGCACTACTGGTGAACACGATCGGCTCGGTACGGCTTCCGTCGGCGATGATACGGCTTCCACGATTGATGGCCAACGCACTGATGGTGGGATTGCTATACGTCCGGAAATAGACGGTTGTCCCCGCTTCTATCGTCAAGACGGCATTCTCGCTCACGACAACCATGCTATCGATAAGCCATTTTTTATCTTTTGTGAACGTCATATCTTTGTTGACACGTCCTTTCACACGTTCATATGTTGTTCCTTCCAAGGTCAATTCTTCAATGGAAAACGGTTGATTTACTGAGACATGGACTGGTCTCGATTCCGACACGCGGCCCTCACCGTCCGTTACCTTGAATACAATCGTATACGTGGTGCCCAAACTCGCGTCAGACGGTATCGTAAAGGTATACGCATAAACGAACGATAAGGGCAGATCTGGTGAAACGGTGGTTTCCACCGTCCCGTCCAATAAAACTTCTAGTTTTTCTATCCCTGCTAATGATTGTGTGGTCACATCAACCGTTAATTCACCGTTCGGCTCCTGTAAAATAGGATTCCCGTCGTAATCCATCACCATGACTGCCATATCTGGTAATACGAGCTCTTTTTCCCGCTCACAGCCCGACAGCATCCCTAAGATCACCAAAGAGTAGATGACATAATTTCTAATCCAATTTCCTTCTGAATTCATCATGATTATATTAAGATGATTAAAACCTAAAGTTGACACCAAAACGAGACATCCACCCGAAATAAGCTAATCTGTACGTGCGATCGGAGGTACCTTGGTACCGTCTTGTCGGCGAATTGGTAACGTTGATAAACTCGGCATATACACCTATTCGTTTGGTAATGGCCTGGTTAAAATTGAAATCGAGCTGCATACGCTGATCTTGCGTTACATCGTTTTCTTCCTCACTGGCAATCGAATGGAGGAAAGCTCCGTTATAGTTTAAATTGACCCTACTGGTGAAGCCTTTGTAATCAAATGCCAGCGATGCATTTCCAGTATGTTTCGCCTGCCCTGGGAGACTCATGTTGAATCGATCCTGCGTATTCGCATCTGCTCCGGTAAAGGTATAGTTCAGCACGGCACTAAGCCCTTTCAATAAGCCGGGGAGTTGATCGAATTGCTGAATAACGTTCAACTCAAATCCGTATACCATTGCCCGCTCTCCATTTTGCTCCTGCTGGAAACGGAATCCGGCGGTTTCGCCAAGCCCCATAAAATTGTCTTCCTGCAGCGTAGGGATGATTCGTGTAAACTGGAAACGGTCTATATGCTTAAAAAATAAACCACCGGAGATAATTCCTCCCTTCCTGTCATATAATTCATACATTAAATCCAGATTATTGGCGAGGGAAGCTGTCAACTCGGGGTTTCCCAAGATAATCGTCGCTACATCCCGATCGTAATTCACAAACGGAACGATGTGGTTGAAATTTGGTCTGGCATAAGATTGCGTATAGGCAAAACGAAGATTGGTCAACGAATTTAAACTATACTTCAATTGAAGATTAGGCAACAAGAAGCCATAACTAGGTGCACCCGTTACCGGCGATGTTTCTACCGTTGTACCTACCCGTTTAACTTCAAAAGCATCATATTTTACCTGATTGTATTCATAACGCGCCCCGGCGAGAATCAGTAATTTATCCACCTGAAGTCGTGTCATGGCATAGCCTGCATATACATCTTCCGATGCATCGTACGTATCGTTCAGCGAAATTCTGTCCGAATCCCATAAATCTGTAGGAGCCAACAACCGACGATAACGGTTTATGTAGTTCGCAAAGCGATCCGGATCTGCCCGGAATCCGTAATCAAATCGACCATTCAAAAACTCCATAGGCTCCGTCCTGCCGACCACATGTGCAAATGCCTCCGCATCATTTATAATTTGGTTGGGATCGTTAAATGCGTAAATCGTATTTCTCCTGTATTTACTGTTTGCTACTTGTCGCGCTTTTCCGCCAAACTTTAAACTGCCTTTATATCCAGCGACGGAATAGTCTTTCCCGATATTAAATTTGAAAACGCGATTATACCCATCGGTCGTTTCGACATCGTCTTCGTATCTTCTCAACGTATTCATGATAAGGGGATTCTTTAGGTCCAATTCGGAATTTGCAGGTATAATCTCGGGAATTTCCTGTAATATTCTGCCGTTTGCATTCGCAATAACCAATTCCAGATCGTCGCTCGCAAAATCACCTATTTCCCGGGTATGTTCTCTTTTAGAAAGCGTATATACCAATCCCCAATCTGCTGCCCAGTCGCCAAAGGTATGAAAGCCTTCTAAATTGAAGTTATGATTGGTTTTCAACTCACGCCATAAGGCGATATCCCGGCGGATCCTCGATAGTGAACTTGTTGCATCTTCTGTTACATCCCACCTATTATCTCTTGCTAAATCAAATCGGGTACGGTTTCGGATATCATCATCTTCCCGCGAGTTCATCATATAATTAAAAATGAAATCATGGTTTTTGATCTTATAGTCGATCGTGGCCGTCGTACCGATACGCGTTCTTTTATTCTCGGTTTTGCGCATTTGATAGTCAATGGGCATGAATGTAAAATCCCGTTCCTCCGGAAATCTCATCCCCCGCCATTCAGAATCCATGCGATCTTCCGCATTATTGGTTGAATAGTAGCTTCCGCTAACCATGACACCCAACTTGCCCTGCGGATTGTTTTCATCCACAAAAAAACGTTTACCCAAGCGAAGTCTTCCCGTTCCATTTACATTTCCCGCCAAATCGTTGAATCCGCCGCCAAGGTCGCCTCGAACCTGCCAGTTTAATGTTCTTGCTGTCGGCGTACGTAGGTTGATATTTCCACCAATAGCGTCGCCGTCCATATCGGGGGTCAATGATTTGGTCACTTCCATGCTTCCAAGCTGATCCGCCGGAATAAGATCCAGTGCTTCTGCCCTACCACCACCTTGCTGTACCGATACAATTTGCTCACCATTGATACTGATATTCGTAAAATGTGCGGGTGTACCTCTAATCGTTACGGTCGACCCTTCTCCTTTGTCTCTGGAAATATTTACCCCCGGTACACGCTGTAAGGCTTCCGCTACATTTTGGTCCGGAAAGCGGCCAATAAGGTCCGCTGAAATAATGTTTTTGATATTATCCGCCGATTTCTGCTGATTCAGTGCTCTTGCCTGCCCTTCGAAATTATTGCCGACAACTGTGATTCCCTCTATCGTACCCGATAGTGCATTCATCGGTATCGTCACGATCCGGTTTCCATCTGCGGGAAAGGTAAATGTATGTTGTGCAGCCTCGTAGCCGAGGTAGCTAATCGTGAGGCTTAGCTTATCTGACTGTATATTCCCCATTCGAAAATACCCCTCCATGTCCGTAGATACCGTATAATTCCCGCTATTGTCTACGACAGTTGCGCCCACCAACGGTTCCTTGCTTTGGACATCAATTATTCGCCCTCTGATTTGGTTAGATGGCTGTGCTAATAGATTGCCCATCGAACAGTAAAACAGCAAAACCCACCATACCGTGTTCGTTAATTTTTTCATATCCGGTGTCCAATTAATCGTATTCTTTTTTTGGCATTCATGATCATCCCTCTTCATTTTTTGTTTAGTCTGAACAAAGTAACATCTCCTTACGCAGAGGTATCAAGACACATGTTACAAATATTCGTAATTATGTTACATAAAAAATATTCAGTTAATTTACAGTGCGTTATATAAATTAATATCGCTAAAATAGATAGGCTATGTTAAGGTATTGTAAATCATATGATAAGCAAATATTAATCACTTCTAAAACACTTAAAAAAGCCACCATACATGTTGCTTCATAAATAAAAATATAGCATCTTGCTAATGGAAAAATTGTTATTTTTATACATAGTTTATCAATAATTATAAAAACCTATTCTTGAGATTTGTTATATACATATTCCTTTTTTTCTATTGCGCTCAGACACATTCGCAACAGAACGAAAAAATAAGCAGTCAATCCATTCATCCGGAGATTGGACTTAGTCAAAGCTCGGTACTGAGTATGGAACAGGACAGCTACGGTTTTATTTGGTTAGGTACACGAGACGGGCTAAACCTATATGATGGAAGCAGAATACACATCTATAAAAATGTGCCTGGGGATGATAAAAGTATTTCCGGAAATCTGATTAATGATATCGTCGAAGATGAACATAGAAACCTTTGGATTGCACACAATAATGGTGTCAGCCTGCTGGACAGAAAGACTGATTTTTTCACCAATTATCAGGTTCCCGCTAATAATCCGGAGATACGTTCCATCAATATAATTAACGGGCAACTGTGGGCATGTGGTTGGGGCGGACTCTTTCAATGGACAAAAAATGGCACCTTCACCCCTTATTCGCCGAATAACAACGATGTTAAACTTTATCATTCTACATCTAAAATATTCCAATCGAACACAAAAGAAGGCTATTGGATCGCTACAACAAATAACGGGCTTTGCTACCTGGACATAAAAAGTAAGAAGGTTCAAAATATTTTTTCTGGAGCAGATAGCGAAATTCGCATCGAAGATATTGTTTTTCATCCTAACGGAAAGATGTATGTCGGAACGTACGGAAAAGGACTATTGGAATGCAATGCCGATGGAAATATTATCAAAAGATGGAGTAAGGAAAGCACGGGAGGGAACTTCAAAATAGACAACATACGTTCATTGGCTATAGATCGGTCAGGAACTTTATGGATAGGCGGGTTTCAGGGTCTGGCAACATTAAACCCCGCTGACTACAGCATCAAAAATCTCACACCCACCTACTCTATTTTCGAGGTCGATGATGTATCGATCCGTTCTTTGTTTGTAGATCGGAACGGATCCGTATGGATCGGCACCTATCATCACGGTGCCTTTCTTTATGATGATTATTTTTCGCGGTTTGTCACTACACCACTACGGATAAACGACAGAACGCCAATACATGGCATGGTCAGCGCGTTTGCGTTATCGTCAACCGGAAAAGCATTTGTCGCTACTGAAAACGGCTATTTATTTGAATATCCAAATTATACCATCAACACCAGCAGCCAAGTTATCCAGCAACCCATAGGAGATCATAACCTGGTATTTAAATCTTTATTTTATCAAGAGGATAAAGAGCAACTTTGGATCGGTACCTTACGAGATGGGTTATTTCTGAAAGATAAAAATAATCGACTGGCGGCGATACCTTTGTCGGCACCGGGGGAACAACCAACAACAGACACAATTGAATATGGCATTATTAATAATATTATCCCTTATGATGAGGAGCACGTCTGGCTCCTAACAGATAAAGGAGGGGGATTACATTTATTCGATTTAAACCGCCGGAAATTACGCGATTATCCAGCAGCGGAAACGCTGTCTAAGCAAGTTAACAAAGGTTCAGGTAAACATATCGCCCGATTGAATGCAACGGACTACCTATTCGGAACAAAAGGTTCAGGACTTATTTATTTCAAAAACAATGGTGATACAACTACACAAAGAATATTAACAGCGGTAAAAGATATCAATCATATTACGATACACCGTAATAACATTTATGTAAGTACGCAGAACAATGGATTGTTTATACTAGATCAGAATTTTAAGATTGTAAAGCAATACAGCACAACGGATAATTTACGGAACAACAATGTACTCAGCACTTTTGTCGATCAGCATGAACGCATTTGGATTAATACGTTTAACGGACTAAACCTTATTAAAAGCGATGGCGAGTTATCGACTTACGATAGCAAAAACGGGTTCCAGCTTGCGGAGATCAATACTTGGAAACAAGCTATCGATAGGCAGCAGAATATGGTGTTTTTTGCTGGAGGAAAGGATGCATGGATACATTTTGAACCCAACAAATTGTCTGACAACAGGTATTTACCCGTGGTTTATCTCACGGCAATAAAGTTGGGAAACAGAACAATTTCCGATCTGGAATATCTTAACAGCGCTAAAAACCAATTGAAATTGGATGCCGATGAATCACTGCTTACCTTGGAGTTTGCGGGCACAAATTATTTGATGCCGCAAAACAGTAGATTCCGATACATGATGGAAGGCTATGACCAGGATTGGGTCTACACGGACCATCAGGGTTTTGCCCGATATAATAAATTACCTTCTGGAAGGTATACCTTTAAGGTGCAAGCCAGCAATAATGATGGTGTCTGGAGTGAAAATATAGCGCGCTTGGATATCCGGAAGTACCCACCCATATGGGCATCGTGGCAAGCCTATTTACTTTATCTCTTCATCTTAGCATCAGCGCTTTACTACTTGCGAAAAAATGAAATTAAAAAAAGAAGATTGAAGGAGGAAATTGAATCCAAAGAAAAGGAGAAACAGCTCATTGCGGAAGCCCACGCTCTAAAGATTAAATATTTCAACGATATAAGCCATGAGATACGTACCCCGCTCAGCTTAATATTACATCCGATCGAAGAATTGATGGAAACCGAAACGTTGTCGCCGAGAGAGAAAAGAAAAGTGCGATCGATGCAATACCATGGCAAAAACATGCTACTGTTGGTCAATCAGTTATTGGAAATTAATCGTCTCGAACTAAAAAAAGAGCATCTAAATACGACACCTACTTATCTCCGGGAGTTAGTGTCTATCATCGACAATTCCTTTCAGCCTATTGCACAACGTGCAGGTATCTTTTGGGAAGTAGACATACAGGAAACAACGGAGCATCCACTGGAAATCGATCGCCTGCAAATGGAAAAAGTTTTGTTGAACCTGCTATCCAATGCATTTAAATTTACCCCCAAAGACGGTACCATCAAATTGGTGATTAGTTCCTCCGAAATAAACCATCAATATGTTCATCTCCGCCTAAGAGTGATGGATAACGGTATTGGCATTACAGCGCAAGATCTACCTCATATTTTTGAACGACTATATAAAGGGGAACACCATAACAATGTGACCGGAAGTGGAATCGGATTGGCGCTAGTGAAAGCTATTGTAAAGGATCTGATGAAAGGTGACATACACGTGAATAGTATTTGGAAGCAGGGAACTACCTTCGAGATTAATATTCCGAATGTCGCTATCGCACAGCAAAAAAGTGTAGAGGAATATAAGAATAGTTTGCTGACGTCTCCTTATCTATATGACTCCCTAGAGGATAATGAGGAAGAAAATATACCATTACCGCACGATACGGGGTCGAACGACAATAGAAAATCGATTCTGTTGGTGGAAGACAACGTTATCATTGCAAAGATGCTTATCGATCATTTCGCGCCCTCTTATAACGTATTGTCTATGACCAATGCGGAAGATGCCATCGTGTTTTTGAAAGATAATGAAGTGGATTTGATTTTATCAGACATCATGCTCCCCACAATGAACGGGAAAGACTTCTGTGTAGAAATTAAATCAAATATCATCACCTCTCATATTCCCTTTATTTTACTGACCGCCGTTGATGGGGAAGAATCTATCATAGCCGGGCTGGAGCTGGGTGCGGATGATTATGTCACAAAGCCCTTCATCATGAAGGAATTATCGCTTCGGATCAATAATATTCTGAAGCAACGCAAAAGATGGCAAAATTATATCGATGGAAGAAAAACGGATAAGAAATCTACGATGCGCCTCAATAAATATGACGAAGAGCTGATGCACAATATTGATCGGCGATTAGCTGAAACGCTAGACGATGCTTCCTATACAGTGGAAGACCTGAGCAGAGAAGTGGGGTTGAGCAGAGTACATTTATTCAGAAAGTTAAAAGCCCTGACGGGGTTTTCTCCATCACAATACATCCGTAACTATAAGCTGGATACGGCACTATCTATTATTCAAAGCGAAAAAATTCGGGTTGCTGATCTTGCCTATAAAGTAGGCTTTCAGGATCCGAACTATTTCTTAAAATGTTTTAAGGATAAATTTGGAAAGACGCCTACCGAATTTTCGAAGGAATTCAGTTAATCCATCCAGGAATAAAAAAATACAATATGATCGTAAATTACATGAAGTTGACCATTATATACAGCAGCATTACGCTAACCGCGTTCGCCTGTAATACCCCGCAACAATCTGAACAGATGAGATACGAAACAATCGGCAGCGTAATACGCTATGATCTAGCTTTAGATGCCATTATCGACAGCTCCGCAACAGCAGAAATTATTGCCGAAGGCTTCGAATGGAGTGAAGGACCATTATGGGTGGAAAGTGAGCAAATGTTATTGTTTTCGGATGTACCCACGAATACAATTTACAAATGGACAGCAGAAAGAGGAAGTGAAGTTTATCTAAAACCAAGTGGGGATACGGGTGACAATCCCAACCGACGTAAAGAGCCCGGTAGCAACGGTTTATTGTTGAACGACGCAGGAAACTTGGTATTATGCCAACATGGTAACCGTCAGGTTGCCCGAATGGATGCTCCGTTGGCACAACCTCAAGCGACTTTCCAGACATTAGCCGATAAATATGCTAATAAACGTCTAAGCAGTCCGAATGATGCTGCGTACAATAAAACTGGCGAATTATTCTTTACAGATCCGCCATATGGATTGCCTACACAGCGTGACGATGATCCGGAAAAGGAAATATCTTTTAACGGTGTATATAAAGTAAGACAAAATGGCGAAATCATATTGTTGACCGATCAGATTAGTAAACCCAATGGTATCGCGTTCTTTCCGGATGAACAAAAGCTATTGATTGGTAATTCTGATCCCAAAGCTGCAGATTGGTATATACTGGATTTGAAGGATACAGTAGTAACACCAAAATTATTTTACAGTGCGACGAATGAACGTGACGGATTAAAGGGATTACCGGATGGACTTAAGATAGACAGCAAAGGAACTGTTTATGCGAGCGGTCCGGGTGGCATATGGATATTCGATAGCACAGGCAAAGTACTTGGCAAAATAGCCTTGAATGACGCCGCGTCCAATGTGGCACTATCTGCCGACGAAAAAACGCTATATATTACAAATAGTGATAAGATTTTACGTGTGAAGTTGAAATACTAAACCCGCTATACAAATACACCAAAGCTTTTTTGCACCAACTGAGCCAGTTCATCAACAGAGATAGCAGGCTGTGGCCCATCCTTGGTCGTCCACTCTTTTGTAGCGGGATTAAACCCTAAAGTATAATGAATATCATGGTTCTCCACAACGGCAAAAAAATGCGTTTGAGGGTTGTATGTAACTTGGAAATTAATGCTCGTGCCGTTAACTTCCTGTGTAAATTCTCTACTTAAATTCATAGCTTAAACCTAAATAAATTTATTTCGCTCTCCTCAGCCATCAAAGACTATTTATAGAGGAAATATATTTGTGAATTATAAAGATACTTAAAATAATATCAAACCTGTAACATGCCCCGAAAACCGCGAGCGCCGTAGTAGGATTCTGCACCATTATGGTAAATAAACACATGGCCATAACGCCAATCCCCGAAAATAGCTCCGCCTTTTTCCCGGATTGCGGGTGGTGTCAATACCCAGCTGGACGTTTTCGTATCAAACTTTCCAAGTGTTTGTAATGAACGATATTGTTCTTCAGTTAAAAGATCGATACCCATTTCAGCAGCCATTCCTACTGCGCTGTGTTTGGGTTTATGTTCTTTTCTGGATTCTAATGCTTCCGGATCATAGCAGACACTTCTTCGCCCCTTAGGACTTTCCGCAACACAATCACAAAAAACATATTTATCTTTTTCTTTATCATAACCAATTACATCCGGTTCACCGCCAGTTTCTTCCATTTGATGAAGCGACCAAAGCTTTTTTGGACTTGCCAAGAGTCTTTCCTGTATGTTTGTCCAGTCCAAATCAGTATGACGATTCTTATTCTTTTCAAATCGTGTTTTCAACACATCAAGAAGCTCGTCTATTTGTGCTTTGGGCAGTTTTGTTTTGTTACTCATGGTGTAGCACTGTTTTATTGAAACGAATATACAATAAATCTATTTTATGCGAGGATAAAAAAAGCCGGTCTTCCAATAAGAACCGGCTTTTTATCTTCCTCAAGTCTTTTTAAAGTTGTTTACTTAACTTCTCTACCAAAACAGACTTTGGCACTGCGCCAATCTGTTTGTCGACAATTTCACCGTTTTTGAAGAACAACAACGCTGGGATATTACGAATACCATACTTAACGGAAATATCAGGGTTATTATCCACATTCACTTTTCCCACTATTGCTTTTCCGTCATATTCTGTCGCGATTTCATCTACTATAGGACCAACCATACGGCAAGGACCACACCATTCTGCCCAAAAATCAATTAAAACAGGTTTGTCTGATTTAAGAACAAGCTCTTCAAAATTGCTGTCTGTAATTTCTAATGCCATAATATTTAATTTTTCTGATTTCTATAACCTAATAAACAAAGATAGAAATTTGACTATAGATAATCGTCATTCGCTCTTCACAAATTTTTATAACCTATCAATTTAATTTATAATGTACACCTTCAAATTTCTCCAAACCGTCCAAAAAGTCGTTTGTCAAATTTATTTTCAACGATTTGGCAGGCATTTCGATCGACAGTTCATCCTGTATATCCAAAATTTTGAATTTTAACTGACAATTGCACTCCTGTCCTTCTACTTTTGTGGATTCTACTAAGGTGTACATCTGATGCACAAACTGGTCATTTAACAGGTGAAGCGGGCATTGGATCGTAAACGATTTCGCCATTTTATCCCGTAAATCGGAAAGTAGTTGGATATTTTTTAACTCAAAGCCCCAATTACCTGCCTGCCTAAATCGCTCTTGTACAAGTCCTCTGATCTGGACAAAGAAACCTTCCTGTAGATATCCCCGGAATTTGACATAATCTTCGCCAAACACCATAATCTCAAAGGATTCACTATAATCCTCTATCATAAACGAACCAAATGGTTTGCCAGATTTTGCTACTCTGTGATTAGCGACAGCGATAATACCACCAACAACCACTTCCTTATTTTTGATTCGGTTAAACTCCAACAATACTTCTTCCTCTACTTCACTTGCTTTGACCTTGTTGATCAATTGGAGGTCGATTACCTTATTATGGCAAAAATGCTTGATCTCAAACTTATAGTTATCCAGCGGATGGCTTGTTAAATAGATACCAATAACATCTTTTTCATATTTAAGCTTTTCGATAAGGCCCCAAGCATGGCAAGGCGCCAATACCGGCTCGGGTAGTTCGGTTGCTGCGGATCCACCAAAGAGACTTGCTTGTGCAGAATTTTCGTTTTCTTTTATCCGATGCCCATACTTAATCGCTTTTTCCAAACCCGTGGAGTTATCGCCGTCTACATGAAAATACTGCGCCCGATGGGTATTGGTAAAACTATCAAAACCACCGGCGTAGGCTAAACTTTCAAATGCTTTCTTATTTGCCGCACGCAGATCTACGCGTTTGGCAAGGTCGAACACAGATTTATATTTACCATCTTTTTCGCGTGTTTGGACAATAGTGTCCACCGCTCCTGCACCTACACCTTTCACCGCCCCCATTCCGAAACGAATCGCTCCCTGGTCGTTCACCGTAAATTTATAATACGACTCGTTCACATCTGGACCAAGTACCTGCAACCCCATCCGTCGACATTCTTCCATAAAGAATGTCACCGTTTTTATATCGTTCATGTTGTTGGATAACACCGCTGCCATATATTCTGCCGGATAATGGGCTTTGAGATAAGCCGTTTGATAAGCTACCCAAGCGTAACAGGTAGAGTGTGATTTATTGAAGGCATAAGATGCAAAGGCCTCCCAGTCTGTCCATATTTTTTCCAGTGTTTTCGCGTTGTGCCCATTTGCAGCCGCCTGTTCAACAAACTTTGGCTTCATCTTATCCAAAACGGCTTTCTGCTTCTTACCCATCGCCTTCCGCAAAACGTCGGCATCACCCTTAGAGAAACCCGCCAGCTTTTGCGATAACAACATCACCTGCTCTTGATAAACGGTAATACCATACGTTTCCTGTAGGTACTCTTCACACGCTTCCAAATCGTAGGTAATAGGTTCTATCCCGTGTTTCCGCTTCACGAAAGACGGAATATATTCCATTGGTCCCGGTCGATATAACGCATTCATCGCAATCAAGTCGGCAAATACCGTGGGTTTCAACTCTTTCATGTACTTCTGCATTCCCGGAGATTCGTATTGGAACACACCTACTGTCTCTCCACGTTGGAACAGCTCATACGTTAACAAATCATCAATCGGGAATTTATCCGGATCAAGTTCAACACCATGACGTAATTTCACGTTGGCAACAGTATCCTTAATCAACGTAAGGGTCTTTAGTCCCAAGAAGTCCATCTTCAATAAACCGGCACTCTCTACCACCGAGTTATCAAATTGTGTAACGTACAGATCCGAATCTTTTGCCAGCGATACTGGCACAAATTTCGTAATATCGTCCGGTGTGATAATGACGCCACAGGCGTGGATTCCCGTATTTCGCATCGAACCCTCCAAAACACGGGCCTGCTTAATGGTTTCCGCCTCCAATCCCGCGCCATCTGCTAGCGATTTTAAACGGTTGACAGCTTCTAGTTCTTCCGAGCGCAACACTTCTTTCATCGCCTTCTCATCCATCGAGAAAATCTTGTTCAGCTTGAGATTGGGAATAAGTTTTGCAATCTCATTGGCATCTTGCAGCGGTAAATCAAGCACACGTGCCGTATCCCGGATAGACGACTTCGCCGCCATCGTACCGTATGTGATGATTTGGGCGACCTGTGAAGCACCATATTTATCGATAACATATTGCATGACACGGCTTCGTCCCTCATCGTCAAAGTCGATATCAATATCGGGCATGGAAACACGGTCTGGATTCAAGAAGCGCTCAAAAAGCAAGTCGTATGCAATAGGATCTAAATTGGTAATTTTCAAACAATAAGCCACAGCAGAACCGGCGGCTGAACCACGACCTGGTCCTACCGAAACGCCCATTTTCCGGGCCGCAGCTATAAAATCGTGCACAATGAGGAAATAACCCGGATACCCTGTTCTTTCGATCGTTTCCAACTCGAAATCCAAACGTTCCCGAATACTATCCGTTATCTCTTCATAACGTTCTTTTGCCCCTTCATAGGTCAAATGGCGTAGGTATGCATTTTCACCGCGCTTACCGCCATCCAAGTCGTCCTCCGCGTGCTGAAACTTCTCCGGAATGATAAATTTGGGTAAGAGGACGTCTCTGTTTAACGAATAAACCTCAATCTTATCTAAAATCTCCTGTATATTGATAATGGCATCTGGAACATCAGCAAAAACTTGCTTCATCTCCCCCACCGACTTAAAATAATATTCTTGATTCGGTAATCCGAATCGAAAGCCGCGGCCTCGACCCTTTGGTGTAGATAATTTTTCTCCGTCTTTCACACAAAGTAGAATGTCATGGGCGTGTGCATTGTCTTTGCTGACATAATAGGTATTATTTGTCGCAATCAGCTTGACATCATGTTTTCTAGCGAGTTGAATAAGCGTCTGGTTGACGCGATCTTCATCTTCCTGACCATGTCGCATTAGTTCGATATAGAAGTTGTCCTCAAACTGTTCCTTCCACCACAGCAAAGCTTCCTCCGCCTGCGTTTCACCAATGTTCAGTACTTTGCTAGGTATCTCGCCATACAAGTTACCAGAGAGCACCATGATATCTTCTTTATACTGCTCAATTACGTATCTGTCAATACGAGGAACATAATAGAATCCTTCTGTATAGGCAATCGACGCCATCTTTGCCAAATTATGATACCCTTTTAGATTCTTTGCCAGGAAGACAACCTGATAACCGTTATCTTTTCTTGATTTATCTGTTCTGTTTTCACAAACATAAAACTCACACCCCACGATAGGTTTAATTGCTCGGCCTACCGGTGATTCTCCGCGTTCTAAAGCTTCCGCATTTTTTGCCTCGATTTCCTTATTATACCCAAGTACTCTATTTACAAAATGAAAGGCACCCATCATATTACCGTGGTCGGTAAGGGCCACTGCCGGCATATTCGCCTTTGCTGCGGCTTCTACTAATGCCGGGATAGAGATGGTCGACTGCAATACGGAAAACTGCGAATGGTTATGCAAATGGGCAAATTCCGCGTCCTCCAGCGCTTTCTGCAGTTCTTCGTCTATAACCGTGGTCGGCTCATCCGTCTTTTGCGCAGCACGAATAGCATCTGATGCGGCTTTTAGGTTGATATGTTTTAGCCCTACAGAGGCAATGGTATCGGGGTTATGTTGTCTAAATTCAACAAAATACCCTGTGTCTACCTGTAGTTCTTCCGGTGTAAAAACCTCCCGTCTAACGAGCTCAAAAAAACAACGTGTTGTTGCTTCCACATCGGCAGTAGCATTATGTGCTTCGGCGAATGGAACACCAAATAAGTAGTTATGAAGTTCAGTAAGGTTGGGTAGTTTATAACGCCCACCGCGTCCGCCCGGAAGTTTCAGCAATTCGGCCGTAACCTCTGTACACGTGTCCAATATAGGCATATTTGCTAAAGGAGAGTTGACCTCATAACGATAGAGTTCACTTCCCATGATATTGATATCAAACCCTATATTCTGTCCGACGACAAACTTGGCCTTTGCTAATGCCGTGTTAAATTTGTCCAATACATCCACTAGCGGGACACCTTCATTTTCGGCTAACTCCGTGGAAATACCATGAATCTTTTCGGAATCGTATGGAATGTTAAAGCCATCCGGTTTAATTAGATAATCCTGATGCTCTATCAGGTTCCCCATTTCATCATGTAGTTGCCATGCTATCTGTATACAGCGCGGCCAGTTATCCGTATCTGTAATGGGCGCATCCCAACGCTTCGGTAAACCTGTAGTCTCGGTATCAAAAATTATATACATCAAATTCCCTTTCTCTTCTCCACAAAATTAAAAAATAAAGATACGGAATGGAGGTGTTTGGAAACAAAACATTTTCCTTATTTTGTATTGGAATGTAATTTGATAAAGATAAATCATGATGAAATTTTTAAAAATAGTATTTATTATTGTTATTCTGATTGCTATCGGTTGGCTTTTGCTGGTGCGATTTGGTAATAGACCAACATCGGAAAGTAAGCATCAATTACTGATCGAGCGCATTGAGGCAATGGGTAAGCTGGAATTAGTGAAATATCGGTTCAGCGATGTATTGGAACACAAAAACGTCAGTGCCTATTTACCGGATGCAAGCGTTTTGCTCATTGTTAAAGCTGACGCTGTGGGATGTGTGGACTTGACAAAACTCTCTCCACAAGATATAGAAGTAATAGACGATTCAGTCTCTATACGACTGCCAGCCCCTGAGATCTGTTATGTTAAAATCGATCACGAGGCTTCAAAAGTATATGATACGAAAATGGCATTCTTCCGTGAAGCCACTCTGGTCGACGAGGCTTTTAAAAGTGCCGAGAAGGAAGTTTATAAAGAAGTACGAAATTCAGATATTTTAACCCAGACAAAAGAAAACGCGATCCATGTGTTTAGGCCTTTACTAGAGGGCTTGGGTTTTTCTAAAATAAGGGTGCATTTTGAATAATACTAAGATCGCTTTAAACGTTAAAAAATGTTAAATGGTCGGTTTTAGATAATAGTTTACCCTCGCTGGCGTTATAAGAGTATAATTTCATAATTTAGGTTAATAATTGGTTTGGTAAAATCCTGAGGTTCCCCGCTTCAGGATTTTTCATTTTATATGGTAATCCGATAAAACATATTCTCTCAAAACATCATAAAAAAGAAGACCTCCATCCGGGCGGATAGAGGCCTCACTAACCAATTATAACTTGCCGCCATGCTCTAGCGGACTGAATTATGAAACGCTAAGATAAAAAGAAAATCCAACTATGCAAAATAATTCATCTATTTTATCTACTTCCAATTTTAGCCCTAAAATTATTTTTTCTTAGATTTTTTCCGTTATCTTTTGCCGAACGACAAGAAACCGTTCCCCGCCTAACGGTAAGTAACCATATTCATAAACAAAAAAATAAATCTGTCCTTTGGCAGTGGTAAGCTGATTCGTATAAAAATCGAAATCCAATCCGCTAGACAGTAGTTTTTCGCGTGATACTTTCTGCATTTTTTCATTGCCTAGTATTTCACTCAGAATTCGCCGATTTCGTTTTAGTATATCATTGATTTTTCGCACAAAACGGTTAGGAACACTATTTCGATTATTGTTGTAAGCATTCCGGCAGCCGTCATCGCAATAACGTTTATCCGACCGCCCTACAATAGGTTCGCCACAAGCTAAACACATACGTTTCTTCATATTTTTACATAATTCTATTATAATTCTTTACTCTACAAACGTTTGTAATCGTTTATAAACGGTTATAAACGTGTATAATTGGTTAACTACCGGCTAGTCGCAACCAGCTTTCGCAACTTTGAAATGTCAACAGCGAATACCATTGACACTATAAATGTAAAATATCTAAGGTGGATTTACAACTAAAATTTCAATATTATGAGCACGTTAATTAATGTCGTACAACTTATCGGACGTTTAGGAGCCGATGCAGAAGTAAAGTCAACAACAAACGGAACCAAAGTTTCCAACGTACGTTTTGCCACCAATGAGTACTCCAGAAACAGTCATGGAGAATGGGTAGAAACTACCTATTGGCACAGCTTGGTATTTTGGGGGAAGCTAGCAGAGCGATTAGAAAAGAAATGTAAAAAGGGAACCCGCTTATTGATACAAGGTTCTTTGGTTTATCGTGATTATACCGATGTTAACAACATAAAAAGAGAAGTCACCGATATACGGGTACAACAATTTATGGTGCTGGATGGTCACGCAGGCCATGTGTCGTTGTTAGAAGTTCCCGCTGATATCGATGACGACGATGTAGATCATTGTTCTTCATAGAAACAAAGAGGGTGTCTCTCCGATTTGAAAGACACCCTTCTCTGTAGATGCATAATACCGTCCCTTTATAAATCCCAACCGGCAGCCTCTGCTACTTTTTTGGGAATATCGGTATTCTCCATTTTATGCGTAAATCTCCCCGCTCCCGCTCCAATAGCAAAAACAGGAATATAAGCGGCCGAATGCCCTCCTGATGCCCAGCTCACCGAACCTTTTTTATTCAATATTTTAATAGCCTCGCTTGCTAATTTATCATCGTTTGCATATAAACTTTTTGCTGTTTCCTCTCCATGTTGCAAAAAACTTTTTTCGTAAATAGCAACAAGGGTTTCTTCTTCTTCTTTGCTCACCACCACATCCGCAAACAGTCCGATATTTTCCGTTAAGATGCCTTTTACTTCTTCCCAGCTTACGTCCTTTTTTGCAGTTCGCAGTGCAGACAATAACTGCGACAATGTACCTTGGGATACCCGTTGGTTTACCAACAGTTTGGTGTTCAAGCGACTGCTACCGTTACCCACAGCGATACCACCAGTCTCATGGTCCGCCGTGACGATAATCAGGGTTTCCTCTGGATACTTTTCATAAAATGCATAAGCCCTTTTTACCGCTTCGTTAAAATCTAATACTTCCCGAATAGTCGTTGTCGCATCATTGGCATGTGATGACCAATCGATCTTGCCTCCCTCAACCATCAAAAAGAAACCACGATTGTTATTTTTTGTTAACGATTCAATAGCCGCATCGGTTATCTGTGCTAAATTTAAATCGTCTTGTTTTTGATCAATAGCAAATTTTAATGCGGAGGGATCCTCCTCTTTTACATTCATCAGAATTATTTTATCGGCGGCTTGCTTCGTTTTATGATAATCCGCTAAGCCATAAGCTAACGTATACCCCGCTTTTTCAAACTGCGGAAACAAGGAAGGAGCTTCCTTGTTTTCCGAATCCTTATTTGGGCTTAAGAAACCTGATCCTGCAAAAAAATCAAAATTTGATTTTATAATATCTTGTCCGATTTCATAATAACGATTACGGTTAGATTGATGGGCGTAAAACGAAGCTGGGGTGGCGTGATCTATACTCACAGAAGTGGTAACCCCCACTTTAAGACCTGCTTCTTTCGCCGCGTAAGCGATACTCTTATAGGCTGTTGTAGCGGCACTGTCCATTCCTATCACACCATTTTTAGTTTTTTTACCCACAGCCAACGCCGTCCCTCCAGCTGCGGAGTCCGTCACACCATGGGATAAAGAATACGAAGTAGCAAATGTCGCGTAGGGAAATGTAGAGAATATCAACGGGAATACCGTATTGCGATCTTCTTGCGCCGCTAGAAAAACTTCAGTCAGGTTAATTTGGTTTAAACCCATTCCGTCGCCAATCATAAAAAAAACGTACTTGGGTTTCTGTTGTGCGAACGCGCCAAATACAACAGACAACAGGAGGCAAAGAATTAAAACACTTTTCTTCATTTTTTTTGGATATGTTTACGTTGATAAAATTAACATACTATTATAAAGTCTATGTTAAATTAAGTAGCTTATGAAGTTAAAACAAATAATCAAATAACACCAAATCTTATCTAACAAGTTACATCGGTTTAGAGAAAACATTATTTTTGCAAAATATGACAGTACAACAGAAAGAAATGATTGTTCAGGATTTCGAAAAATACATGCAGTATACTTCGCAATATAAGCTACCTTTCACGTTGGAGCGTTTTGCCACATTCGCGACTTCTTTAGTCAATTTCTACGCCGGCAGTAATTTGATCTCAACGGGCGAGAGAAAGGAAACCGCTTTGTTACTCAGCCGTTCTTTTAATGCCGGTATCGGAAACCGTATTACCCACGAAGATCTCGATCAGATTGCTGATTTGATAATTTCAGATTCCACGATCGATTATTCAATTTTAAACCCTATATTTTCTTCGTGAAAAGTTTTTAATGGCACAGAAGATGGCAACAACAAAGACGACTTACTCAGGGAACGATGTTATGGATTTTATAAATTCATACGTTGACAACGAACAGAAAAAAGCCGATAGTATTCGTCTCATAGAACTGATACAGGAATGGTTCGGCTTGGAACCTAAAATGTGGGGACCGACCATTATCGGGTTCGGCAATTACCACTATAAATATGCCAGTGGACACCAAGGCGAAGCCCCAATTCTTGGTTTTTCACCGCGAAAAGCAGCTTTTTCGTTATATGTTTTCTCCGACACCGAGAGAAGTAAGCTATTATTACCTGACCTAGGTAAATTCAAAATGGGCAAAGCCTGTATTTATATAAAAAAACTTGCGGATATCAATATCTCCACGTTACACGAACTATGCAAAGAATCCATAAACTACATTCATAAACATCACGAATGTGCTTGCCGGGTAAAATAATAATAAAATCAATGCCCTCAGGGGGTAATAAGGATAACTCGTGTTAATACAAATTTAATTCGTCGCATTGCAAAAGAAAATTTACCTTTGCGCTCTCTATTTAGCACAGGCAAATGAACAAAGCACTTATTGCATTAGCATTTGGCGGATTAGCTATCGGGATGACAGAGTTTACCATGATGGGCATCCTTCCAGACATCGCCAAAGATTTACAAATTGAAATTCCAGAAGCCAGTAACTTAATAGCCCTCTATGCGTTGGGCGTTGTTGTGGGTGCTCCTACCCTGGTTGCATTCAGTGGAAAATATTCCCCACGAAACATCCTGCTTTTCCTGATGCTACTGTTCTTCGTATTTAATGGTATTTTTGCGATTGCCCCCAACAAAGTGCTGCTGCTCACCTCACGCTTCATCTCCGGTTTTCCACACGGTGCTTTTTTTGGAGTAGGTTCAGTAGTTGCGGCGCGATTGGCAAAACCTGGTAAAGAAGCGCAAGCTATTTCTATGATGTTTACCGGAATGACGATAGCGAACTTGGCGGGCGTGCCTTTAGGAACGTATATAGGCCATCATTATTCTTGGCGAATCACTTATGGCGTAATTAGCTTATTGGGCTTGATTACCTTTTTGGCTATCTATTTCTGGATGCCGAAAATGGAAGCCAGCAAAACGAACAATGTGTTAAAACAGATAAGCTATTTCGCCCGCTGGGATGCGTGGTTAATGGTTGCTGTTATTGCCATTGGAACCGGTGGCTTGTTCGCCTGGATATCCTATATCGCCCCGTTAGTAACCGATGTATCGAATCTTCCCGAAAACCGGGTGCCATTTATTATGATTTTGGTAGGATTGGGTATGTTTTTCGGAAATATCATCGGTGGTAAGCTCGCGGATAGCATAACACCTTCCAAAGCAGTCATTATGGGCTTTATAGCTATGGCAATTTGTTTATTATTAGTGTTTTTTATCGCTCATATCACTTATTTAGCTTATCCTATGGCCTTTATCACCGGGATGATTTCCTTTTCTATTGGTTCTCCTCTTCAAATGATGCTGATCAACAATGCTAAAGGAGCAGAAACATTTGCCGCGGCAGCGGGACAAGCAAGTTTTAATATTGGGAATACCCTCGGCGCCTATCTTGGCGCGATCCCAATTACGCTCGGATATGCCTATAACTATCCATCACTCGTGGGTGTATGCATGGCTAGTATGGGAGCTGTTCTCGCTTATACCTTCTGGCGGACTGTAGTGCGGGCGAAAATGAATGTCTAGGGCGCTTGGCGTTTCTCCCAAGCAATAACCAAACGATTCATCAGCGAGTAACGCGCCATACCTTCAGGTTGATTATTATGGCGTAAATAGCTTCCATAAAATAAGTTAGTCAACCGATTAAACGTGCCATAGTATTGTTGCCAAAAAAGACGTTCTTCTTCATAATCACTCCGAACCTCTGCTGAGAGCTTGGACACATACGAAGTATAAAGTGCTTTATCCTGAAAATAGAGTGGTCGAAGCAAATATTGGACGGTTTCATAATAAGCCGCATACCGATACCACGTATTCGAATGATCGCGAAGCATCAGAAAAGCGATGAAATTACATTCGTCTTCAAAACCTATTCCCATCTGATGCGCTAATTCGTGTACTACTGTAAAGGGATAAGAGATTATGGGCATGATACCATTTACTTGAACCTCTTGTGTAAAGGGATTAAAATAGCCTGTTACTGTAAAATAGGAGACCAACGTACTCGACAAAGGTTGCTTTGCCCAAACTTGCGTAGGAGAAAGCATGGGTAAACGAGTGCTATTTTTTTCCATCAGCTGCTGCAAATCATGCCGTGCTTGCGCTTTATCCATGCGTGTGGTATCCAATTGTTCCCGAAGTTGATTGATTTCCGTGATATAACGATCGAGTATATCGAGGTAATCTTCTTGAACAATCGTATCGATTTGCAGCCCTAGTTGTTGCTGCAACGGTACGCGATAATAATTTAACCCCCAACTCACATAGAAATAAATATAGGTTCCAAGTAAGACGAGAACAAGCAGCATAAGCCGTCGCTGCACGATTCCCCATCTACGTTTAACCAGTGCGGCTACCGAAGACATCGCTATCCATAGCAAACTGCCTGATAAGAGTAGGTAGAATACATCGCCGATACTAAACGGCAGCCAACCGAATAACCATTTAGGTAAATGGGAAAAAAGTGGATAAAACTGGCGGCTATAATATTGCTCAACAAACGCCGGCGACTGTTTTATCCAAGATAAGATGAACATCACGATAAGACATACCGATACGGCAATCAGATATCCTTTTTTCTCGTTTTTGAAGTTAACTTTCGGTTTCAAAATATAGTTTATAATAATTTAAACCCCGCTCGTCATCAAAACCAGATTCAATATAGTCTCGCTTACCATGTACATAGATATGAAAATTCTTATCTAATTTAATAACCGATTTATAGGAAGCGGCCATTTTTTTTACTGCGGGGGACGCGATTTCAAAATTTGACTGAAATGGTGTATCGAATTCTTCCGCAAAGTTTTCTTGATATTCCTTAAACAGCGATGCTGCCTGCGGATTACCGATGACTTCTTCTTCAAATTCACCCTGATCAAACGTCTCCTTTGTTTTAAAATAGTTCATCGAGCGATTTAAGAGATCGATTTTATCCGCACTTTCTAATTCAAATGCTTCGTCCAATTTATCATTGACGAAATTCTTATATACTTTGAGCAAATTCCCCGTTTGCTGGAAATTATCGTTACGCGCTTTGATCTTCAAAAAGTCATCTTTCCAATAGACAGCTTCCGATTGATTGGTTTGGTCTACGACTAGCACTTTATATCCTTCCTCCGCCTCTGTTTTTACAATAACTACCCCTTTATCCAATTTATTGATATTAATAGCCTCTTGCTCGTAATCAAGGTCAAAACCACCTGCATTTGGATACACTTTTAAATAGGCTTCTTTATTCTCCGATTTAAAAATCCCTATAGCATCATGCTCTTCACCTTCCAACTGTACATTTTTGAGCGCAACGACATATACTTCACCTGCTTTTATTTTCGGGTGTTCCGAAACCTCATACAAGTGCTTTGCCAATTGTTGGGACATATCGTGAAAAGCTATCTTCCCTTCGAAATATTGTTTTGTGAAATAATAGACTTCATTGAGTTGCAAATCGTCGTTTGGATGAAAAAAGCGATAGACCTCATTCGCTTTGCTAAAAGGTTTCATAAAATACTGCATCAGTAAATCCGGCAGTATTTCGTCCTGTGAAATCGCAATAGGCGTATCGGATAACACATAAAACTCATCCTGTGCTTTATTCCCAACGCGATGTATGGAGAGTTGTTCAAAAGTTGCGTCTTGATGGAAGAACATTTTTTAATATTAAAGATTAATTTTCTTATTGAATTTATTAAAAGCCAAAAATATCGATGGCTGTTTTATAGGTGCTCACATGTGCGTTCACTATATCTTTGATGTGCTCCGAATAACCTCCACCCATACTAATCTGTACGGGAAGCCCCTGCTGTCGGCATTTATCTAAGACTAATTCATCCCGATGGCGACAACCGGCTGCCGTTAATTTAAGCTTTCCCAATTTATCGGTCGCTAAAATATCAACTCCAGCTTGATAAAACACAAAATCAGGCATAAAAACTGTAAATATTTTATCGAGGTTCTCTTTTAATAAGGCCAGATAGGCTTCATCATCCATGCCATCTGGCAAGGGTATATCCAAATCTGAACATTCTTTAACAAAGGGAAAGTTTTTATCACCATGCATAGAAAAAGTAAATACGCAGGGATGCTCTTCAAAAATATGAGCGGTACCGTTTCCTTGATGTACATCTAAATCGATGATCAATATCCTCTTTGCCAGCTTCTGATCCAATAGATAAGCGGCTGCCACCGCTTGGTCATTAAGCAGGCAAAAACCTTCTCCGAAATCGCGCCCGGCATGGTGTGTCCCACCGGCAACATTGAAAGCCACTCCATGCTCTAAAGCGTATGTACATGCTTGAATTGTTCCATCCAGAATATACCGCTCACGGTCTACCAAAGATTGCGAAAGCGGAAATCCAATTCTACGCACCATTTTCGCGTCCAGCGAAAGATCGGTCAATGCCGTAACATACGATGCGTCATGCGCCAATACAATAGTGGATACATCAACCTGTCTCGGTTCAAAAAAGCAATCTGTCGAAACCAACCCCTCGTAAAGCAGCTGCGCTGGAATAAGCTCATATTTCACCATAGGGAAACGATGTCCCGTTCGCACGGGATGGACATAAGCTGGATGATAGGCTATTCGTAACACAACATTTTTGTTTTATTCCTCGCGAAGTTAAAGGATATTTTTTTATCTTCGAAAACGACAGACCGAATCAATTGATCAGAAATGGAAGAAACAAACAATTTACCTATTCTAAGTGCTGAAGAATTACGTGTTTTGGGTTCACTTCTCGAAAAATCCAAAACAACACCTGAATATTACCCTATGACTTTAAATGGTTTACAGACGGCATGTAATCAGAAAACCTCTCGTAAACCTGTCGTTTCGTACGATGAAAACACCATTATAGAGGCTTTGGATAGGTTAAGAAAAAGAGGATTGGTGTCTACTGCAGTCGGCGGCGGAAGCCGTGTGACGAAATACAAACACAATCTTGCCATACAATACCCTTTAATTCCTCAAGAATTGGCGGCGCTGTGTTTACTGATCCTCCGCGGACCTTTAACGCCCGGTGAGATCAATTCCAATGCGGGGAGATTGTTTAATTTTGAAAGTATTGATGAAGTACAAGAGGTGTTAAACCGTCTGCAAGAACAGGAGCCTGCTTTTGTAAAACAATTGGCGAAGCGTCCTGGTCAGAAAGAAGTACGTTATGTACATTTGCTTGGCGACGTAAACGAGGAAGATTATGAAAATCTTTCTAGTTCTTCAGAAAGCAGCTCACCAGGTCGTATACAAGAATTGGAAGAACGTGTGAGTACCTTGGAAGAACAACTGGCTGCGTTAAAAAAAGAATTTGACAATCTGATGGAACAATTGTCGTAGACTGTTGCTTTTTAATGATTTCTACCGTTTAATATATTAAGGCACAGCTTTTGCTACCCTTGCACGTATAACTAACGGTAAAAAATAATGAAAAGAACACCTGCGACAACATTCGTAATACTAGCCTTCATAGCGCTAGTATTAATATTTGCAACTACATGTGCGGGGTTAGACTAAACCAGCAAAGTCGACGATTATCTACAGAACGACAATTATCTTATCCCTGTATAAAATAAGGCATGTCTTTTGTTGTTTTCTATTCAGAAAACTGAAAGGATGAAGTCATGAGAAGAACACCATACACCACCATAACAATCGTTGCATTAGTTGTGTTAATAATGATATTTGTGACGACCTGTGCAGGTACAGCGTAAATCGATTTTACTCTTTTTCCCAAAAGTCTGCATTTTTAATCCCTAGTTCTTTAGGATTAAAATTGGGATCTTTAATTCCCGCTTTACGCTTTTTGGTATAGTCGTTCCATACTTTCAAAGCGGGTTTACTAAGTAACAAGATAGCGATTAAATTTACCCAAGCCATTAATCCTACACCAATATCTCCCAAATCCCAGGCTAAGCCGGCTGTCCTAACTGTACCAAAATAAGTCGCCGCGAGAAAACCGATCCGTAGTATCCATATAACCACTTTCGTATTACCGTTTTTAAAGATGTACGCCATATTGGTTTCCGCATAATAGTAATATGCCATAATTGTAGTAAAAGCAAAAAAGAATAAGGCTATAGCGACGAATTGGTGTCCAATAGACGGGAAATGATGTGCGACAGCGGCCTGTGTAAAGCCACCTGCCTCTACCCCCGGCACGTGTTCGATTACAAAAGTCAATGCATTTCCGGAAGCATCAAATGTCTCTCCAGTATTAAACATCCCGGTAAATAAAATCATAAAAGCAGTTGCAGTACAAACAAATAACGTGTCTACATATACAGAAAAAGCCTGTACCAATCCCTGTTGAGCTGGATGTTTCACCTCTGCTGCAGCGGCGGCGTGGGGCGCCGTTCCCTGCCCCGCCTCATTGGAGTATATCCCCCTTTTCACACCCCAAGCGATAGCCATTCCAACAACCCCACCAAAGGTCGCATCCATACTAAAGGCCGATGTGAGAATGAGTTTTAACACTGCCGGAATCTGTGAAAAATTCAGCGCAATGATCACTAAAGCCATTAAAATATAAGCACCTGCCATAAAAGGAACAATATATTCAGAGGCTTGCCCCAAACGTTTTACACCACCTATAATAATAATCGCCAACAAGATAATAACCCCTATTCCTATCCAGCTAATAGGGAAGTCTATACCTAAAATAGGAAGTGAGGTCAATTGTATATTAAAAGCATTGGATACGGTCCCGTTAATGGCATTACTCTGCACACCTGGTAGAAGGAACCCTGTACTGACAATCGTAACAATTGCAAAGAGGACCGCATACCACTTCACACCTAATCCTTTTTCAATATAATAAGCTGGCCCGCCCCGATATTCGCCATCTTGCTCCTGCTTGTAAACCTGCCCTAAAGTTGCTTCAACAAAAGCAGAAGCAGAACCCAGAAAAGCAATTGCCCACATCCAAAAAACGGCTCCTGGCCCCCCCATAAAGATTGCTGTTGCCACACCCACAATATTACCCGTACCAACCCGTCCCGATATGGCTAACGCGAATGCTTGAAAGGAAGAGATACCTTTATCAGAGTCGCGTTTTACAAATAACAAACGTAACATCTCCTTTATGTAAGCTACCTGTAGAAATCGGGTGCGAAATGAAAAATACAGTCCGGTAAACAAACAGAGATAAATAAGAAAATCACTCCAGACAAGGTTAGACACTACTTTTACAATACTTTCCATATATTTTTTTGACGCGTTCGGTTGTGTACGGTTATTTCTACGGCTTAAAGAAAAGATTTTTTTTGCAAAAAGACATACATTTTTTATATAATCTTCCAAAATTCTTTTTCTGGAGCGATACATGTAAGTTTTCCACCCTACCCCACTTCTTACAGAAAATGCCTTATCTTTGAATAAAATGGGACGATATAATGTCAAATTCGGATAAGGCGATTAGAACAACTTACTTTAGTATACTGACCAACTTTTTGTTGGCATTGGTGAAGTGGTTAGCCGGTTACTTCGGTCATTCCCATGCCTTGATTGCCGATGCCATTGAATCTACCGCCGATATTTTTTCTTCGTTTTTGGTATTATTAGGATTAAAATATTCTAAACGTCCAGCTGACCAGACACACCCTTACGGACATGGACGTATAGAGCCTTTGATTACCTTTATCGTTGTTATTTTCCTTATTGTTTCAGCTTTCATTATTGCGAAAGAGAGTATCCATAACATTCAGACACCACACGAGGCACCCAAATCCTGGACATTATATGTATTAGGAGCAATTATTATCTGGAAGGAAATTTCTTTCCGGGTGATCATGAGAAGGAGTAAAAAACTCAACAGCACCTCCCTCAAAGCTGATGCTTGGCATCACCGTAGTGATGCTATTACGTCGGTAGCTGCTTTTATCGGTATATCGGTAGCTTTGATTTTCGGTGAGGGATATGAAAGTGCGGATGATTGGGCAGCATTATTGGCTTCCGGATTAATCATCTATAATTGTTACGGCATATTTCGGCCGGCATTGGCCGAAATCATGGATGAAAACCGCTATGAAGAGCTGGAGGAAGAAGTTCGTCAACACTCCCTTAATGTACCCGGAGTGGCGTTGATCGAAAAATGTTATATACGAAAAATTGGCATGCTATTCCAAATAGATTTGCATGCCGTCGTAAATCCTAACCTGTCTGTACGAGAAGGACACACGATAGCTCACGATCTCAAAGACTATCTAATCGCAAACCTAGATAACATCGGAAATGTCTTCGTGCATATTGAGCCGTTTGAGGGGGATACACACCAAAAAAGCTAAATAATGACCGTTTCTATAGGTAAATATTTATTCCGAAAAAAGCCCCATATCTGCCAAGTCAGCTTTCATTAGATAAACATTGTAGGGCATCCACATAGACATCGTAAAATACAGGCTCTCACCTGTGACAGACAGGGGATGGAAATAAGAACCATATAGCTGCGCATAATCGTTTCCTGAAGCCAGCTCGTACGGCGTGCTCCAAGGACCGGTAAGCTCATCGGCGACACGCATCGTTATATTATACCGATCCTCATTGAAATAAGCGATTATCCATTTCTTAAATGTATTGCTGTAGATAAAAGACAGTTCGCCTACTTTGTCTTGTATAATAACAGTCGCTTTATGCTCATCCCCTTTTATCCACTGCCCTGTGGCGCTACTCCAATATTCATAATTCTCCTGGGTTTCGATATCTGTTTCGCGGAACCTACATAAGCTTGCCGGGCTATTTCGCCCAGTTTGTGTTCCGATCATGTACACATAACCATCCCGCTTAAAATAGCCTCCCTGGCCAAAATTACTATTGGAGGAAAACAGGACATCTTCGCATTTCGTCCACGTTAATCCGTTATCGACAGATTTGTACATACCCGAATAATTCGTAATCCATCCATCCCATCTCTTCATATTAAAATAGTGTACATAGTCTGCCCCATTGGCACGAATAGCCGCCGTAGGGATAGAAGTCCAGTTACCATTACCCGACTGATCCTTACCGCCATACACGATCTCGCGGGCATTACCGCTATTATCTAAGGCCATGTTACTAATCGACAAACCATCTTCCATGTTATTGTCTGTTGAAAAAGCTAGTACATTGGAACGCCAGCTCCCCCCGTTTGGCCCCGGCTGGTTTGGTCGGGGTACGAAGTCCTGCCCGAACGTGTCACCGAAAAAAATACCATATTTTCCGGCATCCATTTCCCATATGATGCCTAAATCCGTTCCGCCCACATTCCAGTTTCCCGCGGTGTTATTCGGGCTTGCGAAATGTTCGCCTGCTATCGGGTTTCCGGTGACACGGGCAATACGTTCCACCTTACGGATGAAAAATCCCCAACGGTTATCAACATGCAGCACCAGATCTTTTGATACCCCTTCATCTTCATAATGGGCGGTCAGCAGCAGGTCGAAAGATTCGGGATCGGATGGTTGAATAGTATAACCAAACGTATACGATGCCGAAAGTTCATCTCGGTTTATCTTTGCCGAATACGTAGATCCTCCACTTTTTTTAACGGAGATATAAGCAATGGCGTTCAGATTTTTGAACGTTAAAACCGTGGTTGCTTTCTTCGTATGCTTGTCGGGAATCAAATGTATATCGGTTGTCAGAATTTCATCCGTTGGTATATGTATAGGTTCGACTTCATTTTTACTACAGGAACTCCAGAGCAGTGCGTAGCAGAAAAAAACGAAATACAATGACCTTTTCCCTATGCATATACCAGCTAATCTGTTACGTTGTACCATATCTTTTTAAGTATAAATCTTTTTTTCCTAATTTGCGGAAAGGTTAACCACCGTTAATGCATTCGCGACTGCCCTAGGGACAGCATCGGAATACTTATTTTTCACTTCAAAACTGTTTGTTTTACTGTTTTTTACGACTAGGGTCGATGAGCCGCCGCCATCCAGATTTATAGCTTCTTGTACTTTCAGCGCGAACATCACTTCAGACAATTCCGCAAACGTCATTCCAATGGAATGAGCGGGCTGCCTTCCGTCAACGACGACCATGTAGATCACATTGTCTTTTGTATAACCTATCATTGTACGTGGATGACGTTCGGTATTTCCTTGGTTAAATTTTACGCCATTATTGATTAGTCGCTCAACGGCCCCAACAGCTTCCTGCAAAGGGTAGGTATATAAAAAATTGATACTACTGCCGATTCTGGGATTTTTATCTTTATCAATAGCAAAAAAACCATGCCATGTATCGTAAAAGCTTTGTTTCAGTACGTTGCCTTGTTTAACGACTGGCCCCCAGGGTTCGCCCGTCCAATAAAAAAAATCGGCATTCACGGCCGCTATCACCCGGTTTCCCGCCTTATCATTTGATTCCGAAATGGCTTGTACCGTCTGCAGCTTGAAGGCCTCACCATCATCAGGCGTTCCCACGCGGATCGCAATATCTGCATTGTTGAGATCTACTTCTACTACGTATAGTGCTATCGGTTGCGAAGACGTCGTATGCAGTTGTAAATTAACCTGTCTAACACCTGCATGAAGATTGATCAAGGTATCGTATTCGATACTTTTTACAAATGTTGCTTTGGCAATCTGATCTTTAATATTAAATTCATCGTTAGCAAGATCATCACGATCCGGGGTGGCGTCACTTTTACCACAGGCCAAAAAAACGACAACGATTAATAACGAGAATATATAAAGTTGTTTCTTCATCGTAGACATGTTATTCTGATGGTGCGATACGCATCGCGTTTATATAATAAAATCCATTGCCATTAGTGTTGCTTTCACCTGCCGTCAAGGTAATGGCTATCTCTCCCTCATCATTTGGCGCAATAGCTTGTACACATGCGAGTTGCTGCCTATTGTTGGATGCATTTAAACGGGCAATTTTTTCGTTCTTTCCGGCCACCGTATACTTCGCTTCCCGATTTTCGGTGCCTCCTACTCCCGATCTGGAACCAAAAAAGCAAAAGTCATACGTTTTGTTTTTATCGAACCCAGCTATCTTAATCTGGCTCCGTTCTACTAGCTTATTGTCAAATATGGCTTTCGAATTACCAAAGTAGGAATCGCCCGACACACTTTCAGGCATATTGAAATCGGTATTGGTGTTCCTTTCGCCCGCGTCATTACGGCCATTGAATCCCATGGTAAGGGTGAGGGAAAGACCAATGGGCACACCATCAATATCCATGATGTTAGAAAGAGATGAGCCCGTCGTGAAACCTCTCAATTGATTCCAACCCAATGCGGGAGCATTCTGTCCGAAGTCGATGTAAACAGGATCTGTAAACGGTTGATAATTTCCGTCTTTGTATTCCTGCAGCTCGGTCATCTCGTTAGGTTTCAATATCGCCTGATGGGCCATTGCACGGGCAAGCCTCGCTGTATATTCAGAAAGAGCTGCCGGCTTAAACGTACTGTTGGTGACATTTTTGCCGGTAAGTGCCTCAAACCAGGTACACGCGGCCGTATAGCGACCTATATTTAGATCTAGATGCCATCCGTCCCTAGTAAAGTTATCGCCAATAAAACTTGCCCGGCCGTTTTGGATAGCCGTGCCCACCGGCACGACCAAATCAATCGGTACAAAACCACGGGCTTTCTCGATGGCATCAACAATAGCGTTATACATGTGCAGTTGATCCCGATCGTAATGTGCAAAACCCTCGTGGGTGGAATTTTGAGCATAAGCCCATGTCTGATGAAGAATAAATTTGACATCCGTATTGGTTGTTCGGGGTTTAACATACTCATAAAGTGGCGGCAAATGTGCTTCATAGCTTTTCGCTAAACCCGAATATGGACTTGCCTGCTGGAAGCTGATATAATCCCATTCCTCTGATTCCAATGCATCACCAAGCGTACTGGATGCATTGGTTTTTTTGCCTTCTGTATCTATCCGACGAAAATCATAAGCAGCACTGTTGTTTCTGCCGTTTTGCCAATGTATATCCAGGGAAGAACTACCTATGTATAAATTGCCGATGACAACAGGTATTTCCGCTTCCCGCATCAGATCGTATAAATAATTCTCGACCGCATCCTCCGAAAAACTGTTGCCGATGGTCAGAATTTTGAGTATACCATCATCCACCGTAGGCGCCACCTCCTTGGGTTGCTCTTTTTTGTCTTCTTCAACGGTATCCTTCTCACAGGATATGGACAGCAATAAGCTGGCAGCAAACAATGTGAAAATGAATATTTTAACGAATTTTATCATGACGTGATCCATTAAGTGATTGTTTATTTAACCGGATAGTAGCCTAACGGATTAAAATTATAGCGATAAACATCTCCATTACTGTCCAAGGCCAGAATATCGTCACCGGATACGATTATTTTTTCGTACATATCCCATCCCTCTCCAACGCGCCGTCTGGCACCGGGAACAGCAAGTTCCGACATACTATACAGCCATAAGTTTCCATTTGGCTCTAAAGCCAGAAGTGAGTTTTGATAGGTCAGCACCTGCTTATAAATGAAACCCGATCCCACTTCTGTTTTGGCGGCATTAACATTGGAAAGAACGGGTTGCCTCCGAAGAACACCGCTATTATCAACGGTCAGAAAATATTCCCCAAAGGGTATAATCACGTATTGATTCCAAGCATCTCCCAACCAAAATGGATTGGCTTGGGGGAGTCCGTAATCTGGTGTAACACCAAAACTGAACAGCCCAGCGTAGGGCGGTACATTTCTTACGACAACGGAATTTTCATTTACATAATAGAAAGATTCAGAAGCGTCCCAAAAAACACCGACAGTACGCGGCGGATGGGTAAACTTACCTTCATCATCCGGTGTGTATACCAATATATCAAGTGCGGTATTTCTGATAATTAAGCTGCCACGAACACCATTACAAATGATGTTGCCCCAATTCGTTCCCATGCTCAATACCAGCTCTCTCGGCACCTCCCCGCGTGCATAACTCACCGAAAAAGTATAATATGTCGTACCCAATTGTTCATTTACCTTTGTTCCTGCTTGTGTAATGCCTAATGGAAGGATATAATTTTCAAACATGGCCAAGGAGTTGCCCGGTGTAACCGTCAACGTATGGTTTCCTGTCTTTCTGTTACCTGCTTTGATCACGGCATCAGGAACTTCAAGCGTATAGTTATCCGCGGGTAATAGCTTATAGTTTGTACCGTTGGCCATATTGAATTCCTCTACCTTTTCAGGCCGGGCGGCAAACGTGACGGCGATATCGCTTGGAGCGTCGGATGATCCGCCAAGGTAGGCGCTGTATACAAATGTCTTCGCTTCGCCTCCCAAGCTGAGTGCCGTATTCGTAACCTGCTGGTTCGCCCGCGGCATGTACACCTTGTTATACAAGGCTATTTCTTCTGCATCGGGTTCATAAACAATTACCTCGCTGCAAGCTCCAAAGAGCATCAAGACAACAGGTAAGTAACGTATAAATAATATTTTCATTTTTTAAATTTTTAATTCGTCAAAAACTGTTTGCTACCATCCCGGATTTTGCAGGAGCATTGGATTTTTCTCGATTTCCCAGATCTGAACCGGCCACAGATAATGTTTAGGGGATACAAAAATTCGTCTTTCGATCAATACGCGCTGATAGAATGCATTGTCCTGCAAACTCGCGCCGGCCTGTATATTCATCCCGTGTATGGGTTTATTTTCTATGTTGCTGGCGGTTTTCCAACGACGCACATCGAAATAACGATGCGATTCAAAGGCTAGTTCTATCCTTCTTTCGTGCTGTATTCTTTCCCGCATATTGTCTTTGCTCAGGTTAGGCGGAAGATCAGGCATACCCGCTCTGCTTCTTATAGCGTTCATATATTTATATACATCAGCCACCGGCCCTTCTGCTTCATTTAAGGCTTCTGCATAATTCAGGTATTGTTCGCCTAAACGGTAGGTAATCCAGGTATTGAGACTAAACCTGTTTTGTGGTATATTGGAAGTTGGATCGATAAATTTTTTCATCAGATAACCGGAAATATTATAATCCGACCCTACCGCTCTTTGTTTACCATCCGCTCCGGTATTCCAAAATTCCACTGCACGACTTTTCCATATCGAACCCGCATAGTTGATACTTGCGTAAAAGCGTGGATCACGACCGACATACATATTGCGGATTCCACTGGGGTGGTAATTCTTTGGATGTGCTGTTGCCGTATATCCGGTTTCCTGATAACCCGAACTCAGATCGATGATAGGCGAACCATCGGCATTATAGCCTGTTATAGGTTGTTGACCATTTGCCATTTCATAGGCATCTATCATCTCTTGTGTGGGACAGTATATAGAGAACCCTCCGTAACCTATAGGGTTGGAACAACGCTCGTAATGCGCATCAATACCTTTGTTACGCGCCAACAATACCTCTCTATTATGATGATCGAGAAATAATTCTTGGTAGCTCTTTACCGGATCATTATCTGCTGCATAATATAAGCCGTAACCATGCCCCTCCGCCCCATCAATACAGGCTTTTGCGGCATTAGCTGCTGCTACCCATCGATTGGCATCGTGATCGGGGAATAATCGTCTTCCATGGTCATCAATGAGATTTCTAAAATCGGGATTGCCGTTAAATAGTGGACTTGCCAGATAAAGCAAAGCCTGTGCTTTTAATGCCATGGCTGCTGGTTTTGTGATACGTCCGTAGTGAATAGGCGAAACTTCCCAATCCAGCATATCCGTAGCTTTGTCACATTCCGACACAATAAATGCGATGACTTCATCCACCGGATCCCGACGGAGTACACTCAAGTCTTCACTTAAGGCGATTGAACGATCGACTAAAGGTACAGCACCGTACATCTTAACCAATGTAAAATGAAAAAATGCCCGTAAAAATGTTGCTTCTCCCTTCCATAGCGTTCTGTCTGCTTCAATCATGGGCACTTGATCCACATTTTCCAGAAAGATGTTCGCTTTACGTATCGCCTGGTACATATTCATCCAATAGTCCGGATACCCGTCAGCCGAGCTCCATGCACCGGAATTCAGTCTATGAGCATAATTCCCGGTGAATGTAATTTCCATCTCATCACAGCCGCCGGTAAATATCGGATCCTGCATCGTAGGAAGATGGTTGTAAACCGCCGTTAAATAGCCTTCTGCATATTGTCGCTCTGAAAAAACAGCTTCTATGTCCAAATTTTCATCGGGTTGCTTCTCCAGAAAATCTTTACCGCATGCTAGGCATAGCAGCGTTGTAAAGCATATTATATATCTTTTATAACTCTTCATAATATATTTTCGTAGTATAGTCATTTTTGTCCCGTTAAAAAGTAAATTGCCCGCCAAAGTTTACGGTACGTTGTAATGGATAACCGCCCGTTCCATAATTGGATTCGGGATCAATAATTTTAATTTTATCCCAAGTATATAGATTCATCCCATTGATAAACAGTCGGATACTATTAAGCCCATATCGTTGCAATGCGCTGACCTTAAAATTATAGGCGACCTCCGCACTCTTCAAGCGTAGATAACTAGCATCCTGCAAAAAATGTGTAGATGTCTGATTATTGTTAGGGTTATTCATCGTGGACACCCGTGGGTAATATCCATTGGGGTTATCTGGTGTCCAGCGATCATCATAATACGACCGCATAATGTTATAGGTGCCCAATCCCATCTGAAATGGATACATGGACGGCCCATCAATAAAAAGACTGGTATTGGCGGCACCTGTAAAGAATACGCTTAATTCTGCGCCTTTATACGCGACGCTGAAATTAGCCCCATAAATAATCTGCGGTGTACGGGCATAACCGATGGCTACCCTATCGAAAACATCGATCACACCATCCCCATTAACATCCATGTATTTGATATCACCGGGCCTTACTTCTTCCATAAACGTTTGTCTCGGACTACTTTCAACATCCTCCATATCTTTGAACAGTCCCATCGAAACGTATCCGAATGGTTGGTCGATCAAATGTCCGATAGGATTCTGGTATGGATAGAGATAGGTGGGTTGGTCATCTTTCAACCGGATACTCTTCGCATAGGTAAATGTGCCTCGGACGTTATAGTAAAGGCCAGAAGATGTCGTATTTTTCAGTTCCAGCAGGGCATCCAGACCATAATTCTTTGCCTCACCCAAGTTGGCATAAGGTATAATGCTGGAAGGGTATCCGACGATAAGGGGTATTGTACCCCTTCGGAGCAGAATATCGTTTCTCTTTTCACGGAAAGCATCGACTTGAAGTACCACCTTACCCTGAAACAGCTCCATGTCAATTCCGAGGTTAGCTTTCGTGGCTACCTCCCAGGTCACGTCTTCGTTGCCAATCTGATCTTCGTTAAAGCCCGGAAGCCATGTTTGTTGATTCCCAAACGGATAACTGTTATTTGTACGGACAATATTCGTCAAAAACAAGAAACGGCGTTGGCCAATCTGATCATTACCAACCTGGCCAAATGATCCGCGTATTTTCAACGCGTTAATTTCGTCGATAGACCAGAAAGGTTCGTTGCTGATATTCCATCCGGCAGATACGGACGGGAAAAAGCCGTAGCGTTTGCCTGCCGGAAAGTTTTCCGAACCATTGTATCCCATATTGGCTTCAAATAAATACCTACCGGCATAATCATATGTTGCTCTTGCGGCTATCCCCCGTCTTCTATATGGCAGGTTATTCAAGCTTGAATTTGCAGTAATGTCCATATAATCCCGTTGGTTATACAAAATCAAACCGGTGATATTATGTTGCTGGAAAGTGCGTGCATAGTTGATGGCCGCTTCAGAATAAAATGCCCTATTTGCACCATTGCCCACTGCATATCCCAACGGACCTTCTTCCCGGATGTCAGGATTGGCATAGGCGTCTTCACCATATACATCTTTTCCTATATATTGTCTGATCTGGTATGGCTTGATACGGTCATTCCATCCATGGTAGTAATGATCATAAGCAAACAACCCCCGTAGCGACAGCCCCTTCGTTATATATTCAGACAAATCATATTTACCGCCGAATGTTCCTTGCAAGGTATTTCTATCCTGCGTACTGTAACCCGATCGAGCCACCAACCCAAAGGGATTGTTTCGCAGAAAGGAAGTCTGTGCACCCGCAATACTCCCATCCGGATTCGTAATCGGGAAACTGATAGGGGACGTCACTTTTAGTGCGTTGAAGATATTGGGTGCAGAGCTTCCCGGATAATTACCGCGTTGGATGATCCCACCGAGACCTAAATCAATGCTGAGGTTGTCCGATAGTTTGATATCTACATTCTGACGAAAATTATAGCGCCTCATCTGGGCATTGTTATTCCAAAAGTTATCGGGATCCTGCTTGTAAATACCATTCAGAATGGTGTATCCGACATTCGTATAGTAACGCACTTTTTCCGTTCCACCACTTACGCTAAGATTATTAATGGTTTGAAACGTATTGTTTTTGAGGACAGTATTCACCCAATCGACATTTGGATATAAATAAGGTTCAGAACCATCGGTATATTTTTCGATATCCAGTTCGCTATAAAGAGGTTTTTTCCCTTCGTTGGATTGTGCTTCATTCACCAAGTGGACGTATTCTAAACCATTGATATAGTCCGGCATACGTAATGCTGTCAAGGCGGCATTTTCTGTTCGAAAAACAATATTCGGTTTTCCGACCGCTCCTCTTTTGGTGGTGATCAAGACGACTCCATTTGCTCCCCGAACGCCGTATACGGCTGTGGCGGATGCATCTTTCAATATGGAGAAGCTTTCAACTTCTTGTGTGTTCAAATTGTTGAGGTCACGCTCCACACCATCTACTAAAATGAGTGGCGATCGGTTCTCCCAAGTTCCAAAACCCCTAATGTAGACTGCCGCTCCGTCATATCCGGGCTCTCCGGAACTCTGACGCGTCACAATACCCGGCATACTACCGGCTAAGGCATTGGAAAATGAGGGGGTTGCGATACGCTGTAGGTTTGCCACCGGAACATCCGAAATTGCCCCCGTAACGGATACCTTCTTCTGCGTTCCGAAACCGACGACTACAACTTCATCTATGGATGCCACGTCTTCCGTCAAGGATACTTCGATAACCTTTTGATCTGTTATGTTAACTTCGGAAGGTTCGTATCCTACAAATCTGAATGCGACAACGGGACTGGAAGTGGTCAAATTGAGGGTAAATGCGCCGCGATGATCCGTTGTGGTTGAATTAGCTGTTCCTTTTTCTGTAACGCTTACACCTTGCAATAAGTTACCTTGTGTATCCATTACACGACCGCTTACACTACGTTGTTGTAGCACCTGATTCGCTGCGATGCTGTTATCAACAAATAAGCTTAGCTCTCCTCCATGCTCCATGTGATCAATCTTTAAATTCTCACCATATCCGTAGCTTATCGGATAAAGTGATAAAAACAGATAGCTCAGCGGCACGAGGAACTTACGCTGCTGAAAGCGCGTTCTTTTTTCTTTACATAAAAGTTTATTCATGTGGTTATTTGTAATTAGTTAACAATTTTTACGTGATAAATACATTTTTTAGGTTTTGTTAGCCATCAATAATTTTCTTATAAGAAAATAAACATGGTCGTTTGAACATGTTATTCTATTTACGTCCTTCCATATCTTGTGTAAAGTTTACGCCATAATGATCTATAATACGGTTATAAGCTTCTGCGGCCGCGCCATTTCCCCAATCGTATATGGTGAATTCACCTATCCCCAACCCTTTGGCATTCGTTTCTCCCCCATGCCCATAATTTTCCATCATAAAGCCATAATCTTCTTTCCGGAAAAAAGGCCATGCGCTTTCCCACTGTTCCTTTGTATCTGGATTTTCCGGACAATACATCATCACAAATGACGCCCGCAATGCAGATAAGCCTCTTTCGGTATATTCCTCTTGTTTAAGTTCTTTTCCATATTGGAGAATAAGCTCTGCAAACAAACTTTGCCGGGCGTCGTTCCATTCACCATCGGCATTCATAACGCCGAATCCACCTAACGCCTTGATAGGGATAAAATGAGGTTGCCATGTGGCTTGTGTCATTAATAATTCATCCAAGGTACGCTGCCCCACATCCAGATACTTTCTATCTTTCGTGGCATGATAACATGCTAGTAGAGCCTCTGCAGTCCAAAACATAGAAAAATTGTTCTGCTTGTACATATTGTTGCGGGTTACTTTTTTCCCTACCCAATCTTCAGCACCGACACGTGAACAGGACCAGTAGGTTTCAAAGTCCTCCCAACGTCCGCCAGGAATAATTTCTTTCATCACGGCATCCATTGCTTTTAAAGCTGCTGCCTTGTATATTTCGTTATCGGTGATTTGGTACAACGCCAATAGAAAGGTGACAGACATAGCGCTTTCCGGCGAATCATTCAGATGAGTCATGGGTTGCAACGTTTCCAGATCGAGCCAGCCGGGAAAGAATCCGTTGTCAAACTGTACGCGAAGTAACGATTGTGCATAATCCTCAGCAAATTCCAGCAAACGAACATCCTGCTCCAGTTCTTCATACCAGCGGAGCATCAGCAAGGCTGTCCAGCTCATATCCAACAGATGAAAAGGTGACTGACGCGCATCCCAAGTGTAGGGGTTTCTATTGGAATTGCCCCAATAACGGGTTTCCCATCCCTTGCTTCGCAGATATTTGCTCCCATCGATTTCCACCGTTTCCATTTCTGTTCCGATCAGGCCATAAAAAAAACCGTTCTTTTTGGGATAGGATAGCGCCAGCTCTTTGGTAAGATTAGCCTTGTCTAACAATGTTTGATCGCCTGTCCTTCTCGCATAGCGATAAAGCCCGCTGGCTGACCGTAGGGAACTGAACCAGACTTGATTCCACACCGAGCGAAATTCCCGTTCATTAACTTTCCCGGGGTAATTCGGACTTTGGGTAACATTCACGATGAAAGTAGGTGCACCGACCTTTTTCCCCTCTATTTCAAATTCTTGCCACACTTGCTTTTCCCAAGATCGGAAAGCCCAATCGTAGCTGTGTTTTACATATGCTTCCATATTTCCGGAAGTCGGCTCTCCTTTCGCGAATCGTTTAGCCCCCCAACGCTCCCAGAAGAAAGACAGCGCTCTACGAAAGGGATTATCCTGCATGTCTTTATCATCAAAAGCAAGGATATAAAACCCAAAAGTAAACTTCCCGGGAACAAACTTATTTCCTTCCCGCTTTTTAAATAATACATGTTCAGCTACCTCCGCCTGTGAACGGCCTAAGGTTATGCAGTTTTTCGGGGCATCCATATCCATATACCAATCGGAAGCCAATGAACTATTCAAAAGATCTATATCGGGTATAACAGTAAGTTGTCTCTGTTGATCGGTTAAGATCAGCGCAGGTGCACGGAACACATGTTGTGCAATGATATGGTCGTCTGAGGGTGCCAGATGAGGTGCCCAATGGAAATCGGGGTGAAAAGCCGGTATAATATTCACCTGCCAGTCGTCAACAGCCAACGTATCGTGTACGTTCATAGATATATGCACTTTAGTAATGCCCGGGCTTATTTCCTGATAGCTTATTTTTGGGGATTTCCCGGCTATTCTATCTACTTTTATTTCTTTAATAAATAATTTCAGCTTTCCTTGCGCATCTCCGGTTGCAGCATGGCCGTTATACATGAAGATTACCAAAGCAGACAAGCAGCAAAACAACGATGCACCTCTGATTCTTACATTTCTAGTCATATCTCTCTCTCGATAAGTGCTATTAATAATACCCTTCGTTCTGCATATAGGCGCCTTTTGCCCAATTGATTTGCGGTTGAGGTATAGGAAAATACTCGTCGCGTCCGGCGGTAAAATGTGCTGCCTCCATCCAATTAAATCTGTTTTTTTCTATGGAAAAATAGCTATTCATCGTTTCTTCCAAAATTCCCCAACGTTGAAGATCAAAGAAACGTCGGCCTTCTCCTGCCATTTCAAGGCGATTTTCCCATTGTAATGCTTTCCAGGCAAACGCTTTGTCCCAAGTACAGTTCACTCCGGGCTGGTACGTTTCAATTTTATAATTTAAAATCGGAGATCCGTCAGTTTTCACCAACCGATCAGTGCTATTCGCTGCCCGCTCCCGGATTTTGTTGATCAACGGGAGCGATTCGTTCCAACGATCTAACTGAATAAGCACTTCTGCTTTCCAGAGTAAAACTTCATCATACCTAATCATTCGCTTATTCATGGAGTTGAATTGCCACCCATCGTACAACAGGCAATCACAATCCGGCTCCGGTAATTCCTTAATGGATTTTAGATAACCATATTCGGCACCATTTCGAATGCCTCTTGTTTCGAATATTAAATTAGGATTGTATTTCCAGGGCTGACCAGGTGCAGCTATCGTATGGTTGAAACGCGGATCGAATGTATGCTCCCCAAAAAACACCGCGTCCCCGTCTGCATAACTACCATTGTTATATGTATCAAACAAGGGTAAACCATCGGCTCCTGTTTTAAATGCATTTGCCATAGAATAGCTGATCTGGTGAAAGCCGCAACACTGGAAACCTCCCCATTGAAACGGGTGATTCAGTCCTTCTCCTCTATTTATCTTTCCCCCGGTGGAAGAGCCATCATCAATAGAATACTGTATTTCCCAGATGGATTCCTTTGTATTATTGTCAAAAGCTATATCAAAATTTTCTGCAAAATCAGCTTGTAGATCAACCTTTCCGCCTTCTTGATCGGTTAACTTATTTAGATAAAACAAAGCTTCTTCCAATCTTTCTTTACTAATATTAACGACGGCATGTTTATCATTCTGTTCGTAGGCCATAAACATAAGTGTTCTTGCCACCATAGCTGTTGCCGCATTCTTATCTACCCTCCCTTTTTCGGATTGCGTGGCCGGTAATAGGTTTTCAGCATCTTTGAAATCATTCAGTATTCTTTCCCATAAATATTGGTCATTCGGTTGATCCGGTTCCCTATTCGGGACAGCTTCAAAATCCGCTGTTGTGCCGACTACGTTTTCGTCAATATAAGGTATGTATTTCCAGAATTGCTTGAGCCGGAATAGGGTAAACGTCCGTATAAACTTCACTTCTCCCAGCCGGGCATTTTTGTTCGGAAACTCTTCTTCTGATATATTCTGTAACTTTTGTATTGCCGTGTTACATCGTTGGATAATCTGATACGATACATACCAAGGATAGTCAAGTGGCCATCCATTTGGGTTTACTCCCACAAAAGTTTCCATAAAATGCCAGCCGTCACCGTCCCACGTACCGCCGCCGCCTTTATAGGAATCATCGGCTCGCATGGAACCCGACCACCATGGAGAGAAAGGAGAATCAAAAGATGGGATATCGGTCATCCTTGCATACGCAGCTGTCACCAATCCCTCCATGTCTTCCGGATTAACGAGAAAAGACTCGTCCAAAACCTGTTTGGGGGCAATATTCAACGCATCGGAACAGCTTGTCGCCAACAAGGAGAGAACCGCAAAAGTTATATTTTTTATATTTGTTTTCATAATGAGAAGGCTTAAAAAGTTACATTAACGCCAAAAGTTAAAAACATAGGAGTGAGATATCCATATTCCGACATCTCGGGATCAAAGCTGGTATACCTATCTTTTCCCCAGTTTTTCTTGAACGTTAAGAGATTACGTCCTGAAACGTAAAATCTTAAATTGTTCATGGCAGCCCTGTTTGCCATAACTTTTGGAAGGGAATATCCTAATTCTATATTCCTTAATTTTAAATAGGATCCATTCTCTACGGTATAGCTGGAAAAACGCTGTTCCGCATTCAATGTAGAATTAGAAATTGCGGGAATATCAGCATCCGTACGGTCAAAATACCAACCATCCAATATCCGGGTTGCATGGTTTTTATGTGCAGGCACATTGATATTCCACAAATCAGATTCGTATTTCCAGATATTATTCACTTTATTGCCAAAAACACCTTGGAAGAATATATTCAAATCAAAATTCCGATAATTGAAATCGAACGTTATCCCACCGAAGAATTTAGGATCCTTGACGCCAATGTACGTCCGATCAGAAAATTCCTCTATTTTCCCGTTGCCGTCCAGATCTTTATAGCGAATCCGGCCAACGGCTTTACCTGGCTGCTCTGCATGGTTGTCGACATCTTCCTGCGTTTTAAAAATGCCGTCGGCTACCATCCCATACCAAATATTCGGTGTTCTTCCCAAAACCAGATCGTCCACGCCATTTCCGGGATATTTGTTGATCACATTTTCGGGAAGACTGATGATTTTGGTCTTGTATGTCCCTACATTTGCGGAGATTGTATACCGGAATGCATTTTGAGGGTTATTCTGATAACTGATATCCACTTCTATCCCGTGGTTGTTCATACTGGCGCCATTGATCCAGGGTTCGCCCCCTTCGCCCATAGCGGCAATATAGGGTGTTTGCACTAAGATATCTTTTGTTTTCTTAAAGTAATAGCCAAAAGAACCATTAACTCGACTCTCAAATAAGCTAAAGTCTAACGCAACATCTGTTTGTGTCGTGGTTTCCCACTTCAAATCTGGATTTCCCAACCACGTTCTTCTATAACCGGAATACAGTGGACCTGTTTCGTTTCCCGCAATTGGATAAGAGGTACCTAGATAATCGGTCGTAAAAGGTGTCGAGGTATACCCTCTCGGAAGCCCCTGAACACTTCCGTTAGCACCCCATCCACCCCGTAATTTAAGATCTGATATAAACACAATATGTTGCATAAATGGTTCACTACTGATTCTCCAGCCAGCGGAGAATGCAGGAAACATCGCGAATCGATTGTTTTCGCCAAATAGAGAAGATCCGTCTCGACGTAACGTTGCCGAAAAAAGGTATTTTTCGTTGTAAACATAATTTGCTTTACCAAAATAAGAAAGGTACACATATTCGTCGGCTGAGCTTCCTAGTGAATACTTTGTACCGTTGGTGACACCTATATGTGCAAAATCACGATCTTCTAAATAAACACCTTCTCTCCGCGCGGTGAATCCTTCTTGAACGAATCGGGTATATTCCGTACCCAATACAGCGTCCAAACTGTGCTTTTCTTTTTGAAGGTTGTAAGACAATGTATTCGTCCACACGTAACTTAACGGATGAGACTGTGCATTTCCTACATAATTTTCTCCGTCACTATTACGTCCGCCCTCTTCCGACCATCTTTTTTCCAATGTCCGGCTATAGGCGTTTCCATAATCAATCCCAAATTGCGAACGTGCCGAAATTCCTTTCCAGATATCAAGATCAACAAAAATGTTTCCGAGAATCTTGACGTAATTACTGACATTGTCTTTATTGTCCGTCAATACACGCACCGGATTGGTGAAATCATCAAATCCAGCCGCTCCTGCCCACCCGCCATGTATATCATACACCGGAACCGCAGGAGGGTTAATCAATGCCCAGCGCATTTCGTTTGCATTTCGATATTTCAGATAGGAAACAGCGAAGTTTTCTCCTATTTTCAACCGATTATTGATGAGGTTAAAATCGTTATTTACCCGTAGGGAATATTGCTTGAAAAATGTGTGTATCTGCGTACCTTGGTTATCAAAATACCCTAAAGAGAACATACTTCTTGATCGCTCCGTTCCGCTTGAAATCGCTACTTGATGATTTGTCATCATCGCCGGACGAAGTATTTCGCCTAGCCAGTCGGTATCGGCACCTTTGACAGTCTGGTCGACGTTAAGCCATTCTGCCGGTTTTACACCATCAAGTATCGCTCGTCCATCGGCATCTCTATGCCATGTGAAATCATAGGTAGAGGGTAAGCTCATCGGCGTACCATACACCGCTTCATCGTATGCATAAGCACGAAAGGTGGCTATCCCATATTGCTCCGCGTTCATCAATTTCGGCCTTTGCACAATACTGCTCAATGCAACACTTCCATTATATTCTACTTTTGTCTGACCAACCCGTCCTTTCTTCGTTTGGATTAAGATAACACCGCCTGAGGCTCTTGCTCCATAAATACTGGCTGAAGCTGCATCTTTCAATACCTGAATAGACTCGATATCGGATGCGTTTATATCCCGAAGATTTAAATTTTCTGTCGGCATACCATCCAAAACAATTAAAGGTTTAACGGCCCCGGATAACGAAGAAAGACCCCGGATCTGCACCGTTACATCTTCCGCCGGATTTCCACCATTTGTCGTAATGTGTACACCCGATAATTTTCCTTGTAGAGATTTCATAGCATTTGCGGATGGATTTCTAGCTATATCACTTGCATCGGCGATTGCAACAGAGCCCGTCAAGTCAGCTTTTCGCTGTGTCATGTAGCCAACATACACTTCAGATATTAACGTAGCATCATCTTCCAAAGTAACGTCAATGGTTCTATTATCGCCTACCAAACGCTCTTGTGATTTTTTTCCGGTGTACGAGAAAACAAGCATATTCTGCTTTGCACTAACTCGTATTTCGTATTTCCCGTTGGCATCGGTAACGGTTGTTCCAGGTTCTCCTTTAATCCGCACGCTCACACCGGCAAGAGGTATATTCGTATTGCTCTCCCGGACTTCTCCTCGAACTACTATTCCTTGCGATTGTAGTGCTGGATAAGATATAGCACTGACTTGCGTAATAAAAATCCACAATATAGGAGTTAATATCAGATTCTTTAGATTTATAAAATATCTCATAACATTGACATCAAGATCATTTATAATTGTTTATAATATGGCATACAACTTAATCGTTTAAGCAAACGATAAGCAATTTACCTTCGCTTTGTATATATATACGTTTTGAGCGGCGAAATCCTCTGCTCTGATTACTATTTTTTTTCTAATAATAACTTGACAACGTATTTTTTTTACGCCAAAACCAATACGGCCTTTACTTTTGGTTTTCTTTTATTAATTCCTCTGGCGACCGTGGCGTAATACCAAAAATATACGCATCGCCATTTTTAAAAGGTGCATTCATTTCCAGGTTTTCTATAGAGATACCGCCCGGGATAGGTGCTTCGCTGGCCCAATAGGTATACCGGCCGGTAATAACGCCGTTCAATCTCTCCTCTGGATTATTTTTCATCCAGTATTGCGTCGCGTGTCTCCCGGTATATTTCCAGTGATTGTTTGTTCCCGGAGCATATATAGTTTTACTATAATCTTTCTCATCCGGTGCGGCGATAAAATAGGCGTTTCCGTTTTTATCCCGTATCATATCCTTTTGCGGAAAATATTCGCGTAAAGTGAAATGAATATCCTTATAATCGGGCCATATTTCCAATGAAGATATGTTCTTATCTTTAAAAAAAAGTGTTCGCAGACGCGCTTTATTTCCCATCGTTGCACTGGCAATAAAATAATCCAATTCAATGGAACCTTCGGATGTATAAGTCGCTATTTCAAATTCATAAGGTTTTGATGCAAAGAAACGCAGCCGGACGTATACTTTGGCACCATTATCAAATGGTTCAGAGAAAATATAAACGGTCAATGTCTCCTCTCCATTTAATTGTTCCACCACTCCTCTTGCCGGATAGTTTCCATTCCGTGGTAAAACAGCCGTCGAGTCATCTGCGCTCCAAAAGCGCTTGCCGTTTTGTCCTTCATCAAGGCTACTTCTTTCGAGTTCTGAATATCCACGAACGTCACTTCCCTTTGGTATCGGTTCAAAAGCAATAAAATTCATAACCTCCGCAAATTCATAGTCTAGATAGGGTGTATATATCCGGATGAGTCCTCTGGGACCAGGCAATGGAGCCAGTCCGACAAGAATACCTTGGGCATGGCCCCATACAGGCATTGCCGGCTTTCCTTGAACGGGTTGTATCCAAGTATTAACCGTGTCTGGAGAAGCTAGCCCTCTCCATCCCGGTGACGTTCTTTGCCCATATAACGAAACTGCTATAAAAAGCAACAAAAAGATTAAGGATTGTTTCATCTTATTTTTTTATTTTTTCACACGATTTTCTAGCTATAATTTCTGCATCCAGCATTACCTGCTGTTCACCTGGTTTTTTTGCATGTAATTGTTCAAGCAATACGCGTACAGCTTCTTTTCCAATCTCTCCCAAAGGCTGTCTGACATAACTTATCGGACAATAAAACAGATCATACGATTCACTTTGGTCAAAGCAAAAGACCGCGATGTCTTCTGGAATGGCAAAATCCAGCTCATTGATAATCTTCAACCCCATAATAGAGAGAGTATTCGTTGAAAACAAAATGGCTTCCACACCTCTATCGGGATGCAGGAGGTCTATAAAACGCTTTCGGAAATCCGTCGGACTGTTATATTCCACTTCAAATACTAAGTTTTCATCATCATTTATGCCTTGGTCTCGCAATGCTTGGACGTATCCATGATAACGATCTTCTGTATGCTGTAATTTATTTTTATAACATACATAGGCTATTTTATGATGCCCTTGTTGCAGCAGTTGCTGTGTTGCCTGATAGGTAGCCTTAAAATTATCGACTACGATATAGCTTGTTTCCAAATCCTTAAAATAGCGATCGATCAGTACAAACGGAATATGAGCCGCTTTTAGATTTTCTAATTGAGAAGCGGTTCCTTCTGCAGGCGCAATGATAAAACCATCAATTTGCCTGTTAATGAACGTATCGATTAATCTTTGAGATTTTTCCAAATTTTCATCAGAGCTTCCAAAAAGAACGGTATAGCCACGTTTTTTGGCTTCATCTTCAATAGCCCGGGCGAGATTCCCAAAAAAAGGGTTAGAAATATCGGCGACCAACAATCCGATGGTTTGCGATTTACCACTTTTCAGACTTTTTGCGATCTGATTGGGTTGATAATTCATTTTCTTTGCCATCTCGCGTATACGCAGTGCAGTGTCTTTGCCCACCCTAGCTTCCTCTTCCTTACCATTCAAAACGTAAGATACCAACGCAGTTGAAACACCTGCTGCTTCAGCTATATCTTTCAGTGAAACCTTTTTATTCATATCATTTACTTTTACGTATAATGTGATTTCCGTTGTATTCTAATTCCAATGCATTTTAATGAATTGCGTTGCTTTGACAATGTGATCACTTATCGTTGATGTGGAAATACACAAGATTTCACTTACCTCCTCGTAACTTTTCCTTTCCAATTTACACATTTCAAAAACCTGCTTTCTTTTTGGAGGTAATCTATTGACAATTTGTTCTAATTTAGAAAACTTGTCTTCACGGAATATACATTCCTCATCGATTTGTTCTACCGAACTTACAAAATCTGCGTATAACAACGCAAAGCCCTGTTCTTTTTTTTGCCTTCTGTAATGATCCATTATCAGGTTCTGCCCTATTCGGAACATATAAGATTTTAAAGATTCTTCCGTCCTGATAATATGTCGTAGTTGCCAGGTTTTCAAGAAAACGTCCTGCAAAATATCTTCTGCAATCTCCTGAAAATCCAGTAGAAATAGAAATTTCTTGTACAGAGCTCCCTGATAGCTCGTATATAAAGCATTAAATGTATCGTGATTCAGTGTATCAACCCTCTCATTGTACTGCATTTTCCTTGCTGATATTGCTTCCATAATTTAAAACATTTAATGTAGTCGCTATTTTTTATTATCCTGCTGCAATTGCCCATAGTGGAGATATTGTGCATATCGTTGGTCAAATAGTTCCTTGTATTCGGATCGGGGACGGACAATTTCTTTCACACCCGACCCCATATTTACGGATGCTTCTTCCACCGTTGCATAAATGTTGCAAACCACCGCAGCAAACATACATGCGCCCAAGGCACAGACTTGCTCCGTGGCCGCAATATGTATGGGGCGATTCAAGATATCTGCCAGCAATTGCATCACAAACGGAGATTTGTTGGAAATACCGCCAATAGCTTGGACTCCCTCCACTTTCACACCTTCGCTTTCTATACGCTCTACAATGGCTCTTGCACCGAAACAGGTAGATTCCACAAGTGCTCTGAAAATATCCGGGGCGGCAGTGCCTAAAGACAACCCTCCTATCAAACCCTTCCGTGTAGGATCAGCATCCGGTGTTCTTCTGCCATTAAACCAGTCTAGCGCAAAAGGTGCGTCTATATACTGCGGCAACTTAGACGCCGCGTCATTCAGCTCTCCTAACAATTCTGCCTCCAATTCCCGATATAACCGATCGGTGTCGGCATCCGAAAAACTTTTTTTTGCTAGCGGCCAGAGCAACAAATCCTTAAACCACGAGTATACATCGCCAAAAGCCGATTGACCGGCCTCAAGCCCTACCATGCCGGGAATAATGGAGTCATTGACCTGACCACAGATTCCTTTCACAAATAGACCTTCCATCTGATCACCGGGCACAACCATCATATCACAGGTCGATGTGCCAATGACCTTGCTGATATAATATGGTTTTATTTCTCCACCAACAGCTCCGACATGCGCATCAATAGCACCGATACCAACTTGCACTTTTGTAGAAAGCCCCAAACGTTCTGCCCATTCGGCGCATAGATAGCCAGCGGATTTATCGGTGGTATACACCTTGTTTCCGTATCGTTCGGCATATATACCCAACACCGGGTTAATGGAAGTAAAGAAATCTATAGCCGGTAAACCTCCGAAAGCAGCCGACCATAAGGCTTTATGACCAGCCGCACATGCATTCCGCTTGATCTTCCGTGCATCGTTACCCCCGGTCAATAAAAAGGGCATCCAATCGCTATGTTCTACCCAGGTATAGCATACTTCGCCTATTTTCTTATCAGCGCGAAGCATATGAAGCAATTTTGCCCAATACCATTCCGATGAATAAATACCGCCTACGTACTTCAAGTAATCCATGCCTTCTTGTTTTGATATGGCATTGATCTCATCCGCTTCGCGTATAGCAGTATGATCTTTCCAAAGGACGAACATGGCATTTGGATTATCGCTGAAAGCTTCCAAAAGGGCCAATGGCGTTCCCTGCACATCTACCGCTATGGGTGTTGATCCTGTCATCGCCATGGATATGGCTCCTACCTGTTTTCTTACTTCGACGTCTACTTCTTTTAAGCATCTTTTTATGGAAGTCGTGAGTCCTTCTATATAGTCCAACGGATGTTGTCTAAATTGGCTCTTACCAGCGTCACAATACAAGCCTTTGCTCCATCGTTCATAAAGGCAAACAGCTGATGAAAGCATTTCCCCCTCCCATGCGTCCATTAAGATGGTTCGTACGGAATCCGTTCCAAAATCTACCCCAATAACATATCTATTCTTACTCATCTCCTTATGATCTATATTTTAATGTGGTGACTGTACAATTATTTTTTCAGATGTAAGTTTTCCTTTCAGCCAAAAAGCATAAAACGCGATAAACACATAACAAAAAATTGGAATGATAAATCCCGTCGCCATATTGGAATGGTCGGAAATCAGCCCCATAACCGGTGGACAAAATGCGCCTCCGGCTACGGCCATCACCAAAAAAGAAGAAGCCTTTTTTGTCAAAGCACCCATATCCTGAATGCCTAATGCGAATATGGTGGGAAACATAATAGACATAAAAAAGTAGGTAGTAAACAAACAGAAAACGGAAAGCCATCCAATATCGGCAATCACGATGGCGACTAATATCGTATTGGCGAAAGCATACCACATTAGCAATTTCCGGGGGCTGATAAACCGCATGATGTATGCTCCCGTGAGACGCCCGATCCAGAAAGCCCCCATACCGCCAATAGCAAGAATAATAGACGCAGCCTGCTCATTGTTTTTTGGCATAAAAAACTCGCCGAAATAGCCCAGATGCATCATAATATCACCCACGGGCGTCCGCAGATCATGCACCGCATCGATAACATAATTGATAAAAAAGGAATTTGTACCGGTTTGAGCCGCGACATAGAGAAATTGTGCAATGACCGCCATGATAAAGACCGGATATTGCAATAGTTTTCTTAACGGGGGGTTTTCCTCTCCATCAGCTCCTACTTCTTCTTTAATTTCCGGCAACTTGATGACCATAAAAATTATCATCACCACGACGACGATACCTCCTATCATCATATAGGGAGTCACTAACGAATCAAATTTATCGTGTTCTCCCTCTGCTTCCATTCCGAAGACGAACAGCCCGCCGATGAGAGGCCCTAATATCCATCCCAATCCATTAAATGACTGGGAAATATTGATTCTTCGCGCTGCGCCTTGCTTATTACCTAACACCGTAGAATAGGGATTTGCAGCGGTTTCCAGAAAAGTAAGACCACAAGCTATTACAAACAAAGCAACCAGAAAGGGAATAAACTTACCAAATGAGGCTGCCGGGTAGAACATAAATGCGCCTATAGCAAAGATAGCTAAACCTAATATAATACCTCTTTGGTAGCCGTATCGCTTAATAAACAGACCTGCCGGCACTCCCATAGCGAGATAACCTATATAAAGAGAAAACTGTACAAATCCCGATTGGGCTTTACTAACATGCAGAAGATCCTGAAAATGCTTATCTAAAACATCTAGAAAACCGTGTGCAAATCCCCAGAGGAGAAACAGACTACAGATGAAAATGAAGGGTACAAGGTAATTAACGCCACGTTCATCAACCAAAAGTGACCTTTTCTTTTTTATTTGAGGTGTATTGTTCATTGCTATATAATAAAAGTTTACGTAACAAAATATAGGCTATTTATACAATGGCCCATATACATTGCATGCCCTGTAATCCGACCCTTCGATATCCATCCCAAAGGCGCTCCATGCGGATGGTCTGAAAATATCGTTTTGGGGTACATTGTGCATGTTGACCGGAATACGCAACATGGAGGCAAGTGTTATCAAATCTGATCCGATATGCCCGTAGCTGATCGCTCCGTGATTGGAACCCCAATTTGCCATCACCGCATATACACTTTCAAAACTTCCCTCTCCGGTCAATCTTGGTACAAACCAGGTAGTCGGCCAGATTTTATCCGTCCGCTCATCAAGTACCTGATGTACATCGTCGGGTAGCTCGACCGTCCATCCTTCCGCAATCTGCAATACCGGCCCTAAACCTTTAACAAGGTTAAGGCGGCACATCGTAACAGGCATATTCCCCTCGCTAACAAACTTTGATGAAAATCCCCCTCCTCTCATATAGTCCCTGTTCGATGGATAGAATGTAGTAGCGTCGAGACAAGCCTCAACTTCTTCCCGCGAAATTTCCCAATGGGGCTTCATAACGGGCTTTCCATTACGTCGCTGCTTTCCCGTACCATCTAGCGTAGCCGATCCCGAATTGATCAAATGCAAAAATCCGGCAGTAGCGGCTCCATCTGGCTTCCATCCGGACACCCGTTCTACCGCATCAGGACTCCAATAGGTACGCACATCGGCAAAAATCTGGGCTGTATTGGTCAACAAGTAATTAAATAACATGGATACCCCATTGAGGGCATCGTTTTCCGTCGCGACCAGATGAGGTGCACGTATCCCATTCCAGTCAAAAGATGAATTTAACAGCGCTTCTGAAAAATCGCCGTCGGGCAAAAAGTCAGTCCACTGTCGCTGTCCCTGGAATCCCGATAATATAGCGCTATGCCCATGTGCTTCTTCACCGAAGCCCATATCCGCCAACTTTTTGTTCCCAATCATAAGGTCGCGGATAATAATTGTCATCTTGGCGACAAACTCCCAATCCTTATCTTTCTCTTCTCTGGACTTTATGTTCTTTTCCTGGTTAAAATCTTCTCCTTCTCTACAATATTGCTTGATCCAGGCGATACCTCTTTCATATTCTTGTGGATCGTAGATACCAAGTTGTATCCTGCGCAATACTTCAGAAGAATCTACATATTCGTTCCGCATGCCCAAATAATCCTGAAAGAAATCGGGATTTACGATCGAAGCCGCGATACCCATGCTCACTGAGCCAATAGCCAGATAGGATTTTCCTTTCATTATAGCAACCGCAAGTCCGGCTTTTGCAAACGCCAAAAGCTTTTTCCGCACATCTTCCGGTATATACTGATCTCCCATGTCCTGCACATCCATACCATAGATACCAAAAGCCGGGAGTCCTTTTTGGGTATGAGCGGCCAAGGTTGCTGCCAGATAAACCGCTCCCGGACGTTCGGTGCCGTTGAAACCCCAAATCGCTTTTGGAATCAACGGATTCATATCCATCGTTTCTGAGCCATAGCACCAACAAGGGGTGACAGATAGCGATACGCCTACTTGTTCCCGAGCAAATTTGTCCGCACAATCGGCTGCTTCTTTTACGCCTCCTATGCAAGTATCTGCAATCACGCAGGATACGGGTGTGCCGTCGGGATATCTCAGTTCTTCTTTAAATAAAGCTTCAACAGCTTTTGCCATGTCCATGGTTGTCGTTTCCAGCGATTCACGTATGCCTCCCAACCGACCATCGATAATGGGGCGGATACCTATTTTAGGGTATATATTCATGGTTGTTATTTTTCAGTTTTATCAAAAGTCGATGCAATTCTATCTAAGGATATTCCTAATACTCGTTGTGCAATAATATTCAAATCTTCCTTGTCGCCAATGAAATGAAAGACACTATGCCGGTGCACAATATGCGCGTTAGGCTGTATAAATGCTGCCGGGGAAACGCTTTCTATTTCATAAAACGGCCCCATCTGTGATCCATCAGCTAAAGGTCCATCATTGTAGGCATTCATGGCATCCCCCTGAAAAGGGTCTTTTTCTGTGGTCCATTCTTGATTTAAATAAGTAGCCGCACTATCTACATCAAAAAGCGTAATCGTCAATACGCCCTCATCGCTGGCATAACTTCCTGCTACCGGTTTTACCCGTTGTGGCGGTATACCCAACTTGCCTCTGGATAAGCCATCAGCTTTGAAATACAGCATTCCATCTTCCATCGCAATGCGATCGGCATCAATTTCTCCGAAATAATCCGTTGTCGCCACTTTACCCTCACCTTTTTCTTTATAAGGAATTAAAATAACCGTTTCCGGTGTTGGGGTAAACATATTCAAACTCCACATACAAGGAGCTCCCGTTTGTTTGTCCCAGGCAAAATCTCCGGTATTTTGTAACGTATTGATGGTTTGAAACCCTAGAGATTTCACTTTATCGCTCAATGTGATCGAAAGCATATCTTCAATCGCTTTATGCTCCAATATTTCCACTTGGCGACTGATATTCAGTTTAAGTGATGTTCCGGCATAATTTTTCAACTCCATATCTTTAGATAGCCGGACATTGCTGTCTGATGCAGAAACCAAATCCCAACTTTCTGTGTCAATAGCAGCCGGGGTATGCCAATGATCGAATATCATTTCCTGTCCGGTTTTAAAAAAGAGGGAAAAAGCACCCCCCTCCGGCCCCAGCCATAAACGATCTTCTCCACCATAAGCATTCATGTGCGGATCGATATCTTTATCAAAGGCACTATAATTTATCCAACCAAAGCTCTTTCCATTTCGGCCATCAGCAGTAGAAGTAAACACTTTACCTTGGTATTTTGGTGAAACAATGAGCTCAGCATTACCTCCCGAAGTGGAAAGAACAACCAGTTGATCATCCCATTTTTGCAGAAAGGATAAATCATCAGCAAAAGTTGACGGGACTTTCTTTTGCTGATCTGAGGGTCCATTTCCTTGACATGCCGTAAAAAAAATCGATAGCAGCACCATAGGTTTTAACAATTTTGTCACCATAATCTGATCTATTTTAAGCATTAATTAACCTCCACGCCATTCTTTCCGGGCAACGGTTTGAATTTCGCATGTGGTTCCGCCTGATACCAATAAGCGACCGTAATGATATCTGATTGTTGCGGAAGGTAACGATCCTCCGATCTCCAACCTAGATCTTGAACAGTCACTTTTAAATCACCGTCAAAGCGCACTGGATCCAAAATATGCCATCTGTACATACCAAAGCGTTGTTGCGAACCATACAAACCATCGGGTCGGATAACCTGATGCAATCCCGCATACGCGGTATTAAATTCTTGATACCGACGCGTTTCTTTATTTTCAAAATTGTAGGATCCGCAGAAATAATCTTCTAATCCCGTCGTAACAATAGTTGCAAATTCCTTATCGCCATCCAGAAAAAATTTCACCTCACCTTCGCCCCACCAGCCATTATTATTTACGCCCACGGCCATATAAGTTCCGACATAATGGCCTTTGCCTTTTACGCCGTCAATGATGGTATGCAATGCCCCTTCTGTAGGTTTGGACCGTCTGTACTCCGCATGGAAATACGCTTCATCATCCCCAACTTCTGTTTCGATATAATTAACTTGATAATAAAGAACCATAGCGTGCGCACTGATGTTTTCCATCGTTATCTTACACTTTTTGCGGAAAGGCATCTGCCAATAGGAGTTAAAGGCACTGCCAGGGTTTACCGTCATCGCTAATGAATTCAGCGGTGCAAAATGGTTCCACGCCATACCGAAAAAGGCTCCCACAGGTACTTCCACAGAAGGTTCTGCTTCATCATCCCAGTAGAACCGCAAAATAGAATGACTCCAATTTCCCGTAGGTGTCATCCATATATGCTGGATAACACCGGATGCATCGATCTCTGCCAACGTAAATGTTTCGCCGGCGTCGATGTGAACATAAGGATTTACTTTCCATCCTACACCTAATTCACGGGCTGCACGAGAGGCATTTGATACATTTCGTTCCACCTCTCCGCCTTTTGGATCGGCCATACCGCCTTTGCCTTTGGCTCCAGTAAAGTTTTCAGGGCTAATTGACCTGGTTTTTGCATTTGACAGCTTGGATAGATTGCCTAATCCAACATCTGCACCATTAAAATTTTGAGCAAAAGATGTATAGCTGAACAAGACTAGACACCATAGAAACATGAATCTTCTCATAATAGATTTTTTGAAATTATGTATTAAGGTTTATTTGTTAAATGCGTTTGCTTCCCACTTCTTTTTACTTGTGCTCGTAAGCTTAATCGTTTAAACAAAAAAGGTAAAAAAAAGCGTGTCGCTAACTTGATTTTTAAAAATTTATAATTAATTGTTTTACAAACATAAGCTTAATCGTTTAAACATCCAAAAAAAATATTTTTTTTCCCATTCTTGGATTATTCGATCGAAATAGCAATCAATAAAGGCCTCAATAATTATCGAAGCCTTTGTTTAAAATACATTATGTTCTCAATATTACTCTTGAATCAGCGCTCGATCCAAGTGGACATATCCTCCGTCTACATGGATGAGCTGTCCTGTCGTGTGGCTTGATTTATCAGACAGCAAAAATACGGTAGTATTAGCTATCTCTTCGGATGTCGTCATCCGGTGTTCCAAGGGTATGCGATCCGTTATTTTCTTTAACGTCTCTTCCGGGCTATCCAATGTTTGAATCCAAGCATCATATTGCGGTGTTGCACATTCAGCAACTACAACAGCATTCACTCGAATACTGTACGGCAACAATTCTACCGCCCACTCTCGGGTCAGTGCATTCCGGCCACCATTGGAAGCGGCGTAGGCCGAGGTGTTCCCTTGCCCGGTTTCCGCTGATTTCGAACTGATATTTACAATACTTCCTTTGGAAGCCTTCAAAGCATCTAATGCATGATGAGCCATAAGATAGTAATGAACCAAGTTCTTGTGAAGAGATGAAACAAATGCTTCATAATTACCCGAAGCTAAGCCTACCCCATCATTATGACCGGCATTATTGACTAAACCATCAATACGCCCTAAAGCATTTAGTGTCTCTTCTACTGCTTTCTTACACTCTTCTGGTCTGGAAAGTTCGGCTTCAACCGTAAGGGCTTCGCCGCCTATAGCTTCTACCTCGGCCTTAACCCGATTATTGTCGGCTTGTTTCCTGCCGACAATTACCGGCACCGCTCCCTCTTTCGCCAGCGCTAAAACAACAGCCCTGCCAATACCTTTCGCCCCGCCTGTTACGATGACTACCTTATCTTTTAAATTTAAATCCATTTTTTTTAGTGACAAGTAACGAGTGACAAAGTAATGCCTTATAAATTCAACCATTCATCAACCATTGCCTACTCGTTACTAATTATCCATTAATCAGTACTCTACACCGTAGAACCGGGCAGCATTTCTACCCCAAAAAGCTGTTAAGTCTTCATCGGAAAAACCTGTCAATGCTGTACCTGCTATCTTCATTACATCCTCATAAGTGGCCGCAACGAGACAAACTGGCCAGTCCGTTCCAAACATAATACGCTGCTTTCCGAAACAAGCTATGACATGCTGTATATAAGGTTTAAAATCATCCACCGTCCAATTCTTCCAATCTGCTTCCGTCACCAAGCCCGACACTTTACAGTAAACATTCGGAAATGTCGCCAATTTTTCGATAAATGTTGCCCATTCGTCAAATTCGCGCGTCCGTATGGTTGGTTTTGCCATATGGTCTAATACAAAACGCTGTTCCGGATTTTGCTTTACACAGACTAAGGTGCTGTCGTAATGTCTTGGACGAATTAATAAATCATAGGTATACTGACGCGCAGTCAATGCTTTAATTCCGTGCAGAAATGCCGGGCGAATCAGGAAATCAGGATCTTCTTCGGCTTCGACCACGTGCCTAAACCCTTTGATAATAGGATACTGACTAAAATGCGCTACATATTTCTCTACCTCGTCCGACTGTAGATCTACCCATCCAACGACACCTTTGATCATGGCATACATGGTTGACAAATCCACTAAAAATTGTGTTTCCTCGTGCGACTGTGACGCCTGTACAGCGATCGTACCGTCTATTCCATTTGACTTAAGTACGGCGGCCAAATCTGTCGGTAAAAAGTTTCGACGGATAGCTGCCATATCATCGGTTATCCATGCATCGCGTTCGGCATTGAAGACCCAAAAATGCTGATGTGAATCAATCCGCATATGCAATAACTTCTTGACGTGATTCGCCTAGATAATCTGCACCTAATTCGACCACATCTCCCGCTTTAAGATAAATTGGCGGATTAAATCCGAGTCCCACACCTGCTGGCGTACCCGTTGATATAACGTCTCCAGGTAACAACGTCATAAATTGAGATACATAAGATACAACATGTTGCACGGAAAAAATTAAATTAGATGTATTACCGTTTTGGTAGGTGTTACCGTTAACTTTCAACCAGAGACGCACATTGTTGATATCTGGAATCTCGTCGACAGTAGTCATATAAGGCCCCATCGGCGCAAACGTATCACAACCTTTTCCCTTATCCCAGGTACCTCCACGTTCCAATTGATACGCCCGCTCCGAAACATCGTTATGAAGCACGTATCCCGCCACGTAGTTTAAAGCATCTGCTTCTTCTACGTAAGAAGCCTTCTTTCCTATCACAATACCAAATTCCACTTCCCAATCTGTTTTCGTCGAGTTTCTAGGGATAACAATCTGATCGTTTGGCCCTATTAACGAGGTCGTAGATTTCATGAAAATAATCGGTTCGCTAGGTATAGCTGCTCCCGTTTCTTCCGCATGATCTTTATAATTTAACCCTATACAAACAATTTTGGAAGGACGGGCAAATGGAGCTCCCAAGCGTGTACCCGCTGGAACTTCCAACAAATTACCTGCATTTGCTTTTACAAATTCCGCTAGCCTCGCTAAACCATTTTCAGCGAAAAACTGCTCATTATAATCACCACCAAAGGCTGAAACATCGTAATTTACACCATCGATTTGCACACCGATTTTTTCTTTTCCAAATTCTCCGAATCGTATTAACTTCATTTTTATAATATTGTATATTTAAATATCGTATATAGACAAATTTGCATTTGTCTGTGGTTTCTTAATTATTCAGTTTAATAAATCCTCCGTCGATCGGGTAATCATTTCCCGTTATAAACCCCGCATCATCGGAGCATAGAAACAAGGCTAATTTAGCAATTTCTTCCGGTTTTGCCATTCTGCCTATAGGTTGGGATTTGGAAAGCTTCTCAAACATTTCTGCTTCCTGCCCAGGATAGTTTTTTGCAATAAAACCATCGACAAAAGGCGTGTGTACCCTCGCCGGAGAAATAGAATTAGAACGGATATTGTCAGCCATGTAATCCCGAGCTACTGACATACTCATAGCATAGATCGCACCTTTGCTCATGGAATAAGCAAACCGATCACTGATACCTACCACCGCTGCAATAGATGCTAAATTCAAGATTGCTCCGCCTCCATTCGCTTTCATGACCGGCACTACGGCGTAAAGTGCATTGTATGCTCCCTTTACATTCACATTAAACACCCGATCAAAATCATCTATTGAACATTTCTCCAAATTACCGACGTGTGCAATACCCGCGTTATTGACCAAAATATCTACCCGTCCAATGCTTTCTACCACACGCTTCACTTCCATCTGTTCCGCAACATTACAGGCATGTAACTTCGCTTGTCCGCCACCGGCTATAATGCTATCAACAACGGGTTGTGCCATCTCAGCATTTAAATCTACAATGTGTACGTATGCGCCTTCTTGTGCAAAAAGTTCCGATATAGCTTTTCCTATACCACTGCCACCTCCCGTAATAATCGCTACCTTATTATTTAGCTTTGACATATTATTAAGTATTAATTTTAAGACTAATTTTTACAACGATACACCTCTTCGCCAAGGAATAAAATCATCCTGTCCCAGCCGTACCGCTTGAGGTTGTTCTTCGCCACTCGCTACCTTAATTACATATTCCAATATTCGATGGGCTGCTTCCGTTATCGTTTCCTCTCCGTCTATAATTGTCCCACAGTTGATATCGATAATATCGGGCATCTTTTCAAATGTTTTCGTATTCGTAGACAGTTTAATAACAGGTGCAATAGGGTTTCCGGTCGGAGTTCCCAATCCAGTTGTAAAAAGTACGATATTCGCTCCGGCCGCCACCTCTGCTGTTGTGCTTTCCACATCATTACCCGGTGTACACAAAAGGTTCAATCCCGACGCGTTTGCTACTCCGGGGTAATCCACTACCGCCGTCACCGGAGAATTCCCTCCTTTCTTTGCAGCACCTGCCGATTTTATAGCGTCCGTGATCAATCCATCACGAATGTTTCCCGGAGATGGATTCATATAGAAACCCGAGCCATCTGCTTCCGCTTTTGCATTGTAGGTCTTCATTAAGTGCATAAATTTTTCAGCTGTAGCCTCATCTACACACCTATCACTTAATTCCTGCTCCACTCCACAAAGTTCTGGAAATTCTGCTAAAATAACTGATCCACCCATAGTTACCAACATATCCGATACGTATCCTAAGGCAGGATTAGCCGAAATACCCGAAAATCCATCTGAACCTCCGCACTCCAAGCCTATACATAATTTATCTAAAGTTGCCGGCTGGCGCGTTTGTTTATTCGCTTGGGTAAGTCCAGCAAAAGTTGCTTTAATAGCTTTTTGCATCAATTGTTGCTCAGTACCCTCGAGTTGTTGCTCAAAAATATACAAAGGTTTATCGAATGCCACATCCCGCTTTTTAATTTCGTCCCGCAATATCGAAGCTTGCGCGTGCTGACAACCAAGGCTCAAAACGGTAGCACCAGCTACATTCGGGTGTGTAATATAACCCGCCAGCAATCCGCATAGTGCATCCGAGTCCATCCTCGTACCACCACACCCCATCTCGTGATTCAAAAATTTCACACCATCTACATTTGGAAACAGGCGTATTTTCTCCTTACCAACTGTCGCTGGTGAAAGGTCTACAGCCAACAATTCATCCACAGAAGCACCTGCCTGATAACGAGCGATTAATTCATCCACTTCGTCAGCATAGTCTTTTGAGGCTACCTGATAGCCCAATTTCTCTTCCAACGCAGATTTTAATGTCAGCACATTCCTGTTCTCACAAAACACTAATGGAATAACCAACCAGTGATTGGCGGTTCCTACCGTACCATTACTACGGTGAAAACCATTAAAAGTACGTCCTTTAAAGGCAGATACATCCGGTTTCTCCCACACTAATTCTCGCTGCCCCAATTTAAAATCATCCGAAGCATGGCGTAAATTATCGGTACTGATAAGTATCCCTTCATCCACAGCATAATTCATTTTACCCACTAAAACGCCATACATTATCACATCAGCATCTTTATCCAATGGATAAACTGTGAATTTATGTTTTGCACGGACAGCCTCTCGTAACGCAAATGTATGTCCGCCAAACTCTACCACAAATCCTTGTGGTAGATCCCGTAATGCCACCAATACATTATCTTTCGGATGTATTTGTAAATATGACAATCTCTCCCTATCCATTCTTATAATTCAAAAATTTTATTCATCAATACCCATTTTTCTCCCAATTTTGCCCCCGGTATAGCACGCTGATATTTCCACATCAATGCTTCCCATTCCTGCACCTTAGGGTTTACCAAATCCATTTCATTTTTCTTTTCAAAACTAAATGTATCATCGACATCCATGACCATAAATAACCTATTTCCAAAGCGATATATCATCATATCTGTTACCCCTGCATCCTTTATTGATGCACGTATTTCCGACCATACGGCTTGGTGATAAGCTTCATATTCCGCTATTAATTTCGGATCGTCGACAAGGTCTAGCGCAAATGCATATCGCTCCATATCTTTTTACTATTTCTGTGATCCGAGGTCTAGGTTTGAAACATTTCTATTATTCCAGGCAAATAAAGCAACCACCACGAAGCAAATGAAAACAACATAGTACGCTAGTTGGAAACTCCCTGTCCAGTCGGATACTAATCCCAATACTGGTGGTAATGCAGCTCCACCAACAATCGACATGATAATCAGGCTAGAAGCTGATTTTGTATCCGCCCCTATGCCTTCTACACCCACTGCAAATATCGTAGGGAACATAATAGACATAAAAAAGGCTATCCCAATCATCGCGTATAATGTACCTAACCCTTCACCGTATATTACATACAATGTTAAACAAATAGAAATCAGCGCGTATATCAACAGTAACTTAAGCGGCGCTATATATCGCATAAAGAATGTTCCGATAAATCTACCAAGCATGAAAGCAAGCCCAGCAACACCTGCATAGTAACTAGCTTGTGTAGGCGCAACACCCGAAACTTCTGTAGCGTACATTACTAAAAAACTTAATATACATACTTGCGCTCCGATGTAGAAAAATTGCGCTACTACCGCCCAAGAAACATTTTTATGGCGTAAGGATCCAAACACACCCCTCGAACTACCACCTTCCTCCTCTTCTTTGATTTGGGGTAGTTTTGTAAAAATAAAGAAAACGGTTACCAACAGCAGAATCAAGCCCAATACCAAATAAGGTCCCTTTACCGAAGCTGTTTCTGCTTGGATATAAGCATTTCTCGCCTGTTCACTCAACGCGGCAATCTCCTCGGCTGATTTCGGTTCTTCCGTTAAGATAAATCTCCCACCTACAATAGGCGCTATGAATGCAGCTAACCCATTAAAAGATTGTGCAAAATTCAGTCGTTGAGTAGCCTTCGCAGGATCGCCTAGTACCGTGATATAGGGGTTCGCCGCTGTTTCTAAAATAGCAAGCCCACAAGACACCACAAATAAAGCGCCTAAAAAATAATAATAATTAATCATGTTGGCTGCGGGCACAAAAAGGAAACATCCTAATGCAAAAACAAGTAAACCAACCGTGATACCTGTTTTATAGCCAAATCGTTTCATAATGTAACCTGCAGGAATAGCTAACAAAAAGTAAGCAATAAAAACAGCGGAGTCCACCAAAGATGCTTGAAAATGTGTTAAACTGAATGCATTTCGTAAATGCGGAATCAGAATAGGATCAAGATTGTGGATAAACCCCCAAAAGAAAAATAAAGAGGTTATCAGAGCAATGGCAAACGTATATTTTTTTTCTAACACCATAGGAATTATATTGGAAAGTAAAACTAGCACATATTAACACAAGATTATTGAACGATTTTACCGAATTACTAAGCGATATTAACATAAGTTACATATATTTATGCATTCTATACGAATAAATAAATTACATTTTTTATGCAACGGTTAGTTCATACATCGTCCACCTATAGCTCTATCACTGTCCGGCATGATAACACGCCTCAAAACCACAATGTATGGCATTATCATGAAGAATTGGAGTTTATCCATATCAGGCAAGGAAAAGGGACATTCTTTGTGGGGGACTGCATACAACAGTTTGGTGATAATTTCATAGTTTTAATAGGCTCAAATACGCCGCACTACTGGCTTTTTGACGAAGAATACATCAAAGCAGAAATATGTCATGCAGATATCCAAGTCGTTCATTTTAAACCTGATTTTATCGGTGCTGATTTTTTGGAAGTACCCGAAGCCCAAGATATTAAGCAGGTTTATCGATTAGCCAAACAAGCTATTTTATTTCCATCAAGCGATCTGCGTCTTCGACATTTTTTTGAAAATCTATCCGTTCAAACACCTCTAAAACGCCTCGCAATGCTGCTGGATATACTCGATTATACAGCATCCCTACCGACACCAACGACGTTAGTAAGCCCGAATTACACCAACCCACAACAACAAGGCGATTATCTTCGGATGAACAAAATCTTGGATTATATTCGCCTACACTATAAATCGAAAATACAACTGGACGAAATTGCTCATGTAGCAGGTATGACATCGAACTCCTTCTGCCGTTATTTTAAACAGCGCACGGGTAAAACATTAATTGAATTTGTGAATGAACTCCGAATAGGACAGGCTTGTAAGCTCCTATCTGAAAGCAATGCGCCTATTAAAGAAATCTGTTTTGAGTGCGGTTTTCATAATTTCGTCAGTTTTCATAAAATATTCAAATCGAGTACCACTTATACTCCCTCGGCTTATCGGGAAGCCATATCGTAATTATGCTATATAGATCTATTGCACGTTCCTTTGGAAATACGTACATTTGTTGAGCCGCGGCAATGATGTCTGCCCTAAACCGCTCTAAAAAAGCTGATGACGTCTACTTTATTTGAATAATCTTCAAACAAGATAGTTATTGATAAAGCATGATAAAGTCAGTTTCCCCTTTTATATGTCCCCTTTTTAAATGGTTGTTTTTAATAATGGCTATTTCTGGATTAGTAGGTTCACTCTCTGCCATATTTCTATATGCCTTACAGGATGTTACCCTCTTTCGAGATACACATATTGGGGTTATATACATGTTACCTTTTGCGGGTATGTTAATTGTATGGTGGTATCAACGATATGGTGGAAATGCACAAAAAGGAAATAACCTTTTATTGGAAGAATATTACTATCCTACGCCATCGGGGGTTTCATTGAAAATAGCTCCTATGGTCATTCTGACGACATTGATTACCCATCTTTTTGGCGGATCGGCCGGACGCGAGGGAACAGCCGTGCAATATGGTGGTACAGTCGCGGTTCAATTCAATAAATTTGTTCCGCTCGGGAAACAGGAAAAACGTATTCTTCTATTATGTGGGATAGCTGCTGGATTTGCGTCACTTTTCGGAACGCCGTTGGCGGGTGCTATTTTCGCTATCGAAGTGGTTCAATTAGGCAAAATACGTTGGCGAGGTGTAAGTGCTATACTGGCTACATCATTACTTTCGAATTGGATATGCGGCTTGTATGGTGATTTGCACACGCATTATCCCCCCATTGGTGAAGTTCCCAACTGGTCTTTTTCTATTGTTGCTTATTTGTTTCTCGCAGGGATCTTATTTGGACTGACATCCATCTTGTTTCGTTATACAGGTGATGTATGTAGTATAGGATTCCAGAAAATAAAGCAACCGCTACTTCGTCCTTTCATTGGTGGTATATTAGTTATTTTAGCAGTCTACCTATTGCAAACAACCAAGCACATAGGCCTCGGTATCCCAACGATTATCGATGCTTTTCAACAACCACTTCCTCCAACAGATTTCCTGATCAAAATAGGACTAACAGCATTAACATTGAGTGCTGGTTTTAAGGGGGGAGAAGTCACACCATTGTTTTTCATCGGGGCTACCTTAGGTAACGCACTGGCACCTTTCATCCCCCTTCCTCTGGCACTCCTGGCCGCTACCGGTTTCGCCTCCGTATTTGCAGGCTGCACCAAAACACCTCTTGCCTGTACAGTAATGGCGATGGAATTATTTGGCTGGCAATACGGGGTATTTTTCCTGACAACCTGTTTAATCAGTTTTGTAATCTCGGGGAAGAAAGGTATTTATAGTTCGCAGCGAATGAAAAACTTCAAGCTTTTTTAAGTTTACAGTGCCTTATACAACTCCAGATACAAATCTATTGCTTTTCTTTTATCTGCGGTCAGATGAAAATCAAGACTCTCCGTCAAATAGGTGTAGTAATCGAAATCCTCATATATCGGTAACCCAGGGATAACACCCTCTGGGTGCGCTACCCCTTCGGCTAGCGCGTTATTGAATGCTTCTTTGAAATCATCAGGCAATCTTTTGTTCGCAACCCATACGGCGAACGCAAAAGGCAAACCCGTCATTTCTTTCCAATAATACCCCATATCATAGGCAAATGGAACATTGCTTTTTTTACCAAACGTACGATCGCCAATCAACACATAAGCATCTGCTTGTCCTTCTGTTAGCACCTGTATATCTTTTTTCCAATAGTACTTCAACAGAATTTGGGCTAAACCATTGGAAGTTCTGGACTGCTTATCCAACAGCAGCGTTTCAATTTCATTGATTGGCTTTTCTGAAAAGATAAAAACGGAATCTACTGCACCATTACTACCGATACAGTAATCACCGACAATTTGATAATCAGATAGTTTAGCTAAAGCAGCAATAGGAATAATTCCCATATCCACCTCATTTTCAATCACCTTTCGCGCACATTCACTTGGATAGTCCACCGATAGATCTATCGCATTTATCACGTCTGAGTTTCTTATACCGTTCAAAAATGGGAGGGTATTCGTATAAGAAACAGCAGATACCGCTATTTTCCTCATTATATGTTTTCTAGATGTTTAACATTATAATGGTCTACGATCGTAAAATGACGACCATTATATTCCAATACATACAGCGCAGTATTGGTATGCGGAAAGTCATCCATGAGGTATACAGGTACTCCTGTCAAATGACAGAGCATGATGCGCATAGCCCTACCGTGCATACATACCAATACCCTTTCTTCGTTATGCTGCTGCAGCATGTAGGATATCGCTTGTTGCTGGCGAGCGACAAGCTGGTTCGGGGACTCTCCTTGCTCAATGCTTAAATCCAAGTTTCCGTCCCGCCAGGAACTCACCACGTCCTCAAAACCTGTTATAATGGTTTCATCCTGCTCCTTCCCTTCATAAATCCCCCAAGAAATTTCGTCCAAGCCACTTAGTTCTTCACTAGGTATACCTTGTTTTAGAAAAAGTCGAACAGTTTGTTTGGTTCGTAACAAGGTAGAGGTGTATATTTTATCAAAGGGCACATGATGAAAAGCTTCATAAAAAGCCTGTGCTTGTTTATGTCCCATTTCATTAAGTGGAGAATCTACACCTCTCCCCTGAACTATTCCCTTTAAATTTAAATCTGTTTGTCCGTGTCGGATAAAATAAAATGTCTTTCTCAATGTCTAACTGTTATTCTATTACGGGTAACGAATAATAATTTGGTTTGTTCGTATCGTCAAAAACCACGTCTTTATAATCCGTAACCACTTTATAAAGCGTGTCTCGTTCAATGGGATGTCTGTCCACCTGTTTGATAAGCTCGACAAGTTGACGTGTACTCATTGCCGGATGTTGTTCTTCCGCACCGGCCATGGAGTAGATTTTGGTTGTATCGTCCAACGTACCGTCTATATCGTCTACACCGAATGCCAAAGAAAGTTGCGCCGTATCTCTGGAAATCATCGCCCAATAAGCTTTGATATGATCGAGATTATCCATATAAATCCGTGCAATAGCATAGTTTCGTAGGTCTTCCACAACCGATACTTCCGGAACGTGCGACATTTGATGACCTTGATTGCGAAATTTCAAAGGGATGAATGCTTGGAAACCTCCTGTTCTATCCTGCAATTGTCGCAGTCGCTCCATGTGGTCTACACGGTGCCAAAATTCCTCGATATGCCCATACAATATGGTAGCGTTGGTACGCATTCCTAAGCTGTGCGCTTGTTCGTGAATATCCAACCATTGCTCGGCCGTACACTTATCGCCAGCGATTTTCTCCCGGACTTCCGGATGAAAGATCTCCGCACCACCTCCCGGCATAGAGTCAAGGCCACATTCCTGCAAATATTTCAGGCCATCGTAATGGTTCATTTTTGCTTTCCTGAATATGTAGTAATATTCTACTGGTGTAAGTCCTTTGATATGTAAATCAGGACGATGTGATTTGCATTGACGAAAAAAGTCCGCGTAGAAATCTAAGTTCTGTTTAGGTACTACTCCTCCTGTAATGTGTACCTCGGTAACCGGTTCATCATCATACTTGCGTACAATGTCCATCATACCGGCTACGTCCATCTCCCACCCTTGCTCTCGCTCTTTAATCAGACGAGAGTAAGCACAGAACTTACAGTCGTACACACATACGTTAGTGGGTTCGATATGAAAATTTCTGTTGAAGTATGTATAGTCACCATGTTTCTTCTCACGAATATAGTTAGCCAATGCACCTAAGTAGCCTAACTCCCCGCGTTCATATAGTATAACACCCTCGTCAAAACTCACCCGCTCACCATGAAGCACTTTCTGGGCGATATGCCTTAATTCGATATCTAAATTTTTGTCTTGAATTAAAAAATCAAGTTTCTCCGTTGCGTTCATTTCTGCCTCCTAAACAAATTTATGTTCTTTTTTTAGAAAAAAGAACGAAAAAATCGTCGCTTCGGATATTTGAGATAGTGGATAGTACTAAGGATGAGTTTCTACAAACCTCAAACATCCGGATGCGACCTTTAATGTCAATTAGAGGTAGTACAATTATATCATCCCATCCCACTGGCATTCCTCCAAAGCGAAAGAGATGCGATGAATAATAGATTGCCATTCCTCGGTGTAAAATGACCTTGCGTTTTTTCGCGTCCATCTTTATGCAGGCTATTCCGTTAAAAACAGAATGTTGCTTGAGCGATAGCGAGTTCCATTCTGTTTAGGAATATACAAATAAAGATAGCGAAAACATGCTCAGTCTTGATTTTTTTGCTTCGTTTTTTTATCAAGAAAAAAATGAAGAAGAAGACTAATCAATAAACTGCTGCATATCAATCAACCGTTTATATAACCCCTCTTTCACGATTAAATCATGATGGTTACCTTGCTCCACTACCTGTCCGTTTTCAATCACGACGATATTATCTGCACTCTGAATCGTACTCAGACGATGGGCAATAACCACCGTTGTTCTATTCTCCATCAATTTATACAGGGAATCCTGTACCAGTTTTTCGGATTCTGTATCCAAGGCCGAGGTTGCTTCGTCCAACAACATGATCGGCGGATTTCGCAATACCGCCCGGGCAATACATATACGTTGTCGCTGACCACCGGATAATTTCGCGCCACGGTCACCGATATTTGTCTCGTAGCCATGTTCCGTTTTCAAGATAAAGTCGTGTGCGTTCGCAATACGCGCTGCACGCTCCACCTCTTCCATCGTTGCGCTCGGTTGGGCAAAAGCAATGTTATTAAATATCGTATCGTTGAACAATACTGTTTCCTGATTAACCGTACCAATCAATGTCCGCAGGGATTCTTGTTGAAGATCACGTACATCTATACCATCTACCAAAATCGCTCCTCCGGTCACGTCCATAAACCGTGGAATCAAATCGACCAAGGTGGATTTCCCCCCTCCCGATGGTCCGACTAATGCTACAGTCTTCCCTTTTGGAATGGCAATATTGATATCTTTCAGCACCTGTTTTTCACCATACGCAAAATTCACATCTTTAAATTCGATCGCACGATTAAAACCATTTACCGGCTTCGCGTCCAGCTTGTCCGTTACTATACTATGTTCATCGATAAGTTCCAACACACGTTCCCCTGCAGCAATACCGTTATGGATACTAGAAAATGCATCTGTTAAAGCTTTTGCCGGGCGCATTACCTGCGAGAAAATAGCAATATAAGTAATGAATTCAGAGGCCGCTAGCTCTCCTTCCCCGGCTAAAACTAAGTTCCCTCCATAGAGCAAAATGACCGCCACCATTACCACGCCCAATAATTCAGAAACAGGCGAACTCATCTGTTGCCTACGCACCATCCTTCGCATGATCTTCGAATAACGCTCACTTTCACCATTAAAACGGTCTTTTACGAATGGAATAGCATTAAAGGCTTTGATAATTTTGACGCCAGAAAGTGCCTCATCCAAATAAGAAATCATATTCGCATACGATTGTTGTCCTTCACGTGCTTGTTGCCTCAATTTTTTCACGATCAAGGATATAAAAAATGCGGAAACAGGAATAACGGCAAGCGAAAACAAAGTCAGTTTGGTAGAAAGTGCAAAAAGCACAACCACATATGCAATCAGCTGCAACGGCTCTTTAAAGGCCACTTGTAAGGTTGATGTTACGGAAAACTGCACCACCTGTACATCTGATGCAATTTTGGATATCACATCTCCTTTTCTACTATTCGTAAAATATCCTAGGTGGAGGTCCATTACATTATTAAAAACTGCCTTACGCAAATTTAAAAGCGTATGTATCCGCAAATTTTCCATCACTCGTTGTGATAGGTAACGAAATAAGTTACTGATAAACACCGATGCCACGATGACAATACAGACGTATTTTAGGGCTTCATACGGCCCGATATCATAGTATAATTTGTCCGCTAAATACATAAACCAATCTCCCATATTATAGCCCTCCGGCCTAGTGAGGGTATCTGTAGCATCGACATCTACGTCGCCCGTCCCTTTGAACAAGACCTGCAATAAAGGGGCTAATAAAGCGAGATTAAGTGTGCCGAAAACTACCGTAATAATCGTACAGATAATATAGGGAACAGCGTATTTCCCGATAGGTTTTGCAAAAGATAACAGTCTAAAGTATGTCTTCATGTACTATATTGAGACTACAAAAGTAACAAACAAAAGCATTTTACCTAATCTAAAAGCGTCAACATCATCCTATTGTTGCACTCATTTGATATTTTACCATTAAATACGGTTTTTTATTGCATATAATCTGTAAATTAGGCGCTAAATTTCAAAATTATCAATATGCATATAGAGGTTGCCCAAAGGTTGCAACATACGGAGGAATACTACTTTTCGAAGAAGTTGCGGGAAATCGACGAGATGAATAAGCGTGGGGCACAGGTGATTAACTTAGGTATCGGAAGTCCCGATTTGCCACCCCATCCCTCGGTAATCGAGGTTTTGGAGCGGGAAGCCGCTAAGGATAATACGCATGGATACCCGGGGAATTACAGAGGAATACCGACCTTGCGCCAGGCCATGGCAGACTGGTATGCCCGCTATTATCAGGTAGCATTGAATCCGGCAACGGAAATACTCCCGTTGATCGGCTCCAAAGAGGGAATCATGCATATTTGCATGACCTACCTGCAGGAAGGGGATGAGGCGTTGGTGCCCAATCCAGGATACCCGGCCTACACCAGTGCCGTTCGCATAGCAGGGGCTACCGTTGTGCCTTATGAATTAACAGAAGAGCGCGGCTGGCTGCCAGATTTGGATGCTTTGGAACTAAGGGACTTATCTAAAGTAAAAATGATGTGGATCAATTATCCGCACATGCCGACCGGAGCCCTGGCAAATAAAGATTTCTTTGAAGCGATTATCGCTTTTGGTAAGAAGCACAATATCCTGATCTGTCATGACAATCCGTATAGCTTTATCCTGAATGAACATCCGATGAGTATTTTTGCGGCTGCAGATGCTAAGGAAGTAGCTATCGAATTAAATTCGCTGAGCAAATCATCCAATATGGCGGGATGGCGTATTGGCATGTTGATAGCGGACGAAAACCGTATCAACGAGATTTTACGTTTTAAAAGCAATATGGATTCGGGCATGTTTCTTCCCTTACAATCGGCTGCTGCAACGGCGCTTCGATTAGATTCATCCTGGTATACCGAACTCAATACAGTATATACAAAAAGACGGGAAAAGGTTTTCCATATTATGGATATCTTGGAATGCGACTATGACCGTTCTCAGGTCGGACTTTTCGTTTGGGCGAAAGTTCCCGACAAATATCCGGACGGATACGCATTAAGCGATGATATACTACATCAAGCGCATGTATTTATTACACCAGGTGGGATATTTGGCGACGCTGGCAAACGATATATCCGCATCAGCTTATGCGCAACAGAGGCAGTATTGGAAAACGCTATCAAGCGAATAGAGACAGAATTAAAATTCGTATAAAAAATCAAAAATGAATATAACTATTGTCGGGGTTGGACTAATTGGGGGTTCTATTGGCATCCGGCTGAAAGAAACCCAGTTTGGAAAAAAGATAATCGGTGTAGAAAAAAACGAAGCTAATGCAAAAAAGGCATTACAATTAGGGCTTGTTGATGAAATCCAGTCATTGGATGAAGCAATTGCATCCAGCCGAATTATTATCTTAACTGTACCTGTAGATGCGATCATGAACATGCTACCAGCTATTTTGGATAAGGTGACGGATCAAGTTGTCATTGATATGGGTTCTACCAAGGCAAATATTTTAAATTTGATAGCGGATCACCCTAACCGGGGACGTTATATCGCAGCGCACCCTATGACAGGTACGGAATATTCAGGGCCGGAAGCGGCAGTTCCTAATCTGTATAAAGGCAAGGTAATGGTCTATGTCGAAGCATTCAAAGCAGATGAAGATGCTTTCGAGCTAGCGGATTCTCTGACAGATCAGTTAGAAATGAAAACAACATTCATGACCGCAGAGGAGCACGATATGCATACCGCTTATGTATCGCACATTTCCCACCTCACTTCCTTTGCTTTAGCACTGACTGTTTTAGAAAAAGAAAAATCACAGGGTCGTATTTTTGAACTCGCAGGCTCTGGATTCGAATCCACGGTTCGCCTGGCAAAATCGTCTCCCGACATGTGGACGCCCATCTTTAAACAGAATCGCGCCAATGTATTAGAAGTATTGGAAGAACACATTAAGCAGTTACAAAATCTATATACGAAATTAGATAAAGAGGACTACGAAGGGTTGAATAAGCTCATCAAGAAGTCCAATAAGATAAAAAGAATCATCAAATAATTTCACCCATAAACTTGCAAAACACACAACAATAGTATACTTTTGTTGCATTATTAATAAAAATGACTTATTTGTTCACACAGCACGTCCATTTCCATCATCGCCATTTTGGCGATATGTAATGTAATGTGTTTCTACGTGAAGCAAAACCCCGAGTTATCTTTCTTATATATTAATAATAGTAAACATTAAAAATCCTACATTTTGAAGAATCTTAAAATCGCTATCCAAAAATCGGGTAGATTAAATGAAAAATCAGTCCAATTGCTTAAAAACTGTGGTCTTGATTTTGAAAATTATAAAAGCTCCCTTATTACCACGGTAAATAATTTCAACCTGGAAATATTGTTCCTTCGTGACGATGATATTCCCGGATATGTTGCCCAAGGCATTGCTGATTTAGGTATTGTTGGCGAAAATGTTATTGATGAATCCCAGGAAAAAGTCACCTATTTAGAAAGGTTGGGCTTTGGACGCTGCACCTTAAAGATCGGAATTCCAAAAGATTCGGATATACAACAACTTCAGGACCTACAGGGTAAAGCGATCGCGACCACCTATCCTAACATCCTCCAGGAATTTTTGGCGGAGCATAACCTATCAGCTGAGATACAACAAATTTCGGGTTCTGTGGAGATAGCTCCTGGCTTAGGGTTGAGTGATGCGATCTGCGATATTGTTTCTACGGGTGGCACATTAAAAAGTAACGGACTTAAACCCTTTGCCGATGTACGTCGTTCTGAAGCCATTCTTATCGGTCGCGAAGGATTGACAGAAAATCCTATATTATGTGAACTATTACAGCGTGTAAGGTCTGTATTGCGTGCGAAAGAAACAAAATATGTGGTATTAAATGTGGAAAAAAGCAATTTGCCAAAAATAACATCGCTCTTGCCCGGTGTTAAAAGCCCAACAGTTGTACCATTAGCAGAAGAGGGTTGGGTTGCTGTCCACACTGTTATTCCTGAAGATGATTTCTGGGACAAAATCAATAAATTGAAAGCCGCAGGCGCACAAGGTATTGTGGTCATGCCTATCGAAAAAATAATACTATAATGTTAAAACAGTATTCCTTTCAAAGTTTAACCGCTGCAGATATTGAACAATTGGTTGCGCGTAACACCGACGCTACGCATGCCATTCAAGACGCTGTATCGCAGATTATAAACGACGTTCGCCAACGTGGCGATCAATCTCTCCAAGAGCTGGCTTTAAAATTCGACAAAGTGGCATTAAAGCGGCTTTATTTAGAAAAAGAAGATATTGCAACATTGGCTACCACGATCACACGTGACCAACAGCGTGCGTTGGAGATAGCCTTTCAAAACATCCATAAATTCCATAGTAGCCAACTCCGTAGAGAACGCGTCGTGGAAACCATGCCTGGCGTAGAATGTTGGCGTGAGGCACGTCCCATCGAAAAAGTGGGCCTATATATCCCTGGTGGTTCCGCGGTTTTGCCTAGCACTTTGCTGATGCTCGGTATTCCGGCGCGTATTGCAGGATGCAAAGAAATTGTCGTCTGTTCGCCACCACAACAGACTGGAAAAATAAACGGGTTTGTGGCGTACTGCCTTCAGCTCCTGAAAATTGATAAAATATACCTCGTGGGCGGGGCACAGGCAGTTGCCGCGATGGCTTATGGTACCGAAAGCGTGCCTAAAGTGGACAAGATATTTGGCCCTGGCAATCAGTTTGTGACGAAAGCAAAGAGCATGGTCCAGAGCATAACAAATGTTAGTATAGACATGCCCGCGGGTCCCTCGGAGGTTTTGGTTATCGCTGATCATACCGCCCAGCCGGCTTTTGTTGCAGCAGATTTACTAGCACAGGCAGAACACGGGCCGGACAGTCAAGCGGTTCTTATAACCACGTCTGCGGATATTATCCAGCGGGTTAATATCGAGCTTAAAAAGCAGCTGGACGTATTACCTCGTGCGGAAATAGCACATATGGCCCTTAAAAATTCGTACGCCGTTGCGGTAAACGATTTACAGGAAGCACTCGATTTCTCCAATCAATATGCACCTGAACATTTAATTTTGGAAACGGACGAATGGAAAAGTTTGCTTCCACGTATTATCAATGCAGGTTCGGTATTTTTAGGCCATCTTACCCCAGAAAGTGCGGGTGATTACGCATCAGGGACCAACCATACGCTACCTACATCGGGCTATGCTCGTTCTTATTCTGGTGTATCGGTCGATTCCTTTGTCAAGAAAATCACATTTCAGCATATCTCCCGAGAAGGATTGAACCATATTGGTTCTACCGTGGAGACTTTAGCGGAACTGGAAGGATTGCACGCACATAAGAATGCAGTAAGTATCCGAAAATAGCACACGCAATTCTTATCGGTTTTCCTATCTTTGCTGCACATTTATCAAACAAAAGAGAAGAAAGTTTTGTTCTATCTCTGTTGGGTAAATACTTAAACAAACGAACAGCTTATTATGGCAGATAATAAAAAACACATTATCGTTGTAGGTGGTGGATTTGCAGGTATAAATTTCATCAAATCTTTAGGAAAAAATCCTGTCTACAAAGTGACCCTGGTAGATATCAATAATTACAATTTCTTTCCTCCGTTAATTTATCAAGCAGCGACTGCATTCATCGAAGCATCGAATATCAGTATGCCTTTCCGTAAAATGTTTAAAAGACATAACGGCTTTGCTTTTCATCTCGGAAAGTTATTGAATATCCTTCCGGAGAGCAATGTTATCGAAACAGATACGGGTAACCTAACATACGACTACCTGATATTAGCGACAGGAACGGAAACTAACTTTTTCGGCATGGAGAATGTGAAGAAAAAAGCGTTTCCGATGAAGAATATCACCGATGCTTTAGCTATTCGCAATAAGCTGTTACTAAACTTGGAAGATTACATTCAACGAAAAGATGACCCGAACCGTGAGACTTATCTAAACATTGTTGTTGCAGGCGGCGGTCCTTCTGGCGTAGAAGTATCGGGCATGATTGCAGAACTTAGTGAACGTATCGTAAAAAAAGAATATCCGGAATTAGCGGGATTAAAACCGAATATCCACTTGGTAGACGCAGCGCCAGCTCTATTAGGTCCTATGAGCAGCGTTGCTCAAAGAGAAGCACAGGAAGTTTTAGAAAAACTCGGTGTGGACATTACGTTGAATACTGCTGTTAAAGATTATGTAGATGATACCGTGATCCTGGCCAATGGTGCGGAAATAAAAACAAAAACATTAATTTGGACATCTGGTGTCATCGCCCGGGAGTTACCAGGACTACCTGCCGAAAAATTTGGAAGAGGGCGCCGTGTGCTGGTCGATCAATTCAACGCCGTGCAGGGCTATAACAACATTTTTGCTATTGGCGACCTCTGCTTTCAGGATACGGATCCCAACTTCCCAAATGGTCATCCGCAACTCGCTCAAGTAGCGATGCAACAGGGTGTACGATTAGCAAAGAATATTATTGCGAAAGATCAAGGACAGTCGTTAAAACCGTTCTCCTACATAGACAAAGGAAGTATGGCTATTATTGCCCGATATCATGCCGTGGCCGACCTGCCAAAATTTTCTTTTACAGGATTCTTTGCATGGCTTACTTGGTTGCTTATCCACCTCTTCCCTATTGCAGGCTTCCGAAATAGGTGGAAATTGTTGGGCAATTGGGTATGGTCTTTCTATTCTGCGAACTCAGGCCTTCGTTTAATTGTACGCAGTGAACGGAAACGGGATAATAATGAAGTGAGAACGAATATACACGGCTAATTTGATTTCTTAACATACATCAATAGATGTTATAAACACTTATAGTAATTTTGTTTTATCAAAAAAATAGAAATAAAATGAAAAAGTTAACGTTATTTTTTACCTTCCTATTCGTCTCGATAGGATTGTTTGCGCAGACAACTTGGACGGCAGATCCGTATCATTCTAAATTAGGTTTTACCGTGACTCATTTGGGTATTGCTGATGTTCCAGGGCATTTTGGCTCATACGACGTTTCTATCGTTTCAGCTAAAGAAGACTTTAGTGATGCGGTTATCGAATTGACAGTGCAGACAAATTCGATCGACACCAGAGTTGAACCACGGGACAATCATTTAAAAAGTGCAGATTTTTTTGATGTCGAAAAATATCCTACCATGACATTCAAAAGCACTTCTATCAAGAAAGCAGGAAAAGATACTTTTACCCTACAAGGTAACCTCACTTTATTAGGTATTACCAAACCGGTTACCATGACGATGAAGCATCGTGGAACGACTCAAAATCCAAATGCTGACGGTGCTCCTGTAGCAGGTATTCAAATCACTGGACAAATCAAACGCTCTGATTTTGGCTTAGGTGCTGGCTTTCCTGCACCTATGATCAGTGACGAAGTACATATCAAAGCTGATGGCGAATTTGGTCATAAAAAAGACTAAAAATAACGCTAATAAAGAATAAGAAGCTCAACAATAGTTGGGCTTTTTTAATTGGACATACTAATGTATGCCGGACAAGCATTCTCTCTAGAATCATATTATTACCGACAAACTGTCTGCCACCGTTAAATCTGGATGAAATTTAGTAAATTCGGACTGTACAAAATGATAACTATAACCTTTGTTTATGAATACACGTCCTAAAATACCTTTAATTACGGTTGTCATTTTTATCTGTACATTCTGTTTATCTGACGCCTTTGCCCAAAAGGTACACCTTGGGGTAAACCAAAGTCTATCCAGTTTCCGACAACGCGATTTTAGCCCTGAAGGAAATTATCTCTTAACCCTTGATGATAAAAAGACAGCCATCTACAATATCCGAAAAAGACAATATGTCAACTTTATAGATGTTCCTGAGAAAAGCTATATCATTCCTCGGGACGAACAATCCTTCTATCTTGCTCATCATATGGAGGCGGGATACTCTACACCTGTTGATTACCTATATATAACGCAGTATAATTTTCGCGACTCCCAACCGCAGAGAACCGACTCTATATCCCTCGCCCCATTTGCCGAGATTGCCAAAGAAATCTATTACAACTCCAAGTTTCGGATAGCATCGCCCCAGATCTGGCACCACAATAGCGAAACAAAGCAGCTCTGCTTTATTGTGATGATCACAGAGAAAGAAACAGTTGCAGAAAGACAATACCTTGCTACTGTAGATTTAGACTCCTATACTTTAACGCTAAAAAACCTAGGAGTGCATCATCATGTAAACAGCATATCAACCGATGGACGACACATATTCGTGGCAACACCATCAGATATCCTCAAGTACACCCCACAGACCGATAGCTTATCCTATATCCTCCCTATCCAAGATAAAAAAGACGCCTATGCGACTATAAAAACAATGAACAACAAGTTGCATATCCTGAGCAATAGATATACGCTCTATGACTATATTGAGGACAAAGTAATAGAAACCAAAAGCATCACGCCGTATTTCTATGAAATGCCAGATGGCAGCTATTCGATAAGTAGCAATGAAAATTTCATAGTCACCAAAGATGACCAGGTCTATCTGATTGACAATAGCAAACAAGAAAGATCTGATTATAATACTTACAATATCATCCAGATCAACGATCATTTACGACGTCCATTTAACAGAATAGGTGGCCTTTCATCATTTCCTGGAAAACACATCAGCTATAATGGCTCCTTAAATTTATTAGCCTTCAATCATGATATTTTGGACATAGATCATGGGTACCTATTCTCCATGATTGATACTTTACAGCAAAGAATAGAGGTCATAGAGTTTACGGACAAACCTGGAAATATGTTGATCGGGAGATACAACGAGTTATTTGAAGTCGACTTAGCTACCCAACAAATACGATATACCCCTACAATCAACTTTCCTACTTATCTATCAAACCTTCTCTTTGGTAAAGAAAAAAATACGGATTATGACTTTAAGGATACCACATTATATTATTACAATAGTGATCTTGGAAACTATAAATACCCGATAGCAAAATACAATGAAAAGCTCCATCGTGTTTACAATATGCACAACCAGCCTGCTCATCTTGTCAATGACAGTCTATTTTATTGGTTTGCTTCGTATCAAAATAGTATTCCTTTGAATAATGGTAGCCCAGAACTGTCCGAAAACCAATATACACTATACGTCAGTAAAAACAACCAGATCAAGAAGATTGATCTCAGAGTCAATCTGACCAACTATTACGAAAATGACACAAGCCCTTTTATGGTATTTGACCATTCGAGGTTCATCGCAGATAAAAAGCTCCTGGTTATCTTCTTTAATGCGGCTAATTATGGAAACCCCATACAACACTGGATAGATCTCGAAAAAGGAAAAATCATCAACACGACCAAATATAAGCTACTGACCTTTAAAAGTGACAATTCAGTTTACCTTACCGAAGACGGGTTCTTTTCCAGTAGTCATGAGAAAGTCGATATACCCTTTGACAATTTCTTGCTGTCAGGACTACTACACGAAACAAATAAATCATACACCCATATCCGGAACAATACCTACGCATTTGCCAGTATATACAGAGACAGTGTTTATATTGTGGATTTTTCTGATAAAACCCGGCTCTCTATCCCTATTAAGGAAGGTGTCCGCAAAATCATTAAAGATCCGCATTCACCTAATCTCTTTATCCTGAACAAAATGGATCAATTGAGCATATGGAATACGGAAACGCTGACGAACCCAATACATATAAACATTTTGTGTAAGTCCCGTTTTGATATGTCCAAAAGCGAAACGGTCATTGAACATCCAGAGACACTCTTGCTATCATCCGACAACTTGTATGCGGCAACGGGTAGCTACAAATCTGCCCTTTATTGGAACGCCGATTTCAACCCTGACTTCAACTATATAGACACTCACTACAATCGTCCGGATATCGTACTTCAGGACTTAGGTTATAGTGATTCGGATTTTTTAACACACATCGAGCAAATAATCGACAAAAGAATAGCGCGAAATAAACAAACTACTCCGATCACACATGATATCAGATTTGACTATGCTAAAACCTCAAAACTATTGATCACCCCCGAACAGAAATTTGTCCTAAATGCATCTTTTGATGAACCTCTACAAAATGTGAAAGGTTATACCATATATGTCAATGGGGTTAAGTTAAAATCTGTCGAAAACCTCCAAAGCAATGTTGTGATTGATAGCATTGAGCTATACAACGAAATCAACAAGATCAGTATTGTTCTAATTGATGAGAACGGAAATGAAACTACTGGGGATCACCAATATATCAAAGGATATCAAAAATCAAAAACAGATATTTACACTGTTGCAATAGGAATATCAAAATACCAAGACAGCACGTATAATTTGACATATGCGCGCAAAGATGCTGAAGATATTAGTTCGACCTCAAAGTTACTATACACTTACGACAACCAATACAACCTACAGATACATGACAGCGAAGCGACGTTGGAGAACATTCTATCCAAGACAAAAGAGTTTCTCCGCGATATAAAACCGACAGATCAAGTCTTTATCTATTTTGCCGGGCATGGGTTACTCGATGAGGAGAAAAACCTTTACTTGGCACCTCATGACATGAAATTCGACAAACCTGCAGACAAGGGTTTGTTAATAGACAACTATCTAAAAGTGTTAGAAAATGTTCCATCGTTGTACAAATTACTGATCATGGATGCTTGCCATACCGGTTTGGATGACGATTATATCACACCTGTTTATTACGAATATAATGAAGAGGAAGATCTAAAAATCATTAAACGTGGTTCGATCGCCCAATCAATGGATAAAAATAAGCCTCAATTAATAGACTTCGCATTCGAAACACTAAACCAAGGGAATGGCATCGACATTATTGCCGCCTCTAGTGCAAGCGAGTATGCCATCGAATCAGCTAGTGCCAACAATGGTATATTCACCTATAATTTTATCAATAGTCTGCTGAACATAAACAACGACCTCGATCAAAACAACTATTTGGACGTGTACGAGATCATTAAAGACGCTTCTTTGAATACTTTGAAGATGACCCAGGGGCAACAGAGACCTATGTTGAGACAGGCTAACCAAGATTTCAAGAACTATCTGATTGAGATTAAAGACACCCGAGAAGGGAAGATATTCGAAGCGGCAAAAGGATTCGATGATATCAATTATCTACAAGCGGCGATAAAAAATGGGTTTGATCTGAACAAAAAACAATCTGGACTAACCTTATTGATGTACGCTGCGAGACAAAATAACCTTCAAGCTATCAACATATTGCTTTTCAACAATGTAGATATAGAAGAAGTATGGCATTTCGATAGACAACCGGCTATCTACTTTGCGGCCTATAATGATCACACTGCGGCAACTGAAACCTTGTTGAATGCCTACAAACAGCGAAAGATTCGTATCAAATTATCACAAAACGGTCTGGACAATATCCAAAAAAAATCAAAGAAATGCTATGAAATGATACGTGCGGAAGTTGATATTGTGGATTGAGAAATCAAGTCGATATGAAATTTAAAACGAATATTATGAATAAATTAATAATAGTTGTATTTGTGGTATTTGCTTTTTGGGCTATCGGAAATACAGGTTCAGAAAAACCGGTGGGCAAACAGATAAAAGTACTACAAATAAATGCATGGCATGGCGCGACTACTGTACCCGGCGGCTTTAAAGGACTACTAGGAATTATCGAGCAAATAGACCCGGATATTATACTCCTCTGCGAAACAAAGCATAACAATATCAATGTTGTCACTAAGTTAGTAGATACCCTAAAAATATTAGGCAAGACATATTATGGAGAAACGAACAATGGAAGCGCAAGTTTAATGTCGAAGTATCCAATAGAAAGTGCAAACACGTGCTGTGCATCAGAGGTTCAAGGACCAATGGCGAAAGCTTACATATCCATTGAAGGTCACACATTGGCCGTTTATTCGGCACATTTAGATTATAAACATTATGAATGTTATCTTCCCCGCGGATACAGCGGCGTCAGTTGGAAGAAAATCGCCTCTCCTATTGATAATGCCGACTCGATTTTAAAAGCCAATAGGCTCTCAGAAAGGGATGAATCGATAAGCGCTTTTGTGAAAGATGCTAAGGTTGAAATTGAAAAAGGAAACCTAGTTTTGTTGGGAGGTGATTTTAATGAACCATCTCACATGGATTGGCAGGCAGACACTAAAGATATTCGGGATCACAATGGTCTGGTTATTCATTGGGATTGTTCCGTTATGCTGTCTGAGATGGGCATGATTGATTCGTATCGACAAAAATTTCCTGATGCAGTCAAATATCCTGGATTTACGTTTCCATCTGCAAACAATGCAGTACCGGTCGACAAGCTCACCTGGGCTCCAGAAGCGGACGAAAGAGATCGCATAGATTTTATATATTATTATCCTAACTCGGCGTGGTCGTTGAGTAACGTGTCCATCGTAGGGCCGGAGGAAACCATAGTAAGAGGAAAGGTAAAGGAAAGGGACTCGGAAGATTCTTTTATCGTACCGACAGGTATTTGGCCAACGGACCATAAAGCTAATTTGGCAACATTTATGATTGAGAGGAGTATGACGTCAAAAAAGTAATAAGATGGTGGCGTTTCTATACGCTATATTCGGGATAGGATGTGCCTCTTAAGGTCATGGAAGATAATCGCTATCCGGTTCACTTCCTGTTCGGAGAACCTTCGCTATCTGTTCGGACTCTATTCGGACTCTGTTCGCCAATTTACCGTATATTTACCGTGTCACCAACGTGTAATTACCGTGCGCGG